>Ga0364901_10055_pt1 | contig 47572 bp, 44 predicted proteins | sample ExccelJu500002D4_FD_206968 | JGI IMG/M metagenome (GOLD analysis project Ga0364901, IMG submission 206968) | Enriched cells from Trout Bog Lake Hypolimnion, Wisconsin, USA - BchlTB.July09.5000.02.D4 | ecosystem: Environmental > Aquatic > Freshwater > Lake > Hypolimnion/Profundal zone | place: USA...
TCCATGTGTAAGGGTCGCCATTCGACAGTTTGCCGTCGCTTATGCCATCTACCCCAAATTTACCTGCAATCTCAAGACCGTTGAATTTAATAGTGACGAACTCACCGAGTTCCTTAGCCCATGCCATGGCTTCTTCAAGCGAAGAAAACTCATGTGTGATTGCATCATGTTCTATCGTTACCACTTTTAATCTGCCAATCTCGATTTGATATATGCCTCTAAGGACATCCTAGCTTAGTCTAAAACATAGTAATAAAGAGGTAGATTTACGCAGGGGAGAAGGGTTTGTCCTGATAGGACATCCCTGAAATATGGTTATGCTAAGTTAGACCATATAGAACTGTGGGGGAGATATCAATGAATTCAGAAAACTTTACCAATCGACGTAAAGTCATTTCAGCGGCATTGGCTGGTGGAGCCAGTTCTTTATTGCCAGCTTGGGCTTTAGGTGCTGACAGAACCAATTTACCTATCGCCTATGGCGAGCGTGAGCTGATGGCGTTTCCCGGTAAGAAGCCGATGATAGTGCTCACTTCCAGACCTCCACAATTAGAAACCCCATTTAAATATTATGACAATCATGTCATTACGCCAAATGATGAATTCTTTGTGCGCTATCACATGGCAGGTATCCCAACCTCAATTGATCCTGCAACTTATAAGCTGACAGTCGGCGGCAATGTTGAGAAGCCATTAGAGATATCTCTCGAGAGTTTGAAAAAGAACTTTCCTTCCCAAAGAATCGTCGCAGTGAATCAATGCTCTGGTAATAGTCGTGGTTTGTTTGAGCCCAGAGTTAATGGTGGCCAGTTGGGCAATGGTGCAATGGGGAATGCTGCTTGGGTTGGCGTTTCATTAAAAGATATTCTTAAAGCAGCTAATCCGGGGAAGGGTGCTAAGCAGGTGACGTTTAATGGCCTAGATCAGCCTGTTCTTCCAAGTGATTCTGACTTTGTTAAGGGCTTGGATATTGACCACGCCATGGATGGCAATGTCATGGTGGCTTATCAGATGAACGGTACCGATATTCCGTTCTTAAATGGTTATCCCATCAAGCTAATTGTTCCTGGATACTATGGAACCTATTGGGTGAAGCATCTGAGTGAAATTAAAGTTGTTGATGATGTTTACAACGGCTATTGGATGAATCCCGCTTATCGCATTCCAGACAATGATTGCAATTGTGTTGAGCCAGGTACTGCACCATCCAAAACTATCCCGATCAATCAGTTCACGATTCGCTCTTTCATCACCAACTTTACTGACAGCAGTATTGTCACAGTAGGTAAGCCTGTTCAGGCGCGAGGCATTGCGTTTGATGCGGGCTATGGCATCAAGAAAGTATTGTTCTCGCAAGACAATGGCCAAAGCTGGACTGAGGCTAGATTAGGCCAAGATCTTGGACGTTTTTCTTTCAGAGAATGGCGTGCTGAATTTACCCCCAAACAAAAAGGGACTCTTAGCCTCAGGGTGAGAGCGTTTAATCATGCTGGACAGATTCAGCCGATGACTGCTACGTGGATGCCTGCTGGATATATGCGTAATGTGGTTGAGACTGTCAAAGTCACTGCAGTTTAAGGAGAAGATGATGAAAAAAAAGATTCTTTTCTTCTTGGTCATGGTGATGAGCTCTGTGGCGCAAGCCAAAACGATTGAGTTGCCTGCTGATACTGTTTTATGGAGGCCATCGGATTTACCGGGCTATGAACTAACTTTGCAAAAATGCTCGGCTTGTCACTCTGCTCACTATGCGGAGTATCAACCACCCAATACAGGACTAGGTTATTGGAATGCTCAGGTTCTACGAATGAAAAATGTATTTAAAGCGCCAATTACTGATGAAGAGGTGCCAGTGATAGTGGATTACCTCAACAAAACCTATGGTGCCAATCGGAAGTAAAGCAGCGCCTAACTGAAATGGAGCATCAAATGAAACAAAGTCAAACAGCATTAAAACTCATATTGAGCCTTGGTATTGGCTTTGCTTCAATGGGTGTATCAGCGCAATCCATGAAGGTCAATCTCACGGGGGCACAAGAGGTTCCTCCTGTATCGACCTCAGCCTCTGGAGTTGGCGCCATTATGGTTGCTCCTGATGGAGCCGTGAGCGGCACTATCACTACAACGGGTCTAGAGGGAACCATGGCACATATTCATGAGGCACCAATGGGTCAGAATGGTCCCGTTATTGTGCCTTTTGCTAAGACGGCTGACAATGTGTGGTCAGCTCCTGCTGGTGCCAAGCTTACTGACGCACAAATGCAAAGCCTTAAGAGTGGCAATCTCTACCTGAATGTTCACAGCGCTGCCAATAAACCCGGAGAAATTAGAGGGCAACTCAAGCCCTAGTTGCATCTTGCTAAAAGCACAGTCTTAAGAAAGCCACCCTAGGGTGGCTTTTTGATTGCCGTGATGCGGTTTCGACACAGTTTTGTCGGTTTAACCGACAAAGTGCCATAAAACCTTATTTCATTTGAGTTAGTATGTTTTAAACCAATTAAAAGTATTACCAATCTCACAGAGGAGCAGGGAATGCAGACAACAAAGCCCGAGGTGGTGGATGTTAGTAATGATCCTCAAAACCCTTCTAGACGAAATCTACTTACATCTGGGGCGGCGGCATTAGGCGCTACTTTGTTGCCTGCTGGGATACAAAATGCAGATGCTCAATCGCATTCTGATAAGCCTGATCCAGTTGCACCAAATTCGCCTCCTGCTGGCTACAACATTCTTTTTGTTCTTGTAGATCAAGAGCATTTTTTCCCAAAGTGGCCGATGCCTGTTCCGGCTCGTGAAGCAATTAAAAAGAAAGCAATTACTTTTACGAATCACCAAGCAGCAACCATGCAATGTTCATCTGCACGTTCAGTGATTTATACAGGTCAACATATTCAGCATTCAGGCATTTTTGATAACCTTAATTTTTTATGGCAACCTGATTTATCGCTCAAGGTAAAGACGATTGGACATCGCCTTCAAGAGCTGGGCTATCACTCCGCCTATCAAGGTAAATGGCACTTATCAGCCAATATGGATACGGTCAAGAAGGCCTATGACGCCCCGATGGATACCTATCGAAAGATCATTAAATCTTATGGCTTTGATGACTTTTTAGGCGTTGGCGATATCGTCGATCAACAGCAGGGTGGTTATACCTTCGATAAGCTCACACTCTCATCAGCGGTTGGTTGGCTACGCAATGAGGGGCAAGAGCTCAGAGCAAAGAAGCAACCTTGGTATTTAGCGGTCAATATCGTTAACCCTCATGATGTGACCTACGTGAACTCGGATTTGCCAGGTAAACCAGTGCAAGGTGCTAAGCATGCAATGACTATCTTGCCGCCACCAACGACTGAGCTATATAAAGCAACGTGGGATAACTATCCGCTACCAGAAAGTCGTCACCAAGCACTGGATGCTCCTGGTAGACCAAAAGCCCATAAGCTCTATCAAGAGATTTGGGATTTGCTCATGGGCTCATGGCCGAATGAGGATCGTCGCTGGAGATTGCTGCTTGATTATTACTTTAACTGCATGCGTGATAGCGATGAGAATGTCGCAGCAGTAATGCAAGGTCTTAAAGATAGCGGCATGGAAGATAACACGATTGTGATCTTTACCGCTGACCATGGTGAGTTGGGTGGATCTCATCAAATGCGTGGCAAAGGAACTACTGCCTACAAGGAGCAGAATCATATTCCGCTGATGATTATTCATCCAGCATATCCTGGCGGTAAAGAGTGTCAGGCAATCACTTCACAATTAGACCTAGCCACTACGATATTGGCGATGACAGGTAAGGACTCTAAGAGCATTGCAAAAGCAGCGGAAGGCCTCAAAGGCAAAGATCTCACGCCACTATTTAAAGAGCCTGAAAAGGCTAAAGTTGATTCAGCAAGACCAGCCTCATTGTTTAACTTCAATATGTTGATGTTTACGAGCTGGTTCTGGGCAGAAAAAACGTATTCTTGGCTAATGTCTGGAAAGTATGACTACAGAGAGTCAGCTAAGATCTTAGATGCCCATCAACCTAATTTTGCCAACCGCGTGGGTATTCGCAGTGTATTTGATGGAAGATACCGCTTTTCGCGTTACTTCTCGCCACTGCAGTTCAACACCCCAACCACAATGGAAGAGATGTTGGCAAAGAATGATCTAGAGCTCTTTGATCTACAAAATGACCCAAATGAAATGAATAATTTAGCCATGGACCCGGTAAAGAATGGTGATTTGATCATGGCAATGAATAAGATCATGAATGAACGTATCGCCCAAGAGGTCGGAATTGATGATGGTAGTTTCTTGCCAATCCGAAATGGTAGGTGGCATGTGGCCAAACAAGATCGGCGATGAAAAATTGGTTGTTTTAGGCGCACTGAAAACTACAAAGGAAAAAGCCACCCAAGGGTGGCTTTGCTATTACTGGTGGGTCGGGCGAGATCATTATCGCCACCGGTTTGTCAGGTAAACCAACAAATTATTTGTTGTCTCTAGGTTACTGGCGCTGGATTAAAGAGTGCAATGGAGTTGTGGAGTTTCCACTGCTCAGCAAAGGTTTTTTTGCGCCCGCTTGCTACCTCGAGCATCATGTGGAACATTTCCCAACCAATATCTTCAATCGAAGCTTTACCATCGGCAATCTTGCCAGCATTGATATCCATTAGATCGTTCCAACGTTTCGCTAAATCAGTACGGGTTGCCACTTTAATTACAGGTACTGCTGCCAGACCATAAGGAGTACCTCTACCCGTCGTGAATACATGCAGATTCATTCCAGCTGCCAACTGGAGCGTTCCGCAAATAAAATCACTCGCTGGGGTAGCTGCAAAGATTAAGCCTTTTTGCTTGAGTTTGTTGCCTGGTGCTAATACTCCGGAGATAGGTGAGCTACCCGATTTGATAATCGAGCCCATAGCTTTCTCAACAATATTCGACAGCCCTCCTTTTTTATTGCCAGGAGTGGTGTTAGCACTACGGTCTACTCGTCCTCGTTTGAGGTAGGCGTCATACCAAGCCATTTCATCAATCATGGCTTGTGCAATTTCAGGAGTCTTAGCGCGAGAAGTGAGTTGATCAATACCGTCTCGTACTTCAGTGACTTCAGAGAACATCACCGTAGCGCCTGCTCTAACTAATAGGTCCGTGCAAAAACCAACTGCTGGATTGGCTGTTACGCCTGAGAAGGCATCGCTGCCACCGCACTGTACCCCAACAACTAGCTCACTCGCGGGAACCGTCTCACGTTTGCGTGCGTTGAGTTTCTCTAAATGTGATTGAGCGGTCTTCATGATGGAATCAATCATCGACATAAAGCCAACATGTTCCTCATCTTGTAAACACACCACGTCAAGCTCTGCTTCATTTCGTTGATCTTTAATTTGGATACTGCCAGGCGGAAGTAGACGCTGAGGCTGAAGCTTTTCACAGCCCAAACTGACCACCATCACTTCACCACCAAAGTTGGGATTGAGGGTGATGTTGCGTAGTGTCCGAATCGGAATATCTGCACCTTCAGCATCAATTGCTACACCACATCCATAAGTGTGTTCGATACCAATCACATCATCGACATTGGGATAGCGGGGGAGTAATTCAGTTTTGATGCGTTGGACTGCGTAGTCGACCACACCAGAAACACATTGCACAGTAGTCGTGATGGCCAAGATATTGCGGGTGCCTACTGAACCATCAGGATTGCGATAGCCTTCAAAGGTATAGCCCTCCAGAGGAGGTAGGGGATCAGGCTTTACAGTTGCCATGGGTAAGTTTTCTAAATCACGTGCGCTAGGCATACGCAGAATCGTTTCACTTACCCAACTTCCTGCAGGAATATCTTGAGCAGCAAACCCAATGGGAATGCCGTACCGAATCACTGGTGCATCTAATGGAAGATCAACCAAAGCCACTTTGTGCCCTTGAGGTACATGTTCTTTAAGGACTAGACCTGATGACAGGGTTGTGCCAGCAGGGAGGCCGCCATCATTGGCCACAATCGCGACGTTGTCGCGCTCATGCATGCTAATAGTAAGTGGAACCATGGCTTATTCCTAGTGTGTAGACACAGCATCGATTTCTGTGAGATTATGCCTATAATGATAGCGCTATCAATTTACCCTTGCAAGTCCCTATATGGCCGATCAAGAAACCAATAAACGCAGCCGCCGCAGTAGTGGCGCCATTACCTTGCATGATGTCGCGCGCTTAGCTGGGGTTTCTCCAATTACCGCATCACGCGCAATTAATAAACCCGAGCAGGTTTCCCCTGAGTTGCTCAAGCGTGTGGAAGAAGCAGTTCAGAGGACTGGCTATGTGCCCAATCGTATGGCGGGAGGATTGGCCTCTTCCCATAGCAAACTCATTGCTGCCGTTGTGCCAAGCACAGTCATTTCGGTCTTTAATGAAACGATTGAGTCTCTGAATAACACCCTGTTTGACGCTGGTTATCAGTTGATGTTGGGTCAGTCGAGCTATTCGTCAGATCGAGAAGAATTACTCCTAGATTCCGTGATTGGCAGGCGTCCCGATGGTATCTTTTTAACGGGCGTAATGCCTCCCGGTAAAGGGCGTAGCCGGCTAATGGCTGCAGGTATACCAGTAGTAGAGACCTGGGATTTAACACCCACACCGATTGACATGCTGATCGGCTTCTCCCATACGGATATTGGCTTGGAGGTCGCCAAGTTCTTTATCAAGCAGGGTAGAAAGCGTTTGGCAGTAGTCCGCGCTGAAGACGAACGAGCCGATCGCAGAACCATTGCTTTTTGTGCCGCAGCGATTGAAGCAGGTTTGCCTGAGCCCTATATTGTGAATGTTGGAGCAGAGCGATCTTTGCGCAGTGGGCGCAAGGCGATGGCCCAAATTTTAAGTAATACGCCTAAAGCCGATGCAATATTCTGTAGCTCTGATTTGCTGGCATTGGGCGTGTTGACAGAAGCCCGCGCCATGAATATAGAAGTACCAAAAAGGGTAGGCATTATGGGTTTTGGTGATGTTCCTTTTGTGGCCGATATGCTTCCTGCCTTAACTACCGTTCGGATTAATGGCGGCAGGATTGGACAATTAGCTGCTCAATATTTAATGGATCGTGCACAGGGAAAGCCAATTCTGGAGCCTATTGTGAATGTCGGTTTTTCGATCATCGAACGTGATACCGCCTAAATCTAGGTAAAAACCCCGCCCATAAATGATTTGACAAGCCTTCTTGGCATCGATAATATTTTGTCATATTTGGTAGCGCTACCATCATTGATATCAAACTCATCTAAAACGGAAAAAGCTATGTCTCAACGAAAAATTGCCCTAGTTACAGGCGCTGGCAGCGGAATCGGAAAAGCGGTTGCTCATGGCCTCCTAGAGGATGGCTTTACAGTGGTCTTAGCCGGTAGACGGATAGAGCCATTAGAGGAAGTCGCCAAACTTGCTAAAGAAAAAGGACAAACCGCTCTCCCGGTTTCAGTAGATGTAAGAGATGCGGCGAGTGTTGAAAATTTATTTAGTGTGATTGAAAAAACTTACGGACGATTAGATGTAGCTTTTAACAATGCCGGAGTCAATGCTCCCGCAGTCACCATTGATGAATTACCTCTTGATAAGTGGCAAAACGCCATTGATACCAATGTCACCGGAGTTTTTCTGTGCGCACGGGCGGAGTTTGCGCTCATGAAAAAACAAAATCCCCAAGGCGGCAGAATTATCAACAACGGCTCAATATCTGCGCATGTGCCCAGGCTCTTTACCGTGCCTTATACAGCCAGTAAACATGCAGTGTCAGGTATTACTAAAGGGATTGCTCTGGACGGGAGGGCTTTTAATATCGTCGCTAGCCAAATTGATATCGGTAATGCCCTGACCGAACTATCAGCCCGCATGACTAAAGGTGTATTGCAGGCTAATGGTGAGCTCAAGCCAGAGCCAATGATGGATGTCAAACATGTTGCGGATGCCGTTCGCTATATCGCTGGTCTGCCATTATCAGCAAACGTTCTGAATATGACGGTTATGGCTAGCAATATGCCATTCGTTGGTCGCGGATAAGTCACTAAAGGATTTCATATGAAGCAAGTCGTTTTACAACTCAGTCCAATCTTAATTCCATCGATTAATCAAAAACTCAATGAGCTCTATGAGGTTCATCGGTATTTTGAGATCGAAGACAAAGCTGCTTTCATCACAAAGCATGCCGCTAGTATTGAAGGTGTGGTTAGTGGCGGTCACACTGGTATCAGTAAAGCGCTCATGGAGCAGTTACCCAATTTAAAAGTGGTAGCAGTGAATGGGGTTGGTACTGACGCGGTTGATCTGGAATACGCTCGCAGCCGCGGTATACATGTGACGGCAACTTTTGGTGCTTTAACAGAGGATGTGGCCGATTTAGCGATTGGCTTGTTATTGGCGACCTGCCGCGGAATTTGTTCAGGCGACCGTTTTGTGCGAGGCGGGCAGTGGGTTAAATTTCCTTCCCCAACAGCGATTCCCTTAGCAAGACGTTTTAGCGGAATGCGGGTTGGAATAGTAGGCATGGGTAGAGTAGGGCGGGCAGTTGCTGAGCGTGCCGCTGCATTTGGCTGCCCGATTGCTTATACCGACTTGAAAAAAATGGATGATTTACCTTACACATTCATCCCTGATTTAGAGGAACTTGCCAAGCAAAGTGATGCCTTGATCCTCTGTGCGGCTGCTGATAAAGCAGCAGGCATTATCAACACTAAGGTGCTCGAAGCGCTCGGTAAGGATGGATTCTTAATCAATATTGCACGCGGTAAATTGGTGAATGAAGTGGACTTAGTAAAAGCCCTCGAGGCTGGTCAAATCGCAGGGGCAGGTCTAGACGTTTTTGTCGATGAGCCCAATGTTCCTCCTGCGCTGTTTACAAATGATCATGTAGTTATGCAAGCACATCGTGCAAGTGCCACAGTTGAAACGCGGACCGCTATGGGTGAAATGGTTTTAGAGAGCCTAGCGCAAGCTTTGTCGGGACAAAGACCACAAATGAGCTTAACGACTTAATCCTGAGGTGAGCAAATGCGTATGAAGCAATTTCTGATTTTGATGAGTTTGTGGATGAGTATGGGCTTTGCTCAAGCGGAAACCTATCCCGCAAGACCCATTACGATTATTGTTGGTTCAACCCCGGGTAGTACTACCGATGGTCTGGCACGAGCAATGGGGGTAGAAATTACCAAAGAGACTGGGCAGCCTGTGATCGTTGACAACAGGGCGGGGGCTTTTGGTGGAATAGCGGCGCAATATGTGGCACATGCTAAACCTGATGGTTACACCTTGTTCATCACGACAAATACTACTCAAGCAGCTAATCCCCATTTATTTAAAAAACTGGCCTATGACCCAGTAAAAGACTTCACCCCGATTGGTAAATTAATTCAGGGTTATATGTTGATGGTGGTCAACCCTAGCTTAAAAGCAAACTCCGTTAGCGATGTGATTGCTCTCGCAAAAAAAGATCCAGATAAATTGTCTTATGGCTCAGGGAGCTCTTCAGCAAGGGTCGCAGTTGAACTCTTTGAAAAAATGACAGGCACCCAAATGGTTCATGTGCCCTATAAATCGAATCCCTTAGCTGTAATGGATTTGGTTGGCGGTCAACTCGATCTCATGATCGTTGATTTAACGACTAGCTTGCCGCAAGTGAAGAATGGCAAGTTACGCGCTTTAGGTGTTAGTAGCTTAACGCGCTCACCTTTAGTTCCTGCTGTACCGACTATTGCAGAATCAGGCGTACCTGGCTATGAGTTTTCACATTGGAATGCGCTATATGGACCTGCAGGTTTAGATCCTGCCCTCACAAAGCGGATTAATGAACTCAGTCGCAAAGCGATGGCTACCCCTGCAGTCAAAAAATTTGTTGAAGAGAATGGCATGGAAGTTTCCCTTACCAGCCCAGATGGCCTCGCTGCTTTTCAGGCATCAGAAGTGAAGCGCTGGGGACAAATCATTCGAGAAGCTGGGATCCAGCCAGAATAAAAAAGATAACAAAATAATGAGTGAGACAGTAATGAATTTAAAAAATAGCCTGCTTTTGATTTGTGCAATTTGCAGTTTGTCTTGCTTTGCCCAAACCTCTCCTACAACATTCCCCGATAAGCCCGTCACAATTGTTGTGCCTTTTCCTCCCGGGGGTGGAACTGATGCAGGCGCACGATTGATTGCGCAAAAACTTTCCGTGAAGTGGGGGCAGTCTGTGATCATAGATAACAAGGGCGGAGCCGCAGGCATTGTGGGCTCTGAGTTTGTTTCCCGTGCTCAGCCTGATGGCTATACCCTATTGGTTGGCAATATTGGTAGCTTCTCAATTAATCCTTCTTTGTATAAAAAAATTCCTTACGACCCTAATAAAGCGTTTGCTCCTATTGGCATGATTGCCGAGTTACCATTTGTTTTATTGGTTACCCCTAGCTTTCAAGTCAACTCTGTGAAAGATCTCATTGAATATGCCAAGAAAAATCCCGGCAAAGTGACGTACGCTAGCTCGGGTAATGGCAGTGGTCCCCATATGGCAGGCGAGATGTTTGCTAGAGCTGCTGGTGTATCAATGTTGCACGTTCCTTACAAGGGAGGAGGTCCAGCCGCCGCCGATGTCATGGCTGGTCATATTGATATGTATTTCTCGACTGTGTTGGAATCCATTGGTGCGATTAAGACGGGAAAGCTAAAGGCTCTTGCTGTAGGAACATTAACTCGCTCGCCTGCTTTACCTGACTTGCCAACTATTGCAGAGTCAGGCTTGCCAGGTTTTAATGTTTCTTCATGGGTGGGAATGGCTGCCCCAGCTGGAACATCACCAGTCATTATTAATAAGATTTCAACAGACTTGATTGCAGTGATTAATGAACCTGAGACCAGGCAGACCCTAATTCAGCAAGGGGCCACCCCGCTGCCTTTGACTCCTGCCGCATTTAAAGCCCGCATAGAGAGTGATAGAGTGCGGTATGAGAAAGTCATTAAAGAAGGCAATATTCAAGTGGAGTGATCTACTGAAGACCGCTATTAAAAAAATATGAAACCGAATCTATACATTAAATGTATTGTTGGACTTTGTGCAGTTCTGATCTCTTCAGCGCTGATGGCAGAGGTCTACCCAACCAGAACTATTACCTTGGTTGTTCCATTTCCACCGGGGGGTTCAACCGATCAAATGGCTAGAGCAATTGCCCCGAAGATGAGTGAGTTATTGGGTCAAAGTGTCATTATTGATAACAAGCCTGGCGCTACAGGGACGGTAGGAGCGGGTTTTGTAAAACGGGCTGCCCCTGATGGATATACCTTACTGGTGACTTCTTTGGGACCATTAGTGATTGTTCCCCATTTGTTACCCAGCGTGCCCTATAACGCCGCAACGGATTTCGACTACATCACTGTTGGTCTGCAGTCACCTAATGTCTTAGTGGTACCAGAGAACTCACCATATAAAACAGTGGCTGATTTAATTGCTGCTGAAAAAGCCAATCCAGGCAAGCTATCTTTTGGTTCATCAGGCAGCGGGTCATCGGATCATCTGGCCACTGAAATCTTCTGGCAGCAAACAGGTACAAGCGGTATTCATGTCCCTTATAAAGGTGGCGGACCAGCTATTACCGATGCTATCGGAGGTCAACTCGATGCGCTGTTTGCAAACGTGAACTCCGTGATTCAATTTATTCGGGCTGGAAAGTTAAGGGTTCTGGCCGTTGCCGGTACCAAGCGCTCTCCAGTGTTACCTAATGTGCCTACCTTTGGTGAGCTGGGCTACAAAGAGGTTGTGGCGTATGGATGGCAAGCAGTAGTTGCTCCTAAAGGCTTGCAGCCTGATGTCAAGGCCAAGATCTATAAATCGGTTATTGCTGGGTTGAATGATCCACAAAATAGGAAAAACTTTACTGAGTTAGGTTACGAAATTGTGGCCAGCACCCCAGAGCAATTCGTGAAATACCAGGCTCAAGAAGACATGCGCTGGAAAAAGTTGATTGAATCTCGCAATATCACCGCTAATTAATCTTCCTCAATGAGTAATCAAACCCCTGTAATTATTGAAATGCAAGTCATTCCGGTTGCAGGGCAAGATAGCATGCTGCTCAATCTGAGTGGTGCGCATGGACCTTATTTCACACGGAATATCGTGATTCTGAAAGACAGTGCAGGCAATATCGGAGTAGGTGAAGTGCCTGGCGGTCAAAAAATTGAAGACACACTCAAGCAATCATCTGATTTGATCGTGGGTTGTGCGATTGGTTCTTACAAAGTAACGCTCAACGCAGTACGTAATCGCTTTGTTAATTTAGATGCTGCCGGCCGCGGTTTACAGACCTTTGACTTGCGCACCACAGTGCATGTAGTCACGGCGATTGAGGCTGCCATGCTCGATCTACTAGGTAAGTACCTTGGCGTTCCAGTTGCAGAGCTCTTGGGTGAGGGGCAACAGCGGGATTCAGTAGAGATGTTGGGTTATCTATTTTTTGTTGGCGATAAGTCAAAAACCAATTTAGATTACCGCTCAGAAAAAGATGCAACTGACGCTTGGTTCAAGATCCGGAATGAAGTGATTCTAACGCCTGAGGCTCTAGTCAAATCTGCAGAAGTGGCTTATGAAAAGTATGGCTTTAATGATTTCAAACTCAAGGGTGGTGTTTTGGCTGGCGAGGCTGAGATCGAAGCAGTGACAGCTTTGGCTGAAAGATTTCCTGAGGCTCGTGTGACTCTTGATCCTAACGGCGGCTGGTTATTGAAAGATGCAATTCATTTAATGCGCAATATGCATGGGGTCTTGGCTTATGCTGAAGATCCAGTAGGGGCAGAAGGAGTTTTCTCGGGGCGCGAAGTCATGGCAGAGTTTCGTCGTGCAACTGGTTTACCAACCGCTACCAATATGGTTGCAACGGACTGGCGAGAAATGCAGCACGCAATTCAGTTGCAATCAGTAGATATTCCTCTGGCCGATCCGCATTTCTGGACGATGGCAGGTTCAGTTAGGGTTGCGCAGATGTGCCATGAGTGGGGCCTGACTTGGGGCTCACACTCTAATAACCACTTTGATATTTCGCTGGCAATGTTTACTCATGTTGCCGCAGCCGCTCCTGGCAAAATTACTGCAATTGATACCCATTGGATTTGGCAAGATGGTCAAGGTTTAACGAAAGAGCCATTCCAAATTAAAGGAGGCCACGTTCAGGTGCCCAAGAAACCAGGCCTAGGCGTTGAAATCGATATGCAGGCGATTGAGAAAGCCCATCAACTCTATAAAGAGAAGGCTTTAGGCGCTAGAGATGATGCGATTGCAATGCAATTTCTCATCCCGAACTGGAAATTTAATCATAAGCAGCCCTGCTTAGTTCGCTAAACGCATGATGAATCATGCGATCTTTTATTGAAGGACACAATAGTGCAAGCAACAACTCTTCCAGCCGTATTGGCTCCCGTCATTAGCCCATTTAATCAGCAGGGCCGCATTGATGTCAAAAAGTTGCTCAAGCAATGTCAGTGGCTGAGAGCTAACGATGCGGGCATAGCAATCTTTGGTACCAATTCAGAATCGAATTCGATCTCTTCCATAGAAAAGATGGATGTGCTTGAAAAACTGATAGCAGACGGCTTAGACCCAAAGGTCACAATGCCTGGAACTGGAGCTTGTTCTGTAGCTGAGACGGTATTGATGACCGCTACAGCAGTCAAGGCGGGGTGCGCTGGAGTGTTGATGCTGCCCCCTTTTTATTACAAAGACGTTTCGGATGATGGCTTATTTGCCTACTTCTCTGAAGTGATAGAGCAGGTTGGCGATAGCCGTTTGCAGATTTATCTTTACAACATCCCGCCAATTACAAAGATTCCGATGAGTCTAGATTTATTGGAAAGACTGATTGCTGCCTATCCCAATACGATAGCAGGCATGAAAGATACTTCTGGTGATTGGGCCTATACCGAGGCAGTTCTCAAACAGTTTGGTCCTCGAGGCTTTCGGATGTTTGCCGGTAATGAGCTATTTCTGCTACGTACGATGCGGGCTGGTGGTTATGGCTGTATCGCATCGATGGTGAATATCGATCCAAAACGTAATGCTTATTTAGCAGCACATTGGCAAGATGCGGATGCTGACCAACTTCAGGCTGAGCTTGACCAGGTTCGTGCAGCCTTAGTGAAATTCCCAACTGTTCCTACTATGAAGGCAGTGATTGCCCACTTTAGTAAAGATCCCGAGTGGGCCAGAGTGCGTCCACCCTTAGTTTCATTGACGCCAGATCAGCAAAAACAAATGGCTGTAGAGTTAGAGAAGATTCACTTTTCGATTGATGGGCTATAAGAGATGAGAGCAAGTGTGCTGACTAGGATGAAATATGTTTTGTGTAGCTTTGCTTGCATCTTTAGCCTATTTGCAAACGCACAGTCTCCAAACACATCCAACTTTCCTAATAAGCCTATTCGCATTATTGTTCCTTTTCCTGCGGGCGGAACCTCAGATGTCTTGGCGCGCTTAATTGGCCAGAAAATGGGTGATGACTGGGGGCAAATGGTCGTAGTCGAAAATAAGCCCGGCGCCAGTGGCAACTTAGGCGCAGAGATGGTGGCGCACTCAGCGCCTGATGGCTACACATTAGTTTTGATGGATGTGGGGACACTTTCTATTAGTCAAACCTTGTATCCAAGTCTATCTTTTAATGTGCTAAAAGATTTTGCGCCAATCACCATGATTGCGTATTCCCCCCATTTATTAGTAGCCAGCAATAAGACGCCTTTTAATACCACCCCTGAGTTAATTGCTTATGCAAAAAAGAACCCTGGCAAGCTGAACTTTGCCTCTGCTGCCGGTAGTGGGAGCGCTAATCATCTTGCAGGAGTGGCTTTTGCAAAACAAGCAGGAATTGATTGGGCTTACATTCCCTATAAGGGCGGTGCTCAGGCTATTACTGATTTAGGTGCGGGACAAGTCGACGTGACATTTAATGGAATGACTGCAACCTATCCTCATGTGAAGAGCGGCTTAATTAAGTTAATCGCCGTATCCAGCCCAAAGCGTTTATCAGCACTGCCTAATACTCCAACAGTCGCCGAGACATTACCAGGATTCTTAACAGGTAGTTGGCAAGGTCTCTTAGCCCCGGCTGGAACGCCTGCACCCGTCATTGATAAGCTCAATGCGGAAGTCTTAAAAATCATGAAGATGCCTGAAGTTAAAGAGGCGCTAAAAACTGCGGGTGCTGATCCGGCACCCATGACACCACAAGAATTTACCCATTGGCTGCAAAATGAAGTCCAAAGCTCAGCCAAAGTCATCAAAGAGAACAATATCAAGCTAGACTAAAACTCTCTTTGAGCAGACAAAAGAAAAAGCCACCCAAGGGTGGCTTTGCTATTACTGGTGGGTCGGGCGAGATTCGAACTCGCGACCAACGGATTAAAAGACTTAAGAATTGAGCAAAACAGCCTCTAAAACATTAAGCTAAACCTACCTAGAAAAAGGTGCGATATAGGCGGCTGTCCTTGTGGATTTGGGTGGGTTTTGATGGTGCTGAGTGGCGTCGACACCAGTTTGCCGGGTAAGCCGACAAACTACGCTTTCTTTCCCTGATTAGGGTAATCCTGATGAATATTAGATTGACAGTCTGGAATAAGCCAACCAATATATCAGTCATATATTGATAATGGAGGCTCAAATGAGTACATTTCCACAGCCGTTACGGATGACTGAGCGACAGGCTAAATTCCGCTCTGAATATGTAAGTCAAATAGATCCTTTTTATAATGGGTTACTCCATATCGGAGTTCTGTATGCCGTTGGAATTAGTCTAATTTATTACTGCATTACACATTTGGTAGATGCAACTTGGGCTTGGCTTACAGTTATTCCAGTGGCTATAGCAGGAAACTTCATTGAATGGGCCATGCATAAGTATGTGATGCATCGCCTCGTTGACGTATTTGCATTACGAGCCATTTACGATCGACACACCAGGCAACATCACCAGTACTTCACAGATACAGACTACACAATTGATACAACAAGAGAATTTAGGATTGTCTTTTTTCCTTGGAGAGTTTTAACCGTACTTGGAATATCCGGAACTCTTTTTGGATACATTGCGTCAGAGATTTTTAATCCTAATGTCGGATACATTCTTTTCATAACAATGGTAGGCCATTATTTAGTTTATGAGACCTTTCACTTTTGCTGTCATGTAAAAGAAAATTGGTTCGTAAGGAATATGCCGTTCATTAACACTATTAGACGCCATCATGCGGCTCACCATAATATGGGGATCATGATGCATAAAAATATGAATCTCTCTTTTCCAATTGCCGATTGGGTGATGGGGACTTGTGATGTTAAGCGCAGCCTACTCGGTACGATTTTTAATGGTTACAACGAGTCATGTATCGATCCAAAACTAAAGCCCATTATCGAGAAGTTTAAAGACGGCAGGATTCAGCAAGAAAGAGTTACTCTTGAGGGGCCGATTCTGAGTTCTGATGAAGAAGGTGCATTAACAGCTTGATGGAAGAAACTTTGGAACTTTCGATAGTTTCTTCAAAAAGAGAGTTATCAGAGGCGACATCTCTGTCCGATCGGGCTTACCATGAGTTGGAGCAGTTGATCGTTACCATGCGCTTGTTGCCTGGTTCTCCAATTTCTGAAGCGCAATTAATAGAAAAATTGGGGATTGGTAGGACGCCTATCCGAGAGGCATTACAAAGATTAAGTCGAGAGCATTTAGTTTCCATCGTGCCCAATCGTGGCATTTTTATTACTGATTTAAATCCCCAGAAACAATTACGAGTCCTAGAAACAAGGCGGGAACTGGAAAGATTAATTTGTAAAAAAGCTGCTAAAAGAGCGACTTTTGATGAAAGAGCTGAATTTGAGAGGATTGCTAAAGATTTTGAAAGAGCGGCAAAAGAGAAAAATGAAAAACTTTTTATAAAGATCGATAAGGAATTGAATGACTTGACTATTTCAGCCGCAAAAAATGAATATGCTGCCAGTGCGATGGCTATGTTGCATGGAATGTCGAGACGGTTTTGGTTTGGTAACTTCCGCCTACTTGGTGATTTAACTATGGTATCTAAATTACATGGAGAAATTGCGATTGCAATCGCAGAGTCTGATGAAGTAAGGGCAGGAAATGCATTGGATGAATTGCTGGATTACATTGAAGAGTTCACTAGAAAGACTGTTTTATTGGAAGACTAAATTTTTTCGAAGAAAGTAGTAATTAATAAGTTCTATAAAAATAAGGAGACATCATGAATACTTCTACCGCTATGAACCAATCTGGAGGGGTGGCGGCCAGACTAGAAAGATTGCCGTTAACCGGCTATCAAAAAATGCTGTTTGCGATTATCGCAACCGCCTGGTTATTTGACTCCATGGATTTAGGAGCAATGACTTTTGTACTCGGATCCATCAAAACAGAGTTTGGTTTAAGTCCAGCTCAAGCAGGTTTGTTGGCAAGTTCTAGTTTCTTCGGAATGTTTTTGGGTGCCGCCAGCGCAGGCATGCTTGCTGATCGTTTTGGCCGCAAACCTATTTTTCAAATTAGTATGATTTTTTGGGGTGTAGGTAGCTTGTTGTGTGGACTTTCAAACGATGTCAATACTTTAATGTTCTGTCGAGTATTGCTTGGTCTCGGTATGGGTATGGAGTTCCCTATTGGTCTATCTATCGTCTCAGAAATTGTTCCAGCAGGTAAGCGTGGTAGATATGTTGCGATTTTGGAGGGATTTTGGCCCTTTGGTTTTATTGCTGCAGGAGTGCTCGCCTATTTTTGCCTACCCTTAATAGGATGGAGAGGGATTTTTATTGTTTTGGCGATTCCTTCGGTATTTGTATTTGTGATTCGTAAAGCTGTCCCTGAGTCACCTCGTTGGCTTGAAGACTCTGGTCAGATTGAGAAAGCGAATGCTGTGGTGACAGAATTTGAAAGCCAAGTAATGAAGTCTGCAGGACTCACTTCTTTGCCACCTGTTGCCCAGCTATCAATGAACAATACATCGGCATCAAAGCGTCGTGGTTCTTTTGCAGAATTATGGTCAGGAGAATATGCAAAGCGGACATTAATGCTCTGGGTGCTTTGGTTTTTTGCATTGCTAGGATTTTATGGACTGACAAGTTGGTTGGGTGCGCTGCTTCAGCAGGCTGGTTATGCTGTGACTAAGTCCGTTCTCTATACAGTTTGCATCTCTTTAGCGGGTATCCCAGGCTTTATGTTTTCAGCATGGCTCGTCGAGAAATGGGGTAGAAAGGGAACTTGCGTCTTAATGTTATTGGGCAGTGCAACCTTTGCATATTTCTATGGTCAAGCTGCGGCGAATCAAGTGCCTGTTGAGCAATTAATTGCAACTGGTTTGTGTATGCAGTTTTTCCTATTTGGAATGTGGTCTGTTCTTTATGCGTACACACCTGAACTTTACCCAACTCGGATTCGTGCAACAGGTTCAGGCTTTGCATCCTCCATTGGAAGAATTGGCTCCTTAATTGGCCCTTCAGTTGTGGGTATGGTATTGCCAATTGCCGGCCAGTCAGGCGTTTTCACCCTTGGTGCAACGTCTTTTGTTGTTGCCGCTTTAGTTGTAGTTTTGCTCGGAGTCGAAACCAAAGGCAAAGCACTTGAAGAAGTTTCTAGGTAAGGATTATTAGAATGAAATTTTTAGGCGCCGTTCTCAAAGAGACTGGTAAACCTTTGCAATTAGAGTCTTTGGCGCTTAAAAATATTTCATCTGATGATGTTGTTATCAAGATAAGGGCAACTAGCCTTTGCCACACTGATCTTGAGGCGATAGAAGGGGCGCTTGGTACCCCTTTGCCTTTTATCCCTGGTCATGAGGCTGCTGGAATTGTCGAAGAAATCGGCACCAATGTTAAGAGTGTAAAAGTAGGTGACCACGTCGTTATTTCATGGAATCCCTACTGCAAGACTTGCTATTTTTGCCAACGCAAGCAACCCATTATTTGTGACCAATACCGAAAAAACGTAGTCTCATCTTTTCACTTCGATGGAAATCCAAGGGTCTATTTAGAGAATAGTCCAGTACATCAGCTTATGTATGCGGGAAGTTTTGCCCAATACGCTGTTGTCACTGAAGAGTGCGCAGTGAAGATGCCTGATGAGATCCCATTTGAAATAGCCTGCTTAATAGGCTGTGGAGTAATGACGGGTGTTGGTGCTGTCTTAAATATTGCCACAGTCAGTCCAGGTTCCACAGTTGGTGTTATTGGATGTGGGGCAGTGGGCTTGTCAGCCATACAGGGTGCCTTGATAGCTGGTGCTCGTAAAGTTGTTGCAATTGATCGAGATCCTAAGAAATTAGAATTTTCAAAACAATTTGGCGTTACGGATATAGTGCTTGCAGACGAGAATGTTTTATCTACGTTAATGTCGATTACAGATGGAATTGGGCTGGATTACATCATCGAATCGGCAGGTAATGAGGCAGCTTTTCAGTTAAGTGTTGAGGCTGTTAGACCCGGAGGACAAGTTGTCTGGCTTGGAAAAGTTCCAACGCAACAAAAAGTTAATTTCCGATGGGGATCGCTCATGGGGGAGAAAAAAATTCACCGATCGAGTTATGGGGGAGCAACACCTCAGCTGGATTTTCCATACATAGCACAGTGTTATCTTGATGGCAAAATAAAACTTGATGAGTACGTTACGAGCAAGATTCAATTACATGAAATTAATGAAGGTTTTGAACGTTTAAAGCATGGTCAGGAAATTCGTTCTGTGATTCAGTTTGAGTGAACGATATCAATATATGCCAAAGAATTTAAGCAAAGAGGAGCTTGATCGAGCTTACAATAATTCATTAGCGGTTCCCAATAGTGCCCAAATTATCGAATGTTGGGCGATCTATAGTGAGCAAGCTCGAAAGCAAGTTAACGGGCAATTAAATATTTGTTATGGATCAGATCCAAGGCAGTCTTTTGATTATTTTCCAGCCGACAAGAATTCTCCAGTAGTAGTCTTTATTCATGGCGGGTATTGGCAGCTGCGATCAAAAGATGATTTTAGTTTTATTGTGCCTGCGCTTAATGAGTTGAATATATCAGTTGCCATTTTGGGGTATCGATTAGCCCCGCATGTAGCTATAAAGGAAATTATTGCTGATATTCAACAAGGCCTGAATACTTTAGAGCTTAATCTAAAAAGTACGGGTAAAAAATTCAAAGGGTTTTGCCTTATAGGCTGGTCTGCAGGCGCTCATTTAATGGCTTCTGTAATGAATCAAAAGAATGTCTATGCTGGTGTTGGTATAAGCGGAATTTACGATTTAGGGCCAATATTCCAGTGCTATGTAAATGATCAGCTTCGACTTGATGAGAAGAGTGCAATTAAGTTTTCACCAATCCTGAATACGGATCATTTTAATAAACCAATTGATTTATTTGTCGGAACTGCAGAGTTACCTGAGATGCAGATGCAAACCAAAAACTTTGCAAGGTACCGCTCTGAGAATCTGCAAGATGGAGTATTGCAATTGCTTGAGAGCTTAAATCACTACACTGTATTCGATGAGCTCATCAATCCAGCTGGACAAATATTAAAGGCTGTACAACTTAGAGTTAGTGAATGAAAAAGCCACCCTAGGGTGGCTTTTGTATTTCTGGTGGGTCGGGCGAGATTCGAACTCGCGACCAACGGATTAAAAGTCCGCTGCTCTACCGACTGAGCTACCGACCCGGTAAAACGGAAATTATAGCAAGACTTGCGACTTCTTCCGCGGCTCTTGCTGGCCCTGCCTGTCTAGCCCGATGCTTAGGAGTTCACCCGTCTGGCAACTGGCGGATTCTTCGAGAAATAATCTTTGATTCCCTTCAAAATTGCCTCCGCAATTCGGTCCTGATAGGCGTCATCATTGAGCCTCGCCTCTTCTTGAGGATTGCTAATAAAGGCGGTCTCGACCAAGATTGAGGGAATATCCGGCGCTTTGAGTACAGCAAAGCTGGCTTGCTCCACTTTGCCTTTGTGTAAGGCGGCAAATCCACCAATTTGTCTTAAAACCGCGTTGCCAACCTGCAGGGAATCATTAATCTGCGCAGTGGTCGACATATCTAGCAAGAGATTGGCTACCTGTCGATCTTGGGTCTTGATATTGATACCCCCAATCAGGTCTGAAGCATTCTCTTTATTGGCCATCCATCTAGCGGTAGTGCTTGAGGCCCCCATTTGAGAGAGTGCAAATACCGAAGCACCTTTAGCATTTCTTTCAATAAAGGCATCTGCATGAATCGATACAAATAGGTCGGCCTGCACCGCACGGGCTTTTCTGACTCTGACATGCAGTGGGACAAAGTAATCGCCATCTCTGGTTAAAAAGGGGCGCATATAGTCTTCATTCTCAATCTTTTGATTGAGGCGTTTAGCAATCGAGAGCACGACATTCTTTTCTTTTGAGCCCGCTGCTCCAATGGCACCGGGATCTTCTCCACCATGTCCTGCATCAATCGCAATCGTGATTAATCGTTTGTACTTAGCGGTCGCAGGAGGGGCTTTGACATCCGGAATGGCCTGTGCAATAGGTGGACCTTTCTCGGGTTTATTAGCAAACTGCGCAATCTGATCAATTTCTTCATTCGATTTCACTAACGCTTGCTCTTTGCGAGCACTACTTTTCACTAGTTCCATTAAAGGATCAGGCGGGGTAGTGGGGTAGAGATCAAACACCATGCGGTATTGATACTCACCGATTGGATCAAGCGTAAAGAGCTGTGGCTTCACTGGCTCTTTAAGATCAAAAACGAGACGAACTACATTGGGTTGATATTGCCCCACCCGAATTTGCGACACATACGGGTCATTGGGCTTCACCTTAGCCACAATATCTTTGAGAGTGGGATTAAGTTCTAGGTTTTGAACGTCGACGACTAGGCGATCAGGGTTGGTAAGCATCTGCTGGGTTATCGGCAGAGGGGTATCTGACTCCAATGTGATGCGTGTGTAATCCTCTGAAGGCCACATCCGTACTCCCAAAATCTTGGCACCCCAGGCAATGTCCATCTCGCCCAATAGCAGAACAAAACCCAAGAGTTTGGCTGAAGACTTCAGGTGCTGACGTCTCGAGGGATTGGCTGGTGTGGTGGGCTTTTGCATCGGAGGACTTAGATCTGCGCTAGTAATTGTTCACCAGCGGCGCTCTTGGCTTGTATCGTAATGACTCTTTCAGACTCGGCATCGCCAGCAGTCAATGTCATCTGCAGATCAAACGGTGGTAGGGTGTTTTCTGCTTTTTCGGGCCACTCGATTAAACACAATCCTGGTTCATCAAAGTATTCAGCAAACCCTGCCTCCTGCCACTCTAGGGGAGAGCGCATGCGATACAGATCAAAGTGATGGACGTTGAGAAGCTGATGATCTAGATTGATTAGATAAGGTTCGCATAGTGTGTATGTGGGGCTCTTTACTTTCCCAAGATGTCCCATCCCTTGGATGAGGTAGCGTGCAAAAGTGGTTTTCCCAGCCCCTAGATCGCCGATAAGGGCGATATTGAGATGATGGCTGGTATTGCTTGTTAGGACTTTGAGAAGAGCGCTCCCCAGAGACTGGGCTAGAGCTGCAGTCTCACTTTCTTGCCTACAATGCTTTATCTGGGTCTGGCTCTGATTCATAGTATTTACCTAGTTTATTCAATTATTGCGATACATTCTGAATTCATGAGTTCAACTTCATCTTCCCCCTTTGCCTTAGATAGCGCTCAGCTAGCTACGCTACGCCAGTGGCTCGATGGCGAGGCCAAGAGGATTGGTTTTGATGATGTTCGAGTGACCGATACCCATTTGGGTGAGGCTACAGATAAATTGCGAGAGTGGCTTGCTGCCGGGCGCCATGGCCATATGGAATATATGCAACGCCATGCTGCGCTCCGCTCAGATCCGCAACTGCTTTTACCGGGCACCACCCGAGTGATTTGTTTGCGCATGAACTATATGCCACCCGAAGTCGATTTTGAGCAAGAGTGGCGGCGTCTTGCCCAGCCAAATCAAGCAGTCGTCTCGATCTATGCACGCGGTCGTGACTATCACAAGATCTTGCGCCAGCGATTACAGGATTTTGCAAAAGCCATTGAAGAAAAAATAGGTTCTTTTGGTTATCGCGTCTTTACTGACTCTGCACCGTTAATGGAAGTTGAGTTAGCCCGTAAAGCAGGGTTGGGTTGGCGAGGTAAACATACTTTATTACTCAACAGAGAAGCAGGGTCTACTTTTTTCCTAGGTGAGATCTTAGTCGATATTCCTTTACCACTGGATACAGCAATCGAAGAGCATTGCGGTAGCTGTAATGCCTGTATTGATATCTGTCCTACACAAGCCATTACCGCACCGTATGCATTAGATGCAAGGCGATGTATTTCTTATTTGACGATTGAGAATCCCGACGTCATCCCAATCGAGTTTCGTAAGGCGATGGGTAATCGCATCTATGGCTGTGATGACTGCCAACTCATCTGTCCCTGGAATAAATTTGCACAGCGTAGTGCCTTACCCGATTTTGCAGCTCGCAATGGCTTAGGTAGTGCCTCACTTTTAGAGTTATGGTCCTGGACAGAGGCGCAGTTTGAGCGCAACCATGAGGGCAGTGCGATACGACGTATTGGTTATGCAAAGTGGCGTCGCAATTTAGCAGTTGCCCTAGGCAATGCCCTGAGCTCGGACATACCCGAGATAGAAAAAGGGCGCATTCGGGAAGCGCTCATAGCAGCATTAGATGTTGCTGCTGATGCGCCATCACTTGTCATTGAGCATATTGAGTGGGCCTTGGCTCAGTCGAGTCACTCGACATAAACCCTCTTACAATAGTGCCATGTCATCACCCCAGCAGCCCTATATAGATCCTGGTGAGTTGCCTCTCGAAGAGTCAGTCTCTGAGCGCTTTAAGAATCGTCAGGACGCATTTCGTACTGGGCTCAAGAATGCTGCTGGCGCACCTGCAATCGTTTTGTTTGCCGGTATGGTGGGTTTCGGGGCAATGGGTAAAACCAGCGGCCTGGATATGTGGTTTCCAGCGCTCACCACCTTGTTCATGTTTGCCCTACCGGGGCAGGTGGTTCTGATGGAGATGGTGCTCAGCGGCGCTGCTGTATTTCCAATTATCTTAGCAGTCACATTGACCTCCACCCGCTTTATTACCATGACGGTCTCTTTGTTTCCGCAGCTACATGATCGGGACCGCAATAAAAATCTCTACGCCTCCGTGCATCTATTGGCTATGACTGCGTGGGCTATTTCAATGCGGGAGTTTTCAAGTATTGAAGCGAAGCATCGCCTGAGTTATTTTGTTGGCTTTGGTTTGGTCTGTTGGTTAATTAGTATCCCTGCAACGATCTTAGGTTACTACTTAGCTGCACTCGTACCAACTGCTGTAACGCTTGGTCTTGTCTTTATCAATCCCTTATTTTTCTTATTAACTTTTGCAGAGGTTAAGCCCTGGATCAATCGCATTGCGATTGGCCTAGGTTGTATCTTGGGCCCAATCTTTTATTTTGTCGACCGCGATACTAGCCTACTCGCTTCAGCAGTGATTGCTGGAACGATTGCCTACTATATTGATCGCAAAGTCTTGCGCAAGAAGCCAGGGGTGATTGGCTAATGAATACAATGCTCAGCGGTTGGTCTTTGGCGATTGCGCTGATTGGTGCCTGTGTTGGCACATATATCTGCCGGGCGATTGGCGTTCTCCTCTCGAGTCACATTCATCAAGAGAGTGAGATTTTCCGTTGGCTCTCGGCAGTAACTTATGCGATGGTAGCGGCCTTAACAATCCGCTTGATCTTGTTACCTGTCGGCTTACTAGAAACCGTGCCGATTTGGATTCGGATTCTGATTTGCCTATTGAGCTTGGGGCTTACTTTCTATAGGCCTGGACGTTTCCTAACCCCAGCTTTATTTCTGGGGACTTTACTGATGATTCTTTATGGAGTCATTCACTAAAGCTATTGAGAGTTACTGCAAATGCGCCGCCAGAATTTTGGCAATATGCACTGCATCTCTTTTTGTACCGTCGGTAATTTGATGGCGGCAACTCGTACCATCTGCGACCACCCAGCTAACGGGTGACTTTCTGATAGCAGGCAAAAGACTCATCTCCGCCATTTGTTTCGATACAGTGATGTGCTCACTCTCATAACCAAAGCTACCCGCCATGCCGCAGCATGAGGATTCAATTAATTCTGGATTGGCGTTAGGAATGAGTTGAAGTAGTTCTAGCGCAGGAGTCACAGCAGCAAAGGCTTTTTGGTGACAGTGGCCATGAAAGAGCACAGGTCGAGTCGCTGCCTTCAGGTTCAGGGTGAGCTTGTTGTCTTTCGCTTGCGCTGCTAAAAATTCCTCTAGGAGTTGCGCTTGTTTGCTCACCGTGACAGCCCTATCACCCAAGCCCATCACCAAGGCTTCATCCTTGAGAGTAAAAAGGCAAGAGGGTTCTAAACCAATAATCGGAATACCAGCCTGCGCATAGGGCGCTAAGTAATGAACTAGTTCGCCTAATGTCTCTTTGGCTTGATCGACCATGCCTGCTGCAAGATAGGTACGACCACAACAAAATTCTTTTGAGCAGTGACTGCTTGAGCTTGTTTTGGCCTGAGTGGTTTTCTGTGGAATATGAACACGATATCCGGCAGCCGTCAGCACTTGAATAGCTGCTTGTAAGTTCTCATTCTCAAAATAGGCATTAAAAGTATCGGCCAGTAGTACTACACCTTTACCATCTTGATTGAGTTCTGCCGGGCTGTATTGCAACTTTTGCAGAATAGCTTTGTCATTCCAGAGAGTCTCTTTTTTCCAGATTGGCAAACTTCTCTGCGCAGAGATACCCATCAGCCACTCTTGAAGCTTCGCTACTGGGGGCAAGTGATTGCGCAGATTGAGCAAGGTAGGCAAACCGGGGATATTACTGATGATGGGCGCGTACTTCGGTAGGGCTGCTACCAACCAATCACGCATAGTATGGCCAACTCTTTTCTTGTATGCATGCAAGAACTCGATTTTCATCTTGGCCATATCCACACCGGTTGGACATTCACGGCGACAGGCTTTGCAGCTCACGCACAGATCCATGACTTCTTTAATCGCATCGCTGCCTAATGGCGAATGCTCATCCTCTGAATCGAGTTGATTCGATAGAGCGAGTCGTAAGGTATTGGCGCGACCGCGGGTGAGGTCTTTTTCATCGCGGGTCACGCGGTAGCTAGGACACATCACGCCGGCATCAAATTTACGGCAGTGACCATTGTTATTACACATCTCAACTGCTTTGGCTAAACCGAGTGCAGGATCACCACCGCTTCCTGCTGCAGTAATTTCTTCTGTTACCGGATTATTTTGTACATTCCAGGCTGACCAATCCAGGCTGGGCTTGAGAGGAATGACTTTGTAATCCGGCGGGAAGCGGAAATAGCTTGCATCATTCATCTTGGGAGGATTGATGATCTTGCCTGGGTTAAATAAATTGCTGGGATCAAATGCATGCTTAATTTGAGCTAAGGCCTCGGTGATCTTCGGACCAAACTGCCATGAGATCCACTCGCCGCGACACAGACCATCACCATGCTCACCGCTATAAGCCCCTTTATATTTCCGCACCAGCTCAGAAGCCTCTTCTGCCACTGCGCGCATCTTCTGAGCACCATCACGTCGCATGTCCAGAATCGGACGAACGTGCAAAGTGCCTACTGATGCATGGGCATACCAAGTGCCGCGTGAGCCGTATTTTGCAAAGACATCGGTAAGGGCTTGGGTGTATTCAGCAAGAGAGTCGAGTGGAACCGCGCAGTCCTCAATAAAACTAACAGGCTTGCCATCGCCTTTCAGGCTCATCATGATGTTTAAGCCAGCCTTACGCACTTCCCATAAATTCTTTTGCATGCTGGCATCAGGCATTGCTACCACTGAACCCGGCAGACCGAGATCCCCCATCAGAGTCTGAAGGCTCTTGAGTTTCTCAAGTAAGCTTGCTTGTGCTTCTCCAGAAAACTCTACCAAGAGAATTGCCTCTGGTGTCGTGCCTTGCGAATCAATTAAAGCCGTTTCAATAGTTTTCTTAAAACTAGGATTGGTCCGCGCCAGATCAATCATCGTACGATCAACCAGCTCTACTGCGGTGGGGCCCAGCTTGACAATGTGCTGCGCACTATCCATCGCTTTATAGAAACTAGCAAAGTTCACGACGCCTAAGACTTTGTGTTGGGGCAGTGGGGCAAGTTTGAGTTTGAGAGATTTAAAGTAAGCAAGACTGCCTTCACTACCAACGAGTAGGTGCGATAAATTAACACTGCCATCTGGTGTGTAAGGCAGTTCACTTTGGGGGTGAAAGACATCTAGGTTGTAGCCTGCAACGCGTCTCATCACTTTCGGGAAATGCGCTTCAATTTCAGGTTGTAACTGATTAGCAAGACCTTGTACAAATTGACCAAGTTGTTTTGCTTTACCAGTGCTGCTTGCAAAGTTACCAAATTGGGCAATGCTGCCATCGGCTAACCACGCATCGATACCCAAAACGTTATGCACCATATTGCCGTAGGCAATCGAACGACTGCCACACGAATTATTGCCTGCCATACCGCCAATTGTTGCTTGCGCCGATGTCGATACATCTACTGGAAACCACAAGCCATGTTTTTTGAGCTCAGCATTGAGATGATCTAGAACCATGCCCGGCTCAACTTCAGCCACCGCTTTATCTGGATCAATCTGCAAACTCTTACGAAAGAAGTGGGTGTTATCGAGTACCAAGGCAACGCCTGTGGTCTGACCACATTGACTAGTCCCCCCTCCGCGAGGAAGAATTGGGATCTGATGTTCCCTGGCAATCGCTAAGGCTGCCTCAATGTCGCTGGCGCTCTCAGGAATGACTACACCCAGCGGAAATTGCTGATAAATCGAGGCATCAGTGGCGTAGCGGCCCCGGCTTGGGGTATCGGTCAACACTTGGCCGCGAACATTTTTCCGCAGCTGGGTGACGATTTCAGGGGCTAGGGTTGAATTGGTGCTCATATAACAAGGTATGGGAAAATGTATTAAAACATTGTTTTTCAATAAAAATCACATAATAAGAGACTAAAAATGCTAAAACTGGACTCGCACCCTTCAGGGCGACACTTTTTACATATTCCAGGCCCCAGCCCGGTGCCAGGTCGTGTGCTGCGTGCTATCAGCTATCAAACGATTGATCACCGCGGCCCTGAGTTTGGTGAGTTTGGTAAAGCTGTATTGAGCAATATTAAAAAGATTTTCAAAACCGATCAGCCTGTCATTGTTTACTCTGCTTCAGGAACGGGTTCATGGGAAGGTGCATTAGTCAATGTACTGAATCCTGGTGATAAAGTCCTCTTTTATGAAACTGGTCAGTTTGCTAATTTATGGCGTGCGCTTGCAACCCGCTTAGGTTTACAGCCTGAAGTCGTTGGTAAACCTGGTCAAGATACTTGGCGTTGGGGTGTTGATGCTGCAGTGATTGAAGAGCGTCTGCGTAAAGACACAGGTCATGAAATCAAAGCAGTGTGTGTGGTGCATAACGAAACGTCGACAGGTGTCACTTCCAACATTGCTGCGGTACGTAAAGCAATTGACGATGCTAAGCATCCAGCACTGTTATTGGTTGATAGTGTCTCTGGTTTAGGTGCTGCTGATTTTGAGCATGATAAGTGGGGCGCTGATGTCACCATCTCTGGATCACAAAAAGGCTTGATGCTTCCACCTGGAATTGGTTTCAACGCCTTATCTCCTAAAGCGATTGAAGCGAGCAAACACAACAAGATGCCTAAGGCCTATTGGGCCTGGGATGAAATCATCGAATCTAATAAAAATGGCTACTGGCCAACCACTCCTAGTACCAATCTGATGTACGGCTTGCATGAAGCGATGGAGATGATGTTGGCTGAAGGCTTAGATAATATTTTTGCCCGCCATCAACGATTGGCTGAGGCCTGTCGTCATGCCGTGGCTGCATGGGGTCTCGAGAATCAGTGCTTAGACAAAGATACCTACTCTCCAGTACTAACTTGCATCGCTACACCAGAAGGTTTGGATGCCGATGCATTGCGTAAACATGCTCTCGAGAAATTCAATCTTTCCTTAGGTACCGGTTTAGGCAAAATCAAAGGTAAGGCCTTCCGTATTGGCCACTTAGGTGATTGCAATGAACTCAGTTTGATGGCTGCCTTAAGTGGCGTTGAAATGAGTTTTGGCGCGATGGGCTACAAACCCAAAGCGAGTGGCGTAGTTGCCGCCCAAGAGTTCTTAAAATAATTTGTTTACTAACAATCTCAATAAAAGATAGAAAGAAAATCATGTTAGCTTCTAAACCTTACCTGACCCAAGCTGATGCACAAAAGATTTTGGATGCAGCTAATAAATATGCAGCAGATAACAATTTTGCTGTAACCATTGCAGTATGTGATGACGGTGGCCACTTGCTAGGCTTGATTCGTCGTGATGGTTGTGCACATATTTCTTCTTATATTGCCCAAGAGAAAGCCCGCACTGCTGCGATGGGTAAGCGCGAGACTCGTATTTACGAAGAAATTATTAATAATGGCCGTACCGCTTTTGCATCAGTTCCCCATAGCATGGGAATGTTAGAGGGCGGAGTCAATATCGAGGTAAACGGTTTTACCATCGGCGCAGTCGGCGTTTCCGGCGTTAAATCGACTGATGATGCGGCTACTGCAAAAGCCGGTATCGCAGCCATTCTGTAAGTTACCTTGACAAATATCCCTACTGAAACTCCTGCTGAACCCACTCCCCAAGCAACGATTACCTTTGCTGACTTTGGCTTAGATCCGCTGATCCAAAAAGCGGTATCTGAGCAGGGCTATACCAGTCCTACACCCATACAAGCACAAGCCATCCCCCATGTTTTGTTGGGGCAAGACTTGATGGGCGCCGCCCAAACCGGAACTGGTAAGACGGCCGCTTTCGTATTGCCTATCATTCAACGGATTTTGCGTCATGCTAGCAGTAGCGCTTCGCCTGCTAGACATCCCATTCGGGCTTTGGTATTGACGCCAACCCGTGAGTTAGCAGTACAGGTTGCAGAGAACGCAGCAAACTATTCTCGTCATACCGACTTGCGCTCCGCCGTGGTCTACGGTGGCGTGGACATGAAAGAGCAAGTTGCCACTTTGCGAGGTGGTATTGAGATTTTGATAGCGACGCCAGGCCGTCTTTTGGATCACATTGGATCTAAGGTCGCCAACCTCTCGCAAGTAGAGCTCTTGGTCTTAGACGAAGCTGATCGCATGCTGGATATGGGTTTCTTGCCTGATCTACAGCGCATTATTAATTTAATTCCAGCGCAACGTCAGACATTATTGTTCTCGGCTACATTCTCGCCAGAGATTAAAAAACTGGCGCAGAGTTATTTGCGTAATCCTGTGACGGTTGAAGTGGCGAGACAAAATGCTGCTGCCGATACAGTCCGTCAAGTGATTCATATGGTGCGATCGGGTGATAAAGAAAAAGCGATTGTGAAGATTTTGGCTTCCCGTACAGAACAGGGCTTATCTCGTCAGTGCATCATCTTTACCAATAGCCGTATGGGGTGTGCCCGACTAGCGCGCGCTTTAGAGCGAGATGGTATTAAAGCTGGTGCGATTCATGGTGATAAGAGTCAAGGTGAGCGCACCTTAACTTTAGATGCGTTTAAATCAGGTGCGATTGAAGCCTTGGTCGCAACCGATGTAGCAGCCCGTGGTTTAGATATTCCAGCGATGCCCTGTGTGATTAATCACGAGTTACCGTTTAATGCAGAAGACTTTATTCACCGGATTGGACGCACAGGACGTGCAGGTAGCACTGGCGATGCGATTGCTTTAGTAGACGAAAGTGAAAAACGTTTGCTCGACGATATCGAGAAGCTGATGAAGCGTAAGTTAGCAATCAGCCCTTTACCCAACATCGATCTTCCAGGCGGCAATGAATCTGACGATCGCCCAAGACATCGATCCACTCGCGAGACCAGCCAGAGATCTTACTCAAGTCCTGCTCGCGCCCCAGCGCCGCCTGCAGACCCTTTCTTTTCCACGCCTTATGAATCTTCAAAGGTCGTCAATAAGCCAGAGAATGCGGATGCTCAGCCAGAAGTTAAAAAGGTGGGGATTGTTCCTGCGAAACCTGTTGTGGGCGCCTTGCTCGGCGGATTGAAGAAGAAATAAATCAGCAGTACTGATCTTTCCAAGCATTCGTCGCTGCAACTAAGAACTCACTAGCGCTGTGAAATTTCTGCATACCTAATACTTGCAAACCTAAATGAGTAGCTGCTTGCTCAAGTGCCTCGAGGGCAGCCGCGGGTGTGCTAGTGTCAATAGCGCTTGCGAGCGTTTGCTTACTCAGCTTCTCACCAAATTCATCAAGCACTAAAGGTAAATGTAAATATTCTGGAGTGGGGTAGTGAAACACTCTTTGTAAATAGATTTGCCTAGCGGTATTGCTGAGCAAATCTTCGCCACGCACCACGTGGGTGATTGCTTGTTCAGCATCATCAACTACCACCGCCAATTGGTAGGTAAATAGGCCATCACTTCTGCGTAGAACAAAGTCACCCACCTCCTGATTGAGATTCTGGATTTGATGACCCAAAGCGCGATCCTCAAATTCAATGGTGCAGTGTTGGGGAAGGGCGATTCTCCATGCTGAGCCAAGTATTTCGTCTTTGAGCCCCCGTTTTCCTCTACAGCTTCCTGGATAGACTAAGTCTTGATGTCTTTCGGTCTCGATCCCCAAAGCCTCTAGCGCCTTGGCAATGGTTTGGCGGGAGCAATTACAGGGGTAGAGCTGATCCTGCGCTATGAGCTGATTTAAAGCCTTTTGGTAGGTTTCTTGCCTTTTGGATTGCCACACGGGCTTGTCGTCCCATTGCAGTCCGCAGGCCTGTAGCTGGGCCTCGATTTGCTGGGCTGCTCCAGATACGCTGCGCGGGGTGTCTATATCCTCAATGCGAAGTAACCACTGACCCTGATGAGCCCGAGCATCAAGCCAACTGCCAAGGGCTGCTACTAGGGATCCGGCATGCAAAGGGCCAGTCGGGGAGGGCGCAAATCGCCCGCGATAGGCTCTAGCTGGGGAAGGGGGATTTTTAAGGTCGGACACAGCTAAAATCATCTCATGGCTTTACCTCGTTTTGTTCATCTTCGTCTCCACTCCGAGTTTTCAATTACGGACGGAATCGTGCGAATTGATGATGCGATTGCCGCGGCCGCCAAAGACGAGATGGGTGCCTTGGCTATTACCGACCTTAGCAATCTATTTGGTCTGGTGCGTTTTTATTCCGGTGCTCGTGCCGCAGGACTGAAACCGATTGCTGGTGCCGATGTCTGGATTAGTAATCCTCAGGACCCTGATCAACCCCATCGTTTATTGCTCTTGGTACAAAACCAATCGGGTTATCTGAATTTGTGCCAATTGTTGAGCCGTGCTTCTTTAGATAACCAATCGCGCGGCAGGGCTGAAGTCAATGCCCAATGGTTTACCGAACCTGCAGCCAAAGAGGAAGACCGTAAAGCGAAAAAGACCCTAGCCCACGGTCTGATTGCCTTATCGGGGGCGCGTATTGGTGATGTAGGTATGGCCTTACTGGGCGGCCAACCCGATCACGCTAAAGCTCTGGCACAGCGTTTGAGCAAGGTATTCCCTGATAGTTACTTTATTGAAGTGCAGCGCGGCGGTCACCCCCAAGATGAGCAACACTTACAACTCGCCTGTCATTTAGCTAGTGAATTAGATCTTCCCGTAGTAGCAACCCATCCAGTGCAATTTATGCAAAGAAGTGATTTCACGGCGCATGAGGCACGAGTCTGTATTGCTGAAGGTGAGTTATTGGGTAATCCCCGTCGTCAGAAGAAATTCAATGAAGAGCAATACTTTCTCAGTCAAGCGGAGATGGAAAAGCGCTTTGCAGATTTACCCGTTGCTTTAGCTAACTCAGTAGAAATTGCTAAGCGTTGCAATCTCTCCCTGACTTTGGGGCAGCCCCGTTTACCGAATTTCCCAACGCCACCCGGTATTTCGCTTGACGATTATTTATTGCAGCAATCAGAGATTGGATTAAAGCGTCATATGGAGCGCAATTTTCCTGATCCAGTAGAGCGCGCTAAAGAGGAGAGTCGTTATCACGATCGCCTCGTATTTGAAGTAAAGACAATCTCGCAAATGGGTTTCCCAGGCTACTTCTTGATTGTGGCGGACTTCATTAACTGGGCCAAGAACAACGGCGTTCCGGTTGGTCCCGGTCGTGGATCTGGGGCAGGTTCATTGGTTGCTTACTCCTTAGGCATTACCGATCTCGATCCCTTGCGCTACAACCTCCTCTTTGAGCGCTTCCTCAATCCCGAGCGTGTCTCGATGCCCGACTTTGATATCGACTTTTGTCAGCACGGTCGCGACCGAGTCATTCAGTACGTTAAAGATAAGTATGGCAAAGATGCAGTTAGCCAAATTGTGACCTTTGGCACTATGGCTGCTCGTGCAGCGATACGAGATGTGGGTCGAGTGCTTGAGCAGGGTTATAACTTTGTTGACGGAATTGCCAAGCTTGTACCGAATAAGCCAGGTCAATACATGACCATTGACATGGCTAAGAAGGAAGAAAAACAATTAGCCGAGCGCGAGAAGAATGAGGATGAAGTGCGTCAACTCTTATCGCTCGCTCAGCAATTAGAGGGTATGACCCGAAACGTGGGTATGCATGCGGGCGGTGTATTGATTGCCCCGGGTAAGTTAACGGATTTTTGCCCGCTCTATACCCAAGAGACTAAGGATCAAGATAGTAGCTCTGTGATCAGTCAGTTTGATAAAGATGATGTCGAGGCAATTGGCCTAGTGAAGTTTGACTTCTTAGGTCTGACAACCCTCACTATCCTGGCAGCAGCGGAACGATGGATTAAAACCCTCCATGCTGATCGGAAAGACTGGAGCATTGGCGATATGGCGCTCGATGATCCTGCTGCGTTTGAGGTTCTCAAAAAAGCCAATACCGTCGCCGTCTTCCAGCTAGAAAGTCGCGGCATGCAAGGCATGCTTCGGGAAGCCAAGCCTGACCGTTTCGAGGACATCATTGCTTTAGTCGCCTTATACCGTCCAGGCCCAATGGATCTTATTCCAGACTTTATTGAGCGTAAGCACGGGCGTCAAAAAGTAGAGTACCCCGATCCCCGTATCGAACCCGTTCTACGTGAAACCTACGGCATCATGGTCTATCAAGAGCAGGTGATGCAGATGGCTCAGATGATCGGCGGCTACTCACTAGGCGGCGCTGATTTGCTGCGTCGTGCGATGGGTAAGAAAAAGCCTGAAGAGATGGCCCAGCATCGCAAGATTTTCAGTGATGGTGCAAAAGCCGGCGGTATCTCTGAAGGTAAGGCCAATGAAATCTACGACTTGATGGAACGCTTTGCGGGTTATGGCTTTAATAAATCACACGCTGCTGCTTACGCCTTATTGGCTTATCAAACTGCCTGGTTAAAAGCCCATTACCCTGCAGAATTTATGGCAGCCAACTTATCGCTCGCCATGGACGACACCGACAAGATCAAGATTTTGTATGACGATTGCTTGGTTAATCAAATACGGGTGTTCTCTCCTGATATCAATACTGGTGTGTATGACTTCACTCCCTTGCGCAGCCCAGATGCTGAGCCTGATGTGCCACTCAGTCACATTCGTTATGGTTTAGGTGCGGTGCGCGGCACGGGTGAGGCAGCCATTGAGGCGATTGTGAAGGCGCGCGAAGCAGGTGGACCATTCAAGGATATTTTTGATTTCTGCATGCGAGTCGATCGCCGTCAAGTCAATCGTCGCGCAATTGAGGCCCTGATCAAGGCTGGAGCGTTTGATACCCTATACAAAGATCAACTCCAGAGTGGCAGCAATTTATTTGATATTCGTTCTGCCTTATTAGCTTCGCTAGCACGCGCGATTGAAGCCGCAGAACAAGCCGAAGCCTCAGTGAACCAAGTCAGCTTATTTGAAGTTGCTGGTGAAGCTGATCGCCATCTCCCAGAGCTCGTGCGCGAACCCGTGTGGTCGGAGAAAAAACGCCTCTCCGAAGAGAAAACGGCGCTTGGGCTGTGCTTAACGGGGCATATGTTTGATGCGTATCGTGAAGAGGCGAGTCATTTCATACGCCAACCCTTGGCTAAAGTCACTGAAGGTAAAGATCAGCTGATCGCAGGCATTATCACCTCTGCGCGGATGCTGACTGGGCAACGCGGACGCATGATGATTGCCACGATTGATGATGGTAGTGCTGCCATTGAAGTCACTCTTTACAGCGAAGTGTATGAACCCAATCGTTCTTGGCTTAAAGAAGATGAGTTGCTGGTTGCCAAAGTGAATGTGACTCCCGATAAGTTCTCAGGCGGTATGCGAGTGGTTGCGGAAGCGGTTATGGATATCACAGGTGCCAGAATGCGCTTTGCTCGCAATGTGCATGTATGCATTGATTCGGCGATCGATGTGAAGATGTTGCGTAGCCAAATTGGACCTTACTTAATGGCTAATCGCACTCGGGAGCCAAAATTTGGTGCTCCTCCCACAGCCGGTAATGATGGGGTCAAAGGTTTGATTCTGACTGCAGCTGTAACCACGGCCGGTGGTGCATGTTTAATTCAGTTCCCAGAAGACTTGCGGGTCTATCCTGATGACGCTTGCTTGCACAGCTTGCATCAAGTCTTGTCTTCCAAGCAAACCAATCCCGTACAAGTACAGTATCACTAGCGTTTGTTTAAGGCTTGCTCAATGGCAGCAATGACTTGAGCAGGCTCTAGTAAGTCTAGGCATTCACTCAAGCTATTCGGATGATCATCGCAGCCTGCCTTACGACAAGGAACGCACTCTCCAGGACCTTGCAAGATCGTGATATTGCTATTACTTTGAGTGCGGGCACGCAGCGCATAAGGTTCAGTACCCATGAAACCATTGGGCCAAGGTCCAAAGTTAGTGGGTGGTGTAGGGCCAAAGAGGGCAATCGTCTTGGTATTGCAAGCTGCAGCAAGATGCGTGATGGACGTATCGACCCCAATATACAGTAGGGCGTCTCTAATTAAAGTTGCTGCTTGTGGGATGGACAGCTTGCCTGCGGCATCAATCACTTTTTGCCGCGTATTCTCATCCAATAAAGAAAGAATATCTTGATTGAGTTGTAGATCTTGTTTTGCAGGAGAGGCACTCAAGACGACTTGCCAACCTTGAGAGACGAGCCAAGTAATGAGAGTTTGCCAATAGGCTAGTGGCCAGCGTTTGTAAGCCGTTAGGGGGCCAGGGTGCACTACAACATAGGGCGATTGCAGTTGGCCAGCAATGACTGGAGTCAGTGATTCATCTTTGGGGGGTGTAACCACAATCGGTTTACTAAAGAGATCTTGTGCGTTCTTGTAAAACACCTCAAGTAAGCGTAGCTTTTCTACAATCACATGTTGCTTAAAGTAATCAATAGTGACGGTGTGGATGCAAATCGCTTTCTTCCAGGCATTTTGACGCTCAGCCTTGCGGTCTGTATTGTTGATGCCAGTCTGACCTTGGGGATGCCCGCCCAGAACGCCGACTCTTCTGAACGCAGCCAATAATCCATACAGATAGGCGCGATCACTGGGCTGGGTGACGATTGCCAAATCGTATCGTTGAAACAAACGATTGAAGAGAGATAGGTATTCAGGAAGGCGAGGGCGATCTGAGGTTTCAATGATCTCGGCAATATCAGGATTACCTTTGAGCATATCGAGCTTGCCCCGGTAACCCAGAAAATGAAACTCTGCCTCAGGCCATAATTCACGGGCTTTGGAGATGAGTGGTGTAGTCACTAGTACATCACCAATTTGCCGTGTGGCAATGAACAAAACCTTCTTGGGTTTAAAGGACGGAAAATGGGTCATGGTGCTTCTGATTGAGCCTTTGCGAGAATTTTTTCACGCACACGGCGGGCGTTCTCAGCGGCATTGGATTGATCATGAATGTGGTGAAAGAGATGAAACACCTCAGTCGCCCATGCGCCGGATTTACGAATGGTGCCGTTTTGTTGTAGACGGAATATAAAGTCCGCATCTTCATGGCCCCAACCTGTCATGCTTTCATCAAAACCATGGATTGCTAGCGCATCCGTCTTCCAGCAGGCCATATTGCAACCCTTGATGCGTCGCCAAACAAATTTTTTGTAATGACGCCAGCTACCATCACCCAGTTTGATCTTGATGGGTAGGTATTTATTGATCCCCCCACTCAGGCGATAACTCAGGAGGCTGGCGAAGAAGCGACTTGCATCCCAGTGGGGCCAAAACAAGAGTGATTTAGTGAGGGGCTCATTGAGAATGACACGACTGCCGGTCACTAGATATCCCGGCTGTGCAAGCTCACGGTGTTTGGAAACAAAGTCGGCTTGCACGATGCAGTCACCGTCTAAAAAAACCAGATAGTCTCCTTTAGCAGCAGCAATCGCTTGATTAAGGATGCGCGTCTTACGAAAGCCTATATCTTCTTGCCAGAGATGGGTAATCGGTACTGAAAAAGCAGTGCTCATGGAATCAATCAGCACCTTGGTCTCCTGCTTTGAGCCATCATCGGCAATGATGACCTCAAAATCCTGGTCTGTTTGTTGATTCAGGGATTCTAGGCAGAGCTTCAAGGCTTGCGGCCAGTTATAGGTCGCCAGTAACACGGAGATCATTCTTTAGTACCCTGATGATCAGAATGTCGACTGAGCTTATTGAGTTGCCACAGCTTGATGTAACGATAGTAGGTGCCTTGCCCATTGGAAATGGCTAAAGCCAATCCTTGCGGACCATCTAAGAAGCCTGCTCGCAGAATATAGGTGCGCAAGAAGGACCAAGCGCCATGCAAAACCGCTTTCAGAGGACTGCTGGTTTTGCCTGCAGCAAATGCTTGTTCCGCAGAGGCAGTGGAGTAGCGATCAATCTTTTGCAGAACTTGGGAGTAGTTCATAAAGCTATAGTGCAGCATCGGATTTTTCAGGCGGGCTACTTGACCATTTGGGATCAGGCGCTCATGCACCAAATCATCTGAGAAACGGGCGCTACCTCGCTTGAATAAGCGATCAACATAATCTGGACTCCAGCCAGAGTGGCGAATAAATCTCCCGCAGTACCAAGACAGCCTGGGAATGGCAAAACAGTCGACCTGCGCTGAGTGATTGATGGCGGTCACGATCTCGGATCTGAGGGCTGGAGTCAGTCTTTCATCAGCGTCGAGGGACAGCACCCATTCAGAGGTAGCAAGGTCCAAAGCACGATTCTTTTGGGGGCCAAAACCAGGCCAATCGGCGGGCTCGGCAATGATGGCACCATAGTTTCGGGCGATTTCTAGGGTGCGGTCCTGGCTAGCGGTATCAACCACAACAATCTCACGGGCAATGCCTTCCAGGGAGGCTAAACAATCCCCAAGATTGGCCTCTTCATTGCGGGTTATGACTATGACAGATAAGGTGGGCATAATTCATTATATGAATGCTCAAGACCGTACCGCCCTAAACCGCTTAATTCAGTATCTCAGACCACATATTGGCTTGATAGTGGGCTCTTTGGCAGCCATGGCTGTGGTTGCTGGAGCTGAGACCTCCATCCCTGCTTTGATGAAGCCGCTCCTTGATCGGGGCTTCACTGGGCAGCTCAATTCCAAGCTCTGGCAGGTACCTGTTTTTCTAGTCGGTCTAGCGTTGGTTCGAAGTCTGGCGCAATTTCTCTCTAACTATTTATTGACCCGAGTTATCAACTCAGTTTTGCTCAAACTCCGCGAGCAGATGTTTCAAACCCTATTACATGCTCGGACCGTTTTCTTTCAGAAGAACTCGGCTTCCAATCTCATTAACGCGGTGGTCTTCGAAGTCAATAATGTGCTCTCGGTAATGGGCGGCATGCTGATCAGTCTAGTGAGAGACTCTCTGACTGTGATTGGTTTGATGGGTTACCTGATCTATCTCAATTGGCGTTTAACTCTAGTCGTCTTGATTATTTTCCCCGTGATCGCTTTGATTATGAGCAAGATCAATCGGCGCTTGCGTTCACTCAATCGGGAGCAGCAATCACTCACCAGCGATTTGGCTTATATCGTTGAAGAGTCAGCTGCGGGCTATAAGATTGTGAAAGTCCATGGGGCGCATGAGTATGAGATGCGACGCTTTAAAGAGAAGGCTGAGCGCCTTCGCCAATTCGCCCTGAAGTCAGCTGTTGCAGGGGGCCTCAATCAACCAATTACCCAATTAATTGCCTCGATGGCTTTGTCAGTCGTATTGGTGATTGCTCTGATGCAATCAGCTACCGAGGGCACCACAGTTGGAGGCTTTGCTGCTTTCATTACCGCAATGATGTTGGTGATCTCACCCTTGAAGCATTTGGCCGATATCAATCAGCCTTTGCAGCGTGGCTTAACCGCTGCAGAGATGGTTTTCGCCATGATGGATCAACCGATCGAGGAAGATGAATCCCGTAAAGCCAATACGCAGTCGCTGGACAAAGCTAAAGGCGCAATTCGGTTTGAAGATGTGGGCTTCTCGTATGAGCAAGAAGTAGGGCGCCAAGATGCCTTACGTCACGTTAATTTATCGATTCAGCCTGGCGAAATCGTTGCCTTTGTTGGGCCATCTGGTGGTGGTAAATCTACTTTGGTGAGTTTGATACCTCGATTCTTTAAACCTACCAGCGGTGAAATTTTCCTAGACAACATCCCTCTAGAAAATATTGCTTTAGCTGATCTTCGTAAGCAACTCGCCTTTGTGAGCCAGGATGTGATTTTGTTTAATGACTCTGTCGCTGCTAACGTTGCCTATGGCGCTGCTGGAAGCGACGGAATTGATCGTGGACGCGTGATCGAGGCGCTGGAAGCGGCTAATCTGGGCGCTCTCATGAACGAGCTACCCGAGGGCATTGATACCTTGATTGGGGATAACGGTAATCGACTGTCTGGTGGTCAGCGCCAACGTTTAGCGATTGCTCGCGCAATTTACAAAAATGCCCCTATTCTGATCTTGGATGAAGCAACATCGGCATTAGATTCAGAATCCGAGCGTCAAGTACAAGATGCATTAGAAAGATTAATGGCCGGCAGAACTACTTTAGTGATCGCCCATCGCCTCTCGACCATTGAGCATGCTGATCGTATTGTGGTGTTAGATCAAGGGCAAGTGGTCGAAAATGGTTCGCATGAAGATCTAATCAAGCAAGATGGTTTGTATGCCAACTTGCATCGCATTCAGTTCTCGAATGCCTGAAAGCCCGTCCTCAATTAACTGAGAACAATATCGTATTGCTCTTGCCGGAAGCTGGCTTCGGCTTGAAGCTTGATAGGTTTTGCTACAAAGTCACCCAGTCTGGCTAAAAATTGACTTTCTTCCTCAAGAAAGAGATCGATGACATCGGGCGCAGCCACAATCCGAAACTCTCTCGGATTAAATTGCCGATGCTCTCGCACAATCTCTCGCAAAATTTCGTAGCAAATCGTTTGAGGGGTCTTTACCTCCCCTTTGCCAGCGCAGCTAGGGCAAGGCTCGCAAGTGATATGGGCAAGGGATTCGCGGGTGCGTTTGCGGGTCATCTCTACAAGGCCCAGACTAGAAAAATCATTGACTGAGGTACGGGCATGGTCGCGCTCTAAATTTCTTTTGAGTTCGTGTAGAACAGACTCTTGATGCTCCTTACTGACCATGTCAATAAAGTCAATAATGATGATGCCGCCTAGATTGCGAAGGCGTAGTTGTCGAGCAATCGATTGGGCTGCTTCGAGGTTAGTCTTAAAGACGGTGTCATCTAAATTACGAGCTCCAACATAGCTGCCCGTATTGACATCAATCGTTGTCATCGATTCAGTCTGGTCAATCATCAGATAGCCACCAGACTTCAAGTCCACCCTGCGGCCAAGCGCTTTATTAATCTCGGCATCGACATCAAATAAATCAAATAGGGCGCGCTCGCCACGGTGCAAAGTGAGTTTGCCCAATACATTGGGCATATAGTTGCTAGCGAAGGTATTCAGCTTCTCAAAATTTTCTGCTGAATCTACCCGAATTTGGGTTGTCTCCTCGCCAGCGAGATCTCTGAGAACGCGCTCTGCGAGGCTGAGGTCTTGATACAGTAAAGAAGGCGCTGATTTGGTTTTAGCAGCCTCTAGAATATTTTCCCAGGTGGTCCGTAGGTAATGCATATCGTGCTGCAGCTCACTATCAGTCGCCTCTTGTGCGCTAGTACGAACAATAATTCCCCCTTTTTCATCGGCAGGCATGAGGCCAGCAAGGCGGCTTTTGATCGCCTCACGCTCTTCTGGCGCTTCAATACGCTGCGAGATACCAATGTATTTCTCGGTACTGGGATCATTGCTGTTGGGAGGTAGGTACACCAAATTTCGACCTGCAATACTCAATTGGGTGGTCAGCCTTGCCCCTTTTGTTCCCAAGGGATCTTTGAGTACCTGCACTAATAGAGTTTGACCTTCAAAGAGTAGCTTTTCGATTTGGGTTTGAGCATGATTTTGCAGAATATCGGCTACATGCATGAACGCAGTGCGCTCTAAACCAATTTCAATGAAAGCCGATTGCATGCCCGGCAAAACGCGCGCTACCTTGGCTAGATAAATATTACCGACAATGCCGCGTTGACGAGTGCGTTCGATTTGAAGTTCTTGTACTGCTCCCTGCTGAATGAGAGCGACCCGCGTTTCTTGCGGGGTAATGTTAATCAGAATTTCTTCATTCATGGGTAGTGCTCAATGGGTATGTTACTTGGGCAAGATTGAATAACTGAGATATCTCAAAGAGAGGTAGACCCATGATACCGCTATAGCTTCCCGCAATGGATTCAATCAAAGAACTACCAAGCCCCTGAATTCCATATGCCCCCGCCTTACCAAATGGTTCTCCGGAGGCAATGTATTTGGCAATGTGATCTTCGGATAACTTAGTAAACGTCACTTCAGAAGTTTGGACTATGGAAACAGGCTCACTGGTGGGACTTATTCTTAAAGCAACTGCAGTTAGAACTTGATGGGTTTTACCGCTTAAGAGTTTCAGAATTCGTTCTGCATCGACTGCATCGAAAGGTTTACCAAGAATCTCGCCACCCAGATGGCTGGGCAGGCTCACTGTAGTGTCTGCACATAAGATAGGGGCCCATGGGAGAACTCTTTCAATGTGGCGCTTAAGAGCAGCCTCGCTTTTAGCCAATGTGACGCGTGCTACGTAGTCGCGGGCCTTTTCATTCGGATGGCTAGCTTCAATGCTTTCAGCATCTTCCCCTAGCTCGGGCGCAAGCATTTCATATTTGACGCCAATTTGCTTGAGTAGCTCTTGACGGCGAGGACTTTGAGAGGCGAGGTAGATGAAGGGAAACATAGCAGACTGAGAATTAAGCAAAGCGCTTACTCACGATGATACGGGTGTCCTTGCAAGATAGTCCAGGCTCGATAAAGTTGCTCAATCAAGATGAGTCTAGCCATGGCGTGAGGTAGGGTCAGACTAGATAGTCGCCACATTGCATGGGCGCTTTCTTTGAGGCTAGGGTCCAGACCGTCAGCACCACCAATCAAGAAAGTGATATCTAGCCCGTCTTGTCGCCAGCTTGCGAGCTGCTTGGATAGTTGTTGGGTGGTTTGATCTTTACCGCGCTCATCTAAAGCGATGATTTGCGATCCTTTTGGAATGGCTGCCAAGATCTTGATTGCTTCTTTAGCCGGCGTGAGATCCGGCTTAATTTCTTTGACATCAATCGCGCAGTCTGCTGGCATGCGCTTAATGTAGTCATGGCTCGCCGTTGTTACCCAGTCCGGCATCTTATGTCCTACTGAAACAATCGTCAGTCGCATCGCAGTGACTACTTCAGTAGATTTTTAATCAGACTCTTCGTCATCATCACTAGCCTTTACTAAGCCTTTGCTAGCAGCGAGTTTGACGCGGACAGGTTTTGCACCCCACATACCTTCGAGTTGATAGTAAGCGCGCAGCATGGGTTGAAGGATGTGAACCACAATATCGCCGCAGTCCACTAAGACCCATTCACCAGTCTCTAAACCTTCAATCGAGATGACTTCGCCGCCTTTGGCATTTACCTCTTCTTTTACCGACATTGCGAGAGAGCGAGTCTGTCGATTGCTTGAGCCGGTGACGATAATGACACGATCAAATAGTTCGCTAAGCTTGCTGGTGTCATAAACGCGTATATCTTGCGCCTTCACATCTTCTAGGGCATCAATAATGACGCGTTGTAATTTACGTAATTCCATATTTTCTCTTTAGTAATAGGCCAATCTTAGCTTGATTACCGGTATAAGCCTAGATTCGTGATAATTTCCAGTGCGTGCGATGGTATGGATGCACTGGCCAGATCATAAGTTGCGGGATTCTGAAGCTGTTCTCGCAGAGCGGTTGAGGAAACATCGACTGCCAGAGTTTCATCGATAAAGATCTCGCCACAAGCCTGATTCTCTAACTCGCTAGCTGATTGGCATTGGTGCTGGGCTAGTAGCTCGGCTAAGGCTGGTGGTAGTTCGGTATGTAATGAGTGCTCAGGACGGCTTGCAACGGCAAAGTTCATAAAACTCAATAAGTCTTGCCAATGCTTCCAGGTGGGCAGATTGGTAAATGCATCTGCACCCATTAACCAAATCAGATTGGCTTCATTGCCAAAACGTTGACGTAGTTCTCTGGCGGTATCAATGGCGTAGCTCGGGCCTGGACGATCTACTTCGATTTGATCAATACCGACTCGTGTTGGGATTTGGAGATATAAAAAAGCACGGGCCAAATCAATTGCAGCTGCTTCAGTTAAACGCAAACGAACACTTGCCGAGGTAATGACATTTTCTTTTTGCCAAGGATGACCACTGGGAATCAACAATAGCGCATCCAGCTGAAACAATTTTGCGAAGTGAGTGGCGAGCTTTAAATGCCCGAGGTGGGGAGGATCAAACGTACCCCCTAATACCCCAATCTTTTTTAAAGAACCCATTAGGCTAACCAGTCTCGTGGTTTGAGATATCGCTCATACAGCAAGGCTTCTGGAGAACCCGCCTCGGGTTGCCAGTTGTATTGCCATTGCACGACTGGTGGTAGAGACATCAAAATTGATTCGGTCCGACCACCAGAGTGCAGACCAAAGATCGTGCCACGATCGTAAATCAAGTTGTACTCGACATAACGGCCGCGACGATATTCTTGAAATGCTTTTTCTGCTGGAGTAAACGGTCTTTCATAGCGGCGCTTCAGAATCGGCAGGTAGGCCTCAATGAAGGCATCGCCCACAGCTCGCGTCATGGCAAAGCTGTGTTCGAAGGGGAGTTCATTAAAGTCATCAAAGAAGATCCCGCCAATGCCACGTGGCTCTTCGCGGTGCTTGAGATAAAAATATTCATCACACCATTTTTTAAAACGGGGATAGAGGGATTGATCAAAAGGATCTAAAGCATTCTTAGCAGTTTGATGAAAGTGCTTGCAATCTTCATCCACTCCGTAATACGGTGTCATATCAAAGCCGCCGCCAAACCACCAAATTGGATCCTTACCCTCGGCACGAGCGATAAAGCAACGAACGTTCATATGGGTCGTGGGTGCATGCGGATTGTTTGGATGAAAAACTAAAGAGACTCCCATCGCTTCAAATTGCCGACCTGCTAATTCTGGGCGGTGGTGGGTTGCTGAAGGTGGCATTTGCTTGCCATGCACATGAGAAAAGCCAATACCGGCTTTTTCTAAAATATGGCCGCCTGCAAGTATGCAGGTTCGCCCATAACCTTGCAGTTTGCTATCAGCGGGCTTCTGCCATTCATCGCTGACGAAGGCCTTACCATCGAGCTCGCTAAAAGCTTGGGTAATGCGATCTTGTAGTCCTAAAAAATAGCGCTTTAGGGCTTCAGTATCAATTTGGGTTTTGGAAATACTCAAGCGGTGGCTTTCGATTTACTTAATGGCACGGTAGCCAATATCTTTGCGATATTGCATGCCGTCAAAATGAATCTGATCAATTGCGGCATATGCTTTTTGCTGAGCGCCACGAACAGTATCGGCGAGTCCAACAACACAAAGGACACGGCCACCTGAGGTGACTAATTTGCCATCCTGGAGTTTGGTTCCCGCATGAAAAGTCACTTGATCATCACTATCCTCTGGGATGCCTTTGATGACATCGCCATTGCGGGGAGTATCGGGGTAGTTATGGGCAGCGAGGACAACACCTAGGGCGGTACGACGATCCCACTCAAGTTCAACTTCATTAAGCTTGCCATCTACTGCTTGATTTAAAGTGTGCACGAGATCACTACGCAAGCGTGCCATGATGGGCTGGGTTTCTGGATCACCCATCCGGCAGTTAAATTCTAAAGTTTTGATCTTGCCATCAGGCGTAATCATGAGTCCTGCGTATAGAAATCCAGTGTAGGGGATGCCATCGGCTTGCATTCCCTTGACGGTAGGCATGATGACTTCACGCAAAGCCCGCGCATGAATTTCTGGGGTGACCACTGGGGCGGGAGAGTAAGCGCCCATACCGCCAGTATTGGGTCCCTGATCTTCATCGAGTAAGCGCTTGTGATCTTGGCTGGTAGCCAATGCCAAGACATTCTTACCATCGACCAACACAATAAAGCTGGCCTCTTCTCCAGTCAGAAATTCTTCAATCACCACGCGGGCACCAGCATTACCCAGTTTATTGTCAGCCAACATCATGTCTACTGCAGCATGTGCTTCAGCAAGGTTCATGGCAACGACTACACCTTTACCGGCTGCAAGACCATCTGCTTTGATGACAATTGGCGCACCCTTGGCATCAATGTAAGCATGTGCTTCTATTGCGCTGCTAAAAGTTTGGTAATCCGCAGTCGGAATACCGTGACGTTTCATAAATGCTTTAGAGAAGTCTTTTGAAGACTCTAATTGAGCTGCGAGCTGGGTAGGCCCAAAGATGCGTAAACCATTTTGTCTAAAGACGTCGACTACGCCGGCTGCTAAAGGGGCTTCTGGTCCGACTACGGTTAAACCAATCTGCTCGCGCTTAGCAAAATCTACCAGATCCTGTAAGCCTGAGATAGGGAGGTTCTCTATGCCAGCCGTAGTTTGCTTAGCTGTTGCAGTACCACCATTACCAGGCGCTACAAATACAGTTTGTACTTGTGGGGATTGGGCGAGTTTCCAGGCTAGAGCATGTTCGCGTCCACCAGATCCAATAAGCAGAATTTTCATATGAGGAAAAGATTAAAAAGCAGCGTTAGTAAAGACTTCTTGAACATCATCGAGGTTCTCTAAAACATCAAGGAGTTTTTGCATGCTTTCCGCTTGATCACCCTCGAGCGCGATTTCAGTTTCGGGACGCATCGCAATCGTAGCTAACTCTGCCTTCAATCCCGCCTTAGAAATAGCATCCTGAACTTTAGAAAAATCTGGCACTGGAGTGAGCACCTCAATAGATCCATCATCATGAGTAATCACATCTTCAGCTCCGGCATCCAGTGCCAGCTCCATCAATTGATCTTCATTCACGCCAGGGGCAAAGAGCATTTGGCCACAGTGTTTGAATAAGAAAGCGACTGATCCTTCTGCGCCCATATTGCCACCATGCTTAGCAAAGGCATGACGCACTTCGGCAACAGTACGCGTTCTGTTATCAGTCATGCAATCCACAATGATTGCTGCTCCATTGATTCCATAACCTTCGTAACGAATCTCTTCGTAATTAACGCCCTCTAAAGAACCCGTGCCACGCTGAATGGCTCTTTGCACATTATCATTAGGCATATTGGAGTCTTTGGCTTTATCAATTGCCAAGCGTAAGCGGGGGATAAGCTTTAGATCTGCCCATCTCCAAATTATGAAGCTATTCTGCAAAGTTTGCTTAAGTCGACTGCACGGAGCTATTTACTCCGAATGATAAGCGGGATTAAATCACTTTTTTATAACAAGAATCATATTGTTAGGGGCTAATTTAATACCTTCTCGCCTCAGGCAGCACTTGCGGAGATCAGATCGGCATATGCAATGCATTGCCACTGAGAATTATTCTTTTTCCAAATACTTAAGCGGGGAGAATATTCTGGTGAAAGCGCAACGCCATTTCGATCCTCGATAGCAGCAATCCAAAAGCTAATAATGATGCTATCTTGAGCCTTGGTTACCTTAAAATCTTTAAATTCAACCAAGCCAAGATTCATTTCACGCATTAATGTCATTGCATTTTCACGATCATAAGCCCCGTTTAAATTAACAAATTGAAAGGCAGGGTCAAGCATTTCCTCTAGAGCATTCCAGTTTTTGTCTTGGATCATCTGGACTGCCAGCCTTTCCAAGGCCTTGGCTTCTGCCTCGATACTAGTTTGATCGTTTATTTTGCCCACGAAGAATCTTTAAAAGGATTATTTCCTAACAATGTCATGGCAATCAGCCACGGGACCTGATGCTTTGTTAGCAGGATTAACTGAAGCAGTTGCAAAACAGAGGCTCATTTTGTTTGTATCCATCATCTTGAATGAATAAACTCCATCTTTATCTGCCATTGCACCACTCATCAGATCACCCGCAAAGGATCCCACAATTGGAATTTTTCTTCCTTGAATAATAAATATTCCTGAAAAAGTACGATTTTCTTGTCTGTCGAAGTTATAGCTAACCTTCTCTTTTAAAAAACGAAT
>Ga0364901_10057_pt1 | contig 47017 bp, 44 predicted proteins | sample ExccelJu500002D4_FD_206968 | JGI IMG/M metagenome (GOLD analysis project Ga0364901, IMG submission 206968) | Enriched cells from Trout Bog Lake Hypolimnion, Wisconsin, USA - BchlTB.July09.5000.02.D4 | ecosystem: Environmental > Aquatic > Freshwater > Lake > Hypolimnion/Profundal zone | place: USA...
TTGTTTGTAGGCACTTAAGATTGTTTTGATATCCAGTGCAATCTTTTGTGAAGCTGCACCAAGATGCGGTGCAACGGGTGTATCTAAGATATACGCACAGAGATCATTGGCTGATAGTGGACGATGCGCTTTGATCGTAGATGCAATTCTTAAACTTTCTATATCTTCGTTCAGACGAGATCCATTTGGTGTTGCATAAGTGCCTGCAACAACGGGTTTGAATCCCACACAATCTATACCCAAGGAATTCAGTTTCCAGAGCATTGCTGCACTGACTAGTGTTTTCCCAACTTCAGTATCAGTGCCTGTAATGAAATATCCGTTCGACAGATTCATGCCACATCCTCTGCAAGCATGCTCGACTCAATCTTTTGTAAAGTCTGAATAAGTTGTTTGACATCATCTATCGTGTGGTTCGCAGAGAAAGTGACTCGTAAACGGGCTTTACCCTCTGGGACAGTCGGTGGCCGAATTGCCGGAATCCAATATCCTGCTTCGTCTAGTTGTTTCGCTGCTTGCAGAGCATGGGCGTTGCTGCCAATGATGATTGGCTGAATTGCGCTCAATGAATCTACTTTTATCCAGTCGGAGAAAACCATCTCTTGATTCCAGACTTGGATTAATTCATTGAGATGTTTGCGTCTCGTCTTACCCTCAATGCCCTCAATCAGATCAAGGCTCTTGGATACCGTATGTCCAATTGCTGGGGGTGTAGCAGTGGTGTAGATGTAGGGACGTCCTTTTTGAATCAGCCATTCGATAAAAGAATCACTCGCACAAATAAATGCACCACTAACACCCGCAGCTTTTCCTAGGGTGCCGACATAGATCAATCGATCAGAGTGAAGAGCAAAGTGCTCGAGGATGCCATGTCCATTTTCACCTAGCACTCCAAAGCCATGCGCATCATCTACCATCAACAGTGCATCGTATTGCTCAGCGAGTTTTAATAATGGATGAAGTGGCGCTAGATCTCCATCCATGCTGAAGACACCATCGATCACGATGAGCTTCAAAGTAGAGGTATCTTTACTTAAGTCGCTCTCTAGTGCCGCAAGATCGAGATGATCAAATATTGTTACTGAAGTCTGATGTTGAGCACTGGCCAAACGAACACCATCAATTAATGAGGCATGATTGAGCGCAGCGGAATAAATATGGGCCTCTCCTTTATTTGCCAATCCAATCAGACCAGTAATTGCAGTGAGGTTGGCTAAATAGCCTGTGCTAAAAAAGAGTGCGCGCGCCTGCGGAATGTGAGTACTTTGGAAGCGCGCCAATTGATTCTCAAGTAAGTCATGTGCGCGACTGTGTCCACTAATGAGATGAGAAGCGCCACTACCGACCCCATATGTTTGGGCGCCTTCAGATAGTGCTGCAACTAGTGTGGGGTGATTGGCAAAGCCCAAATAATCATTGCTACAAAATGTTTTGAGTTCACGATTGCCGACCAGCGCATCTACATCGCAAGCTCTTTCATTAATGCGAACAGTCCGCTTGAGCAGCTTTTCTTCAAGCTGAGTAATGGCTTGTTTGACAAGAGCAAACGCCTTAAATGAATGGCTCATTTTAAAACTCGGTTAAGAGCACGTTGTACGGCTTGCGCCATATTCTGTGTTTGTGATGCTGTCAAAATATAAGGTGGCATGACATAAATCGTATTGCCAATCGGGCGAATTAAAATACCTTCTAAAAGACTTGCCGAAAACATTTCTCTAGCGAAGCTATTGGGCTGTTTCAAAACCGTGGGTTTGACATCGAAGGCTAAAATCATGCCTTGCTGGCGCCAGTGCTCAAGACGAGAATCCTCTTTTGCCCATGTGAACGCATTACTTAAATCTTGCGCACGCTCAATATTTTTTTCTAAGACTTCATCCGATTCAAAGATGGCAAGAGCAGCCAGCGCTGCGGCGCAAGCTAAGGGATTGCCGGTATAGGAATGGGAATGTAAAAAGCCCTGAGCAGTTTGATCGCGATAAAAAGCACGATAAATTGTTTCAGTGGTCATAGAGAGCGAGAGTGGTAAGTAGCCTCCGCTTATACCTTTAGACAGTGTCAAAAAATCAGGCCAAATTTCAGCATGCTCGCAAGCAAAAAATTTACCAGTTCGTCCACAGCCAACGGCAATTTCATCAGCAATCAAATGAATCTCATACTGGTCGCATAAGGCTCTGACTCGGCGAAGATATTCCGGAGAATACATCGCCATTTTTCCGGCACATTGCACCAAGGGTTCAATAATGAATGCAGCAATGTTCTGGTGTTCTTTAGCGAAGATCATTTCGAGAGCTGCTGCACATGCAATTGCATGCTCTGTAGCAGATTCACCCTCTTTGACTTTGCGACTATCTGGTGAGGGCGCAATGAAAACGGATTGCAGGAGCGGACCATACGCTTCGCGAAAGAGTGCAACATCCGTTACTGCAAGTGCACCTAAAGTTTCACCGTGATAACTATTTTCGAGACAAACAAATTTTTTCTTTTGCGTCTTGCCCTGCAGTTGCCAATAGTGATGACTCATCTTGAGCGCAATTTCTACTGCAGAGGCACCATCGGATGCATAAAAGACATGACCCAGGTGTCCTTGAGTTAAGGCGCTGAGTTTTTCTGAAAGCTCAACCACTGGTGCATGGGTAAAGCCAGCCAACATGACATGCTCAATTTTTTCTAGCTGACTAGTAATGGCTTGGTTGATACGCGGATTGGCATGACCAAACAAATTGGTCCACCAAGAGCTGATGCAGTCGAGATAGGTGTTTCCTTTGTCGTCATAAAGCCAAACACCCTCACCGCGAGTGATGGCAATAAGTGGCAAAGTCTCGTGATGTTTCATCTGAGTGCAGGGGTGCCATACCGCGGCCAAACTCCGGTCAACCCAGTTTTTTGAATCTGCCAAATTTTGCTCGTCAATCCAATGCGTCTTCATCTTTGATATTTGACCACTAGTTTTCCCTAATTCAGGCCTCTATCTGTTATGTTTGAGGTTTAGATAGGTCATTTTCTGGAAATTCACTATGTTGGACACGCAAACGCTCGAAAAGCCGCTTACACAGATCAAATCCCAAAATCAGCTCATTCAGGAGCAGGATGTTGGGGCAAGCTGGACAGTTGCTCAAATCGAGACCCTTTTTGCCCTCCCTTTCAATGAGTTGATGTTCAGGGCGCAAGAGACACACCGCCATAACTTCCCTGAGGGTGATGTGGAGTTAGCCACCCTCCTGTCAATCAAGACTGGGGGTTGTCCTGAGGATTGCGGCTATTGCCCCCAAGCAGCGCGATATCACACTGATATCAAGGCGAATAAGTTGATGGACTTGGATGAAGTTTTAGAGGCAGCAAGAGCAGCAAAAGCGGCAGGCTCCAATCGCTTTTGTATGGGTGCTGCCTGGCGCGAACCAAAAGACCGTGATATTGAAAAAGTCACCGCCATGATTAAAGGCGTGAAGGCGCTTGGTTTAGAAACTTGCGCAACCCTGGGTATGCTGGAGGCCAATCAGGCAAAGGCTTTGCAGGAGGCAGGCCTTGATTTTTATAACCACAATCTTGATACCAGCGAAGATTTTTATCGCTCTGTCATCACCACTAGGGACTACCAAGATCGCCTCGATACACTAGATCACGTTCGTGCTGCAGGTATGTCAGTCTGTTGTGGCGGTATCGTCGGCATGGGTGAGTCCCGTCAGCAAAGAGCCGCTTTTATAGCCCGCCTTGCAAACCTTCAGCCCTATCCTGAATCTGTTCCGATTAATCATTTGGTCCCGGTTGCTGGAACGCCTTTGGCCGACCAAAAGCCTTTAGACCCCTTGGAGTTTGTCCGAACGATCGCGGTCGCTCGAATCACAATGCCCCGTGCCAGAGTGCGTTTATCTGCTGGTCGTCAAGAGCTTGGCAGAGCTGTGCAGGCCATGTGTTTCCAGGCTGGTGCGAACTCAATTTTTTATGGTGAGCAACTACTCACTACCGGCAATCCCGAGGCAGAACAAGACCTCGCCCTTTTGAAAGAGTTAGGACTCAAGACCAAGTCAAGCTGTAAGGCCGAAGTTCAGGTTTAGGATTTTTACCCATGTTTTTGTCGGATCGCCTGATTACTGAATTTGATACAGCCCTGAAATCGATTTCGGGCGGAGCGAATTCCGTACGCTCAATTCCAAAAAATGAAGATCACGGAAAAACCATCCTGAGTGAAACTGAGCGTGCGCATGCTGCAGGTTTAATGCGCGTAAATCACGTAGGTGAAGTGTGTGCTCAAGCGCTCTACCAATCACAAAAATTATTAGCACGGGATCCTCAAATTCAGGAGATGCTTAATCACTCTGCGCAAGAGGAGATGGACCATCTCGCTTGGTGCGAAACACGTCTCAAAGAGTTGGGTTCGCATACTAGTTATCTCAATCCATTTTGGTATGCAGGATCCTTCGCAATCGGCTTGCTTGCTGGCTTGGCGGGCGATCAATGGAGTTTAGGTTTTGTTGCTGAAACTGAAAAACAAGTTGAAAATCATCTTCAAAGTCATTTGGAAACTTTGCCTGAAAATGATCAACAATCACGTGCGATTGTTCAGCAAATGCGTCTGGATGAAATTGAGCACGGAAAAGAAGCCATTGAGGCTGGTGGAGTGGTTTTGCCCCCAGTGATTCAGAAGCTCATGCAAGCAAGCTCAAAGTTCATGACGAGTACTGCCTACAAAATCTAGGCCAGGATTATTTTTAGCCACTAAAAAATAAATATACTGTGATTAAAAACAGTATATTGATGTCATATTTAGTCATATAGCTAAGACCTACTCTTAAGTATATTTTCCAAGTTATTGTTTAAAAGAGATATTTTATTCTCGGTATTTTGTGAACAGACAACGCTAAGTGTTTGTAAACACTAGAGAATTTCCTAAAAAAAGGCTCTAAAACACTTGACCCTCGGTATTTCCTCCTCTAAAGTGGGAGGAAGTGTGAAAAAGTGGGGAAAATAGTGTTTCAAGGTGCTTCTGCTCTCAATTTGGATGCAAAAGGTCGCATGTCTGTGCCGGCCAAGCATCGCGACGCCTTATTGGTGCAGGGCGAGGGCAGAGTGACGCTAACCAAGCACCCCGACGGATGTTTGCTGCTATTCCCAAGACCAGAGTGGGAAACCTTTCGCTCGAGAGTGGCTCAGTTGCCGATGGATGCCCACTGGTGGCGCAGAATATTTTTAGGCAACGCTGCGGATGTGGAGTTAGACACTGCCGGGAGAATTTTGGTTAGCCCAGAATTGCGTGCAGCAGCAGGTATCGAAAAAGAAGTGATGCTTCTTGGAATGGGAAGTCACCTTGAATTGTGGGATGCGGCAAGCTATGCCGCAAAAGAGCAGGCTGCCATTGCACAAGGCATGCCTGAAGCACTCAAGCAATTTAATTTTTAATGATTGAGTGCCATGAACAATACACATCGCCCAGTATTACTGGCCGAGGCGGTGACCGCTTTAATCGATGGGCCACTCCTGCAAGATCAAACAAATCCAATTGTCATGATCGATGGGACTTTTGGGCGAGGTGGCCATTCGCAACTACTACTCAGCAAGCTCGATCCAACGGCGCGTTTGATTGCATTCGACAAAGACTTGGATGCGATTGCAGTCGCAAAAAAAATAATCGATCCACGTCTTTCAATTATTCACAGCAGCTTTGCACAAATGGATCAGTACGCGGAGCCAGGCTCAATCGATGGAATTTTGTTAGATCTCGGAATCAGTTCACCGCAAGTGGACGAGGCACATCGTGGATTTTCATTTCGACGGGACGGTCCGCTCGATATGCGAATGAATACCGATCAGGGAATCACGGCAGCAGAGTGGTTAGAGCAGGCACCGCAGGAGGAAATCACCAAAGTGATTAAGACTTACGGAGAAGAACGCTTCGCATCGCAGATTGCTAAAGCCATTGTTGCTAAGCGAGAGGAGGGCTTGCCTCCTAAAACAACCCTGCAACTTGCAAATTTAGTTGCAGGCGTAGTTCGCACTCGTGAGCCTGGTCAGGATCCTGCTACACGAACATTTCAAGCATTACGGATTTTTATTAATCGGGAATTAGATGATCTCGAGCAGGGCTTAAAGGCAGCCTTGAGTTTGCTAAAGCCAGGTGGACGCCTAGCAGTGATTAGTTTTCATTCTCTTGAAGATCGAATCGTCAAACAATTCTTGCAAGCCCATGCCAAGGTGGAAGTGCCTCGCGGTTTACCTGTCCGGGAAAAAGATTTGCCACAAAGCGCCCTTGAAATCATCGGACGTATTCGTCCAAGTACGCAAGAGCTTGAAGATAATCCACGAGCACGTTCAGCGATTATGCGGATAGCAGAAAAAAGAATGGGGGCGCTAGCATGAACCGCGCCACCTTTACTTTACTCGCACTTCTTTTAATTTGTGCATTGTCACTGGTGGCCGCACAACAGCGAGCGCGTAAATTATTTATTGCAACTGAGCAAGTGCAGAACGAAGAGCGTCGACTAAATCAAGATTGGTTACGCTTGGAATATGAGCAGCGCAATCTTTCAAAGTCCTCCCGTATTCGGGATACGGCTCGTAATCAGCTGCACATGTCACCCATTTCTCCTGAGCGTACTTTGTATATTAAGGAGAGCAAATGAGGCCGGTTGGTTTTTCAACTACCCCGAATTTAGTATTGCGTCTGCCAATGTGGCGGTCGCGCTTGATGTTATTCCTGTTGTTCTTTGTTTTTATGCTCCTACTGTTAAGAGCATTCTGGATTCAGGGTCCAGGTAACGCATTCTACGAAGCAAAAGCAGTGCGGGGAACTCAGCGTGAGCTGGAATTGCCAGCGAGTCGTGGCAAGATTTTGGACCGTAATGGCAATGTGATCGCAACTAGTCTTGAGGCGAAATCGGTGATTGCCTACAACGACACCGTACCAGATGATTTATCAGCAGAAAAGATACGTCAGCTTGCAAGTCTTTTGCAAATGAATGAATCGGATATACGAAGAAAACTTAAAGAAGAGCGTAAGCAGGTCTTTTTAAAGAGGCAGGTTGATCCTGCTGTAGCTCAGCAAATTAAGCAATTAGAAATTCCTGGGATTGGTTTAAATAATGAATACCGTCGCTTTTACCCAGAAGGTGAAGCGATGGCTCACGTTGTTGGCTTCACTAATGTTGAAGATCGTGGCCAAGAAGGTATGGAGCTCTCCCATGAAAAAGAATTAGCTGCCCACCCTGGCCAGCGCAGAGTTGTGGTCGATCGCTTAGGTCGTATCGTCGAAGATGTGGCCATTGAACAAGAGCCACAAAATGGTAAAGATTTGCAGTTATCTATTGATAGCAAGATTCAATATCTTGCTTATAACGCTGTTAAGAATGCAGTTGAAGAACATCATGCAAAAGCTGGTGGAGCGGTCGTGTTAGATACGCAAACTGGTGAGATCTTAGCCTTAGCAAATTATCCAAGTTATAACCCAAACGATCGTCGCAATTTAACTGGGGAACAACTCCGTAACCGAGTATTAACCGATACTTTTGAGCCTGGCTCAACCATGAAGCCCTTCACAATCTCGACGGCATTAGAGAAGGGTGCCATCACTCCTAATACAAATATGGTGATTGGTGCGAGTTATTTAATTGGCCCTAAACCGATTACAGACACCCATCCCTATGGAAATCTGACAGTCTCGCAAGTGATTCAAAAGTCAAGCAATATTGGGACAGCCAAAATTGCAATGAACAATCTCTCACCTGAAGAGATGTGGAATATGTATTCAGCTGTAGGCTTTGGCCAAGCTCCAAAGATTGGCTTTCCGGGTTCTGTATCTGGAACATTGCACCCTTATCAAAAATGGGGTGCATCTGACCAAGCGCGCATTGCATTTGGTTATGGAATCTCTGCATCACTATTTCAAGTTGCGCGTGCTTACACTATTTTTGCGCGGGATGGTGAATTGGTGCCACTGACGATTGAACGTAGCCCAGAATTTAAGCCTGGCGTACGAGTGATTTCTGCCAAAACTGCAATTGAGATGCGCAGCATGCTCGAGACTGTGACTGAGCCTGGCGGTACAGCAGTGAAAGCGCAAGCCGATGGATATCGGGTTGGAGGCAAAACAGGGACAGCTCATAAATTGGTTGGTAAGGGATACGGCAATTCTTATCGAGCTTATTTTTCAGGTATCGCGCCGATTAGTGCTCCCCGTATCGTGGTAGCAGTCATGATTGATGAGCCCACCGGTGGAAGTCACTATGGTGGAGATGTAGCAGCACCTGTCTTCTCAACGATCGTGAGTGAAACCTTGCGCACCCTGAATGTATTGCCAGATGCCAATATTAAGCAGATGGTTTCTGATGATGTAAAGCGCTCTCCGGAGAATCAAGTCACAGGACTTAAGGCGCAACAAGTGGTTTTAAAAAGATGAGGGTGGCAGTGCATATAGAACCCAATCGCTTGATTGAGCATTTACAAAAATTGGTAGCCCCTACTGCCAAGATTAGAAGTGATAGTCGACAAATCAAACTAGGCGATATCTTTTTTGCCTATCCAGTAGGCCATGGAAAAGCATTACGAGATGGTCGACTGTTTATTGCTGCAGCGCTTGAAAGTGGTGCAAAAGCAGTTGTTTATGATCCGATCAACATGAATGATCAATTTGAAGATCATCCACAGTGCTTCGCAGTTCAGCATTTAGCAGCGCATGCCGGGCATTTAAGTGCGCAGTGGTATGGCAATCCCAGTCGTAATCTGAATGTCGTTGGAGTGACCGGCACTAATGGTAAGACGAGCATTACTCAGTGGATTGCTCAGGCACTAGACACCTCCTCCCAGCGGGCTGCGGTAATTGGCACACTCGGATCTGGTTTGTCAGGTTCCTTAATTCAGACGGGGTATACCACCCCAGATGCCCCAACATTACAGACCCAATTATGTGACTTGCGTGATCAAGGCGCAAAACAATTGGCTATCGAAGTCTCTTCCCATGCTTTAGATCAAGACCGAATTGCGGGATTGGATATTAGCTGCGCAGTATTTAGTAATTTGACGCAAGATCATTTGGACTACCACGCCAACATGGCTGAGTATGCTCAAGCAAAGGCAAAGTTATTTCATCAGAGCGGCCTCAAGGATGTCGTTTTGAATATGGATGATCCCTTTGGAAGAGAGCTTGCAATACAGGCACTTGCGAAGAATGTTGTAAAAGTTTGGGGTTATGCAATAGAGCAGAGCGCTTTTCAGGGCTTTGAAAAATTTGGTGATCGCTTACATCGTTTGTATGCGAAAGATTTGGTCTTGGTGGGTAATGGTTACGATGCGTCATTTGTATACGATGGTCAGGGATCTGAAAAACTACATATCCCTGTCATTGGAGAATTTAACGTCAGTAATTGCTTGGCAGTATGGGGCGTCTTGTTGAGTCAAGGTTTAACAATCTCAGAAGCCAGTAAGCGCATCAGTTATTTAAAGCCGGTTATCGGTCGTATGGAGTTAGTTCAGTTAAACAAAACTGGGCCATTAGTGATCGTTGATTATGCGCATACACCAGATGCTCTGGAAAAAGTTCTAAAAACTTTGCGGCCAATTGCTAATCAACGTCATGGGAAGCTTTGGTGCGTCTTTGGTTGTGGTGGTGATCGTGATATCGGTAAACGGCCTCAAATGGGAAAGGTTGCAGAGCAATTTTCCGATGAGGTAGTGATTACCAGCGATAACCCGAGATCAGAAGATCCAAATCAAATCGTCACTATGATCAAATCAGGTATGACTGCGCAGAATCATCCAGCGCAAATCATTGTCGATCGGGCTGCGGCCATTATGGCTGCTGTACGCCATGCAAAAGAAGCAGATATTGTTTTGGTTGCGGGCAAGGGTCATGAATCCACTCAAGAAATTAATGGTAAGAAATTTGATTTCTCAGATCAAGAGCACATCCTCTTGGCAGCAGGAGGGGCGATCTAATGTTTGCGATGACCAATCTTGCAGAAATTCATGAAATGCTCCCCGGCAGTCAATTATTGAATATCTCCCCAGAAAAATCTCGATCCGTAAGTATTTCTGGAATCAATAGTGATAGCCGAAAAATACAATCTGGGGAATTATTTGTTGCTTTGAGTGGCGAGCGATTTGATGCCCATCATTTTCTTGGTGAGGTTGCCAACTCTGAAGCCAGTGCTGCCATGATTTCTGATAGCAGTCAATGCCCTAATCATTTAGCTGCCGTGTGTGTGGCTGATACGAGAATGGGACTTGGCGAGCTAGCTAAAGCCTGGAGAAGAAAGCATCCCATTGCACTTGCACTGGTTACGGGTAGTAATGGCAAAACTACTGTCAAAGAAATGATTGCCTCAATATTTAGATGTGCAGTAGGTGAGACAGCTACTCTAGTAACGCAAGGAAATCTCAATAATGATATTGGCTTGCCTTTAACCTTGTTGCGCCTTCGTGCATCCGATCGACTGGCGGTTATTGAGTTGGGTATGAATCATCCTGGCGAGACTGCGCAGTTAGCAGCGATCGCCCAGCCCAATATCGCACTCATTAATAATGCCCAGCGAGAGCACCAAGAGTTTATGACCAGTGTTGCTGCTGTAGCGCAAGAACACGCAGATGCATTGAAAGCGTTGCCATTAAATGGTGTAGCGGTATATCCAGCAGATTCTGAATTCTCCTCATTCTGGAAAAAGGCAGCGGGCGATCGCAAGGTGATTGACTTTGCGCTTTCAAGCCCAGCAGCAGTTTCGGGGACTCTACAAGCGAATGGAAATTTGCAAATTAATACTGTGAATGGTTCTATTGAAGTGCAGCTGAAAACGCTAGGACTTCACAATGTGAATAATGCACTGGCAGCAGCAGCTGTTGCTTTAGGGGCCAATCTTAGTCTCGACAATATTCAAAAAGGCCTTGAAGCTTTTACCCCTGTTAAGGGACGTATGCAAGCAAGCCTAATCAATGCTCAGTGCACCTTAATTGATGATAGTTACAACGCTAACCCAGATTCTGTGCGTGCAGCAATTGATGCTTTAAAGCGTGCTAACGGAGTGTCGTGGTTAGTGTTAGGTGACATGGGTGAGGTCGGAGACCAAGGCCCTGCATTTCATCATGAAGTAGGGTCCTATGCTGCCGAGCAAGGAGTTGATCAGCTGTTTGCAATTGGTGAGCAATCTCAACTGGCAGTGCAAGGCTTTATTGAGACTAAGCAAAAACTTCACTTAGATTCAGATGCTCAGCATTTCTCAGAGATAGCAACATTGAATACACATTTGTTGAGTAGTTTTAAGAATAAAAATTTAGCTGCATCGGAAAAAATGCATATTTTGATCAAGGGCTCCCGTTTTATGAAAATGGAGCGGGTGGTGCAAGCCATGCAGGAAGGGGCAAATACATGCTCTTAATTTTGGCGCAATGGTTACAAGACGACTTTGGTTTTTTACGCGTCTTTAATTACATTACTTTCCGTGCCGTGATGGCCACACTGACAGCTTTGTTGATTGGTTTGGTATCGGGACCATGGGTGATCCGTAAATTGATCGCTTTAAAAATGGGTCAATCGGTTCGAAACGATGGACCACAAAGTCACTTAGTAAAGACTGGCACTCCCACCATGGGCGGCGTCTTGATCTTGCTAGGCATTTTTATTTCCTGCATCTTGTGGGCAGATCTGACGAATCGATTTATCTGGATTGTGATGATTGTGACCTTTGGATTTGGTGTAGTGGGCTGGGTTGATGATTATCGAAAGGTCGCCCGTAAAGATCCTAATGGAATGAGTTCTAGAGAAAAATTCTTTTGGCAGACTGTCATTGGATTATTTGCCGCAATTTATTTGGCATTCTCAGTTTCCGAAATTAATAACCTCAAGGTTCTTCAATTATTTTTAGATTGGCTCCAAAGTGGTTTCGCACTGGATCTACCTGCAAAAACAAACTTGTTATTGCCATTTATGAAAGAGGTGAGTTATCCCTTGGGCATGATGGGCTTCATTATTTTGAGTTATTTTGTGATCGTAGGTAGTAGTAATGCTGTCAATCTCACAGATGGTCTTGATGGCCTGGTGATCATGCCGGTGATTCTGGTGGGGGCAGCATTAGGAGCATTTGCTTATGTGATGGGCAATGCAATCTACGCAAAATATTTACTTTTCCCCTATATACCTGGTGCCGGTGAATTAATGATTTTCTGCGGCGCTATGGGCGGCGCTGGATTAGCGTTCCTTTGGTACAACACCCATCCCGCTCAGGTCTTTATGGGTGATGTTGGTGCACTCGCTTTGGGCGGTGCTTTAGGAACAATTGCAGTGATCGTCCGTCAAGAGATTGTGCTGTTTGTAATGGGTGGTATTTTTGTTGCAGAAACATTTTCAGTAATGCTTCAAGTATTTTGGTTCAAGTACACCAAGAAAAGATATGGCGAAGGCCGGCGTATTTTTAGAATGGCGCCACTGCATCATCACTTTGAATTGGGTGGCTGGAAAGAAACCCAAGTAGTGGTCCGTTTCTGGATCATTACGATCCTGCTAGTTTTAGTTGGCTTGTCTAGTCTGAAATTACGGTGAGCCAAAAAATATGTTGACTATTCAGAACCCGTTTGCGAATCCTCAAATGATCAGTGGTGAGATTGCTAAATCACCAAGTCATTTTCTAATCCTTGGCCTAGGCGAGTCTGGGGTTGCAATGACGAAATGGTGTCTGCGCAATGGAGCAAAAGTGCGTCTTGCCGATACGCGTGATCCTCAGAAATTTTCTGATAGGCAAAAAGCCTGGTTAGCAGAGCTTGAGCAGGCGGGCTTAGAGGACATTCAGTGTGGTCCTCTAACCGGTGATTTGTTGAAAGGAATCGATGTCATTGGCATCAGTCCTGGGTTATCTCCTATCCAAGAGCCGATGCAATCTTTTATCACTTCTGCACAGCAAAGTAATATTGAAGTATGGAGTGAAATCGAGTTTTTTGCCCGTGCGATTGCAGCAATGACACTCATGCAAGAAGGCATGAATCATGCTCCTGCGTTACTAGCCATTACTGGAACGAATGGCAAAACTACTACAACAGCATTAACGGGACAGCTTTGTGAGCGGGCTGGCAAAAAGGTGGCAGTCGCTGGCAACATCAGCCCTGCGGCACTCGATAAGCTTGAATTGTGCCTAAACGAAGCCGATCAATTCAGTGATATGCCCGATGTATGGGTGTTAGAGCTCTCCAGTTTTCAGTTGCAATTTACGCATAATTTGAACGCGACTGCGGCAACAGTACTCAATATCACACAAGACCACTTGGATTGGCATGGTGATATGCCGTCTTACGCTAATGCAAAAGCGCGAATTTTTGGGCCAGATTCTATTTGTATCTTGAATCGAGATGATTCTCTGGCATTTAATTTGCTATCTGAAGATGAAAAGCTCAATAGATCGGTTGTGACCTTTGGTGCTGGACGTCCTGATGAGCAAGGTGCATTTGGTATCGAACGTGATTTACGCGCAGGCGGCATTGATTGGTTGGTATGGGCTGAGGTCGATGAGAATCAAGAGCCAAAACCCAAGCGTCGTCGTAAATCAGCGACTCCTGATGATGAAGAGGAATTACGACTCAAGCGCTTAATTCCAGCTGATGCTTTGAAAATTCGGGGCCGTCACAATGCTCTGAATGCGCTGGCTGCACTGGCTTTAGCCCGTTCCGCAGGTTTGCCAATGAGTCTACTGTTACATGGTTTGCGCGATTACGAGGGTGAGCCTCATCGTGTACAGAGTATCGGCATCGTTGCTGATGTTGAATATGTCGACGACAGTAAAGGTACTAATGTTGGTGCCACAGTAGCAGCATTAAATGGCCTAGCAAATAACGAGTCTAGAAAAAGAATCTGGTTGATCGCGGGCGGCGATGGTAAAGGCCAAGATTTTTCACCACTTCGTGAACCTGCACTGCGATTTATTAAGGGTGCTTTCTTAATCGGCAAAGATGCAAGCTTAATTGCTGATGCGCTTGGAAGTGAGGTTGCATGCACCATGAGTCAAACGCTAGCTAATGCAGTGCAGCAGGCAGCCCATCAAGCCCAATCTGGCGACATTGTTTTGTTATCTCCTGCGTGTGCCAGTTTTGATCAGTTCAAAGATTACATTGCCCGTGCAGAGGCTTTTGCATCAGAAGTAATGGAATTGGGAATGCAGATCGATGGAGTTCATATATGAGCTTAAAAGATAAGTTATTTCCTGATAATCGTTTAGGACTAGATCGCTTCTGGAACTTTTCGCGTGGCGGAATCGATAATTTCCGCAGCGGCTTGAGGGATGCAGTATCTGGAGTGGAGCAGACGCGCTCTCGCATGATGGAGTATGACCAATTACTAGTATGGGCTGTCCTCTCGCTCACTCTGATTGGCTTAGTAATGGTGTACTCAGCATCCATTACTTTGGCTGATGGACCTAAATATTCCAGCTACAGTAGCAATCACTTTTTGATTCGCCATTTAATTTCTTTGGCAATTGCTCTAGGGGTTGGTATTTGGACATTTAAGATACCCAGTAAAGTTTGGGATCGTTATTCCCCAATTATTTTTGGTGTCACGCTACTGTTGTTGATCGCCGTTCTAGTCCCTGGGCTCGGTAAGGGTGTGAATGGAGCAAAACGTTGGATTCCACTGGGGGTAATGAATTTCCAACCATCTGAACTCATGAAGTTTGCTACGGTCATCTTTGCAGCAACCTATACCGTTCAGCGACAAGAGCATCTGCATACTTTTATCAAAGGCATGCTACCCATGGGTATTGCAGTTGCCTTGGTTGGCGCACTGTTAATGCTTGAGCCTGATATGGGCGCATTTATTGTGGTTGCTCTGATTGCTTTCGGCATCCTTTTCCTCGGCGGAATTAATGCCAAATTATTTGGAGGCCTGGTCTTAGTGGGGATCACGAGTGCTTCGACCATCATTGCACTCTCACCATTTCGCCGTGGACGTATTCTGGCTTTTATGGATCCATGGCAAGTCGATAACGCTGCTAATAAGGGTTACCAGCTGACTCACTCTCTCATGGCCTTTGGTCGTGGCGAATGGTTTGGTACTGGCTTAGGTGGCAGTGTCGAAAAACTCCATTACCTTCCTGAAGCACATACCGATTTTATTTTGGCAGTGATCGGCGAGGAGCTGGGCTTTGTTGGTGTCCTGGTAATGATCTTCTTGTTTTACTGGGTAGTGCGCCGCTCATTCATGATTGGCCGCACTGCACTGCAATTGGATCGAAGCTTTGCAGGTTTAGCTGCTAAGGGTGTGGGCATTTGGATTGGGTGGCAAGCCTTTATCAATATGGGCGTCAACTTAGGCCTACTTCCAACCAAAGGTTTAACGCTTCCTTTAGTAAGTTATGGCGGCTCTGGCATTTTGATGAATGCAATTGCTATTGCGATGTTGCTTCGCATTGATTATGAAAACCGAATTCTGATGCGAGGAGGGAAGCTGTGACGCAACCCTCAATCTTGGTGATGGCTGGTGGTACGGGTGGACATATCTTCCCAGGCTTAGCTGTCGCTCAGTATCTGAGGGCCCATGGCTGGCAAGTTTTTTGGTTAGGTAATCAACATGGCATGGAGTATCGCTTAGTCAATGCCGCGAAGATTCCATTTGAGTCAGTAGATTTTGGTGGCCTGCGCGGAAAAGGACTCAAAGCTAAATTGATGTTGCCAATCAATTTAGCGAGGGCAGGTTTGCAGAGCTTCAAAATTATCCGTCGCCTCCAACCTAATGTTGTCCTGGGTATGGGCGGCTATATCACTTTTCCAGGCGGTCTTGTTTCTACATTGTTGAGACGAGCATTGGTGTTACATGAATCTAACTCCGTACCCGGTAGTGCGAATCGCGCTCTAGCAAAGATTGCAACAAAAACCTTGACGGGTTTTCCGAACACGATGCTAAACGCTGAGTGGGTAGGTAATCCCATCCGCCAAGAGTTTGATCAACTGGCTGCTCCTGCAGAGCGCTACGGAGTGCGTCAGGGCCCCTTATCGATTTTGGTGGTTGGAGGCAGCTTAGGGGCAGCAGCCCTTAATCAAGTGGTTCCAGCAGCCTTAGCTTTAATACCCAAAGACTCTCGACCAAAAGTGATCCATCAAGCAGGCGAGAAACATCTTCAAGATCTTGAGCAGTCATATGCAAGACTGGGAGTGCAGGCAGATATCCGAAGTTTTATTGATGACATGCCTACTGCATATGCGAATGCAGATCTTGTGATCTGCCGTTCAGGCGCCATGACAATTTCTGAATTGGCTGCAACAGGGGTTGCATCATGTTTAGTTCCATTTCCGTTTGCAATTGATGATCACCAAACTGCTAATGCCCGTTTCTTGGCTGATGCAAAAGCGGCAATCTTATTGCCTCAGACACAACTAAATGCCGATGACCTAGCTCAAATGATTCAGAACTTTAGTCGCGAGGCTTTATTGAAGATGGCAGAGCATGCCAAGCAATTGGCTAAGCCACAGGCAACGGCACACGTTGCTCAGGCATGTGCAGAAGCAGCGGGGGTATCTTTATGAAGCATATCGTTCAGCAAATTCACTTTATTGGTATTGGTGGTGCTGGGATGAGTGGTATCGCTGAAGTGCTACTGAATTTAGGGTACCAAGTATCAGGCTCTGACTTAGCGGAGAGTATTTCTACTCAGCGCTTGAAGGCATTGGGTGCAGTTATTCATATTGGACATGATCCAAAAAATATCGGTACAGCAGAAGCGGTTGTGATTTCAACTGCAGTTGCTGGCAATAACCCAGAAGTGCTAGCAGCGCGTGCAGCAAAAATCCCCGTGATTCAGCGGGCCGTGATGCTGGGTGAGTTAATGCGTCTAAAGCAAGGAATTGCAATCGCAGGAACACATGGCAAAACAACCACTACAAGTTTGGTAGCTTCAGTTCTCGCAGAAGGTGGCCTAGATCCCACCTTTGTGATTGGAGGTAAATTAAATTCTGCTGGTGCGAATGCGCGCCTAGGTCAGGGTGACTTTATTGTGGTTGAAGCAGATGAGTCTGACGCTTCCTTCTTGCAGCTTTTCCCGGCGATGGAAGTGGTCACCAATATTGATGCTGACCACATGGATACTTACCAACATGATATGGCTCGTCTCAAACAGGCGTTTGTGCAATTTATTCAGCGCATGCCATTCTATGGAGTAGCAGTACTCTGTATTGATGATGTCAATGTTCGCGACATTATTCCATTTGTTTCCCAGCCTGTTTTACGCTACGGCTTATCAGATGATGCAGATATTCGTGCAACTGATGTTCGTGCAGAGGGAACATCAATGCGCTTTACAGTGGAGCGCAGGACAGTCAGAAGACATGGTAATAAACCGGGGCCACTCGAAATTTCTTTAAACCTACCTGGTTTACACAATGTCAGAAATGCCTTAGCAGCGATTGGTATTGCAACAGAGTTGGGTGTGAGCGATCAAGCGATTGTCAAAGCATTGTCTGAATTTAGTGGCGTAGGCCGTCGTTTCCAGCGCTATGGAGAAATTCCACTTGCGAGTGGTGGAAGCTTTACCTTAATTGATGATTACGGCCATCACCCAGTTGAAATGGCAGCAACCCTATCGGCAGCTAGAGGGGCTTATCCTGATCGCCGCTTAGTGCTGGCTTTCCAGCCGCATCGATTTACCCGCACTCGGGATTGCTTTGGTGAGTTTGTTCAAGTTTTAAAGAACTTTGATGCACTTGTGTTAACCGAAGTCTACCCAGCAGGCGAGGCGAAGATTCCAGGGGCAGACGGTAAGAGCTTATTAAAAGCTGTAGTTACAGAAGCGAATACTCAGAGCGCTTATCTCAATCCAAAAGAGACTGCTTTTGCCAGCAGTATTGCTGAGATGCCTGAAAAACTCTCAAGTCTTTTACGTGATGGTGATGTCTTAATTACGATGGGCGCTGGCTCTATTTCTAATTTGTCGCATGATTTAGCGGGGACCAAGCATGCATAGTCAATGGGGTCAACGCGTTCATAGTGAACTAGCTAAGCTTGATATCAAGAGCTTAGGTCGAGTTGGTGTATTGCTAGGTGGACGTTCTGGTGAGCGAGAAATTTCATTGATGTCAGGCGGAGGAGTTCTCGAGGCCTTACATTTAAAAGGTGTAGATGCGCATCCTTTTGATCCTGGACTGCGCTCTCCTGCTGAATTAGCCCAAGAAAAATTTGATCGCGTCTTTATTTCTTTGCACGGAAGATATGGTGAGGATGGAACTATTCAAGGTTTGCTTGAACTTCTAAATATTCCGTATACCGGCAGTGGTGTTCTGGCCTCCGCACTATCGATCGATAAAATTGTCACCAAACAAGTGTGGCTCAGTAATGGTCTATCGACACCAGTGTTTGTTGAGTTGGCTGCCAATAGCGACTGGGATGCCGTTGCAAAAAAATTGGGCTTACCCTTGATTGTGAAACCAGCACACGAAGGCTCATCACTAGGTTTGACTAAAGTGAAGTCTGTGAGCGAGCTCCCTGCAGCATATGCATTAGCAGCCAAAATTGACTCTAAGATCATTGCTGAGACTTGCATTATTGGTCATGAACTGACTTGCCCATTGGTTGGAGAGGGCGACAGCGCAGAAGCTTTGCCAGTCATCAAGATTGTTCCGCCAGATGCTAATTACGATTTTCATCATAAGTATTTCTCGGATGAAACGCAGTATTTATGCCCAACCGGATTGCCAGAAGAAACCAATATTGCTGTACAGAATTTAGCGCTTGCTGCATATAGAGCACTTGGCTGCCGAACTTGGGGTCGTGCTGATGTAATGATTGATCAGAAAACAGACAAGCCTTACTTGTTGGAGATGAATACATCCCCAGGTATGACATCACACTCATTGGTGCCGATGGCGGCCAAGGCTGCTGGCGTTGAATATGCCGATTTAGTGCTTTGGATCTTAAGTCAGACACTAAATCAAGCAGGAGGCTTAAGAACATGAGTCGCTTCCTGCAACAGTTTGGCAATCTTTTGGCTTTTGCTCTATCCCCAATCTGGAATCATCCAGAGAGAATGCAAAAGGCAAGCCGTCTGTTGACGCGATGTTTTGTAGTCATGCTTGTGGTTGGTATTTTGGTTTGGCTAAGTCAGCGTCCAGTCTTTGCTCTGAGGCAGGTTCAGATTGAGCCTGTTGCTGGTCAAACTTTGACGCATATTAATAAAGTAGTTGTGAGGCAAGAGGTACTGGAAACGGTTCAAGGAAACTTCTTCAGCGTTAAGTTAGAGAATGTAAAAAAAGGTTTTGAGTCTATGCCTTGGGTACGTCATGCCAATGTTCGTCGCATTTGGCCCAACGGATTGGTAATCAGCATTGAAGAGCAGAAGGCTTTTGGTACATGGGGTGGTGCTGACAGTCAACAGCTCATGAACACCCACGGAGAAATATTTAGCGGGCGAGTTTCAGAGGTTCCAGACGATACCCATTTAATTGAATTCCGCGGCCCGAGTGATGCCAGCCAAGAAGTCATGCGTTTGTATGAGAAAGCGAATGCTTGGTTTAAACCATGGAATGCTGAAATTAGTTCACTTACCTTGTCGGATCGATATGCATGGCATGTGAAGTTATCCAATGGCATGAAGGTGGAATTTGGGCGCGATGAAGAAAGCTCAGATAAGAACTTAACTGAGGAGCGAGTAGCCCGCCTCTTTAAATATTGGCCACAGGTTCAAGATAAATGGGGAAATCGTGTAGATGCGATCGATTTGCGATATGCCAACGGTTTTGCGGTGCACTTAGCTTCAGCCAACATCAAGACAAGTGACCTTAATGGAAAAAAAAGTGAGTCAAAGCAATGAGCATATTAATGAGGAATGCGAATGAGTAAAGACAATCGCGATTTATTGGTTGGTTTGGATATTGGCACTTCTAAGGTAGTTGCCTTAGTGGCCGAGCTTTCCCCTGACGGTCACTTCAATGTGGTTGGGGTGGGTCAAACTGTCTCCAAGGGATTGAAAAAAGGAGTCGTTGTTAATATCGAGGCAACCGTTCAGTCGATTCAGAAAGCGCTAGAAGAAGCGGAAGTGATGGCAGATCGTCAGATCGCGCAAGTTTTCACGGGTATCGCTGGAAATCACATTATTAGCTTTAACTCGAGCGGTATGGTGGCTATTCGTGACAAAGAAGTGAGCGAGGGTGATGTAGAGCGTGTACTTGAAACCGCCAAAGCAATCAACATTCCAACCGACCAACAAATTCTGCACATCTTAGTTCAAGAATTCATCATTGATGGCCAAGAGGATGTGCGTGAGCCAATCGGAATGAGCGGTCTACGGCTCGAGGTCAAGGTACATATCGTGACGGGCGCCGTTAGTGCTGCCCAAAACATTGTGAAGTGTGTACGTCGCTGTGGTCTAGAAGTGAATGATTTAATTTTGCAACCTTTGGCTTCTAGTTTGGCAGTACTCACTGAAGACGAAAAAGAGTTAGGTGTTGTTTTAGTAGATATTGGCGGTGGCACTACGGATATCGCAATTTATTGCCAAGGGTCCATTCGTCATACTGCAGTCATTCCCATTGCCGGTGACCAAATTACCAATGACATTGCGATGGCTCTGCGAACGCCAACGATCGATGCGGAAGACTTGAAGATTCAATACGGCATTGCCCGTCAAGATATGGCCGATCCAGCGGCAATGATTGATGTCCCCGGTGTTGGTGATAGAGATCCTCGCCCCATGTCTAAGCAGGCATTAGCAGCGGTTATTGAGCCTCGGGTTGAGGAGTTATTCACATTAGTCCGCGGTGTCGTTCGCGAATCAGGATACGAAGATATGGTTTCTTCTGGAATTGTTTTGACCGGTGGCACGGCTTTGATGCCGGGTATGGTTGAGCTTGCGGAGCAAGTATTTTTACGCCCCGCTCGAGTAGGCGCTCCTGAATATCGTGGCCACCTTCATGAGGTGCTCAGAAGCCCTCGTTTTGCTACCAGCATTGGTCTGTTAATGGAAGGGCAAGCTCAGTTATTGCGTGGTCGTCGTGTCTCTCAATCAGGCGCTTTACAGAGTGTGGTGTCGCGCATGAAGGAATGGTTTGCAGGAAATTTTTAAGTTGTTTTTCGTCGTCGTCAATGTAGTACGTTTTCTACCTAGGAGGGTATATGGAATTTGAAATGTTAGATCAAGAAACAGCCGGGAAAACTATCATTAAGGTGGTTGGAGTCGGTGGGGCTGGTGGCAATGCTGTCCAGCATATGATTCGTCGTGGTGTAGATGGCGTAGAGTTTATTTGCATGAACACCGATGCTGGCGCGTTACAGCGTTCAGAGGCATCTGTGAATTTGCAACTAGGCTCTAGCGGTCTGGGGGCTGGTGCCAAACCAGAAATCGGTGCGGCCTCTGCCGAAGAAGCTCGTGCTCGTATTGCTGATGTATTGCAAGGCGCCCACATGGTATTCATCACTGCCGGCATGGGTGGTGGAACGGGTACCGGAGCTGCACCGGTGGTTGCTCAAGTGGCCAAAGAAATGGGCATTTTGACAGTGGGTGTTATTAGTAAGCCATTTGACTTTGAGGGCGTGAAGCGTTTGAAGGTTGCAGAGAATGGTGCAAGTGAATTAGAAAATTATGTTGACTCACTGATCGTTGTTTTGAATGAGAAATTATTCGAAGTGATGGGCGAAGATGCAGAATTTGATAAAGCTTTTGCTTGTGCAGATGATGTATTGCATAACGCGGTATCCGGTATTGCTGAGATCATTAATGTTCAAGGTTTAATTAACGTCGACTTTGAGGACGTAAAAACCGTGATGGGTGAGCAAGGTAAGGCCATGATGGGAACTGCAACTGTTTCCGGAATGGATCGCGCGCGTTTAGCTGCTGAAGCGGCAGTTGCTTCACCATTACTTGAGGGTGTTGATTTATCCGGCGCTCGCGGTGTCTTGGTTAACATTACTGCCAGCCGTTCATTGAAGCTGTCAGAGACCCGCGAAGTCATGGCGGCGATTCGTGGCTATGCTGCAGATGACGCTACTGTGATTTTTGGTACGGTGTATGACGATAGCTTGGGTGATGCACTTCGTGTAACGGTAGTGGCGACTGGCTTGAATAATCCTCAAGCACGTCAAAACAGCCAGCCTGAAGTAGTTTGGAGACAGGCAACAGGTACACATGACGCAATGCCAACCATGGCTGATTTGAATAGCTTTGCTCCTGCCAGCCCTTCAGCGGCAATGAGCAAAGTCGGTTTGGATTCCGCCGTGAATACTACTGCCTCTATGCCGATGACCGGGTCTTCACCTGCAATTCAGCCTGCTTCTGCAGGGGTTGATTACAGTCAATATGATCTGCCACGAGTTTTCAGAAACTCGCGTGAGGCTGCTCCAGCACCAACTTTAGGCGCTGATAGCTCACCTCAAGCAAAAACCATGTTGGATAAAGGCACGGATTACTATGAGATTCCAGCCTTTTTACGTAAACAAGCAGATTAATTGACTGCTCAATACAATAGATAGTGCGCAATGCCAGCGCGGCGCCCCTCCGGACGACGAATCCCGCGCTAGCGCTGGCATACTCATTTACCACTACTTCTATTGATTTGGAGATCCCATGATTGCAGTCGGACAAAAATTACCAAACGCCACTCTGTATGAGTTCATTGATGAAGCTACTGAAGGTTGCGCTTTAGGTCCGAATGCTTTTGAGGTCGAAAAGCTGACGGCTGGTAAGAAAATTGTGATCTTTGCTTTACCAGGTGCCTTTACTCCTACCTGTTCTGCTCAACACGTGCCAGGTTATTTAGCGCAGTACGATGCTCTAAAGGCAAAAGGGGTTGATGAAATTTGGTGTATCTCCGTGAATGATCCATTTGTCATGGGTGCCTGGGGCCGAGACTTAAAAGTGGGTAAAAAAATTCGCATGTTTGGTGATGGTAGTGCTGAGTTCACCAAAAAATTGGGTATGGAATTCGATCTGATTGCACGTGGTTTAGGTGTGCGTTCACAACGTTATGCCATGATTGTTCAAGATGGTGTTGTAAAAACATTAGACCTAGAGGCACCTGGTAAGTTTGAAGTCAGTGATGCCGCTTCTGTACTAAAGCAGCTTTAATTCCAATCTCACTCTCATTACGATCATGCTAAAGCAGCGTACGATTGCCTCCCCAGTAAAAACCGTTGGAATCGGTTTGCACTCGGGGTGTAAGGCAACCTTGACTATCAAGCCTGCGCCTGTAAATACAGGGATTCAGTTCGTGCGCATCGATACTCCTGAGCAGGTAGTTGTTCCTGCAACTGCCCTGGCGGTATGCGATACCAGGCTGGCTTCCGTCATTCAAAAAGAGGGCACTAAAGTATCTACGGTTGAGCATTTGTTATCTGCATGCGCTGGTTTAGGGTTGGATAATTTGCTGATTGAAGTTGATGGTGAAGAAGTACCCATCATGGATGGTAGTGCCGCCTCTTTCCTATTCTTAATTGAGTCGGCCGGCATTGCAGAACAAGAAGCCCCTCGGCAATTTCTGGTGATGAAAAAGTCGATTGAAGTGCGAGAGGGTGATAAATTAGCGCGCCTTGAGCCTTTCTTTGGGTTTAAGTTGGACTTCACTATTGACTTTAAACACCCTGCTGTTGATAAAACAGGTCAGCGTTTTGTAGTGGATTTCGCTGAGCATGCTTATCGCAGTGAAATAGGGCGTGCACGAACTTTTGGATTTGCTCACGAAGTGGAAGCTCTGAGAGAGATGGGCTTAGCTCGTGGCGGTAGTTTAGATAATGCGATTGTGTTGGATGAACATCGAATTTTAAATAATGAAGAATTGCGTTATGACGATGAGTTTGTCCGTCATAAGATTTTGGATGCAATTGGCGATCTTTATTTGATTGGCCACCCGATTGTTGGGGCTTATGTGGCTGAGAAATCTGGCCATGCATTAAACAATGCTTTATTGCGTAAATTGCTAGAGGATCCTAGCGCTTATGAAATCAGCACTTTTGCAGAAAATAACGCTCCTGCTGCTTATTCTCAAGAAAGCCAGCCTCTCTTTTTCTAGATCAGCGGCCTTATTTTCCGCCTAGCAGGCGTTCAACGGCCTGTCGTAGCTCTGAATCCTGCGGTAACTTTTCCATTAGATTCTGCCAAGATGCTCTCGCAACAGAGTTAAACCCTCTGGCTGGAGTTGGTTGGGCTTCTCGAGGTTTCACCTCCCAGCCAGTTGTAGCGGGCTTCAAACGGACCTTGATGCTGCTACAGGGATAGCCTCTTTTAGCTAAGCCATTGATTAAGCTTGGCAAAATCTGCTGCAACCGACTTGCAATGCTGGCGCTTCCAACCAGTAAAAACAGCTCTTTTTGCCCTCCAGAGCGCCAACCAGCCTCTATTTTTGAGCTTAAGTTCGCTAAATCGAGTTCATCTAGGCACTGAGCCAAGGCTGATTTGAGTTTGACCATATCTTCGGTTTTAGCCAAGATGCCCCCTAGACCCTGAGAGTCTTTTAGGTAGTCCTGCCACTCGAGTGCATGTTTCTTCGAGAGAGATTTAGGGGCTTGGTTCATGAAATCAGTGTATTCGGGTGATAAACTCAATAGCTTAATTTTCTTCAATATCCCATGGTAATCGGTCTTCTTAAAACCCTGGTCGGCAGTCGTAACGACCGCCTCTTAAAACAGTATCGCAAAGTCGTTGCTAAGGTTGGTGCATTTGAGCCAGCAATGCAGTCTTTGGATGATGCTGCGCTTCAGGCAAAAACTGCTGAATTCAAAGCGCGCTTAAGTGCTGGCGAATCACTTGACGATATCGCGGCTGAAGCTTTTGCGGTAGTCCGCGAAGCTAGCGTGCGCATTATGAAAATGCGTCACTTTGATTCTCAATTGATTGGTGGTCTCGCCTTACATCAAGGCAAGATTGCGGAGATGGGGACGGGTGAGGGTAAGACCCTTACGGCAACTCTGCCAGTGTACTTAAATGCGCTTACTGGCAAAGGCGTGCATGTCGTTACTGTGAATGATTACTTGGCACAGCGTGATGCCGAATGGATGTCAAAGCTTTATAACTTCTTGGGCATGACGGTAGGCGTGAACTTGTCGCAGATGGATCATGAGTCTAAGAAAAAAGCGTATGCATCAGATATCACCTATGGTACTAATAATGAGTTTGGTTTTGACTATCTACGTGACAACATGGTCCAAGATTTGGACCAAAAGGTGCAGCGTGGCTTAGCGTATGCGATCGTAGACGAAGTAGACTCGATCTTGATTGATGAGGCCAGAACACCCCTGATCATTTCTGGACAGGCAGACGATCACACTGATTTGTATATCAAGATGAACGCCTTGCCAGCGCGCCTAGAGCGTCAGATTGGTGAAGAAAAGGCAGATGGAACCGGGGTTGAAGTTCCGGGCGATTACTGGGTTGATGAGAAGTCACATCAAGTCTATTTAACAGAGCAGGGGCACGATAAGGCCGAAGTCATTTTGGTCGAGCTAGGCGCTCTGACAGATGGTGATTCTTTATATGCCCCACAAAATATTTCCTTGATGCATCATGTTTATGCGGCCCTGCGGGCGCATACGCTTTACCATCGAGATCAGCATTATGTGGTGCAAAACAATGAAGTGATTATTGTTGATGAGTTCACTGGGCGCTTAATGCAGGGACGTCGCTGGGGCGAGGGCTTGCATCAAGCAGTAGAGGCTAAAGAAAAAGTAGCGATTCAGAATGAGAATCAGACCCTAGCCACTATTACTTTCCAGAATTATTTCCGGATGTACGGCAAGCTGGCTGGCATGACTGGTACTGCGGATACGGAAGCATACGAATTCAAGGAGATCTATAACCTTGAAACAGTTGTGATTCCACCAAACCGGATTAGTCAACGCAAAGATCGTCAAGACCAGATCTTTAAATCCTCGCGGGAACGCTACGATGCCGTTGTCAAGGATATTCTGGATTGCTACGAGCGTAAGCAGCCGGTTCTAGTGGGAACTACTTCGATTGAGAACTCTGAGTTAATTTCTCATTTGCTCAATCAAAAGAAATTACCGCATCAAGTCTTGAATGCTAAGCAACACGCTCGAGAGGCTGAGATCATTGCACAAGCTGGTAGACCGCAGATGATTACGATTGCGACCAATATGGCCGGCCGCGGTACGGACATCGTCTTAGGCGGTAACGTAGAGAAGCAATCCGCTCTCATTAATGAAGATGCTTCTTTATCTCCACAGGAAAAAGCAAGCAAGATTCAGAAGTTGCAAGACGAATGGCAAAGTTTGCACGACTTAGTTCTCAACGCAGGCGGCTTACATATTATTGGTACCGAGCGCCATGAAAGTCGACGAATTGATAATCAATTACGTGGACGTTCAGGACGACAAGGTGATCCAGGCTCATCACGCTTTTATCTATCCCTAGATGATCCCTTGCTCCGTATTTTTGCAGGCGACCGTTTGCGTGCTGTGATGGAACGCCTCAAGATGCCAGATGGCGAACCAATTGAGGCAGGTATGGTCACCCGCTCCATCGAATCTGCTCAACGCAAGGTAGAAGGCCGTAACTTTGATATTCGTAAGCAACTGCTTGAATATGACGATGTAGCAAATGATCAGCGTAAAGAAACTTATCGTCTTCGTAATGAAGTACTTGAGAGTGGCGATATTGGTGAGCTCATCGCTAATTTACGTGAAGATGTGATTCGTGATATTTGCGCCACTTATGTTCCGTTGCAATCGATGGAGGAGCAGTGGGATTTGCCCGGCCTTGAAAACGTACTAGCAAATGAATGGGGCCTCAGCCTCGATTTGCAAAAATGGGTTGAAGCCGCAGATTCAGTTGACGAAGAAGAAATCGTTGAACGTGTTCTACAGGCTGCTCAAGAAGCCTACGACGCTAAGGTTGCCTTATCAGGCCGCCCCTCTTTCGCAGGTTTTGAGCGCTCAGTATTGCTTTACAGTTTAGATACACATTGGCGGGAACATCTGGCTGCATTGGATCATTTACGTCAAGGAATTAATCTTCGCGGATATGCTCAAAAAGATCCTAAGCAAGAATATCGTCGTGAAGCCTTCGAGCTTTACGGCGAATTGCTGAATGTCATCAAGAATGATGTCGTTAAAAACATTATGACAGTACAAATTCGGAGTGCTAGCGAGTTAGATAAAGCCTCTGAGTCTATGAATGATGATTTGGCAAAGCTCTCTGATTTGCAGTATCAGCATGCTGATCCCGATATGGAAGTTGCTGGCTCTACGGGCGATCGTGGCGCCGCTATTGAAATTATCCCTGCACCAGTGAGAACTGGGCCTAAGATTGGCCGCAACGATCCTTGTAGTTGCGGTAGTGGTAAGAAATATAAAAATTGTCACGGCGCCTTGAGTTAAGCCAAGTTAATTTTTGTCATATTTAAAGCCTAGACTCAGTCTGGGCTTTTTTCTTGGTGAAATCCCTAGTCGAGTCCTTGGGCGACTATGGCATGATTTGATCTGATAACAATGCTATTTGTAATAAAAACTCAATATTCATCAAGGAATAACAATGGGCACAACTTTTAATCTCAACGGCAAATCAGTCAATTTTGATGGGGATCCAGAAACGCCAATTCTGTGGGTATTAAGAGACCATCTCGATGTAATGAGTCCTAAATTTGGCTGTGGTGCCGCTTTGTGTGGGGCATGCACAGTGCATTTAGAGGGCAATGCGATTCGTTCCTGCTCCACACCTGTTTCAGCGGCTGCTGGAAAAAATGTCACCACCTTAGAAGGTCTTGCACCCAACATGGGTAAGGCTTTAAATGAGGCCTGGGTAGAGTTTGATGTTCCCCAGTGCGGTTATTGTCAAACTGGGCAAATGATGTCGGCAGCGGATTTGTTGAGTAGAAATAAACACCCCAGTTCTGGCGACATTAAAAATGCACTTAGTGGAAACATTTGTCGTTGCGGCACTTATGCCCGAATTGAAAAAGCAGTCAAACGTGCTGCTGATAAATTGGCTTAAGGAAAAACATGAAAACAAATTCAATTAAAAGCCCTGCACGTCGCCAATTTATTCAGCAAAGTGCTGCCACTACTGGCGCCTTTGTGTTGGGTATGTATCTACCTTTGACAAGCGATGCTGCAACAAGTCCTGCTAGTCCTACAGTGGTGAATGCTTGGGTCCAAATTACGCCAGATAACCAAATCACTCTGATCTGTGCTCGCTCAGAAATGGGACAAGACGTTTATACCTCCATGCCCGCATTGCTTGCTGAGGAATTGAATGTTCCGTTATCCATGGTCAAGGTGCAGATTGCAGGAGTAGCTCCGGTCTATATCAATGCTTTATTAGGGGGTCAAATTACCGGTGGCTCTTCATCGGTTCGGGAGGCCTTTGATAAATTGCGGATCGCTGGCGCAGGAACGCGAAGCGTTTTAGTACAAGCTGCCGCGAATCGTTGGAGTGTCCCTGCATCTGAATGTAAGGCAATGAATGGCAAGGTAAGCCATGCGATTGGAAAGTCGGCTACTTATGGTGAGTTAGCATCTGAAGCGGCCAAGCTCCCGCTGCCTGAGAAGCCAGCCCTCAAATCACCAGCAAACTTTATGGTGATTGGTAAAGAGAGTATGCGACGTTTGGATACGCCAGCAAAAGTTGCTGGTACTGCAGTTTTTGGTATTGATGTGAAGATTCCGAGGATGGCGATTGCGTCACTTGCCCAGTGTCCTGTCATTGGCGGCACACCTAGATCTGTAGACAGCTCGGATGCCTTGAAGGTGTCTGGAGTGATTAAAGTAGTTCAAATCTCTGATGGTGTAGCGGTTTTGGCTAAAGACTTTTATGCCGCACGCAAAGGTAGAGATGCTTTAAAGATCACCTGGAATGAGGGCGCAGGTGCTTCCATCAGTAATGCAGGTATGCGTAAACAGCTGGAGTCAGGGCTGACAAAACCTGGTGCTGTGATTCAGGCAAAAGGTGATGCCAAAAGTGCGCTAGCCAATGGAAAGCAGCTCAGTGCCCAGTACTTTATGCCTTACCTGGCGCACTCCACCATGGAGCCTGTGAATTGTTCTGCAGTGGTTGCTGATGGTAAGTGCAGAATTATTGGTCCGATTCAGTTTCAACAAGGCGCGCAGGCTGTGGCAGCAGTCGCGACTGGCCTTAAGCCTGAGGATGTCACAGTAGAGACCACCTTCTTGGGCGGTGGTTTTGGACGTAAGCTTGAGCTGGACTTTATTCGTCAAGCCGCTGAGATAGCCAAGGCATCGGGCATGCCTGTGAAGATGCTTTGGACTAAAGAAGACGATATTACGCATGATTTTTACCGTCCAATGAGCGTTCATCAAATGGATGCAGCCTTAAGTGCGGATGGCAAGATTTCAGCCTTGAAAACCAAAATGGTTTCTCAATCAGTAACTGCCAGAGCATTCCCTGCTTTTGTAAAAGATGGCAATGATCCCTTCATGGTGGAGGGTTCTGCAAATCTAACTTACGAAATTCCGAACTTAGAAGTTCGTAATGTGATTGAAGACTCTGGAATACGCGTGGGTTACTGGCGCTCTGTTAGCAATACACTCAATGCCTTTGCAGTTGAGAGCTTTATGGATGAAGCAGCTAAAGCAGCTGGTAAAGATCCGGTAGCTTTTAGACTTAGTGCATTGTCCAAAGAGCCTAGGGCGGCTGCAGTCTTAAAGTTAGCTGCACAAAAGTCAGGCTATCAAGCAGGTAGCAAGCGTTTTGGTGTAGCCCAAATGGAATGTTACGGAACCTATTCTGCTTGTATAGTTGAACTGGATCCCTACGCAGCAAGTACTTTGGTGAAAAAAATTACCTTTGTCTCTGATTGCGGAATTACTATTCACCCCGATCAAGCGAGAGCCCAACTTACTGGCGGAATCCTGTATGGTTTAGGTGCGGCCCTCTATGATGAAATCACAATCGAGCAGGGTCGAGTTCAACAAAGTAACTTTAATAACTACCCTAGTATCCGAATGAATCAGGCTCCGGTCGTTGAGGTTCACCTGGTAGCTAGTCAGGAAAAGCCAGGCGGTCTTGGTGAAGTGGGTGTTCCCCTCGTTGCCCCAGCCTTGGTCAATGCGATTGCAGCGGCTACTGGGAAGCGAATTCGGGAGCTGCCGATTAAAGTCTGAAGCCTTTCTGTCTAGACCCAATCAGCGCGCCTTAAACGGCGCGCTTGCTTTTTAAGCCTCATCTACAATAATCAAACTATGACTGTTAACCTACCACTCCCCCTCAAAAGTGACCTCAAGCCAGTTAAAGGCTTTGAGATGGGTATTGCTGAAGCGGGTATCAAAAAGATAAACCGCAAAGATTTATTGGTGATGACCTTGGTGCCGGGTTCCCAGGTGGCGGGAGTATTTACCTTGAATCGTTTCTGCGCCGCACCGGTACAAATTTGTAGGGAACATTTGGCTCGTCATGGTGGTGCTGGAGATATTCGTGCATTGGTAGTGAACACGGGCAATGCCAATGCGGGTACTGGTGAGAGCGGCATGAAGCATGCTCAGGAAACCTGCCTTGCCTTGGCAAAAGATTTGCAGTTAAAGCCAGAGCAAATTTTGCCTTTCTCGACCGGGGTGATCTTAGAGCCCTTACCAATCGAGAAAATTATTACGGCTTTGCCAAAAGCAATTGCCAACCTTGGTGAGGATCACTGGTTTGATGCTGCAGAAGCGATCATGACTACCGATACCCAGCCTAAGGCTGCCTCAATGACTGTCACTACATCCGCAGGGGTTGTCACTCTGACTGGAATCTGTAAGGGGGCTGGCATGATTCATCCCAATATGGCGACCATGTTGGGGTTTATTGCAACGGATGCTGGATTTGCCCCAGGTTTATTGACTGCCCTGACTAAAGAAGTGGCGGATCTCTCGTTTAATGCAATCACGATTGATGGTGACACTTCAACCAATGATTCTTTCGTCATCATGGCAACCGGGCAGTCGGGAATTCAAATCAGTACGACACAGGATCCCAATTACGGCCTACTCAAAGATGGGCTGATTGAATTAGCCAGAAAATTAGCGCAAATGATTGTGCGAGATGGTGAGGGCGCCACTAAATTTATTACCATTGAAGTACTGGGCGGCAAGACTGAGGAAGAATGCAAAAAAGTGGCTAAAGCTGTTGCTCACTCTCCCTTAGTGATGACCGCTTTCTTTGCCAGCGATCCTAATTTGGGACGCATTTTGGCGGCAATTGGTTACGCTGGCATTACTGATCTTGATGTCAATCGTGTGCAAATGTGGCTTGGAGATGTTTGGGTAGCAAAAGATGGCGGCAGAAACCCCGCCTACCAAGAGGCTGATGGACAAAGGATCATGAAAGAGTCTGAGATCACGGTCAGAATTGATTTGGGCCGTGGCTCAGCCACTCAAACAATGTGGACATGTGATCTATCACATGACTACGTCTCGATTAATGCAGACTACCGCTCATAGGTTGCCATGAACTATAAACTTGACAGGCTACTGAGTCATTTAGAAACTTTTCTCCCAAAGCCACTTTCTGAAGAGCAATGGAAATCTACAACTGCATTTAGGTGGCGTAGACGGGATAGCATTTTTGGGAGCATTGGTTTTTTACAGCCGGTCAACCATGTCTCAGATATTACATTTGAAGACCTACAAAATATTGATCGTCAGCGCGATGCTATTCGCGACAACACCAGGAACTTCATTCAAAAAAAGCCAGCAAACAATATTTTATTAACTGGTGCACGAGGTACTGGAAAATCATCTTTGATCAAAGCAAGCTTGCATGAATTTGCGGCGCAAGGCTTACGCTTGGTTGAGGTTGAAAAAGAGCACTTAGCAGACCTAGCAGACATTACGGATCTCTTGGCAGATCGTCCTGAGCGTTTTATTGTATTTTGTGATGATCTCTCTTTTGAAGATGGTGAGTCAGGATACAAGGCCATGAAATCCGCCCTTGATGGATCGGTATCAGCCCAGGTTGATAATATTTTGATTTATGCAACCTCTAATCGCCGCCATTTATTGCCTGAGTACATGAAAGACAATGAAGGCTATACCCATACCGATGATGGTGAACTTCATCCCGGTGAAGTGGTTGAAGAAAAAATTTCTTTATCAGAGCGTTTTGGTTTATGGCTGTCTTTTTACCCACCAAAACAAGATGAGTATCTTGCTATCGTTGCACATTGGCTTAAGCACTTTGGACTTAATCCACAGCAAATCGAAGCAGCACGTGCCGAAGCTCTTGTTTGGGCTTTGGAGCGAGGCTCGCGTTCTGGCCGTGTTGCGTGGCAATTCGCGAAACACTGGGCCGGTTCACACGCCTAAGCCCTCAGCTCATGGTTGAACTCAATCGTCCTGTGACTGAGGTCGCTGCAGGAATCTTGTTAGATCAAGATGGCCGATATCTACTAGGTCAGCGTCCAGCCGGTAAGCCCTATGCGGGATATTGGGAGGTTCCGGGCGGAAAAGTGGAGACTGGTGAAACTGTCTTTGAGGCACTTAAGCGAGAACTTCAAGAAGAACTTGGAATTCAGATTGAGTCCTGCGAAGAACTCATGGTTCTGGAGCATGATTATCCTCATGCTTACGTTAGGCTACACGTGAATATCATTCGGAGTTGGCAGGGTGAGCCAAGCGGGTGCGAAGGGCAGCAGCTGTCTTGGGAGGAGTTGCGAGCTGACAAGCCTAGTGTTGAACCCTTATTACCAGCCGCTTGGCCGATGCTGGAGAAACTAAAACTGATGCTCGGCTAGAACTGACAGAGGGTCAGTCTAAATGGCACATCGACATTGACGAGCTGCGCTTTTTTATCTCGATCAGCTTTCAGAAAGCGAATCGATAGCAAATATTTATTTGCACTAATCTCCGAATAGAGACTATCGTCCTCAATTGCAATTCTCATTAACTGATAGACCTTTCCAGACGGCGCTTGTTGGAATGAGCCATTGTGGCCAATCACATCTTTAGCCTCTCCAGACTGTCGCAGCAAGCGTAAAAATAATTGGCCAGCTTCATACCAAGGCAATAAAGGAGTAATGTAATTTTCAAGTAAGGCGCGTCGCTCGCTTACTGCACTATTTTTCCAAGCATGGTAGCTTGGTAAATCAATTGGGCTTGTGCCACCCGGAATATTCAGTCGAGTACGAATAGCATTTAACCACTCGCTCTCCGAAATCGTCGTGTTGGGTTTTCCCATCGAGCGGTTAATTTTAGATGCAGCAGTATCAATTTCCGCAATAGTTTGTGCAAGCGCTTCTTGATCTACTTTCTGAGAAGACTTCAAACCATTCAGAGAATATTTTTGACGCTCAAATTCTTTTAGTAAAAGAGATTTAATGTCACCCCGAGCACCAATGTCCCCTAGGTCGAACAAAATGGCGATAGCATTGTGATGCAGCTCGGGATCATCTGACCGTAAAAAATGATTAAAACGGGCAAACAAATACTCCAGCCGAAGCATGCTTCGGACTAATTCATTGAAGGGGTATTCGTAGACAATCACAAGTCCATATTCTATGACGAACTGGACTAGCTTCTACGAATCTGTAGGATTTTTTGATGCAAAAGTCTGACCTGCTCTGCCAGGTCTTCTAGGCTACCTATATTTTGGATGACAGTATCGGCCTGCGCTAGGCGTTCAGCCCTGGTAGCCTGGGCTTGGAGAATGCTTTCAACCTCTTGTTTGGTGAGCCCATTTCGCTCCATTACCCGCTGAATTTGCAATGCTTCAGAGCAATCGGCTACCACCACATGATCTATGTACTGGAACCACTCTGAGGACTCTAATAGCAGGGGTACAACAAAAACAATATAGGGTGCCTTCTTTTCAATAGCCAAAAGGGCTTGTTGAATAGCTTCCGCCCGAATGAGGGGGTGGGTAATCGTCTCTAGGGCTTTTCTGGAGTGCGGATCTTCAAAGACTAAAGTACGCATTTTTTTTCTATCTAGAGCACCATCTGCTTGGATAAACTCGGAACCAAACCGATCCCGAATAGACTCAATGGCGAGCCCTCCAGAACTGGTAATCTGATGTGCGATCACATCGGAGTCAACGATGGCGGCTCCATGGTGGGCTAATCGCTCTGCAATAGCAGATTTACCTGATCCTATACCGCCAGTGAGGCCAACTAGGATTGCAGCATCCTTGAGGGCGCTTAAATTCACCGAATGAGCAGAAGGGTTTGAAGTGCCTGAGGCCATAACAGTTCTATGATGCCAGCAAAGGCCAAAAAGGGCCCAAAAGGAAAGACCTGGTTGATTTGGGATCGCTGCCACTTGAGCCAAATGAGGCCCCCGATAAGGCCTGTTAGAGAGGCCACTAACAGGACCATTGGTAAAGTACTAGCGCCCAGCCATGCACCCAAGCCGGCCAGCAATTTAGCATCTCCCATACCAATACCATTTTGTTTTTTTAGGGCTCGGTAAACAAAATTCATGACCCACAGAAAGCTGTAGCCAAAAATACAGCCAAGCAGGGCATTGACGGGTTCCGTAAAACCTTGCGCTGCCAAAAAATTAAACCCTAGCCCTGAAAAAATCAAAGGAATTGTCAGAATATTAGGGAGGCGGAAACTAGTGAGATCGATATAGGCTAAACAAAGGAGCGCCAGAACGAGCGTAATTTGAATCCAGATCATGAGGCTAGGGATTTGCATCAGATGACTTGTCCCAAGTTAAATATTGGCAAATACAGAATAACCACCAAGGCCCCAATGATGAGGCCAATACCCATCATTAGCAAGGGCTCCAGAGTTTGACCAAGTAATTTGAGTTCATTGCTTAGGCGAGTTTGTAAAACCTCTGCGCGTTTATTCAGCATTTTGACTAAGGAGCCACTCTCCGCCCCGATGGCTAGTAGATGAAGAGTTTCTTTATCAAATAAATAAAGATGTGGATCGGATTTATGAAGAGATTCTCGTAATGGCCAACCTCGGGTGAGATGTTTAAATAACTCCGCACTCAGATCATGGCTTAACCAATGATTTGAGGATTGAGCAGTAACACGAATGGCATCTGGTAGTGCTAATCCAGAATGCAGCAGATGACCTAGGGTGCGGCACCAATTGCTCAAAGTAGCCAAGCGCAGAAGATTGCCGAAGATTGGGAGTGTAAAGCTGATGCGATCGCAGAGTTTTTGTAGTCGGATTGATCGAGTCCAAAAAAATATAAAGAGAATGATCGACACAAAACTAACCAGAAAAATCAATAGAGAGGATTCTTTGATTGCATCTGAAGCTGAAATTAAAAGCGCAGTAGCGGGTGGTAGCTCGGCACGAAAATTAGTAAACACCTCCTTGAAAACAGGAATTACCCAAATCATCATGACTACCAGTAAAAAGATGGAGCTGATTACAGTAATGAGGGGGTAGGTTAATGCTTGTCGAATCTGACTGCTTAACTCTATTTTGGCGCTCAGTTGCCTACAAATAGTCCGAAGTGCTAATTCCAGATCGCCGGTCCGCTCGCTGACCCGAATCAAGTTAATAAATTCTGGTGAGAACAAGTCTTCTTGAAGCAACAGGCTTTGAGTAAGACTATTGCCTTGCTTTAGTTTGGTGTACAGATGAGGTAAAAAGTGCCCGTAGTGTGGTCCGTTTACCTGCTGTAGCAGTTCAATTGCATTTAAGAGTGGTAAACCAGATTCCAATAGGCTTAGCAATTGCTCTGCAAACTGCAGCTGTCCCCTCATGCCTAAATGGCGACGCACTATAAGGCGCATCATCAGCTATAGGACCCAATTTCATGAGTCAGTAACTCTGGATTGATGAGACCTTGCTGGACATAATGCATGCCCGCTGCTTGCATATCCAGAAAACAGGCGTCTGGACTAAATATCATCTGGTGATTCAACACTTCATGGATAGCAATTCTCCCAAAGTAACCGGAGCCCTTACACTTGAGGCAATTGAAATCTAGGGCGTGTCGCTTACATTTTTGGCAGAAGGTTCTAACAAGTCGTTGAGAACTGACGCAATGTAGGCAGGATGCAATGTGTTCCTGCTCAATGCCTAATGTTCTAAGACGTGCGAGTGCACCACGTGCATTACGCGTATGAAGAGTGCTTAGAACCAGATGTCCAGTTTGAGCTGCTTCAATTACTACCCGAGCTGAGGCTGAGTCTCTAATTTCTCCAATCATTAGGACATCTGGATCTTGGCGTAACAGTGCTCGGATAATGGTTACAAAATCAAGACCAGCTTTTTCATGGAATGAAACTTGATTCACTCCTGGTAGTCGAATTTCAATGGGGTCTTCTACAGAGCAAAGATTTTTCTCGGGCTGGTTTAACTCGCTGAGACAGCTGTACAGTGTTCGGGTTTTGCCTGATCCAGTTGGCCCTGTCACTAATATCAAACCATGAGGTTGTTGAATTGCTGAACGAAAAATAGCTAACTGTTCTGGTAGTAAGCCAACACGATCTAAGGAAAGCTCTTTAATCAGACTGGGCAGAATTCGGACTACTACTTTTTCGCCATAAAGGGTTGGCATTGTTGATACACGACAATCCACGTCAGGTTGACTAAAGTCTGCCCCAATACAGAGTCTGCCATCTTGAGGAAGACGCTTTTCAGCAATATCTAGGCGCGCTAATATTTTGATACGGGTGATTAAGCGCTCATGCAGGGAGATGGGATGGCGCTTGAGAAGCTGGAGTGCGCCATCGACCCGGAGTCGAACTAAAGTCTCTTGGGGGCCAGCTTCAATATGAATATCCGAGGCTCTTGATTGCAATGCAGTGACAGCAATCTCATGCCAGGCTCGGATAATGAGGCTGTCATCTTCAAATGGACTCAAGCCCCACCGATAGGGGGATGGGGTTGATGAAGTTTGACGGTTTTAATTCCTTGTTCATCGAACTGAACAATTTCCATCACAATACCCGCAATCCGAATGCTGACATCGTGATCGGGAATAGCTTCAAGTTTCTCAAGAATTAATCCATTCAGAGTTCTTGGCCCATCAAGCGGTAACTCTAGATTGAGCAAACGATTCAAATCACGTAAAGAGGCACTTCCACTTGCAAGATAGGTTCCGTCTTCCAGCCAGCGAGCCTCATTTGATAGATTGGAGAATGAGGTAGTGAATTCACCAATCAGCTCTTCAACAATATCTTCAAAAGTCACCAAGCCTAAGACTTCACCATACTCGTTCACGACTAGACTCAGACGCTGCTGGTTATCCTGGAAAAATTGCATTTGCTGCAATACAGGCGTTCCACTGGGAATGAAATAAGGCTCATTCAATAGGGCTCTAAAGTCTTCATGCTTGAGTTCTTGATGACCCAGCAAGCTCAGTGCTTTTTTAACAGACAAAATACCAATAATTTTTTCTGAGTCGCCAGCACATACCGGTAATTTATTGTGATAACAGGTCTCCAGATCTTCAATTACGTCCCGAATCGGTCTGGAGATATCTAGCATTTCAATTTTTGCTCTCGGTGTCATCACATCATCCACCAAAATATTTTCAAGATTAAATAAATTCAGCAAAATATTACGGTGGTGATTTGAAGAGAAGCGACTCGATTCCAAAACCAAACTGCGTAATTCTTCTTTACTTAGCGCTTTATGTTCAGTAGAGGCTTGGAGTCTGAAAAGGCTCATTAAGGTAGATACGAAGTAATTGATAAGCCACAGTAGAGGCTTAAGCGTAAAGATTAATGGCAGGATGAGCCAGCCAACGCTCGACGAGATCCGCTCTGGAAATGCTGCGCCAATGACTTTGGGAGTGATCTCACTAAAAACAATGATCAGAAATGCAGCGACTAGGGTTGCAATCGAAAGAACATAGCCAGTGTCACCGAAGAAGTGCAGGGCAATACCAGTTACCAAAATCGATAAAACAGTATTGATTAAATTATTAGAAATCAACAGTACTGAAAGTAAAGAATCAATTCTTTTTAAGAGTTTTTCTGCCAGAGCGGCACCAGTATTACCAGCTTTAGCCATGGCTCGTAGGCGATGGCGATTGGCTGAAATCATGCTGGTCTCAGCCATTGAGAAAAATCCCGAAAGGGCGAGCAAGAAAATGACTAAAGCAACTTGACCATAAAAAGGCCAGTCGTGAAAAAAGTTATCCATTGAATCTATCTTTTAATGACATGGCAATCAATATAGCAAAGTAGTCGCTAGAGAGCCATCATCTCTTAGCATTAGCTGAATACCGCTTTCTGAAACCTATGTCAGAATATTCTGAATGACCATCTCTCAATCTACTGCCGACACAGAAGCTTCACATTACTGCGTGATTGAAGCCCCTTTTGGCCGCCTTGGAATCTGGACTGAGGTGGTTGATGGTAGTTTGATGCTTTCAAGGATTGATTATCTGCCTGTTCATTCCAAGCTGATTGCGCCAAAGAATTTGTTGGCAAAAGAGGTGCAGAAGCAGTGTATGGCGTATTTTAAGGATCCTCGCTTTGCGTTTGATATTCCGCTGAAACCTACCGGGACAGCGCATCAAGAAAAAGTATGGCGTTCTGCACAAGAGATCCCACTGGGTAAAACTGCAACCTACGGAGAGATCGCCAGCAAAATTAAGAGCGGTCCAAGAGCTGTCGGAAATGCTTGTGGGGCCAACCCTTTTCCGTTGATTACACCATGTCATAGAGTAGTCAGCGCACAAGGGCTTGGGGGCTATATGCAGGAAGACTCACCTGGTTTCTATCGAGCTATCAAAATTTGGTTATTACGTCATGAAGGCGTCTTGTAGGCAGTCTTTACTTCGCTAGCATTCTCAGATCTTTACTACTCAAATAGAAAAAGAGTTTGACAAGCAGATTGCTATGGGCGGCTAGTTTTGTGAAGCCATAAACCCCCCACACTACTTTTCTTGTGAGTTTTAGTTCAGAAAACTTTTTAGCAGAAGTGGTTTGAGCGATCGTGTTTAGGGTAAAGGATGCCAATCCAAAGGCTAAAAAACAAAACCTGCGAATACCAACTTCTTGTTTCGGAACTAGGAGAATGTAGTTACGAGCTTCTATGAGCTTGCTGTATGCGATCTTCAGCAGATCATCTTGACTCATTGCGGAGGGTTTCCAGGAAACGCCGCGAGCGCTATCTTCTGAGGAGTCCTTCAAAATATTCGTCATTTGTAGGGCTTGTCCAAAACCAATACTCAAAGATTCATGGCCCTTCATGCATTGGAAAAAATAAGCAGAGTGATTGCCAAAGAGATTGGTGAGGAGTTCGCCAACAACGCCAGCAACGACATAGCAATATTCTTCAAACTCGTTTAAATCACTCAATCCCTGCTGAGATTGTTTGCTGTGAAAGCGAGACATACCCAAGGACATAATCGATACGCATTGGGTTACCGCTGCTTGATCTTTGGTGGAGCAGGTATGCAAAATTCTCAATACAGCAGGAGTGTGCTCGATAAGGTCAAGTTCGCTGGATTTGCAATGGTCATTGAGAGCAGCAAGGCAGGGCTCTGTAAATTCTTGGGCAGTGATCTTGCCAGTCACACTGTCTAAGAAAAGTTGCGATAAGGCCTGTTTAGCAGATGGGTTGAGGCTGGGCGCATCCTCGATCGTATCCACAATGCGACAGAGCAGGTATGCATTGCCCACTACTTTTTCTAGCACCTCTGGAAGTAATGGGATGGTCAGCGCAAAAGTGCGGGAAACCGAGCCTAGGATCGCTTTTTGATAGGCTAGGTCGGCTTGTAGGGTTCCTGAGGAAGTATTCACGTTTGAATTATGTCAGAAGGGCTTGCTTCAAGTTGGTTCAAAAGCTTGCTTTGCCATAAGTGACAAGATCATATAATTTGGCAAATTAATAAGGGAACTAGATTGTGCTGATTTGGTTTGTGATCATTTATTGGGTTGTATCGGTGGGTATTGGCCTCTGGGCTGCCTTACGTGTAAAAGATACTGCTGACTTTGCTGCCGCCGGCCACAGTCTGCCGCTTCCAATTGTTACTGCCACGGTATTTGCTACTTGGTTTGGCTCGGAAACAGTGCTTGGTATTCCAGCAACTTTTCTCAAAGAGGGTATGGGGGGAATCGTGGCGGATCCGTTTGGTTCTTCACTCTGCTTAATTTTGGTGGGCCTCTTTTTTGCGCGTCATTTATACAACCGAAAAATGCTCACCATCGGCGATTTCTTTAGAGAAAAATATGGCCGTACAGTAGAAGTTCTCGTCACACTGTGTATTGTGGTGTCATACCTCGGTTGGGTTGCAGCACAAGTGAAGGCTCTAGGTTTGGTCTTCAACGTAGTTTCAGAGGGAAGTATTTCTCAAACGGGCGGCATGCTGATCGGCGCTTGTAGTGTTTTGATCTACACCTTGTTTGGTGGAATGTGGTCGGTAGCGATTACCGACTTCATTCAGATGATCATCATCGTGATCGGGATGCTTTACATCGGTGGCGAAATGTCGACACAAACGGGTGGAGTGATGCCCGTGATTCAGCATGCGGCAGCCGCAGGGAAGTTTCATTTCTGGCCTGATATGAATTTGGCTTCGATCCTGGGTTTTATTGCTGCTCTATTCACCATGATGTTAGGTTCAATTCCTCAGCAGGACGTATTCCAGCGCATCACCTCATCCAAGAACGTCAATATTGCAGTTCAGGCGGCGATCTTGGGCGGAGTTTTGTATTTCATCTTCGCTTTCGTTCCTCTTTATCTTGCCTACTCGGCAACGCTGATTAGTCCAGACTTGGTAAACAAGTATCTCGATACTGATCCACAAATGATCTTGCCCAAGTTAGTTTTGAACCATGCGCCGATGATTGCGCAAATTATGTTTTTTGGTGCCTTACTTTCTGCGATTAAGAGCTGCGCCAGTGCGACCTTATTAGCGCCCTCCGTCACTTTTGCTGAGAATATCGTTAAGGGATTTTTTAGGCATCTGAGTGATCAGCAGTTATTAAAGATCATGCGCATCACCGTGATTTGTTTCGCTGTGGTGGTCACCTTCTTTGCAGTTAATTCACAGCTTTCCATTTTCAAGATGGTTGAGAGCGCCTATAAAGTGACGCTTGTCGCCGCTTTTGTACCGCTTGCTTTCGGGGTGTATTGGTCAAAAGCCAACTCTTTGGGTGGCATGCTGGCGGTTGTCTTTGGCTTAACGATTTGGATTAGCTGTGAAATTTTGGCTCCTGAGGCTGTGATGCCGCCACAGTTAGCTGGTTTGTTGGCCAGCATTTTTGGGATGATTGCGGGAGGGTTTACCCCAAGATCCCTCCTAAAACCGGTTTAAAGACCGCTATTACTCATAAATTCAGTGATTTTTCATATTGCACCGCAAAATAATCTACTCTAATATGACAGTAATTGAATCTTTTTTCGCAAGGCTGTTATGAAAATTTGTGTCATCGGTGGAGGCGGCGCTATTGGCGGATATTTAGCCGTAATGCTCGCGAGGGCTGGTAATGAAGTGACTGTCGTTGCGCGGGGTGCAACCTTAGCTGCCATTCAGGAGCGCGGCTTAGCGTTGATCATGGATGATCAGCCGGAGCCTCTCATTGCCCAGGTGAAGGCAGTAGAAAAAATTACCGATGTTGAAAATCCTGATCTCGTGATTGTGGCTGTTAAGGCTCATCAAGTTGAGCCCATCGTGGATGACTTAGCAAAAATTATGGGCCCCAATACGATTTTGATTCCAATGCAAAACGGTATTCCGTGGTGGTATTTCCAAAAACTTGGCGGCCCATTTCAGGATCATTCAGTCGAAACAGTTGACGCGGGTGGTAAGGCTAAAAAAGCGATTAATCCCGACAATATTATTGGATGCGTGGTTTATCCAGCAACATTTACTCAGGCTCCTGGAGTCATTCGTCACGTTGAAGGTAATCGTTTCCCGATTGGTGAGCTCGACGGCCAGGTCACGGAGCGAATTCAGGCAGTATCTGAAGTCATGGTGGCCGCTGGATTTAAATCGCCAGTATTAGAGGACATTCGTTCGGAGATTTGGTTAAAGCTCTGGGGTAATATGACCTTCAATCCTATTAGCTCTCTAACGCATGGCACTCTCGAGGGCATTTGTCAGTATCCTCTGACACGAGAGTTGGCTCGGAGCATGATGGCTGAAGCCCAAACGATTGCTGAGAAATTGGGTGTGACTTTCCGCGTTGATATTGAGCGTCGGATTGCAGGCGCAGAAAAAGTCGGTAAACATAAAACCTCAATGCTTCAAGATCTAGAGGCAGGCCGTAGTTTAGAAGTAGATGCTCTTCTGGGATCCGTCATTGAATTAGGCAAGATTACAGATACTCCAACGCCCTGCTTGAATACGGTCTATGCTTTGACTAAATATCTTGACGAAAACGTTCAGGCATCGAAGGGTAGTTTGTCACTGCCATCCGTATCAGGGTATTAATCTTAGCTGTATTGAGTGAGTCCCCGGACTCACTCAAATGGATTGTCGAGTCGGCCTACGCCATCAATGACGATGCTCACTTGGCTGCCGGGCTTCATGGAGCCAACCCCGACTGAAGTTCCGCAAGCAATAATATCCCCCGGCTCAAGCGGAACATCTTGTGAAATAAGGCTGACGAGTTTCGCGGGTGGGAAAATCATGTCACTGACAGGATAGTTTTGGCGCTCTTGATCATTCAAAATAGTTTTAATGCTCAGCGTCATGGGATCAATACCGCTCGTAATATATGGCCCAAATACACCAAAGGTATTAAAGCTCTTTGAGCGAGTCCACTGTGCATAGCCAGGATCGCGGTTCAGTATTTCAATAGCTGTGACGTCGTTAATACAGGTGTAGCCAAAAATAGATTGTTGCGCCTCAGACTCGCTAGCTTCATGACAGTGTTTGCCAATGACGATGCCAAGCTCGCCTTCGTAGACTACTTTTCCAGAATAGGATTTTGGTGTCAGAATGGTTTGTCCATTAGCTAAGAATGAATTATTGCCTTTAAGAAAATATAGCGGTTCTGCTGGGACTTGATGCTCGAGTTTAGTAACAAGTGCATGAAAGTTATCCACCATGGCAATCATTTTTGAAGGAACACAGGGAATGTCAATTTCAACTGCTGCGAGAGGAATCATCTCACCTGTAGCTTGAGAATGCGCAAACATATCTCCGGAATGAACTTGAATCTGTTCCCCTGATAGTTGACCGAAGCCCGGTTTATTGTGATGAGTAAATCTGAGCCATTGCGCCATAGTGTTCCTCGATGAAAGAGATCAATATGATTATCTTACAGGGCAAGCGCTGGTCGGAATGAGAGGATTCGAACCTCCGACCCCCTCGTCCCGAACGAGGTGCGCTACCAGGCTGCGCTACATTCCGTTAGAAATACTTTAGCAATGATTAGGATTGTCTTGCAAGGGAGTATTGGCATAAAGCAAACAAGGCATCGGTGGCCTCATTTTTAGGAAAAGAGGCGAGGCAACCTGCTGCTAAATCCGCTTCTTTCTGGGCAGCTGCTTGGGTATAGTCCAGCGCACCAGAATCTTGAACTGCTTTGAGAATTTGGGCAAAGACATCCTGGGGTAAATCTTGGTTTTGTTCGATCGCCGCCCGTACTAAGATTCGCTCCTCATGATTTCCTTTTTCAAGGAGATAAATCAAGGGCAGTGTGGGCTTGCCTTCACGTAAATCATCTCCAGCATGCTTACCCATTTGTTGAGCATCTGCTGTGTAGTCCAGTAGGTCATCCATGAGCTGGAAGGCGGTACCAATATGGCGACCAAAAGCCGCCGCCGCCGCTCTTTCGGCTTCACTCGCGCTGGCAATAATTGCGCCTAGTTCAGTGGAGGCTTCGAATAATTTAGCGGTCTTATAGCGAATGACTCTGAGGTAGCTTTCTTCATCGACTTCAGGATCATTCATGTTGAGGAGCTGCAAAACCTCGCCCTCAGCAATCGTATTGGTTGCATCTGACAGAATTTCCATGACTCTGAGGTCGTTAGGGCCGACCATCATTTGAAACGCACGAGAGTAGAGAAAATCACCAACTAATACGCTGGCAGCATTGCCAAAAGCAGCATTTGCTGTTTCACGCCCCCTGCGCAATGTAGATTCATCGACGACATCGTCGTGCAGCAAGGTAGCGGTATGGATAAATTCCACAACCGCAGCAAGCTCTAGAGCGTGAGGTATTTCTTTGTCCTTGGATAGGGCCTTGGCAACCAGCATCAAAAGGGCGGGGCGGACGCGCTTGCCACCAGCCTGGATGATGTAGCTGGAAATTTGGTCTATGAGGGCTACTTTTGAGGCCAGCCGCAACCGAATGAGATCGTCTAAAGCCTTGAAATCTAAGGAAATAGGCGCCAGAATCTGGGTTAACTCATTGTTTTTGACAGGGGTGGTCATGCAAGATATAATAATGGGCTTGGCTAATCCAGGGTGGATTAGCCCGAAATGTAGGCTTAAATTGAGGTTTCAAACCATGTACGCGGTGATAAAAACCGGTGGAAAACAGTATAAAGTTGCTGCCGGCGAAAAATTGAAAATAGAACAGATACCAGCGGAAATCGGCAGCGAAATCACTCTTGACCAAGTCCTCGCCGTTGGCGAAGGCGCATCACTGAAATTAGGTGATCCATTGGTTAATGGTGCAGCTGTGATGGCCACTGTCGTCTCCCAGGGACGTCACGATAAAGTGACAATCTTTAAGATGCGCCGTCGCAAGCATTATCAAAAGCACCAAGGCCATCGTCAGAATTTCACTGAAATTCTGATTAACACGATCAAAGCCTAATTAGGCGGGAATAGCAGGAGAAAGATATGGCACAGAAAAAAGGCGGCGGCTCGACACGAAACGGCCGTGACTCAGAATCGAAACGCTTAGGCGTTAAGGTGTTTGGCGGCGAGCAGATTAATGCTGGCAGCATCATCATTCGTCAACGCGGCACCAAGGTTCATCCTGGCGTTAACGTTGGTATTGGTAAAGATCACACTTTGTTCGCCTTGGTTGACGGACAAGTGGAGTTTGGCGTGAAGGGTGCTTTGAAGAAGGCCCAGGTTTCAGTATTGCCTCGTTCATAAAGGCGCCTGACTGAGAAACGTTTTAATTCAGATTGATTCCGAATTTAACTCTTAGGAACAGGCCTCGCTAAGCGAGGCCTTTTTTATTCATGAAATTTATAGACGAAGCACGTATCGAAGTAATCGCTGGCCAAGGTGGTGCCGGTAGTGCATCTATGCGTCGCGAAAAATTTATTGAATTCGGTGGCCCTGATGGTGGTGATGGCGGCAAAGGCGGTAGCGTCTGGGCCATTGCCGATCGCAACATTAATACATTGATTGATTACCGTTACGCTAAAACCCATACGGCAAAAAATGGAGAGCCTGGACGTGGCGCAGATTGTTATGGCCGCGCGGGCGACGATATTGAATTGCGGATGCCAGTTGGCACAATCATTTCCGATTACGAAACAGGCGAGCCTATTGCTGACCTTACTACACATGGCGAGCGTTTGTGCTTAGCTCAAGGTGGAGTTGGTGGTTGGGGCAATATTCACTTTAAGAGTAGTACTAATCGTGCGCCTCGGCAGAAGACAAACGGCAAGCCTGGTGAACGTCGAAAACTTAAGCTTGAGCTGAAGGTGTTGGCTGATGTGGGCTTGTTGGGTATGCCAAATGCGGGCAAGTCTACCTTGATCACTGCCGTCTCTAACGCGCGCCCTAAAATTGCAGACTATCCATTTACCACTTTGCATCCCAATCTGGGTGTAGTGCGTGTTGGTAGCGAGCGAAGCTTTGTGATTGCTGATATTCCTGGCTTAATCGAGGGCGCCGCGGAAGGTGCTGGCTTAGGTCATCGCTTTTTACGTCATCTGCAGCGCACCGGTGTTTTGTTGCACCTCGTGGATCTCGCGCCTTTTGATGAGAATATCGACCCCGTTGCAGATGCGAAGGCAATCGTCAATGAGTTACGTAAATATGATGAAGCCTTGGTTGAAAAACCCCGTTGGTTGGTGCTCAATAAAGTAGACATGATTCCCGAAGAAGATCGGGCTAAGGCAGTTGCTCATTTTGTGAAAAAATTTAAGTGGGAAGGCCCTGTCTTTGAAATCTCCGCATTAACAGGATTAGGTTGCGATAAGCTTTGTTATGCCTTGCAAGATTATTTAGATTCAGTGCATCGCAATCGTGATGAGGAAGATGAACGTGCTGCTGATCCGCGTTATCAAGTAGAAGATAAGAGTCCAGATTAAAGTATTGCCGTATATGAATAGCAAACAATCAAAACGTATCGTTGTCAAAGTAGGCTCTAGTCTTGTCACCAATAATGGTGAGGGCCTAGACCATGCCGCCATTGGAATGTGGGCGGAGCAAATTGCCTCACTTTTAAAAGCGGGGCACCAGGTATTGATGGTCAGTTCTGGCGCGATTGCTGAAGGTATGCAGCGCTTAAGATGGACTACTCGACCAACAGAAATTCATCAGCTTCAGGCTGCTGCAGCGGTAGGACAAATGGGCTTAGTGCAGGGATATGAAACCTGCTTTGCGCGTTTCAATTTACGTAGTGCACAAATTCTATTGACCAATGCAGACTTGGCTAACGATGATCGCAATGCCAATGCTAAAGCTACCTTAGAAACTTTATTGAAGCTGGGCGTCATTCCGATTATTAATGAGAATGACACCGTAGTCACCGATGAAATTAAATTTGGTGATAACGACAACTTAGCTGCATTAGTGAGTAATTTAATTGAGGCCGATTTGTTAATCATCCTGACGGATCAGGGTGGTTTATACACTGCTGATCCACGCCATGATTCAACGGCGAGTTTGGTCCTTACCGGCACTGCCGGAGATCCTGCTTTAGAAATAATGGCGGGCGGCGCTGGGAGTCAGCTCAGTAAGGGCGGCATGTTGACCAAAGTGCTTGCAGCAAAAGTGGCTGCCCAAACCAGAACTTCGACCATCATTGCTTCTGGCAAAGAGCGAGATATTCTGACGCGCCTTTTGGCTGGCGAAAGCATCGGCACTCGCTTGAGTGCCAACTAAATCTTAATTACCCATTACGCCAAAAGAATTGGTGGGTTGAGTCCCGCCAGTGAACTTTTCTGGGTCAAGTGATTTCAGAACGGTTTTGAGACTTGTTTCTTGAGAGCTAAAGTCGCACAAGGCTCCTTGAGCTAAAGCCGCTTGATAGCGATTCGGTGTATGTAATTTAATATCCTTCCATTGACTCAAAGGATTGGGTCGCCATGCTCCAGACTCATAGGATCCATAGAGACGCCACTG
>Ga0364901_10060_pt1 | contig 46492 bp, 39 predicted proteins | sample ExccelJu500002D4_FD_206968 | JGI IMG/M metagenome (GOLD analysis project Ga0364901, IMG submission 206968) | Enriched cells from Trout Bog Lake Hypolimnion, Wisconsin, USA - BchlTB.July09.5000.02.D4 | ecosystem: Environmental > Aquatic > Freshwater > Lake > Hypolimnion/Profundal zone | place: USA...
GTGCTGATGTTTTTAAGAAGCAATGAGTTGTGAAAGTCAGATTGGGTGAAAAATGTGCGTTCATAATTTTGCATTCCCCTCATTTCTCCGAATTGTACGAGTTTGCACAGATGCATGACTTTCCAATTGGCGTTGGTGTTTTTCCACTTGTAACCCTTCTCCAAGAGAAGCTCGGCTATGGAAGCGCATTTTGAAATTGGAATACCCATCTTCCTAAGTGATTCTGCCGCTTTAATCACTTTGTGGAAGTTGTACCCTCCAAGCCATTCATCAATTCCTACACCGGACATTGCCACCTTAACGGAATGACCAGCTAGCTTAGATACGAGGTAAGTGTTTAACGCGTCGCCGGTCGGTTGATCCATGGCGCGAATGTAGTCGTCGAAAAACGCAAGCACCGACGTCCCGGTAACTGTTTCAGATTCAAATTCAGCACCCAGAAAGCTTGCGGTTCTCTTTGCGGCAGACCTTTCGTCACCAACTTTATTAGGCAGGTCATATCCGATCGAAAAAGCTTTGATCCTCGATTGCCCTAAATATTTCATCCCGCAGGCAATCAGACTCGAATCAATTCCTGAACTTAGGAACACTCCAACCTCTACATCACTCAACAGATGCGCCTTGATGCTCCCAAGGATTATCTCCCTTGATATCTCCATCAGTTGTTGCGAGTCCCTGCCAATCCACTCATCTTTTCGCCTCCATTGAGGTTCATACCATTTTTTAACCTCAATGCCCCGTTCGGATTCCCATGAGAGCATGTGGCCTGAGGGAAGCAGGCAAATGTCTTTCATGATGGTGTTGGGGGATTGTACGGATCCGTACCCAAAATAGTCCCGGATACCCTGCAAGTTAAGTTCCTTTGAGATGCCAAGCCTCATCAAGGCTTTGAGTTCGGAGGCACAATAGATGTGATTAGTCCCCCTGTTATAATAGATTGGTTTTATTCCGAACGGATCTCTGGCGGCGGTTACTTTACGGTCAAACTTATCGTACCAAACGAAGGCGAACATCCCTCTGAGTTTTGGAAGAAGCTTCTCGACGGGCATGATTTGGAGCAAATGACCCAGAGTTTCCGTATCTCCGGATGATTGAATGTCAACACCCCGCAAATAAGTGCTTCTTAGCTCCCGGTAGTTATAAATCTCTCCGTTGAAAACTAGAACATACCTACCGTCGTCAAACAGCATGGGTTGGTGACCAAGATGACTAAGATCCAAAATCGATAGCCTTCGGAATCCCATCCATGACAGTGAATCCTCATAAATTCCCTTGTCATCCGGCCCCCTCGGGGCCAAAGCCTGCAACCCCTGCTCCAATAGTGTTTCGGTAGGCTTCTTCCCAAAACATGATAAAAATCCGCACATATTATCTATATTACTTCTAAAACTGTGTATTCCCCTTCCATCTGCTGAGAAACTGAATTTTGTTCAGGAAAAACACGCCACGCATGCAATTAATGCATGTCATATTGGTTTTCAATAAATCTCGCCGGGTTGATCATCAGATTCCCGGTCCTTCCCCCCCTTTTTTCCTGCCATTGGGAAGAGGGATATCTTACTCAGTATTTCCGCTATGCCGATCATACCCAGCAAAGCCACGACGAATACAAGGTAGCCGGCAGCCATATGGAAGAATGAGGGATCGGTAAGGGGATTCTTCCCAAGTGCAAAATCTTTGCCGAAAAGAACCGTGCCGATTGTGAGCATCATTATTCTTATGAGATTTCCCAGTACAGCCAGTGGTAAAGTGCACAGAAAGAGCACCCATTTTCTCCATAACCCATTGAGCGTGAAATATCCGAAAAGTGCACCGATCATCATCAGCGCAAAGAGCGAATGGATACCGCTGCAGGGATTGGCAACATCGACCGCGAATTTTTGTCCGGCTGCCAGATGATTCACCGCATCGGGAGCCGAAAGGATTCCTGTGCCCACCAAGACAACGGGAACACCAACAAGATTCAACGCTACAACGCTCATTTTTGACATAATGAAACGCAGTGGCAGCGCAACCATCATGTCGAGACCGGGAAATGGAATGGCAAAGATAAGGAATCCGATGGGAAAAGCTAGTTCCCTGAAAAATTCGTCCCCAAGTAGCCACCAAACTGTCCCAGCAAGTACGAGCATAATGCTCACCAGACCAACAAAAGTTATATCAGCCTGATTGCCCGCCCAGAAAAGAATTAGCCCTCCAATTAGGAGCGGCAGTCCGCCCCACCCGCAGCGGGGAGTTAGCGAGAGAAGCCTCTTTCTGTTGTGATAGATCAGAAAACAAAATGCTGGAACCACGAAAAATCCATGGCTCATGTCTTCATTTTCACTCCAATTCGACCAGATATACCGGCCAAGGCAGTAGGTCGATGCACCAACCCCATAGCTGTATTGGAGAGAAAGCAGGAGGATTCCGAGAAGCATGGAAACCACTCCCACTAGGGCAAGAGTCATCCTGTTTTTGGGAGCAGAAGATACTATGTTATTCATTTTGGCTGTTTCTTCATCACCACGGGTGCCATCTGCGAAATGAAATCTGCAACCATTTTCATCGTATCATCTGCATTTCTGCCATTCGACCTGAATCCTTCAAGTACGGGAGCACTCACCGCTACATATGCCCAGCGATGGTTCTTTCGGTTCACCACCCTATCCCAACTCGTGAGTAGGAGACGTGTGATGTGGGAAGGGGTGGTAACTCCGTTGCCTACGAACCAATAGCAGTAGACCCCCTTCAAAGAACGAGAGATACCTGGACTTATTTCAAGAGGGCGGGAAATGGACACCTTCATGACAGAGATATTACGACCGTCGGATAGCTTTACTGGGATAGATTCGCGACCGTCTATCGACCACCCTTGGGCGGGCAGGCATAGTTCAGGACGGTGAATGCTTCTTTTTTCCGCACCGGCTAGGACGATTTGGGCATTAATCTCGTCACCAAAGGGGTCTGAGTAGCTTTCCTTCACAAGCTCTGTATCCTTAGGCAGCACATATTTCTCCCCTTCGGAAAGATCCTGCGGTTTCCCCATAAAGCGGCCAATATGTTGCGGAAGACGCATGATTACCCCATCCTCGGTCGCAGTGTTAACCGAAGCTGAGAATTTGAAAGCAATCAGCATCGCCAAGCCCAGAAGGACCACCACGGCGAGACGCCCGAAGGGGATTTCGTGACCTTTAGGGTGGGGATGTGGTCTAACCATACCTTTCTAAAGTTGAGGGTACAGGCATCGTCTTAACAAATGAGTTTAATGAACAGGGCAGCCGTACATACACGAGATTCTGATATTATGCGCTGCGATCAGGAATGTCCTTGATTGGATGTACGGTCCAGCAACGTTGGTTGATAGCTCTATCAACAGTGATTTTTGGAGACGGAAGATTTGATAGAAGATGTTGATCATCACTCCAGCACTTCACCCGGAAACCCAGATGATGAGCAAGAGTAGGAAGATAAATCTCAAGATAACAGTCTGTCTTACATTCCTGAGAGGCCACTGCTAAGAAAGACTCTCTGGTCCAAAAGGATCCACTGCCAAACATCGAGAGTACCACATTTGTGTTCTGTCTTCGTGAAATTGCCTTCCAATAGGCGCCAAAGTTGGGATCAGCCTCATGGTACAGTTGATGGGGGTGTCCCGTGCCGTCAATTCTCATGAGCCAGTGCCCCATAACATCGGCCCCTTCCTCAGTAATCGCCTCGATCTGACGAGAGTTCAAATCCCTCACAAGAGGCAGTTGATCATACTCGCTGAAATATATGTATTCCGGTTTAATATTCTCCACGATGGAGGCCATCGACTTAAAGAGCCCCTGATACGACTGCTTTTCCCTCTGATGATCGCGTGTCCTAATTCCCGGATCATCAATGAATATCTTACGTGGGTAATCGAGAGTTTCAAAATCTTCGCGAGTTCCGCCGAATGCCACCCAGAGAGTCTCCTCACGGCAAACAGGCCTCCACCAACGCCTAACGTTTTCAAAGGTTTTCCCTCCTTTATGGATGACAATAAAATTAAGCACTCTGTTTTCCAATTCGACATCAATGTGAGTAGAAGGGGAAAGTATTCTTTCGAAGTTAGGTAACGATTGTGCTGTAAATACGAGCTTCTGCCTCCAGTAGGTAAGTCGCTGTTGTTTCTCAAATCTGGGTACCAAAGGACGCCCACTATATCCTAGGATATAGATTCCACCAAGGATAGCAACAGGAAGCCCTCTTCCAAGTTTTTCCCCAGTTTCAGAATCATTAATATCCGAGGCAAAGAAATCCAGAATGTGTAAAACAAGATTCCGAAGTTTTGTTTTAATATTGATCATTATTTTATCTCAAGATAAGTATAATTAACTAATTATACACAGTTGTTTTTTGATGAAAATGTGTCTTGTGATAGGTGGTTCTGGTTTTATTGGAAAACAGTTAACTCGATTGCTTTGCGATTCCGGACGAGAAGTTGTGGTTTTGGGAAGACGTCCCGAGGCTCCTGATGGCTTGCATCCATCTTGTAGATATATCAGTGGAAATTATAGCGATAGAAAGCTTTTGAATAGCCTCATGCATCGAGGATGCGAGGTAATCGATTTGGCTTACTCGACAGTTCCAAAGACGAGTTATGAGGATGCCATGTACGATCTTCTTTCTAATCTTCCAACTTGTGTGGGACTGTTTCAAGAAGCACTGCAGGCGGGAATTAGTCGCTTGCTGATTGTTTCTTCAGGCGGGACTGTTTATGGACCGGCCATTCAACTGCCGATAAGGGAAGATCATCGCACATTGCCGGTAAGCCCGTATGGAATTACGAAGCTCACCACAGATCTCTATGCATCGATGTTTCACAGGAATGCAGGACTGCCTGTTGTAATTGCAAGGCCATCAAACGCTTATGGGGAGGGTCAGAGAGTTGGAACAGGGCAGGGATTTATTGCTGCTGCTATTGATGCAGTCCTATCCGGCAGAGAAATTGAGATCTACGGAGTCAATGGTACAACTCGCGATTATATCCATGTCGCAGATGTTGCAAAGGGGCTTCTTACAGTGCTTGAGCAAGGCGAAGTTGGCGAGGTTTATAACTTGGGAACGGGCGTTGGAACTTCTAACTCTGAAATTATTAGAATCATTGAGATGTTTGCCAAAATACGAGATATACCAATTAGGATAAAAGTCCTCCCATCACGTCGGTTTGACGTGGGGGAAAATGTGTTGGACAGCACAAAACTTCGGGAACGGTCGGGATGGGTTCCATTGATTGGCATACAAGAAGGGATAGGGGGAATCTGGAACAAAGCCGTCAATGAAAAGCCCTAATCGAAATATTCAACTTAAATTAGCAAATACATACAATGAGTATTGAGCAACCATGCCTTGTAAACGTATTGGGAGTCGGACTCAGCGTAACTAATCTTCCCGAAGCAGCTAAACTTATTCTAGATACAATCAGTGAGGGTTGCCGCGGGTATGTCTGCGTTACTGGCGTACATGGAGTGTCGGTGGCTCAGGGCAATATGGAGTTCCGTAGAATTTTGAACAATTCATTACTGAATGTACCGGACGGGATGCCCATGAGTTGGATTGGATGGATTCAGGGACACAAAACAATGGATAGGGTTTATGGACCAGATCTGATGCTCGAGATATCAGAACAGGGAATTCCCCTACAGATTAGACATTTTTATTATGGCGGGAAGAGTGGAGTAGCGCCTTTGCTGAAGGATAAAATGATGCAACGCTTTCCAGGATTAAACGTAGTGGGGACTTACACCCCCCCCTTTCGTCCTCTGACCGATGTCGAGATTGACGAACTGAGATCCACTATTAGTAAAATGAAACCAGACATTGTTTGGATCGGCCTCGGTACGCCTAAGCAGGAAAAATGCGCGGCCGATTTTTTCAGTTTGCTAGATTCTAAGGTGTTTATTGCGGTCGGGGCTGCATTCGATTTTCATGCCGGTCTTGTGTTACAGTCGCCGCATTGGATGCAACGCGCCGGTTTGGAATGGCTCTTTCGACTCTTTGTGGAACCAAAAAGGCTCTGGAAGCGTTACCTGATAAACAACCCATTATTTATTATTAGAATCATCTTACAGTTGTCAGGAGTTAGAAAATATAAGCTCTGCCGCAACTAGGCTTTCTCTTGTCATGCCAGTGTTGAAGGTAGGTCTTATGTCATTACCTTTCTGATTAGAAGCGGTTAACGATTCTATCCTCGGATGCTCCCGATTTCATCTGGTCATAGATCCATGCATAAGTCTTTTCAAGCCCCGCACGCAAAGCGATCTTTGGTTCCCAGTTTAGTTTTTTTCGGATCATTGTGTTGTCGCTACTTCGACCGCGAACACCTTTCGGGGCATCATATTTATAAGAGCGCACCAATTTGATCCCGGCGATATCCTCTGCAATGTCCACAAGTTGATTGATAGAAACTATCTCCGAACTGCCTAGATTGAGAGGATCAATTATATCGCTCTCCATAATCATCTTGGTTCCCTTCACGCAGTCGTCGATATACTGGAAACTGCGTGTCTGGAGGCCATCTCCCCAAATCTCGATTTGCCTTGGTCCGCCTAGAACCGCAGCAATCACCTTACGGCATATTGCAGCAGGAGCTTTTTCTCTTCCTCCCTCGAAGGTTCCGTGAGGACCATAAACATTGTGGTATCGTGCCACACGGGTTTCCAAACCAAAATCCTCACTAAAGTGGCGGCACATACGCTCACTAAAGAGTTTTTCCCATCCATAACCGTCTTCAGGTTCTGCAGGATAAGCATCTTCTTCACTGAGGCCTGGATTGTCGGTTACTCGCTGCTTATTTGCTGCATAAACACAGGCGGACGATGAATAAAAGAAGCGCTTGGCACCATACTGGCGCGCAGCCATAAGAAGATGCGTGTTGATAAGGACAGAAAGCATGCAGAGCCCCTTATTTAATTCAATGAAACCCATCCCGCCCATATCTGCAGCGAGATTATAGATCCACTCACATCCATTAACTGCTAGAAGGCAATTATTTTTATCCTCAAGATTAAGCGTTATGTTTTCTGCATGTTCAGAACGTTGATACCATTGCCACTGGGGCTTTTTATCAACAGCTCGAACTTTATGACCGTTTGACAATAGCTCCCTGACAAGATGACCTCCGATAAAGCCACCAGCACCAGTTACTAGTATTTGGTATCTGGACATTATTTTATTTGTTTATGTTTTGTGTCTTATTTTAGTACTCAACTGTAGATTACTTATCTTTCTATCATCTGGTTAAGAGTTGCTCGTACACTGCTTTTACCCCATTAAAATGGTTTTTCCATGAGAGCAACCTACACCTCTCATGTCCCATTTTGATCTGATTCATAAGCAGTTCAGGTTGAAACTTGATGTCGAGAATATGGCGGACTGCTTCGGCGGAATTGTCGGGATCGAAGTACAGGGCAGCATCACCTCCAGCCTCAGGCAGCGCGGTTGCCTTGCTGCAGACAACTGGACAACCGGCCGCCATTGCCTCCAGCACAGGCAATCCAAATCCCTCTTGGTATGATGGCATTATAAGGCAGTCCGTGTTGCAGTAGCATTCTAATAAAGTATTATCCGGAACTAATCCCATCTCCTTGAAAGTGAAGCGCGTGGGGTCTAGTTGGTTAAACTTTTCCCTTAATACAGAATCAATCTGGACTCCAACTCTACAGATCTCAACAAAAAATCCTTTTCCAAGGAGGATTGCCGCAATATCGGCAAGAATTCTAAGGTTTTTGCGTGGCAGATTGCTTCCAACGGAAAGCAATCTGATGATGTTATCTCTACGGATGCATTTTGTGTGGCTTGAGGAGATAAAAAACTCTGTCGCCCCCTCTGGGATTACTATCATTTTTTCTAGTGAGATGCCAAGATTACGACGAACTTCATAACGTGTATATTCTGAGACACAAATTAGCTGATCGGCCTTCGCAAGGTTCTCAACAGACCGCCGATACCTATTTACTTGCTGAGATGTAAGATTAACCGGATTAAGTAATGGTAACAGGTCATGAACAGTTACGACTATCTTCTTTGATTTTGGAATAAATGGAATGAGATGCGCCATACTATGATCCGTAATGTGAACTATTGACGATGGAACTCTAGTCCTTGCACCAAGGGGACTGACGCAGTACTTAAATATCGCCTTTAGAATTTTAGATGTGTTATTTGCCGGTAGGGATGGCCATCCATACGGACAATCATATGTCACTTCGGCGCTTTTTACGGCTTCGATTAGAAGTTTTTTCCAATATCTGACCATGCTCGCACTTCCTTCACTTGGGTGAGTTGGGAGTAACGATATATGTAGAGGTGGTATCATTCAGTTAGATGTCTTTTTTCTTGGAGTATATACCAAGAATCTTGACACATGTGCATTATGTGATATTTAGTTTAACTACTTTTTTTAGGCCTGACCTGAGTCATTTTTAGTAAATATCCTGCTGTTATTTTACTATAAATATATCTGCACACATATAAACTAGCTACTTTGGACCTAAACATGTGAAGAGATGAGCTCGTATGACTAGGCAATTGCGCTATAATCATCACATTACTTACTAGCATTTTATCTTTCGACATCGGACGTTGATTAAACAATTGTAAATTACGATATTATCGGTTTATTCCAAGAATTTATACATCCAGAAAACTATATGAAACAAGTAAGAGATAGACTTAACTCATTTTTTCTTAGATTGCCTTACAAGCCTTTTTTTGCTGCAAAAAGAACATCACTTGATGATCTGAAATTCTTTTTCAGATCTGTGGCGCCGATTAACACACAAGCACCACTGATACGCCTCGGCCCAAATACTGATGGCGGGTATCTTGTTCCAGATGATCTTGATGGCATCACTAGTGTTTTCTCTCCAGGGGTCTCTACCGTTTCAGGTTTTGAGCTTGAATGCGCAGAAAGGGGAATGGAGGTCTACCTTGCCGATGCTTCCGTCGAAACCACGACGTTGATGCATCAAAGGTTTCATTTCTTAAAAAAAAATGTTGGGGCTTTCACGCTTGGTGACTATTTATCAATGAGTGAATGGGTTGAGAATATGCACCCAGACGACTCAAAAGACTGGCTATTACAAATGGACATTGAAGGCTCTGAGTACGAAGTTATTTTTAATATCCCTGAGCACTTTCTTCGTAAATTTCGCATTATTATTATTGAATTCCATATGCTAGATCATCTGATGGATGATGTTTTCTTCAGGATAGCCAGCCGCACATTCGAAAAGCTGCTTGCAAATCATTGCTGTGTACATATCCACCCGAATAATGCGGGCGGTGTTATGACATTTGGAAATATAATTATACCAAAGATGATGGAGTTCACTTTTTACAGGCGTGATCGGATTTCACTCTCTGATAAAAAACTCACTTTTCCTCATCCGTTTGATTCACAGAATGTACCGCGCTATGAGCCACTGTCGTTACCCCAATGCTGGCTGGATAATGAATCTCTGTGACCATAAGTTTAACCTCTCCTTTTTTACAACGAACGCTTTCATGCGTTTTTTTCTGATTATTATATGATTACCATCTAGCTTATATCCGTGTAACAGCGGTTTTAAGGGCGTCTCATTTAATTAATAGATATGCTTTAAGCTTTTATTTCTTTTTTCACTTCTTAGAATTTTGAGAAATGGTCGCTAAAAGGCTCAAGGTTTTAATTTCCTCATTCGCTTTTTCGCCTTACGAGGGGTCCGAGGGGGGCGTTGGTTGGAACATTGTATCAAGGTTGGCTAATTACCACGACATCACTGTCTTGATCGGAGATGTAACATCTCCCTTCAAAAGAAAAATCGATCTTGATAAATGGTTTATCGATCATGCGCCAATCCCCGGCTTGAAAATTGTCCATGTCCCACCTGATCGGGGGATGATGTTCTGGGAAAAGATGCACCATCTTCCATTTCTCTGGGCTCTGTACTATCGTTCATACCGCCTATGGCAAAAAAAAGCCTATAATGTCGCGCGCGAGCTTCACTCATCAACGAGGTTCGATGCATGCCATCAGCTGACTTATCTTTCCTGTAGAGAACCAGGCTATCTCTGGAAACTGAACATTCCCTTCTTCTGGGGGCCGATCAGCGGAGCTGATAACGTTCCCAGATCATTTTATCCCATGCTTCAGTCGGAAGAGCATGGTAAAATCTGGCTTCGTGATTTCCTTAACACTATTCAGCTGAGGCTCTCTTTCCTTTCCGCGAAAGCCGCACGCAGGGCAACCAGGGTTTGGTGCATCGGTCAAACCGATCTCTCACTGGTGAGAGATCAATGGGGTGCTTCAGCGGAACAACTTTTTGAAAGTGGAACAGACTTAATTCCAGAACTGGCCATATCGAAGCGCGTTGACGAACCGTTGAAGCTGTTCTGGTGCGGCAAGCATATCGCTCGAAAGGCTCTTCCGATACTTCTTCAAGCACTGAAACGATTGCCTCTCTCTTACTCATGGAAACTGGATATTTTGGGGGACGGACCATCAACTGAACACTGGAAAAAAATGGCTCTGTCCATGAATATTCCAGTGGATCGTATCACTTGGGCAGGATCGCTTCAAAAAAGCGAAGCAATGAAACGCATGAAAGAAGCCCACCTGTTGGTGCATACAGGCCTAAAGGAGGGAACGCCGGTTATTGTCATGGATGCACTTTCCCTTGGTCTTCCAGTCATCTGCCATGATGCCTGCGGAATGGCAGCTGCGGTCAATGATCAATGCGGATTCAAAGTCCCCTTGTTGGACCCAGAAACAAGCATCTGTGGTTTTCACGATGCAATTCTGGAATTCTTGGAATCCCCACATTTACTTGAGCGGTTATCGCAGGGTGCAATTGCAAGGGCCAAGGAATTGACTTGGGACAGAATTGCTCAATGCATTGCAGGAGCCTATTCGGCATAGGAAATAAAAAATACCTCAGTAAGTAGAAAAGCTGATACAGAAATTAGTTTTTCGCCGTCGCTTCAAACCCGCGTTCTAAGAAAATATGCATTTTTTTATGATCAGCTGGCACAAACATAACATTGATACTCTCGGGATGCTTAAGGGTAACGTATCCTTCAAGAGTGATTTTTTTCATGTTAACAATATTGTCCTCACATTGAATTAGTGGACGGCAACGGCTAATAGTCACTAAAGCACCTTTTAGTATCATGGATTCAGCTCCTTCAGCATCAATTTTGATGTAATCAATACGCCCTATTTTTTCCCAATCCATCAACAAATCCACTGTGACAGTCATTACGGAAATGCTTTTATCCCGCTGGTTACTTACAACAATAGAGGCTGAATTTGGCTTTCCGTTTAACAGGCAGAGTTGTGTTGCTTCCACTCTGTCGCTTGCTGCGAAATTTCTAAGCCGAATGTTGTCAAAGCCATTCTCAGCAGCGCTTCGCTCCAGCATCGACAACATCTCAATCTGAGGCTCCAAGCTAATAATTGTTCCTTTTTTTGCGTATTTTGCAGCCTTTAGCGAGTAGATGCCGGTATTGGCTCCAATATCCAGAAAGTTATCCGTTTCGCTAATGAAATCCTGCAAGTGTTTGAACTCATATTCAAGCTCCTCACGCTGGATGTAGATTCCTCTGCCGCCGTAGCCTCGCTTGTTTGTACCCATGACTATAAGACCATCTTTCAGCCGAGTCCTTAGAATATAACTCTGTGGCATTAAAACTATAAATATTTTCCTGAAAAATGCTTTTATACTCATCTGGTTGCGAGCGTGTATAATTTACTAACAGTTGATAATAGACCGATCCGTTTCTGGAGATTTTTTCCTCGGGTTCTTTCTTGAATCTAAGTCTTGTGTAACCCGGATTTTTTTGAGGTTAGAACTCCCAGTTGCTTTGCCAGAGTTTTTGTTTGCACTCTAATACATAATCTTTCCGCTATCTTCCGAGAGGCGATCCCCATTTTTTTCCTAATATCTTGGCTCTCGATCAGCGACTGAATGCGATTCCCAAAAGTCTCCGTCTCCTCAGGATCAATCGTCCAACCGTTGACCCCCTCATCGATCATTGCTTTTGCGGCCCCGGCGTAGCGACTTATCAGAAGGGGAAGCCCGCAACTCGCTGCTTCGTGAACAACAACCCCATAGGTGTCAAATCTTGAGGAAAGAATGAAAATATCAGCCCGATGATATTCCCTGATCAGATCAGCTCCTTGTCTGATACCCACCACATCAACGACTGCTTCAAGGCCCGCCTCCTTGATAACTCCCCTTACCCAGTCATCTGGCTGATTTCCTACCAAGCGGAGACGAAACTTTTGACTCGTCCTCCGCATCACCAAACTCAATGCCTTGATCAAAAGATCTGCCCCCTTTCTAGGTATATATTGTCCGACCATCAGAAGGTTGATTTCCTTCGCTTCATTAGTCGGTGGCTTCTGAGGAAATTCCTGAGTATCTACGGCGTGGGGGAGAAAGAAAACAGGCCTATGTTTTGCCCCGTAGGGTAAAGTCGCTTCCTTGGTGTTCGCAATCTGGCCATCTGTCAGCCAAGAGGCCAGTTTATGATAAAATCTGGTTCTAAGACCAACCTGATCGCGACGAGTCTCTATTCCTAGATCCGTAAACACAATGCATGGAACCCCTGCAATTCGGGAATAAATGGCTAGTTTAACCATAAACCATGAATATTCATGAATCGCAATTATGTCGGGATGGATCTCGGAAATTGACAGCCTTTTGCCGCGAAGTGATGGGGGATCAGCTGGGTAATTGAAACGGCGAATAATTGCCTTGCAGTAGTCACTGACAGACACACTCGATATCTCTCTAAAAAGTAAATCCCCTTTTCTTTCCTTGAGTTCCTCCCAGTCAACCTCCCAGAGTCCTGTATGAATCGGCGAGGGAGAAACCACTATTTGGACATTCCCGCCGAACGCCTCTGAAAGTGCCGTTGCAAGCTTAAGACGATACTGGGCAAGCCCACGTGACATCAGAAGAAGGCGTTTGAATTGAATTACCGGGCTATCAACTAGTGATTTTTTTTCGATCATCGTTCCCGAAAACATCTGCACCTAATTAATCTGTTCAAGAAACCTCTAACTTCATTTTATCATGTGGAAGCGCAACGGCTTATCGTCGATAAAAAGAGCGAAGCATATTCCGCCTGAGAGGGAGCTTCTCCGTGCGAAGAAATACCTGGTTTTACAATTCCATGATCAATCTCCTCAGATAGAATATCAGCGATTTTTCCGGCCTCCCACGGAAGGAATCGTCCATTTACAGAGTCTTGCAGGATCATTTCGCTTCCATGATGGGGCGTCAGATAAAGGCGCAATCCCATTGCTGCAGCTTCGATTTCAACAAGTGCGAAAGCCTCCGAATAGGAGGGAAATAAAAGGGCATCACCCGCAGCGAGATAGCGTGGCATTTCGGTAGTTAGTCCGGTAAAATGGATCCAAGAGGCCCAGTCAGCATAGCGATCCGCTGCTTTAAGCCTCAGCATCTCCACATTCCGCGGGTATCCGCCGATCACTAGGAAACGGGCCGAGGGATGTTTTATGCGTAGGATTGAAATGGCATCCGCCGCGAGCCAAAACCCCTTTCTGTGGTATTGGGCCATGCTTGCAAAAACAAAAACTGGATCGTTGCTAGCAATTTCTAGAAGAGACCTTGTTTTATCGCGATGTGAATGTCGAACCTTCTCATTGAACCGCTCCGGGTCGTAAGGATTGGGCAATACCTGGATCTTTTTCCAAGGAGCCCCCCACTTTTTCATATCTCCCGCCACGGATCTGGATACGCAAAGTAGAAGGGTTGGCCATGGATTCCATAGGAGCAGAATTTCCGAGGGGATTCTCAATAGGATTGTGAAACCGAGATCCAACCAACTGCGAAATGTGTGAAAACCAATCTGAAACTGGGCTTTCAGCCAGTCGACATGCGAGAAATGAATTAGGGCCACATCAGCCGGCAGCAAATAAAATCCATTCGACACCAATATGTCCCCTTGCCGTTTTGATCCTTTGAGAATCCAAAGCACCCAATAGCAGTGCGCGAGAAGAAGGAAAAGCCATCCTGAAAAAATGAACACCCATCGCAGAATTGATTCAGGTAGTTCAAGGTGGGGCAGCTTGCGGAAGGTAACTCCTGGAACCGGATCGTGATTCCAGCACCATGCCTCAACCTCAACGCCCGCTTTCAAGAGATCCTGAGATGATTTTACAATCCCCCTCATGGAAGGACTCCTTACGCAAAAATTCGGATCGATGAAAATGAGTCTCATTCCACGGGATCACAGATCCTTGTACAGTCTGGAATAATGATCCTCCGCCTCAAGATACTTGGTCAGGTAAGACTGATTTGCCTCGCACCTTGCCGCATAATTTTCGCCACTCATTTCAGCCGCCTCCTTCAGTGCATCAGAAAGTGCTTTTACATTGCATGGTGGAACAGCAAGGGCTCCAGGACCACCTGACTCAGGAAGTCCTCCGATATTTGTGATGATGGAAGGAACACCGCAAAGAGTTGCCTCAATGGGGGTCATCCCCTGATCTTCCTCGAAAATAGCCGGCGCAATGTTCCAGAGACTCCGGGCGATACAACTCACTTTCTCATCTTCTGATCTGTATCCTAGAAAATGGATATGCTTCGACTTTGACTTGGCTGCCTCCTGCCTAAGTTCCGCTTCAAATGGCCCGACCCCCACAACAAACAAGGGGTGTCTTGCGTGGTCAATGGATGAATCCTGATAGGCTTGGATAAGTTGCTTGACCCCCTTTTCAGGGATCAACCGCGCTATCACAATAAATCCTCTCCTTTCGTTGGGTGGAACAAATGCAACATTCCTAGAAGCGGTCGCCGGAACGCGGCGAAATTTCTTTTGATCGGGGAGAATCCCCCAAGTGGATGAAACAAAGTTGGAGTTAAAGATCACCTTAGAGCAGTTGATGAGACAAGACCTCTCAAGGTAACGAAAATACCCTCCTCCCGGGGGCATCTTATTATGAACAGTCACGACAGTTTTTTTCCCAAAGAGAAACGAGGGAATCAACGCCCAGGTCAGAGGATAGTGGCAATGAATAACGTCATGTATGAGAATCTGGTGAAGAAGCGTCAGGACATTGAGCCTGAAGAGATGGACAGGATATTTCCGGTTTTCAGTCAATTTCTTGAAGCCCGGAGCCACCGAACATCCCCCTCGCAATCTGAAGAGGATGCTTGGGAGGATGTCTTCGTGCATTGACGATTCGTCAGCTATGGCAACGGCGACAGCCTCAATCCCGCCATGCACACCAAGTGATGGTGCAATCTGAAGCACTTTGATTCTATTGGGGGATGTCATGATTAACCATGTGTCGAGGCACCTCGGTAGAGTGCCTCGAGCGCTCAACCTTCCTTCTCAAAGTTTTTAGGAAAAGTTGGTTGGATTCCCACGGCCTGATTCCATACTGCTTCCGGAAGACGAGTATCCCGGCAAGCATTGACCACATCTGAAGATTGCTCGGTGTGGTATTCAGGTTCCCACCACCCATGATGTTCATCACCAGAAGCGGAACAAAACAGGCGAGCAGGAAGGCTCCCTCTTTTTTTAGATGCACCGAGGGCGCTCTCCAGACAATCCGGTGGAGGAGGAACAAAACAGCAATAATAAGCAAAAGCATCGGGAGCAATCCCGCAACCCCCACCTTGATCAGCATCTTGTTGACTAAATCATGCCCCCCCTTCTCGTTATATTCTTCTGCACTTGATGCTCCAGTGCCAAACAAAGACCAAGTGGATGGCTCAAGGAAGTTTGTCCAACCCCGCAGACGGTCGCTGAAGGTATCTACCCTAAGAACACGGGCTCCCCAATCCGAATCAAACCTTATAAACTCGTTGATACGATCAAGACCTACATCAAGCATCCATTGCGAGCTCAGGACACCGATGATCAATAGAACAACTAACATGATATAGAAGGCGCCTGTTCTTATGGGTGAAAGCATCAAAAAATAGGAAATCAAAATAATAAACGGAATAAGCATCATCGAACGCTGCGTCGAGAGAACCACGGCAATCATCATTACAACGCCTGCAACCAAGTATAGAAAACGGTGCTCCCTCCCAGCGAAACTTTGCCAGAGAGCATAGGTTCCATACATGGAGATGCATCCGAAAGCTGCGGCTGACCCTAGAAATCCGAAGATTCTCGCATGATCGCCTCCAGTTACCATGGATATATAGTGAACAGGGGAGAGCCCGGTCATCGCATAATCCCACTCCAATTTGGTGAATCCCATATAATATTGCTTGATACCCCATAGAGCGGATGGAAATACGCACAGCACCTGCGTTCCCAGATACTTTCTCCACTCCTTCATAGTTGGAAGGAGTAGGGCTATCAGGGGGAGTAGACTTAAATATAGACCTACATTCGCAGCAAACTGACTCATGCTAGCAAAATCACCCTCCCCAAAAACCAACATTCCAACGGTAATCAGACCTATCACTCCCTCAAAATACCAATACCACGGTTCGACCTTCATCGTCCGGAAAACAACGGACCTCAGGAATATCGAAAGATGAATGACACAGATGCTGATCAGAGGCGCTATAAGAACCGTAATAACCAAGTCCCTTGAGGCATTGCCCTGAATGACCACGATGCGCTTGTATTCATCGCTAAACATTGCCTGAAACAGCACTATGTATAGTCCGTTTCTTGGGTTGGCAAAGGCCCATAGCGCCAAGGCACCCGTCAGGAGATTCGTCATTATTGCGAATGCAGGGTCGGTCGACTCTCCTATCCAGGAGCCAAGATTAAATGAACCCAGCAGTGCTAATCCTATAACACTCCAAAGGATCAGAGTTTGTTTGGTAACAGAGTTAATTTGCACAAATATTATCCTGAAATTTTTTAAATGATCATTATCACAGCATTCTCCCTATCATTGTTTCCTCAACCAAGAATGTGCCTTCCATGCATGGGAATGTTTTCCATAAATGGAGATTAAAATGGTTCTGGGAATCAAGATCCTGAGAATTGATATAGCAATAAGCTTGAGATAAGGTAACGGAAACTGGAGCACCCCTATCAAGCCCCAGTGCCGAGTCAAATAAACCCATTTCATACGGGGATACAGACTGCTTCGCCTTGATAAGATTTTACTCCAAACTTCCGACAATCTAATCTCACCAAGTAGCCAAGAAACATTGTCGGTCTTGACTGTATCAACCTCCTCTAGTTGTACGTCTGTTACAATCAAGCAGGGAAGACCTGCGCGTGTAACCCTTAATGAGTAATCTGAGTCACCCGAGATATGAGGCATTGAGCGTCCGTCCGGAAAACCAACTTTCTCAACAGCGATTCTACTGATTGCCACTAGATTTCCGCGGCAGGCATCAACAGGAACAAGACCGCTATCCGGAAGGATTTCTTTGGAGACCAAACCCGACCATGAGTGGTATTGCGCTGGAAAATACCAGTTTTTCCCAACGGTGTGCTCATTGACAAATCCGAGCGCACTTGCCATTCCAGTGGATTCCTTGGCAACCCGGATGAGTCGATCGATCACTCCCGGAGGGATTGAGGAATCGTCATTCAGCCATACCATAGTCTCTGCACCGTGCATCATAGCATATCTCATTCCCATCTCCATGGCCCCAGTCCAGAAGAGTTTTCCGGATCCCTTCAAGACTTTAACCTGTGGATAGTGCGTACTTACCTCTTGTGCTGTTCCATCTGTAGAACCGTCATCAACCAACACCACCACACAGAGGTCGAACAACCCCAATGCCTTCAGATTTCGTAGACATTTGAGTGTATATTGGCAGCGGTTGTGGCAGGGAATGAGGATGAAATCCTTTAACATGATTCTTGAACTCCCCTTGAATTCAGACGTCAAACCTTATCACTGCGGGTACATCCACTCGAAGAATTTTCTCTCAACGATACGGCGTATTACTGTTTTCCTCTGTTGAAACCATGTTGTTGGTTTCCGAACAGGAATATTAATAGAGGTGAAATCAACATTGGATGAAATATCCGCCCAACTCACCGCAGATCGCCGACGTCTAAATATTTCTATCCCATACGAATCTGCAAAAGCTCTCGCTTCAGCTTCTGCATCTGGAAGCTCAGAAGGTACTGGCATCGCTCCGCGCAGGGACGGATCTGAGTCCAAGATAAAGAGCCGTGATCTAAGTTTTTGGAGAGCTGGATCCTGAATGTCGATATCAGGATCAGACAGAACCTGCAAAACTGCTCCTGAATGGATTTTGTGACAATGCCACTGCTTGAATTTAGGCGACAAGGGGGCAATAGATCCATCTTTGGTGCCGCTGTAAAAGTCTAAGAAAGTCAGCCCTCTCAAATCAATATCCTCGCAAGATGTTTTGGGCAATGTCAGATAGCGACTGATGATATGAAATTGAGCATCCAACCAGCTCTTGAGTAATCGCGGCAAAGGAAGTTCTAATTCAGTATCATGTGACTTTATAACCCAACTCTGAACTAACTTTGCTAGATGGCTCAGGCTCCAGCTTCTAAAAGCATATTCCAATACAGGGTAGTGCCTTAAAAAACGCCTTGCGAAAAAGCGCACCTCAGTAGGGCAATCCTTGGTGTCAAATGCAAGATCGAAGATTGATTCAAAATCCAACATTTCAAGCATTTCTTCCTTGGTTCCAGTGAAAACAATGTCATCCCAATAAAACGGTCTCTCGACGATAGCATCAAAAGTAAAAATCCTACTGCAAATGGGATTAATAATAGATAGGCGGTTTGCTTTCTTAGAATTATCTTCCATTTGCGTGAGTGTCTCAATGCAGGCTGTCAAACGCTCACGAACCAAATCAGTTCTCGCCTTAATTACAAAACTCCCTGGCTCAACAGCTTGAAGTCCGAAATAAAGGGTCAACTTCTGTGAAAAGTTATTCCCATAGCCAACTGGATTGACGAAGGGAGTTCTTGCTGGACTATCGTTCTCCAGAATAACAATTCCAGCGCTATTCAATAGATGACGGAGGCCTTCAATCCGATCAATCTCACCCATCCATGTTGAAAAGATGATTTGTTTCAAAAAGCCGGACTCTCTCAAGTTCAACGCATAGTCAAACACCCATTTGAATTCAGGACCGTCTCTGATAAGACCTGTAATAAGTATAACCTTTTCTGAAAGCATAATTTGATATTATGACGTAAGGTAAAAATGTTTTCTGCTAATCAACGGGCATTACTGCTTCTAGCATTTCTGCCAACTGCGATGTATTACGTGCAATGTTAATGGCTTCACAACTTTTATAGGGGTTGCTGCGCGCATAGTCGTTAATTATCAGGCGTTTGCCATGATTAAGTCCGAAAATAATCTGATGATATTTAACACCCAGTTTCCCCAATTGTTTAATGGTTACATCACGAAACGCTTCAGTTCGTGAGGTGGTGACAATAATCTGCACCTTTCCACTATCATAGAGCTTATTGAGTACAGTAATGTTTTCCTCAATACCATCGGTCTCACCCCAAATTGGTGAGAAATACTCTGCTGAGTTCAAAACAAGCACACCATCGAGGTCCGTGAAGACTGTCCCGAATTGTGACTTGAATGTATTCCAATCCTTGATTGTGCCCCAGTCAGAATACGAAGTGCAAGGTATGGCCGTGAATGCCTTGTCCTCAAGGATCATCTGATAAACAATATGCGATATATAGAGGTTATCTAGACCCGAAAGCTGATGGTAGTATTTTAAGAATTCCTCTGGATCTTCAAAGCCATATGCGCCTGAACAGAAATAATTACTAATAACACGTTTTTCTACAATATTAGTAATCAGGTGATTTTCGTTTATGGAAGCATAACTCTTATTACTTGGATTGATGGAAGAAACAGTATTTAGATCGACCACAGAAACAAAATTTCCATTTGGGACATTGAGGCAAAAATAATTATCAGAGTCCTTGATAAAAAAACGCCCCTTTATGTTTTCCTGCTCGATCGTTCTTGCAACTGTTTCGGGCTGGGATTTTGTTTCCTGATCAAGTTCTACAATTGTAAGTTTATTACCTAGCCCGATGCGGTCATATTGCTGCATAATGCCCTCACGGCAGCCAAACTTTTCCATGTGTGAAGCGAGAACTGTTAAATAAATTCTCTGGAGATTAGGAATTTTCAAACCACTAATAGCCTCAGCAATCATGAGATTTCCGCTTGGATGGGTAAGAAGCCACTTCGGCCTCATATTTGGAAAGCGTGATGACTGTCCGGCTGCGGGAATAATGAGATTCATGTTATACTTTTGCAGTTATGCTTCTGGTTGCAGGTTATTGCCTTTGGGCGAGCATGATATTAATATTATTAGTAACTATTTTTCTAATGTTTGATTCTTTACAGTACGGAATTATTCTCATCATATTTAACAGTTGAAATAAAAAATAGTGCTCTCGATACCACTCGTAGCTGAAAAACATATTCTGAATCATATTGTCGAGATAGCGGAATATAATAGCTATTTTTGTTTTGTCGTATTCGGGTTTATACATTCCGAGCGACCATGAAAACCATGTGTCTTGTCTAAGTTTGACGAGATCCTGAATTGGTGACTCGACAAATGAATCGAGAAAATCGATGAAGTATATTAGAGGCCCTTTGAACAGCATATTGGAGAAAGTAAGGTCTCCGTGGCAAGGTCCCACCGGCACTATAATGGGTTGAGCGGAGAGCGAGATCACCAGCTGAGTATAACGTTGGTCCACGCCGTCCATCTCAAGCTGGTGGGCTTTTTCAATAATTTTCATACTGACATCAGACAGGACAGAATTTTTTATATTACTAGATATATAGTCAGCAATAATTTCCATAAATTGATTGATTTCCGCCCGATTAGAATCAATAAAAAAGTGAACAAAGTCCTTTCCTGCAATATATTCCATATCTGCTGAATAATAGTTATTTGAGCTCTTTTCAGCAAGAATTTCGGGGCTACGGATATAATATGTTTGTAGTGAATCGTGAAATATTTTTTGTTTACTTATTTGTTTGTGAAGACGGATTGCACCGGCTCCAGTTGAAACTTTGCGTATTGTATTCTCATCAATTAATTCTACACCGAATCCCGAATGGCCATTAATCTTTATCACTCTTTTCTATGTTTTATTCTTTTCTTGGCTTATTTCTAACCCCTTCCAGCCTCGAACAACGACCCACCAATTGTTAATTGCAGTCTGGCTGACCCCCTGGCCAAGGATTAATCCAAACAATCCCCAATATGTTGCGCCGAGTGCCATCAGAGCAATTGATAATACAGCAGTCATCGCATACGGAATTATGAACGGATTCTGATTCTCACTTAGAACCAAACTGAAATATTCTCCCTGATGCTTATCACATAGGAAAAAGAGGGCTGCCATAAGCAGGAGTGGTTTAGTCGGTAAATGTGTATGAGAACCAGCTAACGTCAGGAAATATGGTCCGATGAAAATAATGCCAACGAGAGCCAATCCGCAGATCGCCATGCTACAGTAAAGTCGCTTCAGGAAAATTGATCTTATCCCAACATAGTTTCCCATGACTCGTAATCTTGAAATCCCAGGATAGGCAACAAAAAGAGGCGTTGATGTAACCTGATAAACGATGGAAAAAAGTGAAAGGGCCAGTCCATATCCAGCAGTGACTTCCAATCCCAGTTGTTTCGACGAGATGATGACGCTTGCTTTTTGAAAGACATACATACTTATCAGCACAATCCATAATCTCCAACTCATGGGCCAAAAGACCTTTAACATGCGAAAGTCTGCTTTGAGATAGTCAGAAACTTTGCTTTTTAGTACAAAATAATATTTTGAGATAGTTCGTTGTGATACGCCAGAAGCCAACAAAGCGATGGTGTAAGACCAGATGCCTATCCCACATACCAATCCTATGATTACTAAGAGGATGTAACCTAGCTGCGCATAAACTCCAATCACGGCACTCAACCTCTCCTCTTTTATTCCCATCAGAAAATTGCTCCAAAAACCTGTTGCAAGAGAATGTGAAGCTGCACAGGCGTAAATAATCCAAGCAAATATAAAGTGGGCTGACATGCCCGAGGCAATGATGCTTTTACTTATAAATATTCCTCCAGGAATTATTAATAATATTCCAGTAATAAAACCAATAATCGTGTAGATTTTTCTCACGGTTGATACAAATCTTGAAAAAAGGCCGATGTCTGTTTTTCCATCCTCTGAACTCTCTGGAATACCGGAAGATGTCAGGTGCTTGGCGCCGGAATAGATATAAGTTGCCTGGCGTGAAACCGTTGCCCCCATTCCAAGGTCCATGAACATGGCTATTCCTGCAACAGCTCCAAAGGTATAAAAAAGGCCCATTTCATTGGCCGGAAGCATCCTAAGAGCAAGAGGCAATGTAATTATATTCCCACCAATTCTCAATCCATTATAGATAACATTCCAGAAACTAGCACTGGACATCAGCGACTTGACCCATTTTTTATGTGCTGGTTCTGACTGAGTCATTTTCTACGAAGTACTGAATTGAACCTTAAATAATACCGGGGGATAACTGTTAGTTATATTTGATATTAAACGCAATTCTCAAGGTGTAGCATTATTCCGTTAATGAATTTTTTTGAATATTACATTGTAACAGGCTCCTCCATTGAGTCGCTCAGCAAACTGGTGACGGGCAATCTCACGGAAACTGAGTTGCGCTAGAAATTCCACAACATCGTTCAGTTGGCAGCAGTTTTTATAAAGCTCAAAATCTGATGCTTCCACTTTTACAAACTGAATATCATTTAAAATATCACCTGCGCCCTTTAATACCAAAAGTTCCGCACCCTGAGCGTCAATTACCAATGTGTTATAAAGAGCAATATTAATGCATTGCTTTTTTAATAAATCCGAAAGCGTTATGCTTTTTAGTTTGATTTGCCTTTCGTACACTACATCAGGCCAGATCTCCTTGTGATGGCTGAATTCTAGAATTGAAGAAGCTGCGCCGTCATTATTTGATACATTAAACAAATATTCGAAGTCGTTCTTATCAGTTACTAGCGAGCGAATTGCCAGATTGTTAGGATAACCCTCAATATTTTTGCAAAGCATCTCATATACCTCGGGTATCGGCTCAATCCAAACTACGGGAAGATTATATGCCCTGTAGATTTTTCTCTCACCTCCAGTGCTTGCGCCGACATGAATCACTCCGGTTGCAAATTTTAAAAAACTATCGTGGTCTTTGGAAAATAGGATTCGAATTTTATGTGTCGTCCTTAGAATAAAAGGTGACAAAACAATCGATTGAAATATCTTTCTCGGTTGCATTGGAATTAGGATGTTAAGAATATAATATAAATATTAGGCCACGCAGTCATTTATCAGATACCTCTCTTAGAATAACTAGGTCCGCGAAATCCAAAGCCATTTTTGCTGGGCTGAACGATGCTCATTGACTGCTTCATTTAGCAGTGTGAGCGAACGTGCAATTCTCGAATCATCCATTTTTGAACGAATCCACTTATCTCGTGATTCTGCAGTGAATTCTCTGATCTGATGGCTTCCCGAAAATCTATTTTTTATAAGCTCTAGCATGGAAGGACTCCCCTCACCTTCATGGATTTCAACCAGCAGATCACATCTTACTAACGCAGGACATGAAATTGGATCGATAAGGGATCTCTCGAATCCTTCTATATCGCAAATTATCAGGGTCCTCTCCTTCGCATACCTACTGATTTCCGAATGTGAGCAATATCGTCCGATCGTCAGACGTGAGCTGACGTCATTTAAACCGGCAAGCCGTTTCGTCTGACTTCTGGAAAGAAAGTCTATGTCGTATGCAAAGACATGTGCCGTTGGAATCCGCCATGCCAATCCCACCGCATAGTAACCTTCTGCGCATCCAACATCGATAATTACCTGATAGTTTCTCCTGATAACTTCATCAATTACTTCATGTAGTTCTACTTCATAACACCCAAGCCACTTGGGGGTTATAGGACCCCAGACAATTTCATTAAAATATTTCATCCCTTTAAACGGGCCATAAAGGATCTCGATAGGACCATTTTGATACAGGATTTTCTGGAAGTTCTTATGAAGCTTAGAAAAGCGCCCGTGAAACAGGTACCGGTTTTTGATTGACCGGCATGCGTCGAGTTGGCTCGGAGCAACAAACTCAATAAGTCGTTTTATTTTTTCCTTCATATAAATATCAGATGGCGCTCGAACTTATAAATGTCGCCTCTCAAAGATAATGGTTCTTTTTTACTTCAACTTCTGTTTTTACCTGAGTTATTTCTACGGTGCGGCATGCTGCCGCCCTTGACCGTCCGGGATACCGGGGATATGTGACCGTTTCGATTTGTAACCGAGTTCGCCATTAGGCGACGAAAAAATCAGGTGAGGAAATGATTAGTATCCTTCTGTTTTGTTGATTTTATATAACTGTGCGAATTCATAATTAATTCATCTGTTTAGAAATCGACGAATCAACGGAAGGAAGGTTCTAGCACGACTGTGCCACTTAGCGGCGCGTCCTAGTCGCATTCCGAGAACCTCTTGGGTGGAGGGGGACAATCCTGAAATTCTTCTTTTAAGCAGAGTGATTCGCTCTGCAGATCTCCCCAGTTTAGGCAGCAACTGCTGGTCGAGAAACATGGCAACAAAGGGACGAAGCTCAAGCTTGGCTGTGTAGCGTGTAACGCGCTCACCGTCGTTTTTCTGTGGAAAAATTGCCTCCAACTCGACAAGCCTACGAAGTCCCTGACTAGCTGTACCTGTGCTTATCTCAAGGCTAGCGACTATTTCCTCCATAGAAAGCGGCTCAGGAGAGGCAAACAAAAGACCGTAGATAGAACCAAGCGATGAGGGATTCCCGAAGAGTTCCGCTAAATCCGCAAATATCTCAGCCATCTCCTGCTTAATCTCCTTTATAGATTCAAATGAGCCTTCTCCAAGAGTCTTGGACGGGGAAGTTATTCCGTTCATAGGCCTCATTAAAGCTGAAGAAAGAGTAATTTCAATTCAAAATGAAATGAAATTACAGTTCCGTTTTCATCTCCGTCAGTTTAGTGATACCAATTCAATATGGTCACTATCACCGCTACCTATGACGGCGGTCTTCGCTGCACAGCTACCCATTCCCCATCTGGAAATGAACTAATCACCGATGCCCCCGTGGACAACCATGGAAAGGGGGCTAGTTTTTCCCCCACGGACCTTGTGGCTGCTGCTGTCGCCAACTGCATGATGACCGTCATGGCCATCACCGCCGAGCGTCACGGGATCGAACTGCAGGGTACCACGGTCACCATCGGCAAAGAAATGAGTAGCGATACTCCGCGCAGAATTGTGGCTCTCCGATCGGTGATGAGGATACCTCTCCCACTGAACCATCCACAGCGCACGCTCCTGGAATCTTCGGCAAGGGCATGCCCAGTCAAACAAAGCCTGTCGGCGGAAATCGATACGACAGTTGAATTCGAGTGGGTGGGGTGAAAACTATTGTATCCAAAGGAAACTGACTCCGGGATTCGCCCGCTCCAAATCTGGATCCCGTCTGAGTTCCGGCGCCGCAGTGATCATCTCCAATGAAACAGGATGGAAGATGGAAAACTCCTCGCCTAAAGCGAAGCCAAGGATATCGCCGTCGCGCTGATAGTCGGTAAAAACTTTCCGGAGGCCGGTTCGCAGCACTCCACCACGACCGGCAGATCCATAGCCATGGATGATTTTGAGCACAGCAATCCTGTCTCCGTGACATCGGCGCACTTCAAGAAGCAGCCGCCTCTTGGCCTCTTCAAGTGTCGGCAACCCCTGCTTGATCGTTACGACACGGAGGGTCATGGGCATCCCCTATTTTATCTTGAATGTCATCTCCCCCCCCGAAATGTCACCCTTGATGGTTTGTCCCTCATGGATTTTTCCATCCAGAATCTCCATGCTGAGCGGATCGAGGATTTTCTGTTGTATGACTCTCTTAAGCGGACGTGCACCGTATGCAGGGTCGTAGCCTTCCTTCGCAAGATAGGCTTTGGCCTTTTCACTAAGTTCCAGTTGTAGTTTCTGATTGCCAAGGCGCTTCTGAAGACGAGCAAGTTGAATATCTACAATTTTCCCGATCTCCTTGTCGGAAAGTCGGTCGAAAATAACCACCTCATCAACACGATTGAGAAATTCCGGTCGGAAATGTGATCTGAGTGCCTCCATAACCCGTCGGTTGCGCTCCGTTAAGGTGAGCTCTTCCATGATGAACTGGCTGCCGATGTTGCTCGTCATAATAATGACTGTATTTTTGAAATCGACGGTGCGTCCCTGCCCATCGGTGATTCGGCCATCGTCTAGAACTTGTAGAAGGACATTAAAAACATCCCCATGTGCCTTCTCTATTTCATCAAAAAGAACGACGGAATAGGGCTTGCGCCGGACAGCCTCGCTGAGTTGTCCCCCCTCCTCGTAACCCACGTAACCCGGAGGAGCACCGATGAGTCGGGCAACGGTGTGTTTTTCCATGTATTCGGACATATCGAGGCGTATGATTGCGTTCTCGTCGTCGAAGAGGAATTCAGCGAGGGCTTTAGAGAGCTCGGTTTTTCCGACTCCGGTAGGGCCGAGGAACATGAAAGAGCCAATGGGACGGTTCTCTTCCTGAAGGCCTGCACGGGCGCGGCGGACAGCATTGGAGACGGACTTAATGGCCTGACCCTGACCGACAACCCGCTCGACAAGCCGCTCCTCCATCTTCACAAGTTTTTGTCGTTCACCCTCCTGTAGGTTGGAAACGGGAATGCCGGTCCAGACGGAGACCACCTTGGCGACATCCTCCTCGGTCACTTCCTCCTTCAAAAGCGCGGACTGCCCACTCTTGGCAAGCTTTGCATTGTGCTCCTCAAGCTTCGCCGTCAGATCAGGAATGCGACCGTACTGAATCTCACTTGCCTTGGCAAAGTCCCCCTTGCGCTGTGCGATTTGGAGTTCGTTCTTCAACACCTCTATCTGCTCGTTGATTTTCTGCGACTTTCCAATCTCCTCCTTCTCCTTTTGCCATCGAGCCTTGAGCCCAGAAGCTGTCTCCTTTTCTCCCGCCAGCTCTTTCTCCAATTTCGCAAGGCGTTCCTTGCTAGCCGCGTCCTTCTCCTTGCGGAGTGCCTGGCGTTCCATCTCGAGCATCATAATTTGTCTTTCCATCTGGTCGATTTCGGTCGGCATTGATTCGATTTCGATTTTGAGGCGTGAAGCAGCTTCATCTATGAGATCGACCGCCTTATCGGGAAGAAATCGATCCGAAATATATCGATGGGAGAGCACTGCAGCAGCAACTAGGGCCGCATCCTGAATGCGGACTCCATGGTGGATCTCGTAACGCTCCTTCAGTCCCCGCAGTATCGCAATCGTATCCTCGACACTAGGTTCTTTGACTGTAACCGGCTGGAAACGTCGTTCGAGCGCAGCATCCTTCTCAATATACTTGCGATATTCATCAAGGGTAGTGGCCCCGATGGTGCGGAGTTCGCCACGCGCAAGTTGTGGCTTCAGCAGATTCGAGGCATCCATTGATCCCTCTGCAGCTCCCGCCCCGACAATCGTGTGGAGTTCGTCGATAAATAGGATGATCTCCCCCTCTGAGGAGGTAACTTCCTTAAGGAAGGCCTTGAGACGATCCTCAAATTCTCCCCGAAACTTGGCGCCTGCAACCATGGCGCCGATGTCCATTGCAACCACTCGTTTATTCTTGAGCGATTCAGGGACATCACCGCTGACAATGCGTCGGGCAAGACCTTCGACAATGGCTGTCTTCCCTACTCCGGGCTCCCCGATGAGAACGGGGTTGTTTTTGGTGCGCCGCGATAGCACCTGCATGGTACGGCGGATCTCCTCATCCCTGCCTATGACGGGGTCGATCTTCCCTTTGCGTGCCAATTCCGTGAGGTCGCGGCCGTATTTCTCAAGCGTCTGGTATTTCCCCTCAGGATTCTGGTCGGTAACGCGCTGACTGCCACGCACCTCGACAAGAGCCTTCAGGAGCCCCTGATATGTAACTCCGTTCTCATGAAGGAGTTTTGCAGTTGAGTTTTTCTCCTGAGTTAACGCCAGAAGGTAATGCTCGGCCGAGAGAAACTCATCCTTGAGCTTGGCCATTTCTCGCTCAGCGGCATCAATGGTCTTGCGCAGTTCATTCCCGACAAATGGCTGCGCCCCGCCATGCACCTTTGGAAGTGAGGCTGCTGCAGATTCCAGCCTTGCCGTAAATGACTGGATGGGAACGCCCATTTTCTCGAGAATGGGTCTGGTGAGCCCCTCACTCTGGGCTAGGAGGGAGAGCAAGAAAAGTTCATCGCCAATCTCTTGTTGACCATACCCTGTGGCGAGATCAACCGCACCGTTGAATGCCTCCTGCATCTTGGCTGTAAATTTGTCGGGTTTCATGGAGTTTATTATTGTTTTCGAGGCGGAGTGATTTTGATCCCTTTGCGTAGGAATGTAGGCACATCAAGATCCTCTCCAGCCATGATCGTCGGTTCACTTCTATCGAATCGCCCGCGTTGATAAGGATCGAGATTAAGTGTTCCCTGTGTCTGCTTGGCTGCGGTCTTTTTCGGTGGTTTTACTTGCTTGGTTGTATCCGCAACCTGCACTTCCTTCCCCCCATTTTTTCCATGCTGCGCACCATCGGACAGACTGAACGGTGGATCTATCGGTAGTGCCGCGGCATTTGCAGTGCTCCCTTTCGAACTGGCAATGATGAAAAGTTCCAGAGGAAAAGTCGTGGATTCTTCGGCTTGAACACCCACTTTTACGTGGCAGTTCTCACCGGCAATTCGTTCAATCTCAGCCACAGCCATTTTCACTTCTGCAAAGGAAAGATCTTTGGGACCACGCACAAAAAGCAAAACGGTCGGGGTACCAACCAGTGCTGATCCCTTTCCTGGAAGGACTAGGAGAGGACTTTTGAGCGTCCGCTCAAGGGCTTCGTGAAGTCGGTTTGAACCCTTAGCCCTTCCAAAACCAAAGTGAGTCTGCGATCCAGGCAACCCCAGAACACCTGAAATATCACTCCGGGTTATTTTCACGGGGCCGGAAGTCCCGAGCATCCCCTGAAGAGCCAGAAGGGAGGCAAGGAGGGTGCGGTCGGCAACCTTAAATGCCTCCCCCACGGCTGTAGTTGATGGAGAGCCACCTGAAAGGGCCTCATTGTCAATGACAGCGACAGCATCACAATGTTCGTAGAGTTTTTTCAGGGAGGATGCAGCATGTTCCCTCCTATGCCTTCCCTCGAAAGAGAAGGGCAATCCAACACAGGCGAGCGTTGTAATCGCTTCGGCTTTGGCACGAACGGCCAAGGCAGGAAGTAGGAATGAGCCGGTCTCCCCTCCAAGACCTCCGCAGAGGAGAACTGCGGGAGCCCCTTTGATCACCCTTCCAAACTCCTCGTCTATTGCCTGAAAGCCTTTCCTTGGATCACCCTCCGGCACCAGAATGCGGTCGGGAATGATGGAAGACCCTAGAGAATCGGCATCGTTGTTGATGACAAATAGTCCCTTCACTCCGGGATCTTCCAAAGCCATAAGATCAAGCACAGTGATCCCCGCGTTTCCGACACCGATCAAAAGAGGGCGCAAAGTTTGCGTATTCATTTGGACTTGCTCCTGAAAAGGCCACCCAATCCTCGAGAGACACGCTGAAAAATGCTCTCATCGGGGAGGTTTGAGCTAACAGCCATGGCGTATTTTGTTAAGCCAATGGCGGTCGAAAATTGCGGGTTCTCGAAAGTCTGTGTAGCACCCCCAACATTTCTGGCTCTGGTGAGTTGTACGGGAAGTTGAAATACATCCTCGGCCACTGAGGCGATTCCGCGCAGTTTTGCACAACCACCAGTGATCATCACCCCAGCGCCAAGCATTTCGAACAACCCTTTTCCAGTTATTCCTTCTCCGGAATTCTCGATGTCGCGACGAACAAGATCAAAAATTTCACGCACCCTAAGGTGTATGACGGTGTCGAGTGAGACCCTGTCAATCTCGCAACCAAGGAATCCTGGATCGTTTTTTAGCGTAATTATTCCTCCTGAAGAATTCAAAGGATCAGCAGCGGATCCTTCCTGAATCTTGAGTGTCTCCGCCCTGGCGATCGGGAGCCTCAACCCGATGGATATATCGCTGGTGATATGATCGCCACCCAGCGCCAATACGCCACTGCAACGCACTGCACCATCGTGATAGACCATGTAGTCCGTGGTCCCCCCTCCCATATCTATTACCAGAACCCCCAAATCCTTCTGATTCTGAGTGACGACAACCTGAGCGCTGGCCAGAGAACTCAAGACGACATCCTCGACCACAAGATTCAGCGCCTTAATGCAGTTAAACGTATTGTAGATTCGTGTCTTGATCCCATGCACGATGTGAAAGTCGGCTTCCAGACGCCTGCCAGCCATGCCGACAGGGCTTATGATATTATGGTTACCGTCAACATGATAGGCTTGCAGAATGGTGTGCAGAAAGATATTGGGCGGCGGCAGGGCCACTTCCTTGGCATTTGTCTCCACCGTCACAAGATCCTCCTGCAGGATTTCATCGCGTTCGTCGGGAAGCATGAATGTCCCCCTGTTATTGAAACTGCGCAGGTGGGATCCTGTGATAGCCACCCAGACATTTCCAATCTCGACATTGGTTTTTTCCTCCGCATCGAGCAATGCTTCACGGATGCACTCAGTGGCGGTAGCCAGATCGATGATCTCGCCTTTGCGAACGCCACGTGACGGTGTCTCTCCGACTCCAAGAATGCTGATCGTCCCGTCACTCCTCCCCTCGGAGACAATAACGCAAATCTTTGTCGTCCCGATCTCAAGCCCTACATAGATTTGGTCGCTCGCCATGGCTTTGTTTATACCAGTTGATCTAGATTATCGCAGGGTGTTCTTTTTGGGAATGGAAAGGGGCGTGATCCGTGTACTGCGTGTCTCCGGAGTCAGAACAAAAGTCACTGGTGTGTTATGGGCAACAATGAGGTTGGCGGTCTCCAACTTCCTGCCTGTTTCCTGACAATGTGCAAGCAGCTTGCGTAAACGCTCGAGCTGGCTTGGGAGATCATTGTTCCCGAAAGTAAAAAGGGCGTTGGAAGCATCCTTTACAACTGCAGCATATGACTTGCTAACATCAATAGAGAGGATTTTAAAACTCTCCTCAGGAATTTTGGAGAGAGCCTCCTGAAGCCTGATGGCAAAAGCGAGACGCTCGTTTTCCAGACGTTTGCCGAGGGATGCTTCCACACGATCGACACCATAAAGAACGGGAAGATTGATAAATTCCTGATCAAGCCGTGCTGCGTGCATTATTACGCCGTCTCGATCGCACAGGAAGCTCTTCCCGGGAAGAAATGTCTCAGCACCCTCATCAACACCAGATCCGGCAATGAGAAAAACCGGGATCCTCCGATCAAGGCTTATCCTGATGGTATCAGGGAGTATCCGTTCAACACTGGCCGCCCGAACTTCAGAAATTGAAGTGAGCTTCCGTTCGGCTTCATCCAGATCAAGACGAAACAGGTTTTTCCCCATAGAAAATCCGGTAAGTGCAACCAGTTCCTCCTGCGTCATTATCCCATCAAGGTGAGTTTCAAGATGTTTAAGCGAATATTCAGCATTCTGAAAAAAAAACTTTTCGATGGCGAAACGAGACCCCACTGCAAGCAGCGCGAGCAGGATTATTAATGAGAAAATCTTCCACAGCAACCCGCCGGCTTTGCGATAACGTTGCCTGGTCATGCTTGCCGTGCGGACATTCAACTCAAGAAAATGATGACGCGCGGCCGAATGGACTGACTTTCGCCGGTTGCCAGTAGTGCGACGAGTGTTCATGTGCGTGCGGCAAGAGAGAGTGATGCGATTTTGCAGCAAAGGGAGACAAAATCGAGCCCCGAAGCGGCAGCTGCCTTGGGCAGAAGACTCGTCTCCGTCATGCCAGGAATCGTGTTGATCTCAAGAACCGTTGGCCCGGAGGGTGGCAAAAGCACGTCCACGCGACAATAGACCTTAAGGCCGAGGGCTTCATTCGCAGCAAGCGCTACGGATTGAACTGCTTCTGTTTCAGCCACAGAAAGCGGCGCAGGGACCAGATAGTCAGTGGCTCCTTTGGTGTATTTGTTGGTGTAGTCGTAGAATCCGGTGCGGGGTTTAATCTCAACAACGGGCAATGCCTCTTTTCCCAAAATTCCTATGGTCAGTTCTCGCCCCTGAACCAACTCCTCCACTAGGACCTCTTCACCGTGAAGAAAACAGTCGGCCAATGCGGGTGCAATATCTTCCACTGTATGGACGAGATGAACACCCACGCTTGACCCCTGACGCGGAGCCTTGATCACCATGGGAAGTGGCAACGACGGAAACTCCCCCTCCCTGATGATTTCCCATCGCGGTGTGGGCACGCCCGACTTTTCCAACGCCTTCTTCGTAAGGATCTTGTCGAAAGCAACTCGACTTTCGTCAACGCCCTCTCCCGTATAGGCGAAACCTTGATTTTCCAGAAGTGCCTGCAGCCTTCCATCCTCACCAAAGGTTCCATGGACGAGATTAAAAACAAGCTCGGCCTCCTCAGGGATGATCACCTCGGTTCCTGTCATATCTATCTCCGTGACTTGTGCTCCAGCGGAGAGAAGGGCCTTGGCAACGCAAGAACCAGAACGCAGCGAGACATCTCGCTCTGATCCAGGGCCTCCCATAATGACTATGAATCGGGAACAATCCAAACCGAATGACTTGAGTATATTCATGGGGTTAGTTCGAGTTGTTCGCAATCCTCTCCGATGATGCGCACTTCGGTTTCAAGCTCGATGCCACGCTGAACCTGAGCCTCCTCACGGATACGCTCGATGAGAGCAAGCACCTCCGTGGCAGTTGCACCTCCGTCATTAACTATAAAATTAGCATGCACTTCGGAGACACGCGCAGCTCCAACGGATCGATTCTTCAGACCCATTTCTTCGATGAGTCTGCCTGCCGAAAACCCCTCCGGATTCTTGAAGATGCAACCGGCACTCGCTGCCACCGGCTGGGTCTTTCTGCGATGAATAAGAGATGCCTCCAAAAGAGCGTCGATCGATTTCTTAGAGGAGGGAGTCCCCCGCAGAGTTGCTGAAACTGCATAGTGATCGTGGAGTACGGGCACATCCCGATAACGTACCTCAATCTCTTCAGGAGAACGGGAAATGATGTTGCCATCCCGATCGGCAAAACGAATCCGCAGTACCTGTTCGAAAGCCTGAACCCCCATTGCCCCGGCATTCATTCGAAGAGCGCCTCCGAGATTACCCGGAATGCCATCCATCCACTCAAAACCTGTGAGTCCGGCATTACGCGCCACAGCGGCTAGTTGTTTGAGCTTCATCCCTACACCGGCTGTAATTTCGTTTCCTTCAACAATGCACTGGGAAAAGCACCCACGCGCCAGATGGGCCACCACGCCAGGAAATCCACCATCACGGACGATTAAATTAGATCCGCGCCCCATCACCAAAAATGGGATTTCCTCGTCGTGACAGAAACGGATCAGTTCCGAGAATCCATCTTCAGTTTCCGGCTCCACCCAGAAGCGTGCAGGTCCTCCGACCCTCATCGTTGTATGACGGGAAAGAGGTTCGGACAAGCGGATGAGACCAACCCCCATCGCCTTTGAAATACGCGCCGCCAGCGCGAGCTCACGAGCAAGAATGGTTCCCGCCTCATGGATGTTTCCAGCACCGAGTGTCAGAACCAAATCCCCTTTCTGCAAAACCGCGGCGGCGGCCCGTGCCGCAGCAGCAACGGAGGCGGCGGAAGAAATTCCCGGATGGCCGTTTTCCTTGACGGACGAAATGATACTGCCGGAGTCTATTCCTGAAATCGGGGCTTCACCGGCAGGGTAGATGGGCGAAACGAAAACAAGGTCAGCATCCCGGAAAACCTTGCCGAATTGGGACCGGAGTGCGGCAGTCCGGCTATAACGATGCGGTTGGAATAAAACTATCACCCTTCCCTTGTTTGGATCAATTGCCTGACGTGCAGTGGAAAGCGTTGCCGCTATTTCTGTAGGATGATGGCCATAGTCGTCGTAGATTTGGAACTCCTCATCACGATACTTCAATTCCATTCGGCGCTTTGCGCCGCGAAAGGCTTCAAGGGAAGTTGCTATCGTTGCAAAGGGAATTCCCAAATCGGTTGCGAGCGCAATAACAAGGAGTGCATTGTGGGCGTTATGCACCCCCGGGATTCCTAGCAGGACACTGCCTAGGAGTTCATCTTTGCGAAATACGGAAAACCGGGTGGTAAAACCATTCTGCTCCAGCCCCTCGAAGCGATAGAGGCAGTTAGCACCAGTCCCGACCGGTATACTCTGCTGCAGTTGGGAGCACACCCGAGATGCTCCCGGATCGTCCGCGCAATAGTAGATGTTGCCTGTAGACTGGCTCAGAAGGCGTTTGAAAACCGCATCAATTTCATCCAGCCCCGAATAATAGTCGAGGTGTTCGGGCTCAACATTAAGAAGAAGGACGTGATGGGGGTGGTAGTGGATGAGAGTCCCATCGCTCTCATCCCCCTCGGCCACAAAATGTTCTCCTTCTGAATCCCATCGGGCATTCGTTCCCAGTATAGGAATCTCCGCGCCCACGTAATGGGATGGCTTAAGCCCCCCAGCTCGGATAACGTGTGCAGCCATCGCTGATGTAGTGGTCTTCCCGTGCATGCCGCAGACTACAATTCCCCGCTTTGCTGTCATGACTGCGGCTAGAACTTCAGCGCGGCGGGCCATTCTTTTCCCCGTTGAGAGAGCGGCATCATACGCTTGGTTCCCAGGATGAATTGCCGTGGAGTAAACCACCAGATCGACGTCCCGCACAAGTTCTGCGCTATGTGGAGTTGCAAACTTCAATCCCTTGCGACGGAGCCGCTCCACCTCCTGCGTGTCTACCTTGTCCGAACCGCTAACCTGATGGCCGAGGGCCAAGAGGAGGGCTGCAATACCGCTCATTCCGGAACCAGCAACACCTATGAGATGAATCCTTCGCGAAGATGTTCCCATCAAGAAGGCAGCCAAATCATCTGTGCCTGAGCGAGCTTGGTTAACCCTCATAGAGCAGCCCCCTCAAGAACATTTGCAACACGAATCGCTGCCCCCCTTGGCATGACAACCGAAGCCGCTGTGGCCATACGCTCCCGGCGCCTTTCGTCAGTTAGTAGATTCCTGATCAAAAGTGCCAAGGCTTCTGGTTCTGTCGTCTTTTCCTCTAGCAACTCGGCGGCCCCTGCATCGCGAAACGCCTCGGCATTCCGGTGCTGGTGAAAATCCGAGGCGAATGGAAAAGGAATCAGAATCGACGGAAGTGAAAACTGGGAAAGCTCGCTCAAACTCGCCGCTCCAGCGCGGGAGATAACCAGATCTGCTGCAGAGTAGGCCTCAGCCATCCGGTGGTGGAAGGACAAGACTCGAGCTGGAATTGATTCTCTCTGGTAATTGATTGCAGCCAGATTGTCATCTCTCTCTCCGGTGAGGTGGATGATCTGGATGGGCAACTCCTTTAGGAAAGACGCGGCACGGAAGAGAAGTTGATTGATGCCTGCTGCTCCCTGGCTCCCGCCCATCACTAGGAGGGTGGGTAGAGCCGGATCAAGTCCCAAGGCGGCACTGGCCTCGACTCGGGACAAGGGAGTTCCCAGATCCCTGCGCACAGGCGTACCGGTCACGATACATTCGCTTTCTGGAAATGAGGATTCACATGCTTCTAATCCTAGGAGAACCCGGTCTGCCCAACGTGCAGCAAGTCTATTTGCCCTGCCAGCAATGGCGTTGGACTCATGAAGGTAACAGGGTATTTTCTTGATGCGGGCGGCAAGCAATGGAGCTGCCGACGTGAAGCCACCCATGCCTAACACAACAGAAGGCCGGTATTGAGTGTAGAGTTGGCGGCAGGTGACAAAACTCTCCCAACCACGTTTGAGGAACCTTGGAAATGCTGGGGAGAGTATCGAAGGCATCCCGATGGAAGGGAGTTTCTCCCTCCGGAACTCGGGGTGGTCACGCAATGCCAGCGTGTCGATTTCCTTCTCGGAAACAAGCAGGATAACCTCATGACCACGCTCATGGAGCGTCTCCGCAACGGCAAGCCCAGGAAACAGGTGTCCTCCAGTGCCCCCACAGGCGATGATAAATTGTTTTGGAACCGCCATTCTAAATCCGTGGGACGGAGCGCGTAGCCAGCACAATATGACGCTCAGGAAGCGGAGCAATAGGGATGCCGATTCGGTGAATGTTGACTAGAATTCCTATCATAAATAGAGAGACCGCTAGATTGCTGCCACCGTAACTGATGAACGGGAGGGGCATGCCCTTATTTGGAAGCAAAGAAGTAGTCATGCCAATATTGACTGCTGCCTGAAGGGAGATCAACAGGAGGATTCCCATTGCAAGCAGTTTTCCGAATCTGTCCTTCGCATTGGCCGCAATCAACCCGCCGCAAAGGATGATCAAAATATAGCCCAAGAGCACAAACCAAGTTGCCCGTAATCCCAGTTCCTCGCCAATCATTGGAAAGATGAAGTCTGTGTGGGCATAGGGGAGATAAAGAAACTTCTGCCGACCCTCGCCGAGGCCGAGACCCTCGAAACCCCCAGAACCGAAGGCAATCAGAGCCTGCCATTGTTGCAGTCCTTTTCCAAGTTTGTCCCCTTCCGGATTGAGGAAGGTGGTCATCCGGGCGGCACGTTCCGGAATGAGCATCGCAACACCAATCAATCCCGCCAAACCGGTTCCGAATAAGGCCGCAATGATTCCCCAGTTTGCCCCTGCAACCAGACAGAGGGCGAGAGTGGTGGCCCCAATCAGTGCACTAGTGCCAAGGTCAACCTCAGAACCGATCAGACCGATCAGGACACCTGCCGCAGCGAAAGGGATTAGAAATCCCTGTAGAAACTTCCGTGGTTCTGTCTCCTTCCTTGAGAACCACCATGCGAGAAAAAAGATCGCAGCAATTTTTCCAATTTCACTCGGCTGAAACATGATGAAACCAACCTTCACCCAGCGTAGGGATCCATTAATTCTCATTCCCACATGAGGTACGAAGCAGAGCGCCAGAAAGAAGACCGCTACTCCAAACCAAATCCGCCAACTCCGTTGCCAAATATGATAGTCGATCAGTGCTCCGGCAATGCACCCAGCCATTCCGATGCCAAGCCACAATCCCTGTCTTTTGACAAAATAATAGATATCTCCGTGACTTTCCTGTGCAAACGCACTGGTACTGAAGAGCATTACTACCCCCAGTGTCACCAACCCCACGACCGAAAGGAGGAGGAGATAGATGCTACTTCTCTGCATGGGTCGGCTACCCTCTGCTATTTAGAGGATTTTCTGGTTGAAGCTGGGATATTGAGCTTCTGACCGATCTGAATCCTTTTGGGATCAGTGATCCCGTTGGCCTTCATTAGTTCTTCAGGAGTAATCTTAAAGCGTTTGGCTATCTTGTACGGACTGTCGCCTTTGACTACAGTATATTCCTGCAAGGTTGCAGGAACTGACTCTGTATTAGGGGATGTGTTTGTTTGTTTAGCGCCGACGGCAACAGATGCTGCCGTTGATACGTTCCCAGGTAGTTGCTGGACATTGACCGCCGTATTAGCCGACTGAGTCGATACAGCATCACTCGCAGGCTGAGGTGGGGCTTTTTCGGGGATCTTGAGAGTTTGGCCGACGCGTAAAACTGAGCTCTCACCTAGACCGTTGGCCTTCTCAAGATCGGGAATAGTGACACCAACATTGGAGGCAATACGTGTGATTGTGTCACCGGACTTCACAAGATAGGTCTTTGCAGTAGCTTGCGTCGACGCACCAGCAATAACCTGCCCAGTTGCCTGCGCTGAAGAGGGGGAATCCTGAGCGGCGGCTTTTGAGAGACTTCCCGTAACTCCCGCGACGCCAAAACTCATGGCCTTCTGAAACGCGAGTCTGGCACTCCCAAAAAAGCCTTTGGATGGCTGACTGGACACCTTTGCTGTTTGGCTTAGCGAGTTTTCCGCAGCGTCTGTAATCTGCGCAACCACAGGAGAGTGAGGTTTTTTAGGGGGTTCGCTACCCGGCTTTTCCTGTTTTGGCTCTTGTTGGTTAGAAGGTTCCGGCACCTGTTGAACAGGGGCGGTTGTCTTTGCAATCTTAAGATTCGAGGTTTTTCCAGCCTTCATCGAGTTAAAGGCATAGAGCCCCCCAACTGCTATAACGTGGAGCATCAATACGACCATGAAGGCATGAGAGAGTTTCATGTTTGGTTCGGGACCATAGTCTTCATATTCCGCATGATGCGCGTTCATTGTCGCTGTACGGGCACGCAGTCGTCGTGTGCGTTTTGGGATCAGTGGTTGCATAGATGATGTGTGTTGGTAGTGAGTTTATTGTTGGGTTTGGAGTGAAGAAGCATCGACGACGGAGCTCCGCGCGTGATCGGGAAGTTTTTCCACCAGCCTGCGGAACAATTCTCCTCGTTCAATGTAGTCGCGGAACATGTCAAAAGAAGACGTCCCCGGAGAAAACAGAACGGTGCAGCCTGGTTCTGCTTTCAGGGCAGCCAGTGTCACCGCCGCCTCAAGGCTTTCAACTTTTGCAAGTGGAAGGGGAGCCCAGTCTCTGGCAATACGGTGCTGCATTTCTCCGATCAGGATCGCAAAGAGAACCTGCGACTTTACCAGTGAAGAAATGGGGGCATATTCAAAACCTTTATCCTTTCCTCCGGCGATGAGAATCAATCTTCCCTTCACTGAACGAATAGCCTTCTCCATTGCATCAATGGTTGTGGCTTTCGAATCGTTGATCCATCTGACCCCTCCTTTTTCCCCTACGAGCTCGCAGCGGTGTGCGGGAGGTTTATAATCACGAATGGAAGCCGCCATTTCTGATAGATCAGCTTGAAGGGCAATTCCGCATGCGAATGCCGCCATCAGATTTGCAGCGTTGTGTGGACCGCGAAGTTCTGTTTCCGAAAGATCCAGGAGACGCTTTCCATGGTGAAGGATCTCCATGCCCCGTAGCGTCAGATCAGCCTCACTATCATTTTCGTTGGCACTAAAGGTGATCTTTCGACCCTTGAGATGGGGGAGTTTTTCCGCGCTAGGCACTACTACCCAATCCTCTTCTGTCTGGTTTTCGAATATCCTGAGTTTTGCATCACGGTATTCCTGTAGAGATTGATAACGGTCCAGATGATTGGGACTAAAATTCAGCCACGCGGCCACTTTTGGATGAAAGGATTTTATGCTCTCCAACTGGAAGGAACTAACTTCCACGACCAGAAGATCCCAAGTGTTGTCAGTGAGCACCAATTCGGACATTGGCGTCCCGATATTACCACATGCGGAGGTACGTAAGCCTGTCCCTTGGAACATGCGGGTAGTCAGCTCGGTGGTCGTAGTCTTCCCATTCGTACCGGTGATGGCAATTACGGGGCATTGGCAGAGGGTAAATGCCAGTTCGAGCTCCCCGATAAACGGAGTTTTCTTGGCGGATGCATTTGCAATCAAGGGAGTATTTTCCTCAATGCCCGGGCTTATAATCCCAATGTCATATCTTACTGGGTCGGTCTCAGCCTCTTTTCCGGTAAGCACCGTGATTCCCTCATGCCGAAGTAGGTCCGCTCTTTCCCTCACCGCAGTCGACTCACCGCTGTCACAAACCGTGACATTGGCACCACAGCGCATCAGAAGTCGTGCAGCACCCATGCCACTTCGACCCATCCCGAATACGACAACCTTCTTGCCGCTATACTGATTGAAGTGTTGTCTCATTTGAAAATTGGAAATCTTATCTCAGTTTCAGCGTGGCAATCCCAAGAAGGCCTAAAACAATTGCCATGATCCAGAACCTGACGGTGACCGTGCTTTCCTTCCAACCCGAAAGTTCAAAGTGGTGATGGAGAGGCGACATCTTGAAGATGCGTTTTCCGGTCAGCTTGAAACTCGCAACCTGAAGGATGACCGAAAGGGCTTCTGCGACGAACACGCCGCCGACAATGGAAAGTAGCAATTCCTGTTTGCAGCAAATCGCCAAAACACCAAGCAACCCACCGATGGCCAAGGATCCTGTATCACCCATGAATACCTTGGCCGGATGGCAATTCCACCAGAGAAATCCAAGTGCAGCTCCTGCCAACGCAAGGCTGACGACGGCGAGTTCCGCAGAAGCAGCATAGTAGGGTATCTGTAGGTAAACAGCAGCCTTGTAGTTGCCTGCCAAATAGGTGAATACGCCGAAACAGATGCCAGCCATGACAGTGCAACCAGCAGCCAGACCATCAAGTCCATCGGTTAGATTCACCGCATTGGACGATCCGACTATGATGAAGAGGTAAAAGAGATACGTCCAGATGCCCAGATTCATGATCGGTCCCTTGATGAAGGGGATGTAGAGCTCCTGCGCCTGTTTTGCGACAGAGGGATTTAGGAGAAAAAAGGCGGTGATGCCCGCTGCCAGAACGCACTGAAGCAAAAACTTAAGTCGACTGCTGATCCCGTCGGAATTCTTCTTAACGACCTTGAGCCAGTCATCGTAAAGGCCGAGCGCCCCTAGATATAACGTCGTAATTAGAGCAAGCCAAACAAAGGAGTTATCGGGCCTCGCCCAAAGGAGCGTGGAAGCGAGAACCGCGCCAATGAGAAGTATGCCTCCCATTGTTGGCGTCCCCCTCTTACCTCCATGAAGTTCGTTGAGTCGGTGTACTTCCTCAGCGCTTCTGATCGGCTGACCAAATTTCAGCGAAATCAAGCGGCGAATGACCGTGTCGCCAAACAGCAGGCAGAGAATGAATGCAGTCAATCCCGCACAGAGCGCTCGAAACGAGATGTACTGGAACACATTGAGTGCCTTGATGACGGTAACACCGTGAAACAAAACACTAAGTTTGGAGAGATAGTAGAGCATTAGGCGAAATTGTTTAAGACCTCCTCCATCCGAGCACTTCTGCTAGCCTTTAGAAGAACCACGTCTCCCTGTTTGGCGATTGAGGAAATCATGGCGGCGGCAGCAACATTGTCAGGCACCGACGTCACGTCACGGAGACCGGCTGCATTCGCAGTCACTGCCATCTCAGACGCCTCTGAGCCCACGCAGAGGAGCATGTCTAGTGTGGCTGCCGCTACTGCCCCAACACGTCCGTATCCCTGATGTGCATGGGAGCCGAGTTCCCCCATTTTTCCAAGAACTGCGATTTTTCGTCCTGATCCTGGCAATGCGGCGAGTGTCTCGAGAGCAGCTACCATCGACTCCGGATTGGCGTTGTAAGTATCATCAATGAGAATGACCCCCCTTTTTTCCATCTTGTTGAGCCGTCCAGCAGCAAGCTTTGCGCTTGATAGGGCCGCAACACATTCCTGCAATGAGACTCCGCACAACAGGCCCGCACCAACCGCAAGCAGCGAATTCGTTATCATGTGCTTTCCGGGAACAGGCAGGTATGCTTCACAACGCCCGAAGGCACCCTCTATTTCAAAACGACTCCCTTCAAGATCATGGGTGATTTTTGTCGCGCGGAGCTCCCCAGCTTCACATCCAACCTCCAAAAAGCTTGCCGCAGTTCTGGATCTTAGTTCCGCGCGGAACTCATCATGAACTGTTATCACCCCGTGACCCTTGGCAGGAAGCCTCTCAAGCAGATCTCCCTTTTCTCTGGCGATCTCCTTTTGGCTCCCTAGGTGCTCGATGTGTGCTGTGCCTATGTTGGTGATGATTGCAATGTCAGGGCGTGCTAACCCGGCCAAGGGGGCGATTTCCCCGCGATGATTCATCCCGATTTCCCAAACTGCCACTTCGTCCTCCAATCCTGCAGCAAGAATGGATAAAGGCAGTCCGATCTGGTTGTTAAGATTCCCGACCGTGGAAGCAACACGGAAGCGTTTCGCAAGTACAGCCGCCGTGAAGTCCTTGGTTGAGGTTTTCCCACTGCTTCCTGTAACCACAACGGCTCGGGCGCTTAGTAGATCCCTCCAAGCAGAAGCCAGCATTGTCAGGCCGGTTTGAGAATCTGGTGTATAAAGAATCCCGAAATCGCGGGGAAGCCCGGCAGGAACCTCCGCGTCACAGAGGGCTCCTACTGCCCCCTTTGATGCAGCCTCTGCAAGGAATAGATTGCCGTCAAAGCGTTCTCCCCTGAGGGCCACATACAAATCGCCTGGGAGAATCTCCCTAGTGTCCTTGCATATGCGGGTTGCTATCGATTCGGGACTGCCGGCCAACTGGGTGGCACGGCTCATTTCAGCTAACTTTGAGAGTGTAAGAGGATTCATGGTCAATACGCTTCGGCTGCAGCCTTCGTTGCCATTGCCCTAGCAGCAACCGAGACATCGCTGAATGGGTGAGTTCCAGTGTTGCTTTCCTGATACTCCTCATGCCCTTTGCCGGCAATGAGCACAATGTCGTTGGGGCCAGCGAGTTCCACGGCTCGCATGATTCCCCTCTCCCTATCCACGAAACTTTCGTGAACTGCATCTCCAAGTCCACTCTCAACCTCGCGTATAATGGCCATGGGATCCTCACTCCGGGGATTGTCTGAGGTTATAATCACCTTGTCAGAGTAACGCTTTGCCGCGGCAGCCATGAGAGGTCGCTTTGATCGGTCTCGATCGCCACCACATCCGAAAACCGTCAGAATCCTTGCGGGTTCAAGTTCCCTGAGGGCTTTGAGTGCGTTCTCAAGGGCATCGGGCGTATGTGCGTAATCAACATAGACCTGAAAGTGTCTGCGCCCAGGAACGCGTTCCAAGCGACCGGGGACCTGTGGAATTGTTGCCGCAGCCGCCACAAGCCGCCGTAATTCCAAGCCCATGGCCGAAGTGGCCGCAAGTGCCCCCAGCGTGTTGTAGACATTGAAGAGGCCGATCAGGGGAGTCCTGACCAGATAGCTCCTCCCCTTAGCATCAAGTCTGAAAGTTGTTCCATTGGCAGAATAACGAATATTGCTGGCACGAAAATGAGAGCCGCTGTTCTGTCCATAGCTGATGATCGGGATGCCGGGAATCCGATCCAACAGCCGGTGTCCATAGCGGTCATCATTATTGATAATGGCTTTCCCCTTCTTGCTTTTCTGCCTTTTCAACCCTGAGAAGAGGAGGCTCTTCGCCTCAAAATACACCTCCATCGAACCATGGTAATCGAGATGATCTTGGGTGAGATTTGTAAAGACGGCCACGTCGAATTCTACATTCTGCACTCTCTGCTGAACCAATGCGTGGCTTGATACCTCAATGGCTGCTGCACGGAAACCACCGTCACGCATCCGGGCAAGCATATTTTGAAGGTCGAGTGATTCCGGTGTAGTGCGCGAGGCCGTCTCCACCTCTCCTGGAAGGATATATCTGACTGTGCCAACCAATCCACAAGCTCGACCGACAGCATCACAGAGATGACGTATAATCCATGTTGTTGTTGTCTTCCCGTTGGTACCCGTTACCCCTGCTACGGCTAGGGAGGATGACGGGAATCCATGAAAGGCGGCTGCTAGGTCTGCCATGGCTCCACGTGCGGAAAGCACCTCCACGGTTGGCACGGGGAACCCTTGTAGTCTTTCCTCAGCCACCACACCCATGGCCCCTAGATCTACCGCATCTTTAGCAAAACGAACTCCATTTTCTTTCGCGCCCGGGAGGGCAAAAAAAAGATCTCCTTCTGTGACTCGCCTGGAATCGTAACACAACCCTTGGACATCATTCTTCATCTCTCCGGCGACGGAAATCACCGGGGTGTTTAGAAGTAGAGACTCAAGCTTAATGGTGCCTGCGCTCATCGGATGCTCCCCGGTATTGAGCCGGCATTACCCGACTGTGCCATCACGGCGGCAGACTCGGGTTGCAGATCAAGGTAACGAGCCGCCTTTCCACCGATTCTTGAGAAGACGGGCGCCGCGACAAGTCCCCCAAAGTTTGCCTTGCCGATCGGGGCATCGTCGACAATCACAATCCCCATCAACTTCGGATGCTCAGCTGGAAAGAAGCCGGCAAAGGAAACGATGTAACGATTATCCAGATAACCACCGTGAGGACTGATTTTCTGCGCTGTGCCCGTCTTGCCGGCAACGGTAAACCCTTCAATACGTGCAAGTGGCGCGGTCCCCTGATTGCTCACCACGCTTTGTAAGGCATTGGATACAAAGTTGGCTGTCTTGGTTCTGACTACCTCGCGAAGAGGCACCGGGGCTTCGACGTTATCCCCCTCTCCCCGACTCAATACAAGACGTGGCTTCATCAGTTTGCCGCCATTTGCCACTGCCGACATCGCCATCACCATTTGGATTGGTGTAACGGCAACCGACTGCCCCATCGCCATGCGCGTCTTGGTGAGCATGTCCCATCGCTGCGGCGGATTCACCAATCCGGAAATCTCGCCATTGAGTGGAATCCCCGTCTTCTCACCAAATCCGAATCTCCTCACATAATCATAATAAGTGTTGTCGGCCATCCGGAGCGCCATCTTGGCGGAACCGATGTTGGAAGACTTCATGAGGATGTCGTGAAGGCTCAACTCACCATATCCAATGTGATCTTTAAGAATCTTGCCCCCATAGGAGAAATGGCCGTTCTCACAGAAGATTCTGGTATTCTCATCGACTATCCCCTCATTAAGGGCGGCATCGGCGACAACAATCTTGAAAGTCGAACCGGGTTCATACATGTCGGTGATGGCCCGATTGCGCATCTGTTCTGGCTTGGCCTCGTTGAAACGGTTTGGATCGTAGTTCGGTCGGCAAGCCATGGCCAGAACCTCGCCCGTCATGGGATCGGTTAGTATGGCCGTGGCGGACACCGGATGAAGCTCCTTGTAAGTTGCATCGATCTCCCTCTCCACGATCGCCTGCAGCCCCATGTCGATTGACAGACGGATATCGGAACCGTTCTCCGGAAGTTGCTCCTGCCCCCGGTAGATGACGATCTCTCGCCCCTTACGGTCATGTTCTATCATTCTGAACCCGTCTTGGCCGCTGAGCTCCTGATCAAGTATCTTCTCGATCCCATCGGCACCGTGTCCCGTGTGATCTACGAATCCAAGCACATGGCAGAGCATCTCTTCGTTGGGATAACTTCGCTCGGCCCCCTCCTGGAGGTAGAGTCCATGAAGTCCTGATTTCTCCATAGCGTGAATCAGACCTTCAGCTTTTTCCTCGCTTACCCCTTTGCGGATTACCACGTAAGGACGTTGAGTGGAGAGTTTATCCGTGAGTTCCTTCACCGTCATGTCCAAAAATGGTGCAGCCACACCTGCCACTGCGGCCGCGTTCCGTATGTGAGTTCCATCTGCGTAAACAGTCTGGACCGGAATATTTACGGCCAACTCCTCCCCGTTGCGGTCAAGAATCCGGCCGCGCCGCGCGGGAATCGGAATGCGGATGGAATGTTTTTCGGCTGCTTTGAGAGAAAAATAATCGTGCTGTGAAACCTGAAGATAAATGAGCCTCCAAGCAAATAGCGTGAAAATCAGGACCAGAAGTCCACAGACAAAGCAGATGCGTCCCCGCGTTTCACTCACCTGTTAATGGCGCGCTGGGGCACCCCGAGACCGAGCCGGCTATCCGGATCGCGCGAGGCGGTGCGCAAAACCCCGTCGGGTTCGGCCTGCAATGCAGGTGTGACGCGGGCTATTGCCGTGTCACGAATCGGCTCCAGCTTGAAATATCCATCATCTAGGCGCCGCTGAAGCGCGCCACGAGAAGTCATGGCTGTAATTTGCGCCTTCAATGCCTCGTTGGTTGCTTCGATCTCCCGCAGCGCAGCCTCGACCTGTCGTGTCTGGTCGCCGACGGCGTGCTGCTGGTTCTTCAAATAAACAAAGAAAAGGCCGGCAAGGCCGATCATTAAAACAAGACCGAGCCAGCGGGCGAGAAAGTTGATTTCGATCGCGTTTGAAGGGCGCCGACGGTTCCCGTTCATATCTTGACTCCAGTTGATGCTCCGGAGCACCGTTCCACTATACGTAGTCGGGCACTGCGCGAGCGGGGGTTGGATGCAAGCTCCTCTGGCGAAGCAGTGATCGACCGGGATGTGACCAGATTAAAAAGACGCTCAGGATTGGGACGTGGTGCTGGCCATGTAGGATCATCGACTTCAAAGACACTGTGACGACGGAAGAAATGTTTCACAATCCGGTCTTCCAGCGAATGGAAGGTGATCACGCCCATTCGACCCCCAGGCACCAGAAAGTTTGAGAGAACAGGCAGAGCCTTCTCCAACGAAGCAAGTTCGTCGTTCACTGCGATACGAAGCGCTTGAAAAGCCCGTGTGGCGGGATGACGCGCCCCGTGGCGCCCCGCTGCTATCAGATCAGCCAGCTCCGCGGTTGATTCAATAGGCTTCTTCTCCCTGGCTCGTACAATGCGAGCCGCAAACTGAATAGCACGGGGTTCTTCCCCGTATTTTCGGAAGATTTCTGCTAGTTCCGAAGCAGACGCAGAATTCACGATATCAGCCGCTGTACGCCCCAGCACTCCCATGCGCATGTCGAGTGGCCCGTTGCGTTGAAACGAAAACCCGCGCTCCGGGGTATCAAGTTGATGTGATGAAACT
>Ga0364901_10061_pt1 | contig 45828 bp, 51 predicted proteins | sample ExccelJu500002D4_FD_206968 | JGI IMG/M metagenome (GOLD analysis project Ga0364901, IMG submission 206968) | Enriched cells from Trout Bog Lake Hypolimnion, Wisconsin, USA - BchlTB.July09.5000.02.D4 | ecosystem: Environmental > Aquatic > Freshwater > Lake > Hypolimnion/Profundal zone | place: USA...
TCAGGGTTACTCATCAAGTGGATTGGATTTAGCTGAAGTAAAAGTAAAAGATGCGGAGTTTAAGAAGGCTATTCGTGAAGCTTTAAATAATGCGGGTTATCCGGTTAAAGCTGATCCAACAGCAATCAATTACGTAGCCGTATTGCTTTTATTGTTTTACTTGGTCATTTTAGTAACGATGGTTTACGGTCCAATTGCTGCAATGCTAGTGGAGATGTTCCCAACCCGCATTCGTTATACCTCGATGTCTCTTCCATACCATATTGGTAATGGTTGGTTTGGAGGTTTACTGCCCACCATCTCTTTTGCCTTGGTTGCGCAAAATGGCAATATTTACTATGGTCTTTGGTATCCCATCATCATTGCTGCAATGACTCTGGTCATTGGTACATTGTTTATTCGGGAGACTAAAGATGTGGATATCTATGCACGGGACTGATATCTTGTATGGAGAAATGTATCAAGACTAAGATGCTTTAGTCTGTCATTTCGTCTGTAATTTCATCAAACCCGACTACTAAGTGGTCGGGTTTTTTATTCCCATAAATCTTTTTGATTTCTGCGATTCAAAAGCGCTAGATTTTGTTCGGCAATTGAAGTAACTCTGGCTCCTGGAGTGAGAGTAATTTCTGAGCCCGCAGACAATTGCCCTGTTTGGTTGACACGTAAATACCAGCCGCTAAATCCAGATTGCAGCATGGCCTTAGCCGCCCCCTTATATCCCATTAAGGCATTAAATTTAAAGCAAGGCTCGCGTAGCTTCACTACTGAAAATTCAAGTCCACCTATGAGTAATTGGTCCCCTACGTAAACATCTTTTTCCAGCAAACCTTCAATGGTGAAGTTTTCACCAACCCCACCTGGCACTAACTTAACTACTTGCTTTGTTTCACGCGTAAGGAGCTCGTTCCAAAATTGGTAATGCTCGATCGGGTAAACATAAATGGCTTTTTCAATACCCCCGTGTACGCTCAAATCAGCCTGCTCATCTCCAGCCACGCCCAATCGATGAATTTCAATGGAAGTTGGATTCTCTAAATTACTGACGGGCTTTTTATAAATCCCCGAGGCTACGGATTTGTAATTAGGATGATGATCACCAAAGAGGGCGGTGACCTTACCGGTGGAAATAGAGATGAGGCGCATAATTTAGATTATTGATTAAAAAGTGAACAAAAGATTTTCTTGACCCCTAGGGTTGACCTCTTAAATTCTCAGAAAGTAATAAATGTATTTCTATACATGGGCATTGGCAATCTTTATTGCACTAACGAGTTCATCGGCTTTTGCTAAATGGGATGAAGAGCGGGATATGACCACTAATGGCCGTGAAGAGCTGGTGTATTACTCAAAGATGAATGCTCAAGGTCAAAAGCTTGTTTTAGATAAGTATCTAAAGCGCCTCATTTTTGTCCAAAACGATAGGCTTTATAAGCGTACGATTAATCAAATAAAAATAGATGGAACGGTCGTCGAGGTGACTAGTGACCCTTTTTCCCACTATCCAGAGCAAACTGCTATTGTTTTTGATAATAAGGACGAGGTTCTTAAAAAACTTTTTTTGGCTAAAGAGGTTGAGGTGAGCGTGCGTTATGGCCGTGAGCCAGGTTTAAGTGTTTTTATGATCAAGTAGCTCACTCAGCTCAGGATTTAGACAGATAGCTTCCTATCCTCTATAATTACGAGTTCGGCGAATTAGCTCAGCTGGTTAGAGCGACGGAATCATAATCCGCAGGTCCGGGGTTCAAATCCCTGATTCGCCACCAAATCAAAAGGCCATTGCCAATCGGCAGTGGCCTTTTTCTTAGTGGGCTAGCTTGGTGAATCGTAAAGATGGCTAAATTTTGGAACTTCGTTTTTTTCCAAGCGGGCTGGTTTGCTTGCGTGATTGGCGCGGCTAATCACCAAGTTCTATGGGCTGTTGTAGCCACTTTGGCTTACATTGCTTTTCATGTTTGGCATTCCTATTCCCCTAAAACATATTTAAGCTTAATGTTTAAGGCTGTTTTATATGGAGTGAGTGCTGACACACTTCTTATTCATTTTGGCTATCTTAGCTTTGAAGATCTCTGGCCAAGTGTTTATTTATCTCCCTTGTGGATGTGGGTTTTGTGGGCTTTGATGGCCGGAACTATTAATGGCTCTTTATCTTGGTTGCGTGGCAGGCCAATATTGGGTGCAGTTTTGGGGGCGATTTGTGGCCCAATGTCATACGAGGCGGGCATGCGGATGGGTGCGGGTCAATGGGCTCCTGGCAAGCAAATCATGGGAATGATCTTGGTTGGATTGGTATGGGGAATTGCCATACCTCTTTTCTTTTATTGGGATCGCTCTCCATTGGAGCGAGGATTAGTAAAAAATACGTAATTTCTGAGGAAATCTCAGTCAAAAGGGGCTTGCAAAGAGTACTGTTTTTATATACAGTAAGATCCAAAGTGTCAGGCAGTAGAGAGAACTTCGGGAAAAAGCCCAATACATAGCGAAAAGGAATAAAAAAATGGCCGTTGACGATAAGAAAAAATCAGCCTCATCAGAATTTGAGGGAATGAGCGGAGACAAGCAAAAAGCATTAACAGCAGCCTTGGCACAAATTGAGAAGCAGTTTGGTAAAGGCTCAATTATGCGTCTGGGTGACGCTGAAATTAATCAAGATATTCAGGTTGTATCTAGCGGATCCCTTGGTCTTGATATTGCCCTTGGAGTTGGTGGGTTAGCGCGCGGTCGCGTTATCGAAATTTATGGTCCAGAGTCATCCGGGAAAACTACCTTGACTCTGCATGCCATTGCTGAAATGCAGAAGTTAGGAGGCACTTGTGCCTTTATTGATGCGGAACATGCTTTAGATGTTCAGTATGCTTCACGCTTAGGTGTTGATGTGAATAACTTGCTGATTTCTCAGCCCGATACTGGCGAACAGGCATTGGAAATTGCAGATGCATTAGTGCGTTCTGGCTCAATTGACTTGATCGTGATCGACTCTGTTGCCGCTTTGGTTCCAAGAGCAGAGATTGAAGGTGATATGGGTGATTCATTGCCTGGTTTGCAAGCTCGCTTGATGAGTCAAGCCTTGCGTAAGCTGACTGGAGCGATTAAGCGTACCAATACTACGGTGATCTTTATTAACCAGATTCGTATGAAGATTGGTGTCATGTTTGGCTCGCCAGAAACGACTACTGGTGGTAATGCGTTGAAGTTTTATGCCTCTATGCGTCTAGATATTCGTCGTATCGGTAGCATTAAAAAAGGTGACGAGGTTGTTGGTAATGAGACTCGCGTGAAGGTTGTGAAGAATAAGGTTTCACCTCCATTTCGCGAAGCAATTTTCGACATCATGTATGGCGCAGGCATTTCACGTGAAGGTGAAATCATCGATATGGGCGTAGAGGCTGATCTTGTTGAAAAAGCGGGCTCTTGGTATAGCTATAACGGCGATCGTATTGGTCAAGGTAAAGACAATGTTCGTGAGTTCTTGAAAGAGAATCCAGCAATTGCCAAGGATATTGAGGCTAAGATTCGTCAGAAATTAGGCGTTAAAGCTGGTTCAGCCGTGGTGAGTGATGTCCTCAGTGAAGAGGAAGTTGAATAGTTCGATGTCAGAACCTAGCGGTAAAACTAAACAAAGCCCGAGTCTTAAAGCTCGGGCTTTGCGTCTTTTATCTTTGCGTGAATACAGTCGCAAAGGTTTGGGAAGAAAACTAGAAGAGTCAGCCCAAAGATACGCAAAAATGGCTTTAAAACAAGGTGATGAGGCTGTAATACCTCCTAGCAAGCCCTTGTCGTTGCAGATAGAAGAGGTATTGGACGATTTTGAGGCGCGAGGCTGGTTATCGGACGAGCGTTTTGCGGAATCCTTGGTCCGGCGAAGAAGTGAGCGTTTTGGGCTGAGGAAAATACAGGATGAGTTAGCGCAGGCGGGAGTGGATTCTACAAAAACGACCGCGCTATTAAAGACCTTAAAAGAAACCGAATTTCAGCGTGCCAAAGACCTTTGGCTTAGAAAATTTGGTGAATTAGCTCGGGAACAAAAAGAACGAGCCCGTCAATATCGATTTTTGGCCTCTAAAGGCTTCAGCTCTGAGGTAGTTTCTCGGGTAGTAGGTGGATGCCCAGATTAGGGGAATTACGGAGATCACTTTCGCATATTACCGCGTTGCAGCATGCTAGACTTGCGAAGTCGGTTAAACCGCTCGAATTTATTCAATTTAGCTTTATTGCTAATTAAAGGGTGTGCATCTGAGAATAGGGCGAAAACGGTTTAGCTAATCCTCATCGCTTGCAAAAGATACCGTTTCGGGAGTAATTATGAAAATTCACGAGTACCAAGGCAAAGAACTTCTGCGCCAATTTAATGTGCCTGTTCCAAATGGCATTCCTGCTTTTAGTATTGATGAGGCAATTGCAGCTGCCGAAAAACTAGGCGGACCAGTATGGGTTGTAAAAGCGCAAATTCATGCGGGCGGTCGGGGTAAAGGCGGCGGCGTGAAATTGGCTAGAAGCATGGATGAAGTAAAGAAATACGCTTCTGAAATTTTGGGCATGCAGCTCAAGACTCACCAAACAGGACCAGAAGGTCAAAAAGTAAATCGTCTCTTAATTGAAGATGGTGCTGATATTAAAAAAGAGTACTACTTCAGTATCGTTACAGACCGTGGTACACAAAAAAATGTGATCATGGCTTCTAGCGAAGGTGGTATGGATATTGAGGAAGTTGCTGAATCCCATCCAGAAAAAATTATTAAAGTATTTGTTGATCCACTCGTTGGTTTGACTGATGCTGATTGCGATATCGTTGCTAAAGGCATTGGCGTTCCTGAAGCCTCTATTCCAATGGCTCGCGATGTATTTAAGAACTTATACAAGACTTACTGGGATACCGATGCTTCATTGGTTGAAATCAACCCATTGATTCTTGAAGGTAACGGCAAAATTAAAGCCCTTGACGCTAAATTTAACTTTGATCCAAATGCTTTGTATCGTCACCCAGAAATCGTTGCTTACCGCGATATCGACGAAGAAGATGCTGCTGAGATCGAAGCTTCTAAATTTGATTTGGCATACATTTCCTTAGATGGCAATATCGGCTGTTTAGTGAACGGTGCTGGTTTGGCGATGGCTACTATGGACACTATTAAGTTGTTTGGTGGCGAGCCAGCAAACTTCTTGGACGTTGGTGGTGGCGCTACAGCAGAAAAAGTTACAGAAGCATTCAAGATCATGCTCAAGAACAAGAGCGTTGAAGCGATTTTGGTAAACATCTTCGGCGGCATTATGCGTTGTGACGTGATTGCTGATGGTGTTGTGACAGCATGTAAGGCAGTGAATTTAACTGTGCCTTTGGTTGTGCGCATGAAGGGTACAAATGAAGAGTTGGGCAAGAAGATTCTTGCAGACTCTGGTTTGCCAATTATTAGCGCCGATTCAATGGCTGAAGCTGCTACCAAGGTAGTTGCTGCTGTTGCCAAAAACAAATAATCAAGGAATTTCAATATGTCTATTTTGATTAATAAAAACACCAAAGTAATCACACAAGGTATTACTGGTAAGACTGGTCAGTTCCACACTGAAAAGTGTCAAGAATACGCAAACGGTAAAAACTGTTTTGTTGCTGGTGTAAATCCTAAAAAAGCTGGCGAGTCCATTTTTAATATTCCAATCTATGGAACTGTTAAAGAAGCTGCTCAGCAAACAGGTGCTACAACATCTGTAATTTATGTACCGCCTCCAGGCGCAGCTGCTGCGATTTGGGAAGCTGTTGATGCTGATCTCGATTTCGTGATCTGTATTACTGAAGGCATTCCAGTCCGCGATATGTTGGAAGTGCGTAATAAGATGAAGGCAAAAGAAGCTGCTGGTGGCAAGAAGACTTTGTTGCTTGGCCCTAATTGCCCTGGAATTATTACTCCAGATGAAATCAAGATTGGCATCATGCCTGGCCATATCCACAAAAAAGGCCGCATTGGTGTTGTAAGCCGTTCAGGCACATTGACATACGAAGCTGTAGGTCAGTTGACAGCAATCGGCTTAGGTCAGTCCACAGCGGTAGGTATTGGTGGTGATCCAATCAATGGTTTGAAGCATATCGATATCATGAAAATGTTCAACGAAGATCCTGAAACTGATGCTGTCATCATGATCGGTGAAATCGGTGGACCAGATGAAGCTGAAGCTGCTCTTTGGTGTAAAGAAAATATGAAGAAGCCAGTTGTTGGCTTTATCGCTGGTGTAACAGCGCCTGCTGGAAAACGTATGGGCCATGCTGGCGCATTGATTTCTGGTGGTGCTGATACAGCTGACGCCAAACTTGCCATCATGGAAGAGTGCGGTTTCAAAGTTACAAGAAATCCATCTGAAATGGCTGCTTTGTTGAAGGCCATGTTGTAAGTTTTTTTCTAGTCCATCAGTATTCCCGTATAGTTGATGTAATAAAAATACGGAAATACTATGGACTTTTCAGCATTCTCTGGAGCCGCCTTTTGGGCGGCTTTGCTTTCGATCATTGTTGCTAATATATTGCTCTCGGGCGATAACGCAGTTGTCATCGCTTTAGCGTCTCGCAATCTTCCTGCAGGCCAACAAAAAAAGGCCATCTTCTGGGGTAGTGCTGCCGCAATTATTTTGCGTGTAGTTCTCACCATCACTGCTGCCCATTTATTAACCCTTCCTTATCTCAAGATTATCGGGGCAATTTTGCTTGTCTATATTGGCGTGCAATTAATGGCTGATGGTGATGATGATGCGGATATGAAGGCACACTCGAACGTTTGGGGCGCTATTCGTACAATTTTGATTGCAGATTTGGTGATGAGCTTAGACAATGTCATTGCTGTAGCGGCGGCTGTACAAAAGGGGCCAGAAGAGACGCGATTGATACTATTGATTGTCGGATTAGGCCTCTCTATTCCTTTAATTATTTTTGGCAGCACAATGCTGTTGAAAATAATGGATCGCTTCCCAATTATCATTACCTTAGGTGCTGGTCTTTTAGGTTTGTTGGCGGGTGGCATGTTGGTTGAGGACCCCGCTATTCATGGGCCGCTACAAGCAGCAATGTCAGATGCGCAAATGATCTTTGAGGGACTTGGTGTAGCCATTGTCTTATTGCTCGGAACGTATTTAAAGAAAAAAGGCACCAAGGCAACACCTTAATTTTCCTACTTACAAAAAGATAAAGTCAGCCCCTTAAGCTGACTTTTCTTACATCTAGGCATCTTGAGTCTTCAAACTTTTTTTGGGATTATGGGATATTCAATCCTGGAGGCTAAATCCTATGCAAATTGCAATAAAAGAAATACAGCGGAATAATTTAAAAAAAGAGATGGGATTTACCTTAATCGAGGTAATGGTGGTGGTTGCCATCATCGGCATCTTGGCATCGATAGCAGTCCCAAAATACCAAGGCTACATTGCACGTAGTAGGGTTGTTGAAGGAATGAATTTTGCATCTAGCGCCAAACTTGCCGTAGCTGAAATTTTTGCAAATCTTGGCCCTGTCGATATGTTCGAACATACCTCAGAGATATTTTCCTTTACGCCAACAAAAAGCGTTCAAAGTATCAACATTACTGAATCGGGTATTGTGGTTATTCGCTATCAAAATAGCGTTGCCAGAGACGAGAGAAATATGCTGGTATATCTTCCAACGAATGAGCCTGAAGCTGATTATCCAAAGCCAATAGATTTATCTTCACGGGCAGGTTCAAACTGGAGCGGTCATTGGACTTGCCGTTCTTTAGCGACAGATTTAGATCAGGATTTGCTGCCGACTGAATGTAGATCTGCTTCTAAGTAAAGCGTTTTTGAAAATAGTAAGAATTAATAAAAAAGTAAAACTATCAAATATGGTGGTTTTACTTTCTTTTGATTCTCGTTTTTTATTGGCAACGTTAATCTGCCTTCCACTCTCCAGATTTCCCACCACTCTTCTCAATGAGTTTGATATCACCCATCACCATACCTCGGTCTACTGCTTTGCACATGTCATAGATTGTGAGTAGGGCAACTTGAACCGCAGTGAGGGCTTCCATTTCAACCCCAGTGGGTCCTGTGGTTTCTGTTTGTACTTGGCAGCTGATACTATTTTCAGGCTTATTGATTTGAAATTGAAGGTTCACGTGTGTGAGTGCGATAGGGTGGCATAGGGGAATGAGGTCGGCCGTTCTTTTAGAGGCCTGAATACCGGCAATTCTGGCAATTCCCAGAACATCCCCTTTTTTATGGGTTCCCGCTTCAATAATTTCAAGCGTCTGTGCTCGCATAGAAATTTTGCCGGTTGCAACGGCGATGCGATGGGTATTAGGCTTATCGCCTACGTTTACCATATGGGCTTGGCCACTGGCATCAAAATGAGTTAGTTTGTTCATGGGATAAGTTTTACCATATAGACATGAAAGCGATAAAGGCATTGAAAACCCCCTCTTTATTTAGTCGCGTATTGGCATTTAAGCTCATCTGGGCAATAGCGCTATCTGGGGTAGCGACAACTTATGCAGCTAGTTCTGTACCCACAGGCGTCACTGGTGATGTCTCTGTTCAGGGCGATTCTGCCGCTATGCAAAATATCAACCGGGTAATGCAGTCGCCCGATGCTCGTTCTACGAATTTGCCAACTCGTAACGTTGCCCCTACTCAGCCATCTATAGTTTTGCCAGACATGGGCGATCCTGGAGGTGATTCCTTAAATCGGATGGATGAGCGTCAATATGGCGAAATGATCATGCGAGAAATTAGGCCTGATCCAGATTATTCCAATGATTTACCTCTCTATGATTATTTAAATCAAATGGAGCGTCGTTTAATTGCCGCTGCTAGGCGTCTTCAATTGGGGGGTGCCAATGAGCAGGGTAGCGGTGCTTACAACTTCGAGATATTTGCAGTAAAAGACAGCAGTATTAATGCCTTCGCATTGCCTGGTGGATTTATTGGCTTTCATACGGGCTTAATTGTGAGCGCTGAATCAGATTCTGAGGTTGCTTCCGTTATGGGTCATGAAACTGGTCACGTCTTACAACGCCATTTGGCACGTCAAATGGATAAGCAGGCCACCAACACGATGATTGCTCTGGCTGGTATTTTGTTAGGGGCGCTTGCAGCTTCACGTAATCCTGGCGCTGCTTCAGGACTAATGCAGGGTGGTCAAGCATTAGCGGTCAATAATCAGCTTTCTTATTCTAGGGATGCAGAGCGAGAAGCTGATCGAATAGGATTTCAGATTTTGGATGCGAGTGGTTATGACGTCAATGGTGCTCCAAGCTTCTTTCAGCGCCTACAAAGGGCTACGGGCATTATGGATAACGGTGTTCCTGCCTATGTCAGAACTCACCCATTAACGACTGATCGTATTGCAGACATGCAAGATCGGGCGCGCAATATCCCTTCGAGAAATGTGCCAACTTCAGTAGAGTTTTACTTCATCAAGGCACGCGCAAGGATGGAGCAATCTGGAACCTCAAGTGGCATGTATGACCTTAAAAATACATTTGATAGCTTGAGTAAACAAGCTTCCCCTGGAAAGCAAATGGAAGGTTTTTATGGGCTCGCACTGATCGCACAGCGTCAAGGTCATATTGATCAAGCAGAGACATACCTTCAGCAAGCGCGTAACTTGGCGCATGCGGCTAGCGCACCTGGCTCTCCTATCCAAAGACAAAGTCTTTCTTTGGATATCACCGCATCTGAGCTGGCTTTAGCAAAGGGAAAAAATGAAGAGGCTTTACAAATTGCGCAAGCAACCTTAAATGCTTTTCCTCAGTCTTATGCTGCAGGTGCGGCCATGATTAATGCGTATTTAAAATTAGGGCGCACGAATGATGCTATTAATTGGTTAAAGGCTCGTACAAAGATTCAACCCAATGAAATCGTCTGGTGGGGTTTGCTCTCCACTGCATATGATCAAGCTAACAATATTCCGATGCGCCACTACGCGCTTGGGGAAAAGTATGCGCTCGAAGGCGCATGGCCTTCCGCTATTGAGCAATTAAAAATTGCCAGATCATCTGCAGGGGCAGATTTTTATCAATCATCAACTATTGATGCGCGCTTGCGAGAACTACAAAAACAGTACCAAGAGTATCTTAAGGAGCAAGCTAAGAAGGGTCACTAGTCAGTTGGTTTTGGCACGAAGTGAAATTGCTGGGCTAATTCTTGAGAATGTATTGGATCAAGCGGAAGTTCTTTGTCATGCCACTTCCAAGAGCCTTTAAAGCTACAAGCACTTTCTTCCACTTGGGCTAATTCTGAGAAAAGATCTAAGTCATGATCATGCAATAGGGCTACGCTTAAACATTCTTTTTTGCTGAAAAGATGACTTTGATTTTCTTCGTAAAAATTTTGCTCAACGAGGCCGGAGATATAAATATTTCCACTTTCATCACTCAATGCTCCTGTGGGAGTAAATGTCGATTGACATTGTGTGAGGAGTTTTAAGCTTGAAGAATCTGGAATCAATCTCACAATCCAAGGCGTTGCATCAAGGGTAATAAAAACACGTTGCGGCCCATTCTGAAAAAAGTATCTGCCCAATGCATCACATGCGTAATTTCTGGCTATACATTCATTTAAAGCCTCATGCCTGATGACGTTTCCGAATAATTGATTTTGCTGTGCATATTCATCCCTCATACGCCATTGACCTCGGCGATCTAAGGCAAGCCATCCAAAGCAGTGAGGAACATCAGGCCACTTAACAATAGAACGTAATACTTGCGGATCCATGGATTTAATGTAATCCGTGCGGCGTTGAAGGAGCGTTGAAGGTGTCTTCTCTAGAGTGACTAGCATGGAGGTGGGCAATTCTCCACCCTTGGCTATCTTGAAGCAAGATTAAGGTAATGTTTAGAAAAAATTCAGCCTCTATTTGATCCTCTCTTAAGTGGACAGCTTCTGTTGTGTCATAGACTGCTGCCCCTAAAACAGAATGGCTGATGCATGCTATAGGCTCAAGAAAAAGTGCTTGTTTCGCCAGTAGTCTTTCTAGACCAGCACGAATTTCTGCATGGCCACTAAGGCGTTGCCCCTCTGGAAGCACACAGGTGATGGAGTCATCATCGAGCCATATTGCCAGGGCGCCTTTGATATCCCTGTGCCTTAATGCCTCTCGCCAAGCATCCACTACATCATCGGCATTATGAAAGAGTCTCGCAAGTTTAGGCATGGTGCGCTTTCTGAGGCTTTAATTATGAATCAAGAGATTTAATGGACTGGAAAACTTGTTCTGGAGAGATATCTTTGAGGCATTTCATATGTCCAAGGGGGCATTCTCTCTTGTGGCAGGGGCTGCATGACATATTGAGCCAAATAATCTTGGCTTTGTCGGAAAGCGGCGGAGTATGTTTTGGATCGCTTGATCCAAAGATGGCAACTTGGGGGGTCTTAAGGGCCGCACCGACGTGCATCAAACCAGAGTCATTGCTAACCATCGCTTTGCTTAGGCCAATTAATGCAATCGCTTCGTCTAGTGAAGTATCGCCACACCAATTGTGAATGTGGGCGGGATTGTGGGCGCGTACTTGAATATTCTCAGCGAGCACGCGATCACTCTTACTACCTAATAAAATAATTTGGGCATCTTGATTATCAGCAAATAAAGACTGCGCTAGTTTTGCAAAATATTCAGATGGCCACCGCTTCGTGGGGCCGTATTCTGCGCCTGGACAAAAAATATATATCGCATTCCGATCAATGGCTGCTTTTGATAGTTTCGTTTCTACAGACTGTAATGCGCTGGTAGAAACATTTAATTTAGGAGTAATCAAACTCTTAGAGGCAAGATGATCTTTTCTGGTCAAGGCAGTGCCAAGCGCAAGGTAATGTTCCACCATGGGCGGACGATTTTGCTTGCTAGGATTTTTTAAAGAAACGTTAATGAGACCTAAGCGCAACTCCCCGCGATACCCAACTCGTAGTGGAATATTGGCAAACCAAGGTATTAGTGCAGATTTGAAGCTATTGGGTAATACAAAGCACAAGTGGTACTGTGTTGCTTGAAGATGTTTTGCTAACTGCTTTCGTAAATTCCATTGCAGTTTTTTATGTTCAAGTTTGGCTTCAATGACTTGATGTACTTCTGTGCAGGCCCGATAGATCGGTGCTACCCATGGGCTGGCAAGAACATCAATTTGAGAGTTTGGGTAAGAGATCTTAAGCTGAGCCAGAAGAGGCTGAGACATGACTGCATCGCCAATCCAATTTGGGGCAATAATCAGAATACGTTGCATATGGTGTATCCCGATACGGCACCCCAACAACTGGAGTGCCGAAAGGATTTAATGGCCGTGTGGCTTGGTGCCAGGAATGAGTTTGTACTCAGTGCCGCAATATGGACACTTAGCCTCGCCCGTGGTTTCAATATCCAAGAATACGCGTGGATGTGAATTCCAGCTGGCAGTAGCGTTAGTGGGGCAGTGCAATGGCAAATCCTTGCCATCAATCATCACAACTTGAGTATTAGTCATTTTTTGGTTCCTAAATTACTTTACGTAAGTAAGCCAAGATTTATATTTATCGCTTCTTCCGTAAACAGCATCAAAATAAGTCTTTTGAATTTTTTCTGTAATTGGTCCGCGCTTACCATCACCAATAGTGCGATCATCTAATTCACGAATAGGTGTGACTTCAGCAGCAGTTCCGGTAAAGAATGCTTCATCGGCAGAATAGATCTCGTCGCGAGTAATACGCTTTTCGCGCAACTCAAGGCCTAAGTCCTTAACGATTTCAATAATCGAGTCACGTGTAATGCCATCTAAGCAAGAGGCTAAGTCTGGCGTGTACACAATCCCATCGCACACCATGAAGATGTTTTCTCCGGATCCTTCGGATACATAACCCTCTGTATCTAACAACAATGCTTCATCGTATCCATTGGCGGTAACTTCTTGATTGGCCAAAATGGAGTTGATGTAATAGCCAGAGGCTTTAGCGCGCACTAAAGATGAATTGACAAAATGGCGAGTAAACGAAGACGTCTTTACTCGAATACCTTTATTTAAGCCGTCTTCACCTAAATAAGCGCCCCATTCCCAGGCGGCGATCGCAGTGTGAATGCTGTTGCCTTTTGGCGAGATACCTAGTTTTTGGGAGCCAATAAAGATAATGGGGCGGATATAACAGGATTCGAGCTTATTGCTATTAACAACCTCAATAATCCCATCAGTAATCTGTTCTTTGCTGTAAGGCATATTCATTTGGAAAATCTTGGTGCCATTGAATAAGCGTTTTACATGCTCTGGGAGGCGGAAAATGGCGGTGCCTTGGGGGGTTTTGTAGGCACGAATACCCTCAAAAACACCCATTCCATAGTGAAGACTGTGGGTTAGCACATGAATATTGGCCTCGCGCCAGGGAATAAGCTTCCCATCGGACCAAATAAAGCCATCGCGGTCGGACATCGACATTTTCTCTACCCTTTGTGTCTGATAAATCGAGTTAATCGAGGCGCATCAAGCTATTAGGCTGAAATACCCATGCTCAAAATGCGACTAAGTCTTTATTGTAGAGCAGGCAGGGTAAGTCCTTTGGGCTAGTTGGGCCAGACGATTTAGAATGGAGCATTCCCAATAAACCACCTTTTTACCTACTCTTATGCCGGAATCCTTATTTAAAGTTAAGCGTTTAAGTGAATTAGCCCAATCAGGCCTTTTGAAGGGAAAACGTGTCCTTATTCGCGCCGACTTGAATGTGCCTCAAGATGATGTGGGAAATATCACTGAAGACACTCGGATTCGTGCCTCTATGCCTGCGGTGCAAATGTGCCTGGATGCTGGGGCAGCGGTTATGGTGACCTCCCACTTAGGCCGCCCAACAGAAGGTGAATTTAGACCTGAAGACAGCCTAGCACCAGTAGCTGATCGTATTGCCGCACTCTTAAACCGTAAAGTACCCTTAATTAGTGATTGGGTTGATGGTGGGTTTGAAGTCAATCCTGGTGAATTGGTCTTATTAGAGAATTGCCGTTTAAATGTTGGTGAGAAGAAAAATAACGATGAGTTGGCCAAGAAAATTGCCGCTCTGTGTGATGTTTATGTCAATGATGCATTTGGTACGGCTCACCGTGCTGAAGCAACGACCCATGGTGTAGCGAAATTTGCCCCAATTGCTTGTGCAGGCCCACTGATGGCGGCTGAATTAGATGCCTTAAGTCGCGCATTAGCAAGCCCTAAACGCCCGCTCGTGGCTATTGTGGCCGGCTCAAAGGTGTCATCTAAATTAACTATTCTCAAGGCGCTTGCCGACAAGGTAGATGAGTTAATTGTTGGCGGTGGTATTGCCAATACCTTTATGTTGGCAAAAGGCCTGCCTATTGGTAAATCACTGGCTGAGCCTGATTTGGTGGGTGAGGCGCTAGAAATTATGGAAATCATGGAAAAGCGCGGAGCACATGTTCCCATTCCTGAAGATGTAGTTGTTGCCAATGAACTTTCCCCATTAGCCCGTGCCAACCGTGTAGCTGCTGATCAAGTGGCTGAGGATGACATGATTTTGGACATTGGCCCAAAAACCGCAGCCCGTTTATCCATTATGTTGGCCCATGCCGGTACGATTGTTTGGAATGGCCCATTGGGTGTATTTGAAATTGACCAATTTGGCGGCGGTACCAAAATGTTGGCTGCTGCTATTGCCCATTCACCCGCATTCTCCATTGCCGGAGGCGGTGATACTTTGGCGGCAATTGCCAAATATGGGATTGAAAATCAAGTCGATTACATTTCTACTGGCGGTGGTGCCTTCCTTGAGTTTCTGGAAGGTAAGACCTTGCCAGCCTTTGCTGTATTAGCTGAAAGAGCAAAAGACTAAATTATGTTGAGAGCCACCAAAATCATTGCGACTTTAGGGCCTGCATCTGAAAAACCAGAAGTCTTGCGAGAAATGATTCGCGCTGGTGTGGATGTAGTGAGAATGAATTTTTCACACGGAACTGTTGCCGACCACAAAGCGCGTCATGATTTGGTGCGTAGTATTTCTGCGGAAGTTGGTAAGGAAGTTGGGATTATGGCGGACCTTCAGGGTCCAAAAATCCGCGTTGGAAAATTTGCCGAAAATAAAATTCAACTAGTCGAAGGTGAGCAATTTATTTTAGATGTTGCTTGTGAACTTGGAAATCAAGAACGAGTAGGTCTAGATTACAAAGATTTGCCGAAAGATGTAAAGGCGAGCGATTGCCTATTGTTAAATGATGGCCTGATCGTATTGCGTGTTGAAAGCGTTAAAGGCGGAGAGATTTTTACTCGCGTCATTCAAGGTGGACCTTTATCAAACAATAAGGGAATTAATCGTGCTGGCGGTGGTTTAACAGCACCCGCTTTAACAGAAAAAGATATTGCTGACCTAGATGCAGCCATTGCAATGGGCGTTGATTTTTTAGCAATCAGCTTTCCAAAAGATGGTGCTGATATGGCTTATGCCCGTCGATTGGCAGATGCGGCCAGCGCTAAGTATGGTGTTGGAAAAGTCAAAACGATTGCAAAAGTGGAACGTGCTGAGGCGATTGTTCCAAAGGCCTTGGAAAGCATCATCGCTGAAAGCGATGGAATCATGGTTGCCCGCGGCGATCTTGCCATTGAAGTAGGCAACCCCGCTGTTCCTGCTTTGCAAAAGCGCATGATTAAGTTGGCAATTGAGGCTGATAAATTTGCGATCACCGCAACACAGATGATGGAGTCTATGATTAGTGCTCCAGTCCCTACTCGTGCAGAAGTGAGCGATGTAGCAAATGCTGTGTTGGATGGTACGGACGCCGTGATGCTTTCTGCAGAGTCGGCTGCTGGTCTGTATCCAGTCCAAACGATTAAAGCGATGGCGGAGATTTGCCTGGAGGCAGAAAAGTCTGATCGCGTTCAGTTAGATGCAGATTTCTTGGATAAAACTTTTACTCGCATTGATCAAACTATTGCCTTGGGCGCCTTATTTACCGCACATCATTTAAATGCATCTGCGATTGCTGCTTTAACTGATTCGGGCTCAACCGCAGTTTGGATGAGTCGACACAATATTCATGTGCCTATTTTTGCTTTGACTTCAAAGCTTGCAACGCAACGCTCTTTAAGTGTTTATCGCAATGTCTTTCCTATCAACCTTAATTACACCAAAGAGCGGGAAGCCGCTTTGCGTGAAGTGGAAGAGTGTTTAAAAAATCTGGGCGCCGTAGAAAAAGGTGACACCGTAGTGCTCACCTCTGGTGAGCCTATGGGCGAGCCAGGCGGCACTAACAACCTCAAAATTATTCATGTCACATAAGTGTAAGTTTTAAATCGACACTTCCTTTTAACGATGTATTTATCAACCTAGAATTAAGAGAACACCATGGCTTTAGTATCTTTACGACAACTCTTGGATCATGCTGCTGAAAATGGCTATGGCTTGCCAGCATTTAACGTTAACAATTTAGAGCAGGTAACTGCCATCATGGAAGCTGCTCATGAAGCAGATTCTCCCGTGATCATGCAGGCGTCAGCTGGTGCTCGTAAATATGCGGGTGAAGCATTTTTACGTCACTTGATTTCAGCTGCAGTAGAGGCTTATCCACATATTCCAGTCGTAATGCATCAGGATCATGGACAGAGTCCAGCAGTTTGCATGGCAGCAATTAAAAGTGGCTTTACTAGCGTAATGATGGACGGCTCTTTAGAGGGCGATGGTAAAACAGTTGCGAGTTATGAATATAACGTTGATGTTTCTAAAGAGGTGGTGAAGTTCTCTCACTCGATTGGAGTTACTGTTGAGGCAGAGCTTGGTGTATTGGGCTCTCTTGAAACCATGCAAGGTGATAAAGAAGATGGTCATGGCGCCGATGGAAAAATGACACGAGAGCAGTTGTTGACTGATGTTGAGCAAGCAGCCGACTTTGTAAAGGCAACTCAATGTGATGCATTGGCAATTGCGATTGGTACAAGCCATGGTGCATATAAGTTCACCAAGAAGCCCACTGGAGATATTTTGGCAATCGAGCGCATTAAAGAAATTCATGCGCGTATTCCGAATACACATTTGGTCATGCATGGTTCTTCAAGTGTTCCCCAAGAATTGTTAACTGAGATTCGTCAATTCGGTGGCGACATGAAAGAAACTTATGGTGTCCCAGTAGAAGAGATTCAAGAAGGTATCAAAAATGGTGTTCGCAAAATTAATATTGATACCGATATTCGTCTGGCAATGACAGGCGCAATTCGTCGTTATTTATTTGAGAACCCAAGCAAGTTTGATCCTCGAGATTATTTGAAGCCAGCGCGCGAGGCGGCTAAAAAGGTTTGTATCGCTCGCTTCCAAGCATTTGGCTCTGCTGGACAAGCATCAAAGATTAAGCCTATTTCATTGGAAAAAATGGCTGAGCGTTATAAGAGTGGCGAATTAGCCCAGATTGTGAAGTGATTGAAATATGACCGCCTTATATGCAACTTCCATTAAGTCATTGCCTTTAATTTCTAAGGGAAAGGTGCGTGATGTATATGCACTTGGTGATGACAAATTATTGATGATCACTACTGATCGCTTATCTGCTTTTGATGTTGTGATGGGGCAGCCTATTCCTGAAAAAGGCGTAGTACTGAATCAAATGGCCAATTTCTGGTTTGATAAATTGGCCGCAGTGATTCCTAACCACTTGACTGGAATTGATCCTGCTACCGTAGTGGCTGCTGATGAAGTTGATCAGGTTCGAGGTCGTGCGGTAGTGGCTAAACGTCTCAAGCCCATCTTGGTAGAGGCCGTAGTGCGTGGCTATATTGCTGGTAGTGGTTGGAAGGATTACAAGGAAACGGGCAAGATTTGTGGAATTAGCCTGCCTGAGGGCTTGGAAAATGCCCAGAAACTTCCTGAGCCTATTTTTACCCCTGCGGCTAAAGCAGATGTAGGTGAGCATGATGAAAATATTTCTTTTGAAAAAGTGATCGAGCTCATTGGCGAGAAATTAGCCATACAAATTCGCGAAGTCAGCATTCGCCTGTATAAAGAGGCCTCTGAATATGCTGCAACTCGAGGCATCATTATTGCTGATACCAAGTTTGAGTTTGGCTTGGATGATGCGGGCCAGTTAGTTCTGATGGATGAGATCTTGACTGCCGATTCTTCTCGTTTTTGGCCTGCAGAAACCTATTACGTAGGCGCTAATCCACCTTCTTACGACAAGCAGTTTGTCCGTGATTGGTTGGAAACCGCTGTTGTGGATGGCAAGCTTTGGCCTAAAACTGCGCCGGCACCAGAGTTGCCAGCTAGCGTGATCGAAAAAACAGCTCAAAAGTATCGCGAAGCTTTAACTCGCCTCACACAATCCTAATTGACTGTCAGTCTAAAAAGGCTGGGATAATAAGGTCTTATTAAGGATTTAGGGTTTTTGGAGAGGTAAATGAGCAAGAAGCCAGTAGTCGGAATAGTCATGGGCTCCAATTCAGATTGGGAGACGATGCAACATGCCGCCAAAATGCTTGAGCAATTTGGTGTTGCCCATGAGGCTAAAGTTGTTTCTGCACATCGCATGCCAGATGACATGTTTGAATATGCAGAAAAAGCAAAGGCTAATGGACTGCAAGCCATTATTGCAGGCGCTGGTGGTGCCGCTCATCTTCCTGGCATGATTGCCGCCAAAACGATTGTTCCTGTTTTCGGTGTTCCTGTCGCAAGCAAATATCTTCGTGGAGTAGACTCTTTGCACTCTATTGTCCAAATGCCTAAAGGTATCCCTGTTGCGACTTTTGCTATTGGTGAAGCTGGTGCAGCTAATGCTGCTTTGCACGTCATTGCAAATTTAGCATTGCATGACGCCGTTTTAGCGAATCGTTTAGAAGATTTCCGTGCCAAGCAAACTGAAGCTGCACGCTCAATGAATTTGCCGGGATACTAATTAAGATGGCAGAATTTTTAGAGCCCATTTTGCCGGGTTCGTATTTAGGAATTTTAGGTGGCGGTCAATTGGGTCGAATGTTTACTCAAGCTGCCCAAGCTATGGGTTATAAAGTCTGTGTACTAGATCCTAGTTCAGATAGTCCTGCAGGTTCAATTGCCGAGAAATTTATTCAAGCTGATTACACAGACCCTGCCGCCCTCAAAGAAATGGCGGCGTTATGCAAGTCTGTTAGTACTGAATTCGAAAATGTTCCTGCCCAAGCCTTAGATGAACTTGAATCTCTGGGTGTATTCGTTGCTCCACGTAGTAGTTGTGTTTCCTTGGCGCAAAACCGCATTGCAGAGAAAAAATTCTTAGCAACCTGGAGGGCGGAAACGAATATCGGGCCAGCCCCCAATTTTGTAATTGAACATGATGCTGATATTGCACATGTGCCAGCAGAGCTTTTCCCCGGCATTTTGAAAACAGCTCGTATGGGTTATGACGGCAAAGGACAGGTTACTGTTTATGAAGCTGTCAATTTAACTTCCGCCTGGAATGAATTGGGTCGGGTGCCTTGCGTTTTAGAAAAACGCTTGGATCTCGATTTTGAAGTTTCTGCTTTGGTTGTGCGGGGTTATGACGATATGGTGGTTGCCTATCCCGTTTCGCAGAACATTCATCGAGATGGTATTTTGCATACCTCTACGGTACCTGCTCCAGCTTTAAAACCGCAGCAAGAGAAAAAAATTATTGAGGCTGCAAAAGCCTTGATTCGTAAAATTGATTATGTTGGTGTTTTATGTGTTGAATTCTTTGTATTAAAGAGTGGCGATATCGTTGCTAATGAGATTGCGCCACGCCCACATAATTCAGGTCACTACACAATGAATGCTTGTGTGACTAGTCAGTTTGAACAGCAGGTAAGGGCCATGGCCCGCTTACCTCTTGGTGATACACGCTTATTAACCCCAGTGTCTATGTTGAACTTGCTTGGCGATCTTTGGTTCATGGGTAAAGAAGATAAGGTTACTGAGCCTGCTTGGAATAAAGTGCTGTCCCATTCGGATGCTAAATTACATCTTTACGGAAAGTCTGATCCTCGTATGGGGAGAAAGATGGGTCACATAAATTGCTTAGGTGAATCCATTAACCAAGCTCGTCAAAGCTGTGCAGTTGTTGCTAGCGAATTAGGAATTGAGCCGTAAGTAATGCCCTCTAATAGCAAACCGTTGCAGTCATCAGTATTAATTAACGAAGCAGTTCAAACTTTGCGCGATGGCGGTCTTGTAGCCTTTCCAACTGAGACTGTTTATGGATTGGGTGCTGATGCAAAAAATCCAGATGCAATTAAAAAGATATTTACTGCTAAGGGTAGGCCGTCAACACATCCCCTTATCGTCCATTTAGCAGCCCCAGATAAATTTGATGCCCCACAGATTGATTGGGCTTCTTTAGTGAGTCCTTGGGTACGGGATTTGTCTGAAGAGGCTTTGTTGCTGATTAATGCATTTTGGCCGGGTCCGCTCACTTTGGTATTTAAAAAAGACAAAAGTGTTTTGAATGAGTTAACTGGTGGCCAAGATACTGTGGCAATTCGTGCGCCTGCTCATCCTGTGGCGCAAGAGTTACTGCGCAAATTTAAGGGTGGTGTTGTAGCACCATCTGCGAATCGTTTTGGGAAGGTTTCACCAACTAGTGCGGCAGATGTTCGTAATGAATTTGAGGGTATGTTGGATTTGATGATTCTGGATGGTGGTGATTGTGAAGTAGGGATCGAATCCACCATCATTGATCTTTCTTCGGGTGATCGTGCAGTATTGTTAAGGCCAGGCGTCATTACTCCAAGAGCTATTTTTGATAAAACGGGCATTCAGGTTTATCAAGCTGGCGAGGCGATCAATAAGGATTTAACGCCACGTGTTTCGGGCAGTATGCGTGCCCATTACGCTCCAACAACCCCGTTGCGTTTATATGCCCCAGGGCGTGTGTTGGATGCTTTAAGCGAGTTTCCTGATATTAAATCCCGGGTTGCTGTGGCTGTCTGGGACTCCGAATCTTCTTTGGGTAACGATGGACATCCATCGGTCCATTTCGAAGAGGTGATCGTGCCTAGTGACAGCACTGGTTTTGCTAGCCGCCTTTATCGATTTTTACGCGATTTAGATAATCAGGGATGGGACTTGATCTTGTTTCCTGAGCCACCCCCTGGAGAGGAATGGGATGGTGTAAGAGATCGACTTCAGCGTGCTTGCTTTGGCTCTGGCCCATCTTCAAGTAGCCACGCTAGCAGTTGATCGTGTGCCTCTAAGCCCTTCCATGCATTGGGATGGTTTATGAAGGAAGTTACAAGATATATTTTTCCGGATTTGCTCGTTACATAGCCCGAGATTGCTCTGACATCAGAAAGAGTGCCGGTCTTAATTCTTGCTTCAGGTTTTTGTTTGAAGTTTAGAAATTTCCCTAGCTGAGTCAGAAGACGGTTTTTCATCGTGCCGTCAGTACCTGCGACAGGCAAGCTGTTATAGAAAGTCTGGCCAACTGGCAAATTACGAGCGGTTAGTAAAAGCTGATTCATATGTTCTGCAGAAATCACTTCATTGCGCGATAAACCAGCCCCATTTTCAATAATGAGTTCGGGAAACTGTAAGCCCACTTCCTTAAGCCACCCCTGAATAACTAATCCCCCATTTTCAGTAGTGGCAGGTTTGCCCATTTTTTCCAATGCTAAAGTTAGCATCAGTTGACGTGCCATGACATTGTTTGAGTATTTATTAATATCTTGAACATCATCTGCGAGATTGCTTCCGTCAAATTGAAGAAGGGATCTGGCTGAGATCGGAACAATTTCATTTTTTCCGCTTGGGGGTTGCACCCATACTCCACCAGCCGCTTCCCATGCCGCAGAAAACCCTTGGGTTAAAAAGGTATTGGCATCTAAAGCAACAATGTTGTAATTGACATCTTTGCAGTTTGCTGGAAATACCCCTAAAAACTTCGCTGTGAGATCTGGAGGTGGAGTAGTGTCAATTACCTCAGGACTGATTTCAAAGTGAACATCTTTCTTCCAGTTATCGCATGTCTTATCAACTAGCTGCATTTGATTGACGATCTTAAATTGGGATAATGAAGGCGTGTAGCTGATGTCAATGAAGTCGGCATTGCGCGCTTTACTAAGCTGAAAAGATAAAGTCCTAAACGCATAAAGCAAAGGGTCTGGGGAAACGTTATAAGAGCGCAGAGACTCGCCATCAATCGTATTTGCTTCCATGACGCTTGGTGCATAGGCACTCCTATCAAATAAAAGATTGCCATCAATTTTTTGAATACCTAAATTCTGGAGATCTTTCATCATTCGGGCTAATACCTCAGGGACCAACTTTGGATCCCCTGTTCCCTGTAGATAAATATTGCCCTTTAGGGTCCCTTGCCGAATAAAACCATCGGTGAAGAGTTTGGTGCGCCAACGGTATTGAGGCCCCAGTATGTCTAGACCAGATAGGGTGGTTAAAAGCTTCATTGTTGAAGCGGGATTCATAGCTTGGGTGGAGCGCCAGTCCAGGGCGGTTTTAGTGGTATTTTTACCAGGGCGCCCTGGCTCCAATTCCATCACGGAAATGCTAATAGCTTCTTTGGGGATCTGATTCTTTTCAAGGCTATTGGCAACTGCCTTGGGGATATATTGAAGAGCAGTTTCTTGCGAGACTAAATCAGCAGCTTCTGTGGGGGTGAACCAAAGGCCAGAAATAAGTAGAAGAAGGGCGCCTAAAAGTTTCAATATCTTTTGAGGGGTGGTTTGAAGAAAGCTTGTCATAAAGGGATATTGATGTTTTCTCATTCCCAATAGGATAAACCTTGATCCACCCTATTTAAAAATCGATAGAGGTATTCATGAAGCAATAAATCTTAGCAGGCGCTAAATTTGATGCGATAACTTTCAATAATCAGATTTTGCTCCTCCAGGATCCTCATGAATTGAATGACTTTTTCAGGGGTGGTTGAACCGCTCTCAAAGCTTTGACATTGCTTAATAAACTCTTGGGCATTTAAGAGTTGAGCGCCCCCTTTGATTTTATGAACCATGCTTCTAAATTGCTTATCCTCCAGAGAATTGCTGGCAGACAATATTTTGAGTTCCAATAGCGTTTCATTGTGGACCTTTTTGATTTCGTCAAGAATGATGAGGATGTGCTCAGGATTCTCATTTAAAAGATTTTGGAAGGCATCAAAAGAATAGGGCGTAGAAGGGTTGAATCGTTGAGAGATTTCTGAAGAATTGGGTTGCACTAATTTGAAATAGCGGGCTAATTCTATTTCTAGGGCAGTTAAGCTAAGGGGCTTAATGAGAACTCCATTCATGCCGGCTGCTAAAAATTGATGACGAGAGTCTAGGGCATAAATATCAGCTGTGACCCCAATAATTATCATTTCTTTATTGCCGCGAGTCCGGATTTCCTTGGCTAGTTCAGCGCCTTGCATTCCAGGCATTGACTGATCTGTAAGAATAAGGTCAAAGCGATTTTCTCCAATGAGACATAGTGCGGTACTAGCATTTTCACAGACCCATACTTTGATGCCGAGCGCTTGCAATTGCAAAGATAGTATTTGGCGATTTGCTGGATGGTCTTCCACCACTAATGCATGAAGACATCGATTTCGCCCGTTTTCTTTATTTGAAATAAATTGTGCTTGAGTACCTGAAGGTAAATTATGAGGACAAGAATCGAGCGGGGCAGCAGAGGTTCTTGGAAGTTCAACAGCAAAATGTACGTTACTCCCAAAGCCAGGTGCGCTCTCAAAATATAAGCGACTATTCATTGCGACAACCAAATGATTCGTAATTGTTAGACCTAGACCGGTACCATTTTGATGGTTGGTTAAGCTGTCAATATTTTTGGTGGGCGGTAATTGTTCGAATGCTTCCAAAGCCCTTTCGATTTCATAGCTTTCCATACCTACCCCAGTATCCACAACTCTAAACTCAATGAGTTGTCCGGCATAGTCATCGGCCAAGACGGTGACTGAAAAATAGATCTCTCCTTGGTTGGTAAATTTAATCGCATTACTCAAAAGATTGTGAAGAATTTGTCTAAGTCTTAGTGGGTCGACCATTAATACTTTAGAAATTCTTTTATCAGTAAAAATGCGCAATGTGAGATTACGTTTCTGAGCGACTGTTGTAAAAGTAGTGTTTATATCTTCAATAAGATTCTTTAGAGAGTGAGGCGCTGGATTGAGAGTAAATTTACCAGCTTCAATTTTGGATAAATCTAGTACTTGATTGAGTATCCCTAAAAGTGATTCCGCAGAAGCGTGAGCACTTTGTAATAAGGGCTTGTCACTTGATGGAAATTGTTGACTCTTAATCAGTAATTCCTGAACTCCTAATATCGCATTCATGGGGGTGCGAATTTCATGACTCATTGTTGCCAAGAATGCTGATTTAGCAGCATTGGCATTTTCAGCAAGCTCTTTAGAGGCGATCAACTCGACCCTTTGTTTATTTTGGACAAGTTGATTTCTTTTCCAAGCGTAGAACAACCAACTTCCCAATATTAAAATTCCTAAGGTAGTGAGGCCTCCCAAAATTTTTGGGATCTGAATATTGTTAGATTGAGGTCTTGCAAAGTCCCCGATAGCAAATAGCTTGCCAGACTCTATTGGATCTAACCCATTGAGAAATAACTCAAGAATTTCATGTAAGGGTGCATCGGTATGAGAGATTAGCCATCGATAGGAAAATGGTTCGCGTTTATATAGGCCATCTACTTTTAGCTCGCCATTGTGTAAATTTGCTAGCTGTATCGCTAAACGAAGGGGCAATACTAAAACATCAGCCTCGTTTATTAACAGTGATGCGATTAATTTCTCTGAGCTAATGGATATGTCTTGTCTATTCTCAGATCGTATAGGTGGATCCTCGTATCCGCGATCAAAAAAAGCAATTTTTTCTAAATGAGGCGTTTCGTTTGAATTTGGAGATTTTCTTGTCAAAATTGCATCATGCCCCCATAAGATAGGTTTAGAGAGGGATCCTAGTTGAAGCTCCACTTCAGAAAGCATTGGAGGATCCATGATGAAATTCACCTTACCCTGAGACAGTTGATCTAAACCCTCTTGATCAGATTTACGCCATACAGGTATATATTTTTGATGTGTAAATTCTTCCAATTTATGAAGAATTAATTGAAAGACTCCACCTTGCTGTTCATTTGGGTTTATCTCAAAATAGGGAGAGTATTTTTCATGAATACTAAAGCGAACAATGGGATTTGCATCGATCCAGTTCTGTTCTTTTGGGGCAAGTGACTCTGAGCATGCCGAATGATTGACGGCAATAAAAAATAAAACGCCATAAACCAACGCCCACAGTTTTTTGAACCGATGCATGAAGAGCATTAACTTTCGGTAATGTGATTGATGCGACAGAACAAAATAAGGGCTGCAAGGTTGTCAATTCCTAGCTTGTCAAATAAGCGAGTCTTATATGTCGCAACGGTTTTATTGCTGATATGCAATCTATCAGAGATTTGTTGATTGGTATTGCCCTTCCCGAGATATTTCATGATCTGGAGTTCGCGATCAGAAATCGAAGCTAATTTATCGTTATCGGTTAAAGAAGTATTTCCATTTTTGCCATGGGTGAAAAAGTTGTAGTCCTGAGAGATTGCCACGCAGGCCGCCAGAATAACTTCTAGGCCAACAGATTTATTGACAAAACCATGTGCGCCTAATGAGCGAACCCTTCCGCCATAAACCGCTTCATCCATGCTGGATAAAACTAAAATACGCACATTTGGATGCAACAATCTCACTCTGCGAATAACATCAAAGCCATCTTTTTTTGGCATGTCTAAATCTAGGATCAACATATTGGGTTTAATTTCCTTGATGGAATTCAAACATGCTTCACCACTCTGAGCTTTTCCTACGACTTCAAAAAATAATTGATCTTTCAATATACTTTCTAGTGCCATTAACATGACTGGATGATCATCAACTAACATTACGCGTTTTCTCATTACTTATCTCCGTTTTGGTTGAGGTTTTTATGATGGTGCAACGAAAAAATGGCATTAGCGATTTGACTATCGTTAATGTGTAATGTTTGGTGTCGGCTAATGGCTGACATCATGAGGCCGCCATAGCAGTGATCTACTTCAAGTTCAGTGGCATTTTCTAGGTCTTTGACTAAAGTAAGATTGGCTGCATAAATTTGGATTTGTGTATTTTTTAATTGCTTTATCAGTCCTGTTATTGGCATGACATTTCTGATTTGCGACATGTTGATGTGTATCCCTTCAATCTGCAGATCTTCGAGCCATATCAATTCTTGGCTTGTTCCCTTAAATTGCGTCAGATGAAAAAGGACTCCAAGTCTCCTTAGGCGTAGCAAGCCCTCATCAAAAGAGATTTTGAGATCTGGGTTAGGGGGAGATTGAATGCCGAGTATCACTAAGCCAACTGGAAGTCGGGAGTTCAAAATCAAATCGCTTAAGGCATCCACAAAGCTACAAGAAGCGAAGGCATGAGTAGGAATAGGTAGTATTCCAGGAATAAATCGTCCGCTGCGATACCAGTAGGAGATGGCATCTAAACCCTGGATAAATTGACGTAGTAAGTCAGCGTCAGTAGCAGCCAGTAGTGGACGATAAAAAGAACCAGTGAGCTTGGATCCCTTTTGGTTGAATATAGGCTCGTGACCACTCGACTGTTGCTTGGACCAGGACTGATGTCCTTCTAGGGCTTCGGCGCTCATGCCAAGCCAGGGGGTCTCACAGACGTCGCGGACCTCATGGAAGGGTTTGTTCTTCCATTCTTTTACAAGTGTATACAGCCGGGATTTTGGGCTCATCTGCATTCTCCAATCTATGGCATTCAGTCTAGGCATGAAGGATTGGGGTAGTAAGACTTTAGGATTGATTCGACTGTAGGAATCTTCTTAAGTACCCGTCCAAAGTATAGATAGGGGCTAATTCCTTAATGTAGGGGATCACTTCTTTTTAAAAATTAATCCTTTATTTATCAGTAAGTTACATAAATATGGATCACTATTTTTAAAGAAAAATATCCGTCTAATTTTAAAAAAATAGCTTAAAAGCCCATTTAATTTAAAAAAATCGATCTAGCTAGTTGGCCGTCATAATATTTCGAGAGGTTGAGAACGCAATAACCAAAGAATTCAATGGCTGCGTATTACGGCCAAAAGACCCACTCATAATTATTCAAAAGAGCCGCCCATAGCAGGGACTTCTTTTCAGTCTATTGCAGCCACTCAAAATAGGCAGTTTTGTGGTTTTTGACCGGCAGAGAACGGCCAGCAAGAGTCATTGAGGAATATATAGGTATGCCTAGGTTGGGCTAATTCTCAAAAGTTATCTGGCATTGGGAATGCCATTATCTTGATCGCTATTATTTCTTTTCTGAGAAAATTAAATTATTTCCCTGTAATTAAAGTCTCAGCTTTTTACTTAGCTCCCTGGCCTATCAGAACACCATCAATAGTGCTTCCATAAAGATTCACGCCATCGTCTGCATGGAAACGTTTGCGAGTTTTTTCTATGTCCCCATCAATTAATCTAGGGTCTTGTGGCCGTTCGTGCATATTTATAAACGCGGCAACATCCCAGGATTCGAGATCACTTAAGGTCTCACCGCGACCCAGAGGCATGTTGTGTTGAATAAAGCCGGCTGCGGTATTAATGCGATGCATGCCGGCACCCCAGTTATAGGAATCTTTTCCCCATAGCGGCGGAAACACATAATTTGAGCCAACTTTTTGACCCTCTCCATTCGAGCCATGGCAAATCTGACACTGCTTTTCGTAAACGACTTTACCCCTATTAATATCAAAGCCCCCTTTAGGTGGGGGTGGTTCATCAAACCCACGTCCTGGAAGGGCTTTGCCTATTGGCGCACCAGTGGAAAGCCAATAAGAATAAGTAGTCAAGGCAAGAATCACTTCACTGTCTGCAGGTGGCGGTGTGCCATTCATGCTGAAGGTGAAGCAGCCTTGAAGTCGCTCAGCGTAGGTGTTCACCTTATTATTTTTTTTGCGATAGGCTGGATACATTGGATATGCCGCCCACATGGGTGAAGAATTCGCAAGCCTGCCTCTATCTAAGTGACAGTTAACGCAATTCATTTGATTCCCAACATACTGAGGGGCTAAGGCTTTTGTATTTACAAAGATTGCTTCCCCGCGCCGCACTAACTCTCCAAAAGCATTATTTTGTAAGTCAGCATCTGCTGGAGGGGTGAAATAGACAACTTTATTTATTCTGCTATGGGTAGAGGGAATTTGCGATTGATCCTCTAGCTTAGATTTGTCTAGGGCAAAAATGCTGCTCGATCCTAACAGGGCGCTAACGATCAAAAAATTTCTAAAGAGTGTTTTCATAAACCTATTTCTTGGGTATCTGAGGGGGCGCTTTAGCGCAAACGATGCTGGGACTCATCAAAAGCTTCAGTCGAGTCATTCAGGCTTCCAAAGTATTCAGAAACCGCTTTTATTTGTGTGTCGGTAAGGCTGGCAGCAATATGCTGCATCAATCCATTGGGATCATTATGGCGTGTAGGTGGAGAGACCTTTTTATTTTTAGCAGAAGCAACTTCACCTTTCCAGGCCAGCAGTTGAGACTCAAGATATAAAGTGGGTTGCCCTGCAAGAGGTGGAAATGCATTTCCAACGCCAACACCCTCTGGGCCGTGACAGAGTGTGCATTCTGGAATATTTTTACTCCACTCTCCGCGTTGGGCTATCCAGCCTCCGCTACCTGGAATGGGGGGTGTAGTTGGTGTCTTAAGAACATTGATCTTGGGCCGCTTAGCGTAAGCGTTTGCAACTGCAATAATTTCTGAATCAGTCAGCGCTTTTGCAATGGGCTGCATGACAGGATTTTGACGACTACCTAACCTAAAGTCATAAAGCTGTTTTTCAATGTATGCCGCAGGTAAGCCTGATAGCCTGGGAAATCCAGCGGAGGGCATTCCTTTGCCATCGGGGGCATGACAGCTGATACAGGGCATGGCTGCAGGATTTTCGCCACCATGAATCATGATGGATTCACCATCTGCAGCGAAAGCAGCGATTGAGCACATCATGCATACGAAAAATATGACTTTGTTTAATCCGTCAAAAAGGTTGATTTGCATGCTGACTGTTCCTGCTTACTCTGTATGGGTTTTAGGGTTTGCTTAAAGAAAAAGCCACCCAGAGGTGACTTTTTACAGTGTTGCTAAATGTAATTAACCCTTCTTAGCGTAAGCAGAGCACCAGCCCTTGCTTGACACTTGCTTACCAGCAAACAATGCACAACCGCCAGCAGCTGAACCAGCGGCACCTTGATAGAGGGCGCAGTTACCGCACGCTTGTGGAGGAGCGTATTTAGCGAATTTTGCTTTATCTACTTTAGAAGCATCAGCCTTGTAACCCAAAGCAACTGCTTGTGGATCTGTTTCAGCAACCATGGCTTGGGCTTGAACTTTACCGTTCAAAGCCAAAGTGCAAGCACCGGCAGCGGACAAAAGCATAAATTGGCGACGACTATTTTTCATATGGACTTTATTAATAATGGGGGGCATTCATTGAGATAGTGAAATTGTGCATCAATTCCCTCCACTCACATTACTCATTTTGGGGTGAAGCCCCTGGATTGCGAAACATTTTTGATCTATGTCATGGTGCTTATTCGGGTTTCTACCATACTGAGGGAGCAAAGCTTTGCTCATTGGACCTATTTTCTAAATATCAGTTTTCCTTTTGGAGTTAAATGAATCAGCTATTCAAGGTAATTGCATTCACCATCGCTATTGTTTGTGGTTATAGCGCTATAGCCGCAGAAAGCCTAAATAACTCTAGTGACCCGGTTAAGCGTGGCCAGTATCTCGCACACTTGGGGGACTGCGTGGCCTGTCATACCGATAAAGGCGGAAAGCCGATGGCTGGCGGCCTGGAGTTAAAAACGCCATTTGGCGCGCTATATTCCACCAATATCACGCCAGATCAAAAGACGGGAATTGGTGAATATAGTTTTGAACAGTTTGATAGGGTAATGCGCAAGGGGGTGGCGGCAGATGGCCATAACCTATACCCAGCCATGCCTTACCCTTCGTATTCAAAAATGTCACCTGATGATATGAAGGCGCTTTATCAATATTTAATGCTGGGCGTTGCACCGGTGAACAAAGCCAATATTGAGAGTCAGATGAAATGGCCGTACAACATGCGTTGGGGCTTGAGTTTCTGGAATATCTTGTTTGGCGGCACTAAGCCATTTAGCGCAGATGCCTCTCAGACTTCGCAGTGGAATCGAGGTGCGTACATCGTGCAAGGCATGGGGCATTGCGGTTCTTGCCATACCCCGCGAGGCATCTTATTTCAAGAGAAGGCAATGAGCCAAGAGGGATCGAGTGGAAAATATTTTCTCTCTGGATCAACGGTGGATAGTTGGCACGCAGTCAATCTCCGCAACCTATGGACTGTCCCAGAAATTGCCAGTTTCCTAAAAACCGGAAGAAATCAACATGCCACTGCCTATGGAACAATGACAGAAGTGATTGGCTTAAGTACTCAGAATTTTACGGATGATGATTTAACTGCAATGGCGGTTTATCTCAAGTCCCTGAGTAACGAAGGCGAAAAACAAAGTCAACCGATGGTAGCTGTTGAAAAGACTCAGCTGTACAAGACATCAGGCGGCCTTTCTTATGTACAGTTTTGCTCTACTTGTCATATGAGCGATGGCAAGGGTGTACCTAAAGTCTTTCCACCTTTGGCTGGCAACAAATCAATTCTCTCTGAGGATCCAACTTCTGTGATTCATGTCGTGCTGAGTGGCTGGAAATCTGCCGAGACTAAAACAAATCACCGGGTCGTAGGGATGCCTGAGTATGGATCGCTAGAAGATGCAGAATTAGCCGGAATCATTACGTTCATTCGCTCTTCATGGGGTAATACAGCCCCCGCTGTCACTGTTGATCAGGTGAAGACGGTTCGCGGACAACTTCATCTTGCAGCGCAAGCGCAGACCCAATTTGTTACTCCTCGTTTTTCAAAGATGCTGGATAAATCCAATTCTAGTCAATTGGTTTATGGCATGCGTTTAATGTCGGAAACAGGGGTATTGCTGCCTGAAAATGTAGGAAACGGCTTAAATTGCAGTAGTTGCCATACCAATGCCGGCACTGTAGCTAATGCTTCCCCATTTGTTGGTGTGGCAGCACAATTTCCCGCATATGCCCCGCGTGCAGGCAAGATCATTGACTTAGAAGATCGCATTAATGGGTGCTTCAAGCGCTCCATGAATGGAAAGGCGCTGGCAAAAGATTCAATTGAAATGAAGGCAATGATTTCCTATATGAAGTGGGTTAATGGCCCATACAAGAAGGATGAGAAAATTCCCGGAAGAGGTGTGGGCAAGATTGATAAAACCTTGATCCCCAATCTTGATAATGGAAAGGTCGTATATCAAGCTCAATGCGCGGTATGCCATGGCTTTAATGGTGAGGGTGTAAAGCGGGCTGATGGTCGGTATGCATTTCCGATGGTTTGGGGTGAGGAATCATTCAATCTGGGTGCGGGCATGGCTCGAACATATACTGCTGCTGCATTTATCAAGCAAAACATGCCGATGGGACATAGCACCCAATTTCCTTTGGGTCAGGGCGGAGTATTAACTGATCAAGAGGCGGTTGATGTGGCGGATTACTTTTCACACATGGGTCGACCAGACTTTACCGACAAGACCAAAGATTGGCCTAATGGCGGCAAACCTAAAGATGCCAGGTATTAAGGGCTATATTGAACCTATGGCAGGAAATGACGTCTCTTTATGAGGCGTTTTTCTTATGTGCTCACATGCGTATATGCGGATATACGCATAAAATCTTGCTTGTAGCGTTAACTTGAGAGCACAGTAATGATGAAGCCAGTTGAAATAAAGATTGCTTGGCAGGGTCAAAGCGACTGTGAAACATGCACGATTCGTAGCTCTGCTTTATTCGCAGAACTAAATGAAGAGGACTTCTCTAAGATCCACTCTCCAATTGATGATTTAGGTTATGAAGCCAATTCTCCGATTTATTCGCAAGGCGAATCCGCTCAATATGTTTATACCTTGCGTCAAGGTTATATAAAGTTGCTGCATCTCAACCCAGATGGTACCAGCAGAATTGTGAGGCTTGTAAGGCCTGGTGATTTATTTGGTATGGAGTCTCTCTTGGGGGATCACTACAAGCATGCCGCTACTGCATTAACCAATGTTCATGTATGCAAAATCCCAAAAAATGTGATTTCAAGTCTGGGGGAGGAATCTCCGCGACTGCATCGTCAAATAGTAAAGAAATGGGGAGAGGCGCTCTCGGAATCTGAGGCCTGGTTCTCTGAGATTAATACTGGAAGAATAGAAATCCGCTTGGCCAGATTTTTTATGCAGCTTGCCAAGCAGTCGAGCTCGCATTCAATTGCCCCTCTTTTTAGACGGGAAGATATGGGCTTAATGATGGATGTCAAATTTGAGACTATTAGCAGAGCTCTAGCATCCATGGCGGAACAGGGTTTGATTTCAAATGTGACAAGACTATCGGTTGAGATTCCCAACATGAATGCCTTGAAGGATTTTGCTACACGCGGTTTATAGGTTCTGAATATGGGTATCGGACCCCACCAAAATTCATATGTGGAATTCGTAATTACCTGAAGATGGCTGCTTTGGGTCGGACTCAGCCGGCTAACTTGATTCGAGGCAACAGTCTGCTTAACAGTCAATAGCAGCCTAATTGATATGACCTATGCAATGCCTGCTAACCAACCCATGTAATTATGGGTAGCTCGTCTGAAATCGTAGTGGTAGGCTCTTTATGAATAATTTTGAGTGGCTCCATTTATCGTAATGCGCAATGAAGATATAGATCTAAAAATAGTATTACTTAGTGACTAAGATATCTTTTTTTATAGGTTAGGTTTTTTAGGGCGTATCTAAGAAGTCTATATTCAGCGGTATGAGGGTCTCCATTTTGTTCAAGGAACATTCCTAATAAAAGAGGGGCTGAGGAGCAGAGGTTCTTGCGGGTCAAGGGTTCAGTGAAGATTGAGTAAGTAAATATCACCGATAGATAGTGCTCGATAAGTAGATGCCGTTCAATCACCTCTGATTTGTGTGCTCTTAATTTTTTCTCTTCTGATAGTGATTTTGAGCAATGACAGCAAAACCTTAAAGCAATCTTTCGCAATGTAGCTGGAATTTTTAGGTTAGTAACATTGCATAACTGCCTTCCATTGCAATGTTGGCAACGAAATCTCATTGGTCGGTTATGGGTATAGCAGACTCTATAGAACTTTAGGCGCCATGAAAATCTCCAGTATGGAACTGATTCGTTTAAACATTCTGGACAGAATGATACGAACGGTTTGAGCCTTTTATCTCTATTGAAGATGAAATTTAATTTGCTATTATCTCGACTGAAAGAAAATAAATTTACCATTTTCATAAGCCTATTCTCATCAATATTTACCCCATGGGTTATTTTCGTAATAAATTGAGAGAGGTCAGATATATCGATGTCGATAGCTATTGGTATTTTAAAATCTTTCAGTATTGCTGTATAAGGTAGGCGATGCTCATGACGAACCCTTGCAAACCAGGAGCTAGTAATTTCTTCATCAAGGGTGCCTGGGAGCCAAAGCAGAGTAGGTGAGTCAGGTATTTCTTTCACTATTCAGATCCAAATAATTTAAGTTGTTTAGGTGTATTTGTGCCAAATATTTTTGGAGGCTCCTCTAATTCAGATACCTTTTCTAGTAAATAATGAATTCTCTGAAATTCCACATGGCTTGCATCTGTCAAAACGTCATTTATTGATGTTTGATTAATGTCTATTTTTGTTGAGGCAGAAGTACTTTGATTGAGTATGTAATTCATTCTGTTGATGGAGTGATTAATTAAGTAAATTGTTGAATTAGTTTTTGGAATTTGCTTTCCTTGGGTGCGTCTCGAAAATTTGCTTTGGTCGTGTAATCCAAAACTCCAAACTAGCCTCATAAAGATGTCTAAAGATAGGCTATCAAATAATTGAAATAAAAAAGTATTTGAAATTGAGCAAGAGACATTTTCTACAAACTTATGGCTGATAACTCTAGATACTAAAAGTTGAGATTCGCTAGCGGGGATACTTTTAACACTGTCGCCAAAAAGTGGCTTCCCGCATTTGCAGATGGATAAATTATTTCTGGCCCAGGTTAGAGGTTTATTGCAAGAGGGACAGTGATCTGTGAGGCAGATTTTGTGTGCTATGCAGGCTGTATAGAGTGTTAAATCCCATGCTAGCTGTGCATAGTTGCTTTCTTTAAGGCATAGGTGACAGATTTGAGGGGATCTTTGTCTTGTTAGATAAGGTTTTTTGAAGACCAGGCCATTTAACCTTGTGTGACATTGCCCATATATTTTGTAATTTTCTGCAGTAACCCGCATTATGCCTTTCGGCATTACCCCAAAAAGAGGGGCGATCTTGGAGGTGGCATCTATGGTGAGATAGGGGTATGGGTATAGATCAATGTGGCGAAGTAACTCATAGTAGCCGACATGATTTTTATTGGCCATCCGAAGAATATATCCAGGGCCAGATTCGCCTGGTAGCAGTCCATCCTGAATAGGAAAGGTTGCAAACGGAAATAAATCTGTTCTCAATGGGAGCTTAGAATGGGTTAACGCGCGTATGAGCATTTCCATAGTATTTATGAAATGCTAATTTAAGGTGTTCAACTGTGAGAACTCTTGCACTTTCAATTTCGGCAATTTCAACGGACATGATGATGAAATCTGTTAGACGCCGCAAGTTCCCGCCAATGCCTTCAAATATTTCTTTATATTTATGCCGGATAATATTTATGTCCATGGCGCTGCATTGTTGGGCGTAGCCGTTTAAAAATCCCATTAGGGTCGATTCTGTTTGAAATTCAGCAAGATAAAATCGAGTAGCAAATCGAGTGCTTAGTTGCCCATCTCCTAATGCGCCATCAAACAATAGCGAAATATCTTTCGTCCCCGATAACACAGTCGTAATTCCCGTTCTGGTCGAAATATTTTTAACTGCGTCAAGCACTCGCATCCTAAGCTCATCTTTGGATTGTTTGACTACTTGCTGGGATTCATCTATGAACATTGCTATGTATTTTTCACGTTCAATTTGATCTACAACCCGATCTTCTAAAATTCCATCGCGAGTTGAGCGTGAGGTAATCTTTAAAACATAATTGCTTTGCCTTAGCACTGTTGAGTAAAGACTTTTGGGGGTTGGAATTGAGTCGGCAAATGTGATGTTAAGAACCCTTCCATGGGGCGCACCGTTTGTACCTGTTTCAATAGCATTTTTAAGTGAGTCCAAAAGGGTGGATTTTCCCGTTCCCCCATGCCCATGAATTAAGACACCGCTGTTGGGTCGAGCAGTTGCAAGAGCATTTTTTAAGATATGTAAGGTGCCATTGAATGCCTCTTCAAAAAGGGGGTGTCTTAATCGTGTACTACGTAATTGAAGTGAGGCTAAATTATTTTTAGGTTTCATAGGTAATTTACATGTTGGCAATAAATTTAGAGAGGTGCATAGACAACCTCTTCAATAAGAGGGTCAATAGTTTCTAGGGGGGTTTTGACAACTGCATAATTAGCAGTAAGAGCATCAATTTCCGTAATGAGGCAAATTTTTTGTGTAGGCGGTGGCAACATTGGAGGGGTTTCTGGCTTGCCATGCGGATTATCTTGATCGACCTGCCTGCGCCTAGCGTCCATTTTCGCTTCACTTAATTTTCTTTTGCTAGAAGATAGAAATTGGTCTTGCCATGCGCCAAAGCTATATATCGCTTCAAGATGCCTCTGAAGTGCGCCGCTTTCAATGTTCATTTGGCGAAGGGCTTTGCGTTCTGATTTAACCCAGAATAGACTTTTTCCTGCTAGGTCTTCCCGCACTGCCGGAACGGTAATCCAATTTTGAGTCTTTGTATTCAAGACAAAAATACTGCCCATGTCATTAGGGTCAAATCTAACCTCGGTTTTGAATTTCGGACTAATTTGATAGGTGAGGTCGCGCAACACAGGGCTGCGATAGTTAATGGTAAAAAGAGTGATGCCGTTGTTGTCTACCTGACATTGCTTGGGAACGGATAGGTCTCTCCTAAACTCTTCAGTCATGAATGGATACACGGGAACCGTACCTTTTAGCTTTTCCATTTCCTCTATCAGCATATCTCTTGGAGACATTAAGCTGCGCTCAGGAATTGAAACGTTGTGCACGTCAACTACCCATTTAAAGACCCAGGCAATAAAATCGTCAAATGCAATGGTTGCATCCTTCAGGGGGTTATAGCCTGGAATGGAAACCTCGCCTGGCTTAAGTGGCCTTCCTCGCTGAGGCAGTGCATCAGAGTAACGTTTCATCAAATTCTCAACACCACCCTTCATTACTGGTGTTCGAACTGCGCCACGTTCTGGATTGATCCCTAAGTTTTTAGATATCGCATAAAAGATTGCGGAGCGTTGTGACGGCGCATTGTCGATACGCATATATAGAGGTTTGACTGGTAAAGAAAACCAGTCATTTTGAAGATTAAATTCTCTTAATAAGCTTGTTTTATCTCGGTAAGCAAATTCGATGACCTTACTGAATCGCCCAATGTTTTCACCATCAAAACTGACCCATGTAGACAAGATGTAGCCAGAGAATGAATCAATTAAAAATGTTATGACGGGCCTGCCAATAATATTTCCATGCTTCGAGTCGTAGACATATACATCCGATACCGTATGGTCTAGTTCAACATATTGGAATGCATGTTCCGGGTAGCCGCCCCCAATTGAATGTTGCCATTTTTTCTTAACCAATTCCTTTGGCAGGCGCAAGAGATCACGTTCATAGGGTGTAAAGCTTTGAATCAATCTTTTAATGGTTGCGCTACTTATATAGGGGCATCGCAAAAGCGCAAGCGGGGGATTGCCGGTATAGGTAAACGGATCCTTTTCGGGAAATATTTCCTTAAACTCCGATGGCGGTAAGTTATTCACGCGCACATTTACTTCTATGGCGCAAGCCTGCGCCGTTTTTCTGGTTATATTTTTCTTATTATTTTTTTGAATAAAATAATGGCGCTTTAAAACTTCAAATGCAATTTTTATAATGGACGGATGAGATCTATATCGCCCTTTCGGACGCAAGGCATGCCCAGAAATTAAATCCGCAGCATCTTCCCGCGGTTGGTATTGGAGTACCCAAAGTCTGACAGTTGCTGGACTTGGTTTTTTCGGCTCACCTAGAAATGATTTCATTCTATGGAGTTCAGCTTTCAATTCAGAAAAATTATTACCACTAATATTTTTTGCAATTAAATGACAGCAATAAAAAAGCCGACGTTCATGGGCGAACTTTTGCTTTGGATTTAGTTCGATAGTTGAGTAATTATTGTGAAGTGGTATGTCTGAAGTGAAGTCATCGCTTAGCCCTGTCTGTATCACCGCGAAAGACTTATTGGTAACATTGAGGTAGACATCTTCGCGAGTGCTATCCCAGATTTCTCCGGTCGTCATGTTTGTAAAATAAACACGAGTCTCAAGATTCAAGTTAACAAATTCTTTGTTAAATTCGTGGACGGCATTTTCAAATAAAAATGAAAATCCTTTTTGAACTGAAAAATAATTTCTCATATCAATATGCTGGTGACGAATAAATCATCGAGTCATCTTCATATTCAAGCGCACTATTAAGATATAGGTGACGACTTGCTACGAGTTTTAAAACCAATATCTTTGGAAGGCCTGTAATTCTCATGAAAAAATCAAAGCTAATTCCATCTGTGTATTTAAATACCACTTCAATAGCTGATGAAATATCTTCTGTCGTAAATCGAAGGCGTGCACAAAAAGCAATATATTCAGCTCTTTTATGCAAATTTCCTGCGCGAAATTGCAGTTCTGTTTGAACTTCAAATGTAACGTTTAGGGCTTCGCAAATAGACTGGGCTTGCTCAAATAATTGTGGCCAAGGGGCTTTGAGAATAAATTTGTTTGGTTTTACCTCTACTATTGTTGGCCGCCCATTCTTAATGACTAAAAAATCAGGGGTGTATGTTGACCCATTTGAAAGTGTTAGGGTTGCTCTTTGGTGATATATGGCAGTTACACTGGGATTGAGGGCGGTTACCAATACAAAATCAGCCTCAAAACTTGACTCTGTGTTTATCCAGTCAACATCAAGAGCATCAAAATGATAGGCGGTAGTTTTTAAGTGAGGAGCATTCTTCTTGCCACCTACTTGTCGAATGGGGTTTTCATGAATGATTAACGCCCCAGTATTAAATTTTCTACATAGTATTTTTAAAGCCGAATTTTCTTCGGTCGATTTAGATATATGTTGCGTCATAGCACCTCCAGTAACTAAGCTGAAACATCAAAACGCGTTAAATGGGCGCATTTCTCGTGTGTCAGCTCAAATTGAGCTTCAAAAAATTGACTTTATTTTTGAGATTGGAGATACTGTGAGTTCCAAACAGCAGTAGATCCAAGTATCAAAAAAAGTCAGATAGACCTTCAGGTTGATTCTGACTTTTTTACATTTCTAGCTCCTTATCTCTTTTATGTTGTCTAGGGGCTTTTGCGTGAGACTCATTTGCCACTGAACTAAATCGCTAGTGAGTGCATACCAATCTCTTCTTTTGGGAATCTTAAAGATTTTGATTGGAATTTCATTTCTTTCATTAGCCAGGCGAAAGGCGCCATAGGACTTAAATCCTAGCGCTAGGTAGAGGTCTTTACCGCCCACCATGGAGCCATATCTATCCATCAAATCTTTTAATAAATTGTGCTCATTTGTTGCCATTTGAAGCCCTTTTAGGTTCGGACTAGTTTGCCCATGAATTAAAATAAAAAGAGGTTCAGTAAATAAATATTCGAGTAACCCCATTTCTAATGCCAAAAAAAGCGGGTGGACAACCCAAACCTTCTTATGAAAAGGCTCGTATCCAAATTTGGTATGAGGAAATTAAAAGCAGGGGCAATCCAAAAGATGGTCGATTGGATAAACTCTTTGTTTGGCGCACCCCTCGCTTGAGAGGGGATACTCAACCCAAAATCTTCGAAAATATTAGAAGGCTCCATAGATATCCCAAGGGTCTGGATAAGCGTTGGAAGGATATTAATGAGATAGTTTTGGCCGTTGAAAGTGATCCGCAATTTCAAGGCGCCGCAGATCTTTTTAATGCTGATCTTTGGGGTTTATTAGAAATCGAATCTATTGCTGAATCACAAATTTATGAGCGTATTGATCGAGTGCTTATGCAAAATGCCCTTGAGCGTAGGCCAGGAAAAGATATTCCCGGGTATAAGCAAGCAATAATGATCACTAGATTTTCATCGAGCTTTCATGAGGCATTTGAATGGTCGATGGAAGGGGTTCCTCCTTTAATAAGGGGGTACTTAGAGCTACTCCACGGTATGCATGTGAAAACCATGCAATATCCACTGCCAATGGATGCTTTTCCAGTTAGGAGTCCATCCCTAGAAAAATACTTAATTCTTAAGCTTGGTGATTTTGGGAGGGAATGTTATGTGGATTTAATAAAAAAAGTGGACGGTATTGAGATTCTCGAAAATCAGAAAGAGGGAGATAATTCCTTTAAACGTAGGTGGGCAATTACATGGCCAATTTGCAAAGCCGGGCAGATACCGGTGTTAAATGGCTTCTGCAGATGATGAGCGACCTTCCCCAATTAACTGCACTGAAGGGGGTGTTGATTAATCCGCACGTATTTGATTTAAAAGTTTCAGGTCAAAGTCTGTAACTTGGTTTGAAGCTTCTGTCCTGAGGTATGTTTTGACTGCCGCCCTCGTTTTTGGGTCGACTATCCCGCCTTATAACCCCTTTGGTTGAGTAGTGTTTGCAACTCACGAATTTCTGGGGGCGTTAGCGGACGATTCTGGGCTATAGCAACAACGGGTAACTGACCAAGAGCTAGTGGATGTTACCGATTATTCTTCCCATATGGGTCGTCCAGACTTTTCAGAGAAAGCAAAAGATTAGCCCGATGGTGGAAAATCTAAAGACACTAGATACTAGAGTTCGAATATTCTGAGACGTTGTATCTTGACTCAAGAAGTTCAGCGAAAAAACATAGCAAGAGAAAGGGTAAGCGTCTCTCCAGTTGGGCGTATGAAGCCACATGGGCTGCTGCTAAGCCACGAGAATGAAAAAATGGCTCTAGATCGGCTTTATTGCGACCACATCCATTAAGGCCGACATACCAATATGGTGATTGCCCTCCCTTAGCTCTCCCTCATGCTCTGTAAGTTCAAGGATTTTTAATCCACCCAATAGCTCGATCATCATGGATTTAGTGTAAAGATTTTCAATTTTTCCTGGGCCACCAGTTTTATGTTCAATTTGCTTTGGTGTGTAGCCTTGAATTATTAAAATCCCGCCAGGTTTTAATGATGAGATCATATGCTTAAATAACCTTGCTCTCATATTTGGGTCGGCAAATTGAATGAAAATAGCTGCAATGGCATCGTAACAATCTTCTTTCCATTTCCAGGAGTCGCAATCGGAAACAAAAAACCCTATATTGACATTGTTCTTAAGAGCAAGTTTTTTTGATTTTTCAACAGCAACTGGCGATAGATCGAAAGCTTTTACCTTAAAGCCCTGTTTGGCTAGATATACAGAATTTCGACCTTCGCCATCCGCAACGCATAAAACATTTAAGTCACCAGACAAATATTTTAAGGTTGCCTCTTTTAAAAATTCATTAGGCTCAGTTCCAAAAATAAACTCTTCAGTATTAAATCTGGCATCCCAAAATTTTTGGGCATCAGTAAATGACATGTATTCATGCTTTCAAAAAAATATAGGTAATAAAAAACCATAAGTAAACTTCAAAATCTACCTATGGTTTATTGGCTTATTATTTAGAGCAGCCACCTTTTCCGCAGCCACCACTAGAAGTATTTACCCCCAAAATTGGGTAGACTGGACAAAATCTGAAAAAGCCAGTTGCCAGTGGGATTGCTCCAAGCCAGCCCCACCAACCAATGGCGCCAGTTGCTGCTAAGCCAATCAAAACAAACCCAACGAGCATGCGCAAAATACGATCCATACCGCCAACATTTAATTTCATAAACTTCTCCTTATGGTTATTTACCGCAATAATTTTGATACAACACATTCATGGTTGATAAAGCCTCTTTACTTGAGAGGGTGTAGTAAATTTGCTTTCCCTTTCGTCTAGTAGTAACAAGATTTTCATTGCGTAAGACTGTTAACTGCTGCGAAAGTGTTGGTTGGTGAATGTCAAGACATTCTTCAAGTTCGCTTACACACTTCTCCCCTTGAGCTAATTGGCACAATAAGAGCATCCTATCCCTATTGGATAGAGTCTTCATGAGGCTACAAGCTTTCTCTGCAGCAGCGTGCATTTTCTGAAGATCAATGTCTAAACTGATAACAGTCATTGATCTTCCGATTAATTTAAGAGAACCCCAACGAGTGGGCGCCCCTCAATAGTCCATAAGTGAAGCGACCCATCGTATAGCTTGGCATTTTTATTGCCAACTAATTCAGACATCACGAACCAGGCACCAGCAGCTAGATGACCAGTATTGCAATAGGTAATTATCGGGGCATTGTTTTTCATGCCATTACCCGCAATCAAGCCTTCATAAGTATCTTTTGACCAGAAATAGAGGGCTCCATTAACGGATTTTGCTAATAACTCAGGTGCCAGCTCCTTCGCGCCTGCAATATGTCCATAAGTCATTGCGGCAGGACTTTTTGCTACCCCCCAATATTGCGCTGGTTGACGTGCATCTAATAATTGAGGCTTGCTGCTTTTTGATGCCACCGAAACCTCATCAGAGCTAGCAATTAACTCTTTACGAAATGTAGTTGCCGTCCAATTACCTAGATTCTTTTGTGAATTTACCGTGGCGAACTCGCGACCTTCACCCAACCATCCCGCAATTCCACCATCTAAAACAGCTACTTGATCTTCACCATAAACCTTAAATTCCCAGTAGGTTCTTAGTGCTTCATCTACATCGGACATATCTAGTCCGACAGGGACAAGCACAATGGGCTTGTCTGAATTAATGCCTGCGGATTGAATGAGTTTTTCAAAATCTGCTTTCTCTGGAAGGAGGAACTTCACCTTTCTGCCATCCACTAAACGTTCAGTACGAACTTTTTTGAAATCAAGCAAGCTAGAATTATTAATATGCCCACCAACTTCCACCAGAAATTTCTTGCCGGTTGTAGCATCTACAGCAAATTGCGGGGCCTTGAGGTAGCTTGCTGTATCGGTTCGCACTTCAACCACTTGAACTTGAGATAAATTATTTGCTAACCATTCTGCGCTGACAATCGGTCCAGGGAGATTGGCTGACTGGGTCAATCCAGATAATGTTGCTATGATTGCCGCTAAAAGAAACTGAATTTTTTTCATTGCGAGCCCTTTTTAGTTGGTTACTAATAAAAGTTGAGATAGTCGATTCATCAAATGGATCTCGCATTCGCTCAATACAGGATGATTTTGTGCCGATAAAGCCATGGATAAAGAGCCAAGTTGTAATTGAATTTTCTTAATCTTTTGATCTCGCTCATGAATCACTAATGCCATTTCAGCAAAAAAAACCCTGGTAAGAGAACTTAGCCACCTTGCTAAGGGCCCCATTCGACCTTTAACGTTTGCATTAAATCCCTTGAGTGCTTTCAAAACTGTTTTTGCTGGTACTAGTGATTCACCGGTTACCCACTGATTAGTAGTAAAAATACGGACCGGTAAACCTTTTTGATTTAATGCAATACCGATCAAATGAAAAAATTGATTTGTATTTTTGACATCTCGCTTAAAGAGGTGAAAGTGGCCATGCTCACCATTTAGCATTTCATTGGATGGATGCGAGTGGTAATAAAACTCATAACCACTCTCTAAATCCATTAAGTCATTTTTGGGATAGTGTCTCCACTCAACAAAGTCTTTTGATCCGCATAGAGCAACTTCGCTAATCGATATACCCTTTTGTGCATACCGAGTTTGAATATTGGCCAATTCTTTGGCAGACCAAAATAAAGAAGATGGTTTAGACATTTGCCTAGCCTTAACAATTACTCGGCAGATTTACGTTTTCTAGGGCCGCATGGGTTCGTGGGACCACAAGGATTGACTGCTTTTTTCTTTGCTGGCCCACATGGATTGGCGACTTCTTTTTTAGGGCTGCACGGATTTTTTTGTTCAGAGCTAGTTGGTGCCGCAGTGTTATCGCTAGCTTGAGCAAGGGGCATCAGAGTTAAGCCCGCCAAAGCTAAGGCCAATCCTGCAATTGTTGATTTATTTGACATAGATATTCCTTTTGATTATTTGCTCTGAGAAGTTACAAGTCCTTTGGATTTTTTCTCCATCCAAGAACCCAAGAAAAATACACCGACTGCCGCAATTACCATTACTACATTGATGGTGAGATCTGAAATATTGAGCGCTTCTGGCAGAGTGTCTGCTTTACCAAATTCACCTAGCGTTGTCAGGGTCTCAATGCTTGGATAAATACCAGCAAAAATTACTGTACCCAGAATTAGGCCAATTAAAAAAATAGCGGCATCAATACGGCCTGACATCATGCCAACTACTGAGGTGCCAGGACAATACCCGCCAATGGCAAATCCTGCTCCTACAAGCGCTCCACCTAGTGCCGCAGCGCCAAGAAATGCAGGTGGAATAAATAGGTTTTGAGGGGCAATTACGCCCAACCTTTCCAAAATCATGAGGACTACTGCTGCAAATACTATGGCTGTGAACATGACTTTAAACACCGACCAGTCTGTTAAGCGAAACTGAGCCGTGAGTTTATTGGGGTTTCCAAAACCAGCGCGCTCCAGTACAAAACCAAACATACCTCCGAGAATTAATCCTGAAATGGTTATTTCCATGTTATTTTCCCTCTTTCATGAGGTGGCTCGTTAGCAAGCCAACCGCAAAAAATCCACCTAAAAAAGTAAAACCAGCAAGACTTAATACCGCTCCACCAGATAGGCCAAGCCCACTAGTACAACCCGCGGCAATACGAGCTCCAAAGCCAGCTAAAACACCACCTAGCAGGGCCGTAATAGGACGCTTAGATCCGCCAAGGAATTTACCGCCGTCCATTTTGAATTGAATTCTTCTCGCAAAATATGCAGAGATCAGTGCACCTGCGGCAACCCCTATTACTTGCCAGGTAATCCACGCATTTAATGGTTTGCCATCTTCGACCATGCCGCCTAAATATTCATTTGTACTGGTAGCGACAGGCGCCACATTCATACCCAGCCATGCGGTGAGTCTTGTTGTAAGCCCCGTTGCCCCTAGACCGTGCCCTGTAGTCACAAAGGTAATTAGCAAAACGGCGCCTAAAGAAATACCGGCAAGCAAGGGATTCCAATATGGAGCAGGCTGTAACTTCTTACTTTCTCTATTCATTGATATTCGCTATAGTTAAGTAAATAATAATATATAAAAATATATATTAATAAATAAAAATTTCCCAGTCAATATTTTTTCACTGAATAGGCGCTAAAACAATTATTTCTTGATATAGATCATGGCGATCCAAGAAATTTCAAGAAAATACAATAAAGGGGTGAGCGAGGTTAATCTAGATCCTCCATTGGATATGCATCAGCTACATAGGCTGGACCTTTCATGAGGGATACTAAAATTGCTCCAATGGTGATTGTAAAGATGGCCAACCAATACACTATCAAAGTACCAATTCCGAGGATGTCGTACATTTTGACTGATGCTGCGGAGATGTGAAGATAGGTATTCTGCGCAAATATCCTCCCAATAAATGACGGAATAAAAATTAGAGGACTACCCAATCCGAGGAGTAAGGGTATGTTACGTAGAATCTTCCTCTCGGCACCCGGTGGACAAGTTTGAAAGCCAGGCAAAATATTAAGTAATGTGCTCATATTCTTTAACTTTAACGTTATGTAATTTTTCTTACCATGTTTTAAATCAAAAAAATTAAGAGCATTTTCGGATTGATGAAATGCATGGCGTACAATTTTTCAGAGATGAGCATTTTGGGGTTTTAAAAAATTTGGGCAAAGTTCAAGATATAAACAACGAATCCTCTTTTTTAATAGCGCTGTAGCTTGTGTATAGCTTTTAAGTTTTTTTGCTTAAGCGTTTTGGTAAATATTTAAAAGGGTGTATGGGTAAGATTTCAGTAGATTCGAATTATCGTTATATAGCCGCCGCCAATGAAGTCAATGCCAGAATCACTCAAAGACAGCAAGCGTTAGCTTTGTATGTAACATTAGTAGTAAGTCTATTAGCGGCATTGGTAGCTATGCGACCAAATCAGGGGATAACTGATCCACCTATTGAGTGGCTAATCCTAGGTTTTCCGGTTGCATCCCTATGCTTCTCTTTTTTAAACTACAAATCTGAAGTCACCCTTTCCAACCTGAGGGCTTACCTATCAGAGCTAGAAAAGATAGATACCGAATCTCCATTACTTCCTGCATACAATACCGATCGAGCGTGGAGCGCTGGAGCTAATAAGGGGAGAAGATTCCATGACTATGCCTCAGCAATTTTGGCGATTGGCGGCAACGCGATTGGGCTTGGTGCCGCTTGGAAAATATATCCTTTGCGCCTTAATGCTGAGCCAATTTTTCTTTATATAGGTGTTGCATTAGCCCTTATTTCCATCATATTTTTACTTGCAACGCCTGTATGGAGTTATCAAGCGGACTAGAGGTACGTGCCTAGGGATTGCTTGCTTCCCCACCAGCACTTTTTTTAATGAATAATCTGACAAAAAATACAATCATGCCCAGCATGAATAAGATAACGGCCAAACTTAATTGACCAGCAAAACTTCCGAAAAGTTCAAGTAGCATTTTCTTCTCTATTTAGATTTAGTTGAACTACTTTAAATCTAGAAAAATCTTTTGCCTTTGACGCATATCAAAAAATTTATAGAGGCTTTTAACACTCGCGC
>Ga0364901_10063_pt1 | contig 44643 bp, 34 predicted proteins | sample ExccelJu500002D4_FD_206968 | JGI IMG/M metagenome (GOLD analysis project Ga0364901, IMG submission 206968) | Enriched cells from Trout Bog Lake Hypolimnion, Wisconsin, USA - BchlTB.July09.5000.02.D4 | ecosystem: Environmental > Aquatic > Freshwater > Lake > Hypolimnion/Profundal zone | place: USA...
GCTTTCTTTGAATACCCATGCATATCTCAAAGAACATCGACTGTTAAACAAGGCTATTTTACCTGCTGCAGCCTATGTCGAAATTTTTTTAACAACCATACAATATTTATTAGCAAGCAAAGAGGGGCAAACGATAGGTGTTCTTAAAGAAATTCGTTTTGAACAGTTGTTAATGTTTTCTGCACAGTCCAAGCTTATTGAAATTCAGTTATCACAGGTCACTGATAATCATTATCAATTAAATTTTTATAGTTATGAACAAGATATTTGGCAGCAACATGCTGCAGCAAATATGGATGTTCTGGATCATCCTCCACTCATGAAAACATTAAATTTGGAGGAACTTAGAACACTTGATCCTATTGATACCGGGTTGCTATATAAAAAGTTGACTGCTAGCGGGATCGAGTATGGAAATGCATTTCAAACCTTGAAAAAAATCTATCGACAAGAAAATAAAATATATGCTGAAATAGCTACATCCTTGTCGGTGGAGGATTACTATATCCATCCTGTATTATTAGATGGATGTTTGCAATTAACAGGTTTATTTGAAAACATACATGAGCAAACAGAAAAAGACATACTCTATTTGCCAGTAGGCATTGAGAAATTTGTATTTTTACGAAAACCCGGGGTAAGGTTATATGCAAAAGTACAAAGCAAAGTCATTACGAATGAAATGCGCAGTGCAGATATTTGGCTTTATGATGAACAAGGTCAGTGTTGTGTATTTATAGAAGGCTTCCAGGCCAAACGTGTCAGTTATGATTCACTCCATAAGCAATTACATTCTGGTCGAGAATTGCGTGATTTTCTCTACACATTGACATGGCGTCTCACGCAAGAAGTTAATGCTTTCAAAGAGCGCTTCATCCCGGACTTCGAATCCCTTGCAGCATTAACAACAGAAGTGAATCAAAGCTGTAAGTGTTTTTGGGAATCAGAGGAATATTCATTCTATATAGCGGGTTTTACAATAATCAACGAACAAGCTATTGGTTATATTCAACAAGCCTTAATACAACTGGGTTTTGTTAATCAGCTAGGAACATCTTTTGCAGCAGAAGAACTTCGTGTACAGCTGGGCATTTCCTCAGCGCATCAACGTGTATTTGAGCGATTCCTAGCATTACTAACGCAGGCAGGATTTTTGGAGGTAATGGATAATCGATACACATTGCTGAGGTCTTTCGATTCGAAGCTTAAAACTTTACCAGATAAATTAAAGACAACACATTCGATTGAATGGACGATCGTGGCCCGTTGTGGTGAGCAATTAGCTTCAATATTAAAAGGCGAAGAAGAAGCCCTAGCGTTACTCTTTCCAGAGAAAGATGCGATATCAGCCGCTCATCTTTACCAAGACACTTTAAATGCCCAAACACTTAACAAATGCTTAGCAGAAGCATTATCTAAACATCTTTGTAAAAATAGTAGACTTCGTATTTTAGAAATAGGAGCAGGTACAGGAGGTACTACGCAAGCAATACTCTCTGTTTTGGAGGGATATGAGGTTGAATATGTTTTTACAGATATTGGACAAACTTTCTTAGACCGTGCTAAGAGGCGATTTGCTGAGATGCCTTCGCTTCGCTACGCACTATTGGATATCGAAAACGATCCGAGGGAGCAAGGTTTTGCCCCATATCAATTTGATATTATTATCGCTGCTAATGCATTGCATGCAACACGAGATATCCATGAATCCTTAGCAAATACCCGATTATTGCTAGCGCCTAAAGGCCGATTAATTTTATATGAATGTGTAACGCCTGCACCTTGGTTAGATATGACCTTTGGTTTGTTAGACGGTTGGTGGCGTTTTGAAGACACAACGCTTCGTCAAGATAACCCGCTGTTGAGTTTAGAAAATTGGAATAATGCATTACATGCAACAGCTTTTAATGAAGTTTATTATTTATCGCATGCCCAAGACGCTAATCTTATTTTTGCTCAAGCCGATGAATCGTATTATTCGATTGGAAGAATGAAGCCTGCTTGGTTGGTGATATACGATACAACCACACAGACATTAGCAGACAAGTTAGACCATCTTTTGACACAGAATGGTGACTTAGTAACTTGTACTGACACGGCTTCTCTTGAGACTATCCCATTGGCAGCACAGGCGGTCATTTATTTACCGGGGATGTTTTCCGCGATGATAAATTCGCTTAGTCCACAGGAATTAATGCAAGAAGTGCGTCGAATGAACGAGCCATTGATTCAGCTGGTTAAATCTATTACTACAAAACGAATACAAACACCAAAGTTATTTATTTTTACGCAGCAATCGCAATTTTTTAGCAGCGAAATTACTATTTCATCCTTCGAAGTGGCACAAGGTAGTCATTGTGGGTTAAGTGACACGATTCACCCTATAGCTGCAACATTATGGGGAATGAGTCGGAGTTTGCGCCATGAGATGCCAGAGCTAGCCTGTATTACTGCGGATATAGAAGATATATCATTAACTACGCAAGCATCTATGATTCAAAGTGTGTTATATCAACAAGGCGACTCACAGCAGTTACTTATTCGAGATGGGAAGTGCTATGCCTTGAAATTAGTACGCCGATTCGCTGATTATTTATCTCTTCCAGCCGTTGAACAATATCGATTAACTACAGGAGAGCAACCTGTATTGGGATCTCTCCATTATGAACCCTATCAACATGTACCATTATTACAGAATGAAATAGAGATCGAGGTTCGAGCGGCGGCCTTGAATTTCAGAGATGTTTTAATGGCTATGCAGGTATATCCAGACAGCACTACAGTTTTAGGCTCGGATTTATCGGGTGTTGTGCGTGCCGTCGGCAGTCAGGTTAAGCAATTCAAACCGGGCGATGAAGTGATAGGATTAGGTGAAGCAGTATTCTCAAATAGAACGCATGTTCATTCATCGATGGTTTGTTTAAAACCAAGTAAATTAACTTTTGCACAAGCTGCGGCATTACCTACCGTTTATCTGACTGTACATTATTGTTTGCAAACAATTAGATCTTTAAAAGCGGGTGAACGAATTTTAATTCATGCTGCGACAGGTGGTATTGGATTGGCGGCGATAGCATATGCTAAGGCTGCGGGAGCTATTGTTTACGCAACGGTAGGAAGTAGTGAGAAGCAAGCATATTTACATAGCATGGGTATTAATCATATTTACGATTCAAGAAGTACTGCATTTGCAGAACAGATTCTACAAGATACTGATCAGCAAGGTGTAGATGTTGTTATAAATTCGTTAACGGGTGAAGGATTTATTCAAGCCAGTTTGAAGGTATGTGCGAAAGGTGCTACTTTCATCGAGCTATCTAAACGAGAAATTTGGACGTCAGGACAACTTAAAGCTGTGCGTAAAGATGTCATTTACCACACTGTGCCGATTGATAAGCTTTTAATGCAGCAGCCTGAAATGTTTGCAGCCATATTCCAAGAAGCTTCAAAGCATTGGTCAGATAATGCTTATGTTCTCCCTATTACTTGTTTTGCTGCCCAAGAAGCGCAGAGTGCATTTCAGTATTTACAAAATGCCAAGCATATAGGCAAAGTGGTTATTGAATATAATCAAACATTGACTTTTTCACCTATAAAAACACATGTTATTACGGGTGGTTTAGGCGGATTGGGATTGGCGTTGTGCCGTTGGATGATAACGAGGGGTGCACGACAAATTTTAATTGTATCCAGACGTAAAAATTCATCAGAAGAGCAAGCCATTCTTAATACCTTACAAAAGCGAGGTGCTGAAATTTCAGTGGCAGTGGTCGACTTAACGGACACACACCTTTTATTATCTTTTCTCCAAAATAAAGTGTTAGGTATTGTAATACACGCCGCAGGTGCTCTTTCAGATGCATTTTTGTATAAGCAATGTTGGGATTATTATGAAATCGTGTATCAAGCAAAAGTGACGGGCACACAAGGATTGTGGCATGCACTCAAGCACGTTAATTTTGAATGTTGTTTATTATTTTCTTCAATAGTCGGTGTTTTTGGTTCAGCTGGTCAGAGTAATCATGCCGCAGCGAATAGCTTTTTAGACAGCATGGCATATTATCTTCGTGCATTGGGCAAGCCTGTTCAAACGATTAATTGGGGAGCCTGGTCTGAAATTGGTTATGCGGCTCGATATGGTGCAGATAAACACGCAGGTGCATTAGGATTTATCACTCCAGAAGAAGGTTTGAATATTCTCGCAGAGATTTTGCAACATCCTATGTGGTCACAAACCGTTGTCTCTCCGATTGATTGGCAAGCATGGCAAACCCAATCAAGCCTGCCCGATTGGCTTGCTGATTTTCGTGCGAAACGTGCACTTGACAGCGAAACAATTTTATTGCAACAACTACAAGCTACGTCTGAAATGCAACGTAAGAATGTGCTGAGTCAATTTCTTAAGCAACAACTTGCTGAAGTCCTGGGATTAACAGATGTAAATTCAATTTCTGAAGCTAAAGGCTTTTTTGAAATGGGTATGGATTCTTTGATGTCATTGAATTTGCGCAATCGTATTCAAGCAAACATCGGTGAGACGCTCAATTTATCGAGCACCTTTGCTTTTGATAATCCAAATATTGCGTGTATGAGTGACAAACTGCTCTCATTACTGCAATTGACGCCGCCGATGATAAAACGGGATGATGCTATTTCACAACCCATGCATGAATCAATTGCCATCATGGGTATTAGCTGTCGGTTTCCAGGGGGAGCAAATACACCCGAAGCTTTTTGGCAGTTGTTAGATGAAGGTCGAGATGGAATTACTTTGATTCCTACAAGTCGTTGGGATAATAGTGTTTATTATGATTCAAACCGTGAAGCTAAAGGCAAAAGCTATGTTGATAGAGCCGGGTTTTTGGATATAGATGTAAGCGCATTTGATGCAACCTTTTTTAACATTAGTCCAAAAGAGGCTGTAAAAATCGACCCTCAACAACGCTTGTTATTGGAGTTGACTTGGGAAGCACTAGAAGATGCGGGAATTATTCCTACGCAATTAGCAAGACAACCAGTGGGTGTCTTTTTAGGAATTGCTTCACAAGATTATAGGGACTTATTACAACAAGCAAATGAAGTTGATGCTTATGATGCAACAGGCAATGCTTTGAGTACCGCAGCAGGACGATTAGCATTTTACTTTGATTTTCGCGGGCCTTGCATGAGTATTGAAACGGCATGTTCTTCTTCGTTGGTTGCTTTACATCAAGCTGTAAATAGCCTACAACAAGGTCAGTGCAATATTGCGATTGTGGGTGGCGTGAATTTGTTGCTTTCTCCAAATTTATTCATTAGCTTTAGCAAAGCTAATATGCTTTCACCGGAAGGTTACTGCAAAACTTTTGATGCAAATGCAAATGGATTTGCTCGGGGTGAAGGTGGTGCTGTCCTAGTGCTTACTCGTAGGCCGATAGCTCAGGTTTACGCTTACATAAAAGGCAGCGCAATTAATCAAGATGGGCATAGCAGCGGTTTAACAGTACCGAATAAAGATTCGCAAATTGCTTTGTTAGAAAAAGCATTAGAACAGGCGGATTTAACGGCAGAAGAAATTGATTATATCGAAGCTCATGGAACAGGTACTCGTTTAGGGGATCCGATTGAAATTGGAGCGATCGATGCTGTGTATGGTCATCGTAAAAACAATAAAAAACTTTATGTTGGTGCGGTGAAATCTAATCTTGGACATTTAGAAGCTGCATCAGGTATGGCTGGCCTTTTCAAAATACTCTTAGCAATGCGTTATGGAAAAATTCCACAAAATGCACATTTTAAAACGTTAAATCCTTATTTGCGGTTCAATAAAGAAAAGATCGGATTGATTGATAATAGCAGTGTTCTCTGGCAGAAGAAGGTAGGTCCACGTAGAGCAGGCGTAAGTGCTTTTGGCTTTGGCGGTACTAATGCGCATGTAATTTTAGAAGAAGGATCAGTCATTGAAAACCGTGAGCCTGTTGTGTTTGCTGAATATCTATTTTGTTTAAGCGCGAAAACCGAATCTGCGTTAGAAAGGCAAATTCAATTACTTGCAAATTATATCGTTCAAACAACCGAGTCGCTATCTAACATTAGTTATACCTTAAATACAAGTCGTGAAGGGTTTGATTATCGTGTAGCGATTATTGCAACAGATAAAGAAAATCTCCACAAAAAATTGACCAACAAAATCCTTGTAGGGGCGGACCCATGTGTCCGCCCTGAACGTGGTACGGAACATAATTTTGTGCCAAACGCAACCTACGAGGAGGATGGACACATGGGACAACTCCTACAGAAAATGGCTTTGGCATTTTTACATCATGAACCTGTCAATTGGGATTTATTATATGGTGAACACAAAAACAATCTAACAAAAATTTCATTATTCACCTATCCATTTGAACGTGAACAATATTGGATAAAGATTAAGCCCAAAATCATCCTACTTGACACGGTCACAGCGCATCTAATATGGCAAAGTAAAGAATTGCTCAGTAATGGTGATGGTGTTTTAAACGCAAATATTAATTCATCTATGCAAGGATATCTCAGAGACCATGTTGTATTTGCTGATATTGTTTTTCCAGCTGCTGGTTATATTGATGGCGTTTTATATGCATTACAAACTTTTGAACTTGATTCCCTGAGTATTGTTGATTTCGTTATTGAACGACCTTTATTGCTGGATTCACATAAAACTGTTTGGGCACAAATGTTAATTCAGTCGCAAGAGAAAGGACAATACATAGTGACGCTCAATGCGCAACAAACCAATAATACGTGGCAAACGCATATCCGTGCGAAATTAGTGCCTCGCTTAAATAGATTACAATTAATTGAATCCATTCCAGCACTTAAAATTCAATGTTCCACGCCAGTCAATATTGATCAGCTTTATGTGCAATTTGCTTCAGTGGGTATGAATTATGGAAAAGCGTTTCAGACCATGAGTGCTTTATGGCAGGGAGAGGATTCCCTATTAGCTGAAATCAGCACGAATTTGCCGATGGAAGGCTATTGTATCCACCCAGTTTTGCTGGATGCTGCATTACAAGCTTGTGCAGGATCGAATTTAAGCAAGTTATATTTACCATGGGCCATCGAAAATATTGATTATAATAGCCAAGCAGATATTCCTTGTTATGTCTATGCTCAATTACAAACTAAAGATACTCAGCAATTACGGGCTGATCTCATGCTATTAGATGCACAGGGACGTGTGGTATTAAAACTTTCTGGATTCCAAGCCAGAAACAAAACGCAAATACAGCTAGAACAGATTTTGCATCCGCAAAAACAGCTCTATATGATTCCACAATGGCAAATCTGTGAAAAGCGCTTCGAAAAAAGCCTAAGTGGCACTTGGCAAGTCATTGGCGCTACGGGTACGCAAATACAACAACTAAAGATTTTATTTGAAAAAACGTTGATTTTAAATTTCAGTGACACATTTGATATTCCAGAAAAAGTGGATGGTATTCTATATCTAAAAAGTTTTAATGAAAACGAACCACTAACAGCTGCAACTCAACTATTAGAATTCAGTCAATCACTCTTGCGTTTGGCAAGCCTACCTAGAATAGCAGTGCTTTCACAGGGTTTATATGCTGCAAACACATTAAAGAATGCAAGTCTCTTAGGATTTGTCAAAACGTTGTTGTTAGAGCACCCTACATTAAATTGTCAGCTAATGGATTTGCAGACACTGACGCAACTGCAGAGTGCTCTATCTCTCGCTGAACCGATTCAAGCATGGGAAAATGAAAGTGTTTATGTATATCGTTTAATACCATTTATTACAAAGCAAATTTCTTTTTTCTTCAAAAAGCAGGCCAATTATTTAATCACGGGTGGTTTAGGTGGATTAGGATTGTCACTAGCCAATTGGTTAGATGAACAAGGTGTCGCAGAAATTACACTTGTATCTCGTCATGATCCTAAGGATAGTGAAAGCACGGCTTTTTCTGAACTTCGAGCCAAAGTATCTATTTTATCGTTTGATGTAAGCAACCCCACTCATGTTAATAATTTGATCAAAACATTGTCTAAAGATTCACATTTACCTTTGAAAGGTATTTTCCATTTAGCAGGGATATTAGATGATGGTGTGATCACAGAACAAACGCCTACACGTTTTCAAAAAGTATTTGCTCCGAAAGCGCGTGCAGCGTGGTACTTACATGAGGCGATACAAAGACAAGCCCTGACTTTGGATTACTTTGTTTTCTTTTCATCTATCGCTTCAAGTATGGGAGCACCGGGTCAAAGTAACTATGCGGCAGCAAATAGTTTCCTAGACCAATTAGCACTTTATCGACATAGACAACAACTGCCAGCCCTTAGCATTAACTGGGGCCCTTGGGCTGGAAGCGGAATGGCAAAACAACATATTGATGAACAGCATAGACAAGGCATACACGCGTTAACCTCACAAGAAGCATTAAATGCTTTAGAAACATGTTTAATGCAATCGCTTCCTGTAATTCAAGTGGCCGATATTGAGTGGAAGCAAGTGGCTAAAGTTTTTCCACATAAACCTGCATGGCTTTCACCCTTGACCAAAGAGAATGCTTCTTCAAATAAAGAAGGTTATCTAATGCAATTATTAACCCAAACACCGGTAAGTGAGCGAGAGGCGTTATTAAAAGCAGAAATAAAACGATTACTCAAAGAAACCTTAGGCTTATCTGCGCAGCAAAGTATTTCAGATTCGATAGGATTTTTTGAAATGGGCATGGATTCGCTAATGTCTGTTGAATTAAAAAATAAATTGCAAATTGGCGTAGGAAATGTGACGACATTGTCTTCAACTTGGTCTTTTGAAAATCCAAATGTAATAGAAGCAACACAGTCGTTAATGAAGTTAATGGGTTTTAGTGAACCCATTACAGAGGATGTTCAGACATACGAAAATATGTCTTTAAATGATATTAAGCGCCTGTTAGATGGGGAATAGTGTATCGATTAATAGGGGACTATCATGTCTGAAGAAATAGCATTGAGAACATTGCTTAATAAAGCAATGCAGCAGCTGGAAGTTAGTCAAAAAAAACTAAAAAAATATGAGGATGCTCTTGTCCAACCGATTGCGGTCATTGGTATGAGCTGTAGATTTCCAGCGGGCGCAAATTCCTTAGACACATTTTGGGAAAAACTTCTGTCAGGGACAGATTTAGTGACGGAAATTCCCAAAATGCGCTGGGATGTAGATGCCTATTACAGCCCTGAGGCTGCGCCTGACAAAATGTACACACGTAGGGGGGCATTTTTACAAGAAGATTTAAGCTTATTTGATGCAAGCTTTTTTAACATTAGTCCAAAAGAAGCAGAAACTATGGATCCTCAACAACGCTTATTACTAGAAGTAGTTTGGGAGGCTTTAGAAAATGCGAACATTCCTGCTAACACCCTTAAAGGCCGAGAAATTGGCTTCTTTTTAGGAGAAATGAATAATGATTATCGCATTCTATTGAGCGAGGCAAATGAATATAATGCTTATATTGGTAGTGGAAATGCACCTAGTGCGGCAGCGGGGCGAGTGTCCTATATCTTAGGATTGCAGGGGCCTTGTATGGCTATTGATACGGCATGTTCTTCTTCATTGGTCGCACTTAACGCGGCTATTCAAAGCATACATGAAGGTGAAAGTGAATTAGCCATTGTTGCGGGTGTGAATTTAATCCTCTCACCAAAAATAATGGTATACATGTGCCAAGCAAAGATGTTATCACCGGATGGATATTGTAAGACGTTTGATGAAAGTGCTGATGGTTATAGTCGTGGAGAAGGGTGTGGTGCGGTTATATTAAAACCTTTACCAAAAGCAAAGCGAGATAAAGACAACATTTGGGCAATTGTCAGAGGAATTGCCGTCAATCAAGATGGAGCAGGCAGTGGATTAACCGTGCCGAATGCTAATGCTCAAGAGCGGCTTATTCGAAGCACACTGACTAAAGCAGGATTACAACCAGAAGATATCGATTATATTGAAGCTCACGGTACAGGTACCCATTTAGGTGACCCTATTGAAATCCGCGCGCTAACGCAAGTTTATGGTGAGCGCAAAAATAAAGCTGAAAAGACGCTGGTTATAAGTTCAACAAAACCTTATTTAGGACATTTAGAATCTGCGGCTGGCATAGCAGGTATCATTCGCACTATTTTGAGTATGAAACATCATTGGATACCAGAGCATCTGCATTTTAAAACGCTCAATCCTGCAATATCTCTTATAGAAATGGGAGCAAGTATTCCAGTATGTGGAGCTGCCTGGCCTGATACAGGTTTGCCTAAACGCGCGAGTGTAAGTTCATTTGGATTTAGCGGGATTAATGCGCATGTGATTCTTGAGGAAGCAGAAAAAATTGAGGAATGCTCAGCAATAGAACTTCCAGAGTATTTATTCTGTTTTAGCGCAAAAACAGAATGGGTATTACAAAACCTTATTGAATTATTTGGAGAGTACATTGCTAAAACAAATGAAGCATTGTTCAACATTAGTTATACATTAAATACATGTCGTGAGTCATTTGAATATCGTGCAGTTATTATCGCAACCGATAAGGAACAACTACTCGAGAAAATAATTAACAAAATATTTATAGGGATGAGACCATGTGTCGACATTGAATGTGATAGAAAACATAATTTCTTTTCAAACACAAACTTTCAGGAGGGCAAGCACGTTGGTTCACTCTTACAGGAAATGGCATTGGCATTTTTACATCATGAACATGTAAATTGGAATTTATTGTATGGCGAATACAAACATAATCTGACCAAAGTTTCATTACCCACTTATCCATTTGAGCGTAAAAGCTACTGGTTCAAGAAAACAAAAGCTGTATCTTCAGATATTATTGCTAAACCTGAGTGGAGGTTGATAAAACGTCGTTTGCCCTCGGAAAAGTTATCAGGTGATCACTTGCATTGGGGACTAGTGGGTGCTCCAATAGACTGGCTACATTCATTACAAATATGTTTTGAAAGTCAGGCTATTTCTGCAAGCGGTTATGCTAACCTTAGTAATGTGGATAATAATATACAGGCTATTATTTACGCATTTTTAGAAGTGGAAGTTCTACAGTTGTCATCAACTTCGGATGAAATTATAAGCTATTTAAAGCAGAATTTAGGAAACCATATTTATATTACAATTTTGGTTCCTACCTTACCAAAAAAGCAAATTTCAATGTTTCTGAACTTAATCGACACGATAAATGCCGTTTTGGACTCAAAAAAATGCACACTGATTGTAACAGACGTAGGTAAGCGTCAAAAAAAATCCTTGTTGCAAACCCTAGAATTGCTACGACAGAATCCCGCTAGTGGCGAATTATATTTTGTTGAGGGTGGAAAAATATCGTGCTATGCGCGCTCACACATTGATAATCAATCTAATTATCTGATAAAAGAAAAACTAGCAGAAGATCCTCAATATACATCCAAAGTAAAATTGAGCTTAACAGAGGTCATTGAGTATCTTACACAAGAAGTAAGTATCATTACTGGGATACCAAAAGAAGAAGTCAAGATTGATCAAGGATTCATGGATATGGGCATGGATTCTTTAATGATCGTTGAACTTAGCAAGCGTTTATCTGAAAAATTAGGTGAACATGCAAAGATCCAAGGCAGTGAATTATATGCGTATCCAAATATACATAAATTAGCAGAATATTTCTGTGGTGAGCTGCAACATTTAGGTCATCAAATAAATGAGCCAAAAAACATAGATAAATCAGATATCGCTATTGTAGGTATGAGCTGTCGTTTTCCAGGGCATAGTAATTCGCCAGAAACCTATTGGGATTTTTTAATAAACAAAGGTAATGGAATTATAACTGCTTCGAATGAAAGACGTTTAATGACTAACGCACCTGAAGATGTAGAATGGAAGGCAGGCTTTATCGATAATATTGAATATTTTGATCCCTCATTTTTCAATATCAGTTCCAAAGAAGCAGATTACATGGATCCTCAGCAACGTTTGTTGTTAATGGTTTGCTGGGAAGCCCTTGAACGAGCGAATTATAAACCTTCATCCTTAAAACAAAATAGAACGGGTGTATTTGTTGGTGCTGCTGGCATGGAATACGCAGCACTCACGCAGCAAGATGAAGAATCAAATGAGAAAAGCCATGCCTTGCACTCTGTTACGGGAACTTTGTTAAGTGCGATATCAGGACGTATTTCTTATGCATTAGGATTAGAAGGTCCATCTATGGTCGTTGATACAGCCTGTTCATCTTCATTAGTAGCACTCCATATGGCATGTGATCAGTTAACAAATGGGACTTGTGATGTCGCGTTGGTTGCTGGAGTGGCTTTAGAATTGTCTTTTGAAACGACAAGACTTTTGCGTGATGCAAATTTACTCAGCCCAACGAATAGCTGCAAGACATTTGATATTAACGCAGATGGTTTTGTACGGGGGGAAGGATGCGGCGCTATTGTGCTGAAACGCTTAAGTGAAGCTTTGAAAGATGGAGATAATATTCTTGCTGTAGTGAAAGCAAGTGCGTTAAATCAAAATGGTATATCTTGTGGATTTGCGGCACCGAATGGTACAGCACAAAGAAACCTATTTAAAGAGGCCCTTATAAAGTCCGACATCAGTGCAAACGATATAAGTTATATTGAAGTAATGGGTGTAGGCGCTAAACTAGGTGATGGTATAGAAGTAGATGCAATTAATGCAGTTTATGGTCAAAGCCGAATAACCCCTATTATATTAGGTGCTGTCAAGACGAATATTGGACACACAGAAACGTGTTCAGGAATAGCGAGTATCATAAAAGTTGTCCTAGCGATGCAATATCAAAAAATTCCAGCGAATATTAATTTTTCAACCTTAAATCCTGAAATAAGATTAGGTGACAACATTAAGTTATTGCAGGAGGCCACAGCATGGCACAGCGCGGATAAATCAAGAATTGCTGCGATAAACGCATTTGGTATTACGGGCACAAATGCACATGTGATTTTGCAAGAAGCTCCAGATATAGAAAAAAGCAAGCCCGTAGAATTATCTGAACATTTATTTTGTTTGAGCGCAAAAACCAAATCGGCCTTGGAAAAACAAATTGAATTATTTACGCAGTATATTGCGCAAACAACGGAAGCATTATCCAACATTAGTTACACACTAAATACCTGTAGAGAGGCATTTGATTACCGAGTAGCGATTATTGCGACAGATAAAGAAAATCTCCACAAAAAATTGACCAACAAAATCTTTGTAGGGGCGGACCCATGTGTCCGCCCTGAACGTGGCACCGAACATAATTTCGTGCCAAACACAACCTTCGAAGAGAACGGACACATAGATTCGCCCTTACGAGAAATGGCATTGGCGTATTTGCATCATGAAATTATTAATTGGAATGACCTTTATGGTAAACATAAAAAACAATTAAACAAAATATTAATGCCCACTTATCCGTTTGAACTTAAAGCTTTTTGGATAACAAAAAAATACCATACAGAGGCAGATAACAAAAATAAAGTCCAACCAGGATATTTGCTTTCTCTACTGAAACAATGTGAAATAAACCAACGTGAATCGATATTAAAAAACGAGTTAATTCAAATACTGAAAAATACCTTACTGCTTAGCCAAGATTACAATATTGAGGAAAACCAAAATTTCGTAGAACTTGGAATGAATTCTTTAAGAGCAATTGAATTGAGTGAATATCTTCAAGCTATCATCGGTGTTGAATATTATTTAACGAAGACATTGCTGTTAGAAAAAAATAATGTGTTTTTGCTGAGTGAGTATTTGTTGGATATTCTTTTTAATAAAGAATCGGCATCACAATCGTCTCATTTAGGCTTGTTAAAAACGCTTTGTATTAGAATTTTACCGGACGCTGACGCTCAGATTTTTATTTTCCCCCCATTAGGTTTTGGTGTAGAAAGCTGTAAGATTTGGGCTGATAAAATACCAGGAAAAGCTAACATCTGGGTGTTTGGTGATGAATCAGAAGATAATTGGGCTGAATTGATTGCCAAGCTATTAACTCAAGCACCCTCAAATGACTTACCTACTTCTATATTTGCCCATTCATTTGGTAGTTTAATCGCTTATAAATTTCTGATAAAAGCGCAAGAGGGAAAAACGTTTAATATTACAAGATTTATTACTTCATGTTTTCCCTCGCCCCATTTTTCTGCTGTTATCAACCCGTTTTCTTTGATTAATTATTTAGGAACAATACCCATTCAAGAAGCTAAAGATCTGTTAATTTCGTTAGAAATATTGCCTGACGGATTTTCTGATTTAATATTATCCAATGAGGCTATCCGTAATCAATTTAAACTCTATCAATCAATAATATGTTCTAAAGAAAATGAATGTATATTGGATTGTCCGATAGTAGCAATCTATGCGGAAGAAGACACCTTAGTAAAGACTTGTGATAGCGTTGCTGATTGGGCTAGATATACGCAAAACATATTCGAGTTGAAAAAGATAAAATTGGGGCATAGTTACTTTTTAAATCCTCCTAATTTTATTTTTCCATTGTTATGGGAGAAGAGATAAAGTAGGAGCGCGCGCCGTCGCCCCGCAATTGTCTGGCAATGAATATATTTAATTAAACCGTTATAAATGATTATTATAGATTATAATTTAAAAAGCCAGTTATTTAAAAATAGGGGGGAAGAAAAATGAGCTTCGAAGAAGAAGATAATTTTACGTATATAGTAGTTAAGAATCATGAAGATCAATATTCAATTTGGCCTGACTTTAAACCCATACCGGCTGGTTGGGAAGATATGCAAAAAAGGGGCAATAAACAAGAATGTTTAGAATACATAAAAACTGTTTGGACGGATATGCGTCCCCGTAGTTTAAGAGAAGCTATGGATAAAGATAAAGATTCGAATTGAGCAGAAACTTAACAGACAATAGGCATGGGTATCGCGGAAAATTAGGCCCTTCCGAAAGGGCCTAAAAGTATCCAAAAGTGCGCAATCTTAATAATTTATTGATAAATCAATATGTTAGTAATGACGCAGATTGTAGTTAGTTGAATTAAGAAGTATACTGGCTTTAGTAGTTGCGAACAGGTAGGAATGTAGTGATGAGTATTTTTTGTAAGCATTTAACTGAGGCTCAGGAAAATTATTTTCAGCATTGTATTAACGCATTACGGATCTCATTCAGAATGTTTATAGCAGCCGTTGCCTGCTTTATTCATGCCTTTATTCCATGGGCATTTATCAAAACTGGCACAGGACAATTATTCAAAATATTAGAATCTTTAGCAAATAGAAAAGGTATTGCAAAAGAACGGTGTTTAAATAAATGTCTTGAAATTTTATCAAATCACTCGATTCAGACCCAGTTTACCTGTGTAGGAAAAAAAATCCCTCCTGACTAAAATAAATTTTAATATCGTTAATTAGTAGTGCTAATGGTAAATCCAAAAGGTACGAATAGTTCTTTTCCATTTATAAGAACTTGAGCAAATAATTTAGTAAACCCTGGTTTTTTAGGGGTAATATGAAATTCAAGTTCAGGTCCACCGCGTTCAGTTAAGTTATTGGGTTCTTTCCCCATTGGATGAATGTGCACCACACTTTGAAAATCCTCATTAAAACCCACAATATGAGCAAAGGCTCCCATAATAGGCTCTAAATTTCTTACAGGATTTCCCTTAGCATCAGTAACAAGAATTTTCCCCATTGCGGGTTTCCCTACTAGTAATTTTGGGGTTTCAAATGAAAGAGTAAATGTATAACCATTTACAGTTGATTTGGTAGAGTTTGTTCTATCAATCATCTGCTTTTCATTTGGAACTGTTACTAAATCAGCAATTACATATTCTTGTCTATTTTCTTTTAGTGGGAAAAGGTCAGCCCAAATGCGATAAGTGGCATGCCTTTTTGGCTGCCAATCAAATGAATATATTCCTGCTATTTTCGTTGCTGTGGGATGAATATGATGATAATCAGTGAGGCTATCATCAATAATTAGAAAATGAATTTTTTTCGTATGAATCTCTTTAAGCATATCCAGTGTAACCTGCTGGTTATCCTTAATCTCTATCAACTCAATTTCAACGTGTTCTTTGTTACCTTGTTTTTCAATCTTTTTAACATTCAATTTTATAGTAGGCGCAAGTTCAGCATTTTCTTGACGATTAGTCATGGCATGCTCTGCATGTGCCGCATTATTATCATTTTCTGTGCTAAATGTTATATTAGCGTTAAACAGTGCAACAAATGTTATAATACAAACGTTAGCTTTTTTAAAGATGTTCATCATATTGAGTTCCTTTGAATTAATTCCTAAAAAGCAGGTTACAAAAATGCAGAGCTTTGTAACCATCTTGCATCAGGGTAGTATGCAAATATTACGCTACCGTGTTTAAGCTCATCAATTACTTTTCGTGAAACTTTAGAATCTATTGCTGGGCATCCCCAGCTCCGGCCCAGAGCACCATGAGTTGCTGCATATTTTGCTGTTGCATAATCTGCTCCATGAATGACGATTCCACGGCTGAGGGCATTATCATTAAATCCGCCTTCCAGGCCATTTAATCGTAATGAATAGCCGTAGCGTCCGTAATATGCTTCTTGAGTGACAAATACACCTATACTTGATTGATTGCTTTCATGTTTATTTGAAAATTGGGTTGGCTTTAGAAGTCCGCTTTTTGAACCATGCGTAACATGCAATTCGTATAATAATTGATTTCTATCAAGATCAAAAACCCATAATCTCGGTTGAGATGAAGGCAATGAGTAATCAATCACCGTCAATTTAGCATGTTTTGCCAATCCACGCTTCTTGGTTTCATCATACGCCTTAAGTGCTGAACTCAATACTTGAACATCTAATCCAGGAGCTTGTTCTGCTAGCATTACTGCTTGAGGATAAGCGGATTTTTTTAAATTTGGTGTGGTACAACTTATTGTAATTAATGACAAGCTAATTGCTGCCATTATTTTAATTTGCAAAACTATATTAAACATCTTGTAATCCTCTAAATTAGAATTAAATTCTAATGAGTCAGATTCATAATTGCAATCTAAGAATGGGCTGATGCATTGTAGTCATAAAAAGATGCCCATAAATTGTTTGGTATCCAACTAAGTTTGGGGATGCGTAATAGTGGTGCAGCAAAGCCTTAGTTCTTCGCTGTAAGTGTTAATTTCTTATGTGCATTATAAAGCAAATTTTTGCCATCAAAAATATGGCAAATGCAACGTTGGTCTTCATTTGAACGTTCAGCAGACCAAGATGGTAGCCTTACATCTCCCCAGTCTCCAAGCATTTTAACTTTATATGCAGAAATCGAATTGTCCCATACGATCCCTGGTTTATGGACCTCAGTAGGTACAATTCCATTTTTAATTGATACACATAAGTGTTCTACTTCAACAGGATTTAATGCTGAAGCTTGAAGACAAGCGTAACGATTTTTTTCCAAATCAAAATACAAACATGGTTCTTGTTGATGAAGTGTAAATAAATCTTGTCCTTTAAGGGTAGACTGAAATATTAATAAAGTTTGTTTTATCGATGAATTTACTTCAGGTTTACATAAAAGTGCTGAAAAAGCTTTTTCTAGAGATTTTCTCGTATATGTCGATTGAAGGGTTAATAAAATTTGGTCTATGGATTTTCCCGTGGGGATCGATAGCATTTCTAAGACATATTTACCTACTGACATATCCTCTGTTGCTGTCGATTCCACTGTTTGAGTGTTAACTGTAAGTTTGGCTTTTTTAATTTTTTTAGGTTCGGAGGGTTGAGATGATTGAGGTTGTTGTGTAACCCCAGGAATAATCGGTTGCGTTTTTGTTGATGGTTGTGGATTTACAGAGGGTTCAGTATTATTGGATGATAAGCTGCTAGTATTTTTGTGTAGTTTTTCTTTCTTTTCAGCTTTGAATTCTGCATAAGTATTAGGTAAATGTTTACCATTTCTGACTGTAATTTGTAGCCGATAAGAGGAAGCAGTATTGCTTTTTTCCTCATATTGAACGTTGCTACTTTCTATCCACTCAATGCCTAAAATACGTTCCTTTAAGAGTTGCGTCACTTTTTCGCTATCTTCATTAATGCATGGAATGATGTATAACGTACTATTTTTTTCAACATTTTGAGTAGAAAAAACTTCAGGAATATTCCTGCCCAATGTTTCTCCAATCCACTTCTTTAAAGTATTCTGATTATGAAAGATAATGAGATTACGGTCTTGAGAACTGGAAATTTCTTTGTGGAACCCTCCTTGTTTATGTGAGAAAAGTTTTTTTAATTGGTTGTAAACATCGGGATATTTATTTTTCATAGTTTCATGATATTTGCCATTTATAGGGTCATGAGTAACAAAAAATGTTTGTAAGGTATTTAGACCTGTCGGGGTGTCTGGATTTATAGAAAGCAGTTGCAAAATATCCTGCAGAAATTTCCTTAGTTGTGGGCTGAACGATAAAACTACAAAAACCCCTTCAATTGGGAATAAACTATTTTGTTGAACAAATAATGCTGGAAAGTGCTTCAGAAAAATATTTACATTTTCTGTCATTATGGTACGCATTTGCATGTCTGTTAACGCATACTTTCTTGCGCTTTCCAAGTCAGGAGTTATTGCAAAAGCAGCATGATAAAATGAGCGAGTATTACTTTTACGAAGCGTTATTTTTAGCAATTTATTCTGTGGGGAAAAAGTTTCTGAAACTTTAAACCATTGCAAAGTATCTTTATAAAAATCCTCTTTTAAAGAAGGCTTTTTTTTATGATATAAAGAAGGTAGCTGTGGAATAGGTAATTGAATGTCAAGTCCGTTCAAACGCCGTATCAATTTTAATACCTCAATACCAAAACCCGTATTAACCCCTGCAAATACATCGCTTTGCCAGGAATCAAGAAAATAAGCATCATCTTTGTTAATGGAAAAAACATAAAAGACTTGAAAACATATTATCATTACCATGGTAACCAGGAGCGAAATGAGCAGTATGAAATGAGCTGCCACAATAGAGTTACTTTGTTGTATTATCTTTTTATCGAATTCTTCTTTACTGTACTGTGATTGAGAGCTTGTATCGATTCCAAGCATATTGTGAATGACTGAGATGGTCTTGTTAATAACAAAGTCATAGGATGTATTTTTGACTAGCGGTCTTACCAATGTCAAAAAGACTAGTGCTGTGAGAATAACTGAAGGGGTGAAGTAGGGTTTTGGCTCATCTGATAATTGATCTTTTGTATCAGTGGGAATAAAAAGCGGCATAAAGCTTAAAAAAATTGCCGTCAAAAAAATCGTTAAAGTTTCAGGTAGCGCCTCTTCCGTGAGATTTTTTAGCTCTTCTAGTAATGCTTCATTATCAATTAATCCTAATGATGTAGTATCAGCATTGTTAGTATTGAGAATTGGTGTGGTTTTATATTTCATAATCAACTCGTTGCTACTTGGATGCATCTCAGATCTTTTTTTAATTACGCTGCTTGTCGATAAACAGAGGACTCAACTTCTTTGCAGACACTATACCATGTATTACTAAAAAAAGATCTTATTTGTAAAGAATTCCGAACACCGTCTCTCTGGATCAGAACATTTTTGTTTGTGATTTCCAGTTGATTGTGCTAAATTTTTTATCTATAAGCACTTTGCGATAACATGTTGATAAATAACAAAAATATATCATATATATGAGGGCTGAGTATCTAAACAACACAGCTTTGACCTCCTACTACTCTATAGTATCCAATATCGTATAGCCTAATGAAATAACTTATTGATTTTAGGTGTTTCTATACTTAGATTTCTGGTGAGCCATGCAATAACGTCGAATCGAGGCCCTACTTCAACTATACGTTAAGATGGGAAGATAACGATGCAATGATGGCCATTCTTATTAGCAAATTACCCCACTAACCCTCATACAACATTAAGCGATATTGGAATTGCAGAACACTCTTACAATGCGACTTTTTTCTTCTATAATTTACCTGAACTTATTTTTACTTTGAGGGAATCTATGATGCCTAGAAATAACTATCTATCAGCGACGTTACTTTTGATAAGTGCATTTCTTCCAACCAGCGTATTAGCTTGCACCCGCGCAGTCTATCTTGGCTCTGACAATCAGGTTATTACTGGCCGCTCGATGGATTGGACACAGGATATGTATTCCAATATTTGGTTATTTCCTCGCGGTATGAGTCGTGATGGCGCAGCTGGCCCTAAATCGATTTCATGGGTTTCTAAATATGGAAGCGTAATAGTTTCAGGTTATGAAGCCGGAACTGCTGATGGAATGAATGAGCAGGGGTTTGTTGCCAATCTTTTATACCTTGCAGAATCCGACTATGGCAAACCTGATGACAGCAAACCTGCGCTATCTATTGTCGCATGGGCACAATATGCGCTCGATAATTTTGCTACAGTCAATGAAGCCGTCACTGCGCTAAGTAAGGAGCCGTTTCAAATTATTGCTCCCACTCTTCCCAATGGAGATCCCGCGCAACTACATTTAGCTATTTCTGATCAGACAGGGGATTCAGCTATTTTTGAATACATTGATGGAAAACTCAAAATCCATCATGGTAAACAGTATCAAATAATGACGAACTCACCGAAATACGATGAACAGCTTGCACTAAATGCTTATTGGCAAGAAATAGGAGGCCAGACATTTCTACCAGGGACTTTTCGTGCAGCCGATCGCTTTGTCCGTGCTTCTTATCTAAATAGCATTATTCCAAAAAAGGCCGACGCAAATTATATCAAAGCCGTACCAGAAGGTACTTATGCAAATCAATCGATTGCTAGTGTGATGGGCGTCATGCGCAGTGTTAGCGTACCACTTGGAATTACCACGCCCAAGGAGCCCAATATTGCTTCCACACTTTGGCGAACTATTGCCGACCAAAAGAATAAAATTTACTTTTTTGATTCAGCAACTAGTCCTAATACTTTTTGGGTTACCTTAGGCGGATTAGATTTCAAAGAAGGTAGCCCTATTAAAAAATTAACTGTGGCAGGTGGCAAGATCTATTCTGGAAATGTAGATAATAAATTTGAGGTGGCAAAACCATTTGGATTTTTACCAGCTAATGGTGGAAAATAAGCAAAGTAGGCAGCGTTGCAAAAAGTGGCATGGTTCAAACCAAGGTAACAACTCTTATATATTAGCTCATTATCTGACTGTGTAATATTTTTGGCGGTTGCCGCCCCCATGTTATTCTAATGTTCAGCAAAACAAAGGAGAATAAACATGGAAGCATCAACCATAACTCATCTATATCTAGCTCTAAAAATTAGATCCTAAACAACGCCAAGATTTAGCATTGCAAGCTATTCAAATAAGACCTCAATATCAAACATCGCTAAACAATTTAATGTCACTACCGAAATTGTATGGAAAATGTGTGAATTATTGCGCTGTCATTACAGCAGCGATAAACACATGGTGCGTAGTTATCCATTATTATCCAGGCTTGGAGATGAACTGTTTGATGAGATAGAAGATGCTGTTATTCTCGCGCTGAGCTCTACGGATAAAACCAGTTGTATGGTTGAGAACTTCAACAGTCGCCTTCGTCCTTATTTATTTTTAAGAAAAAGCGTCAACAATAATTTTTTGCAGTTACTCCAATTTTATTTCAATCACACTCCTCTTTTAAGAAGTGAGCATGAATATCGAAAAGGAAAAACGCCAGCAGAAATCATGACGGAATTAGGAAAAGCTCGTTAGCGCGCAGGCGCTAAACATTGACGAACCAATCCCGTCATTTTATTGCCAGGTCCGACTTCAATGAATTCACTTTCGCCTTGTTTTTGCAAATAGCGAATCGTTTCAACCCAGCGTACGGGTGAAGCAAGTTGTTTGACAAGTTTATCAGCTACTGTAGCTTGGGTATAAGGTTGCACATCAACATTGGCGATAACTGTTAATTTTGGTTCTGACACAGTAAAATCTTTTAAGAAAGCTGCAAACTTTTCTTGAACAGGTTGCATATAACGTGAATGAAAAGCTCCACTAACAGGCAATTCAAAATAAAGACAACCTTTGACATTTTCAAATATAGATTTTGTTTTCGAAATATCATTTGCAGGTCCAGAAATAACGGTTTGGGTTGGCGTATTAAAGTTGGCCAAATCTATTGATGTTAAGTTATTTTTTTGTAGCGTTTGTGTAATATCGGCATCAGATAACCCTACAATGGCAGCCATTTTATAACCTGTTATGGCACCCATGAGCTCTCCTCTTTTTTGCACTAATCGTAAACCCGTCGCAAAATCAAAAGCTTCTGCTGCAAACAATGCACTATATTCGCCAAGGCTATGGCCGATTGCAAATTTAGGTGTGGGTTGACCTTCTGCTTTTCGACTTAAATAACTGAGTGCATTAACGACAAACAATGCAGGTTGCGTATATTGCGTTTGAGACAATTGTGCCATTGAACCTTGAGTGCATAATTGTTTGATATCATATCCTAAGATTTCATTAGCAGCTGCAGTGAGCGTGGAAAAATCTTCAAATAACCCAGCTCCCATACCTTGGGATTGTGAGCCTTGTCCAGGAAATACGTATACTGTCATATAATTAACCTCGAAATTTTTTTGTTCTATTGATGAGTAATATGTGTTTTTAGAAGAAATTTTACATGTGCGATCTACGTCCGTGTCCTCTCATTCGCTACCTTTTTCTGCAGCAAAAGAAAGAATTTAAATATGCTTTAAGTATAGCAGTTAGTTATTTTGTTTAATTTTATTAATTATGAATTGAAGAATAGCGTCTTGATGTCGATGTAGAAACATATGCTCGCCTTCATACCAAAGAATCTCAATTTGATTCTCGAATAAATCTTGCCATGCTGAAATATTTTTGTCGTGTTCGAAATCGGATTTTCCAGCAAATAAATAAATAGGGTAATTAAATTTTTCAGGAATATGATCAAATTGATATGTCTCATAAAGTTTATGATCGGCGCGCAATGTTGGAAGAAGTAGGCGTTGAAGTTGAATTAAATCGGGAGATTGACGCGTAAGGTTGTCAGGGTCGCTTAATAAATCTGTAATTAACTGATCATCTGTTAATTCATCGTATTTTTTTTGACCATGTAACACATGAGGGGCTGACATCCCTGCAAAAAATAGATTTCGTATCTGTGTGGTTGCATTTTTTTTTGACATGATAGTCAAATCAAAAGCCAATAATGCACCCAAACTATAACCAAAGAATGAACAGGGCTTTTGCGGCTCTTGTTTCATCAGTTCAAATAAATCATGAAGAATTTTTTTATATTCGACATAAGGAGGTACTTTAAATTTACTTTCCCTTCCCGGCATTGATAGTGCTTTTATCTCGATATTATCTTCTTTAGCACGTAATGCCCAGCTGCGAAACATATTTGCCCCCCCGCCCGCATAGGGTAAACAGTATAAAATAGAATTATCACTTCCATGTTTGATATTAAAGTTTGTCCAGCTTAATTGGTTCATGATTTCTGACATTACTTTTTTGTTAATTTAATATTTTCAGTATGGCACTAAAAATAAATTTAAGAAGGAGCCGTTTCATAAGACTGACCCAGCTGATAAGTGCGGCTGATTTACAACGATATTAAAGTTAATAAAAACAAACGGTTACAAAATTTTTGTTTCAGTATTTCTCAATATAGCTTAAATATAGCTTACCAATGCTGCATAATTTGTTATATTAGTAGCGCGAAATATAGAGAGGATTTACTATGTCTCTTTGCCAAGAAGAATTCCAGCGTTATGCGCGTCATTTAAACCTTTCTGAAATAGGAATAGAAGGACAAGAAAAGCTTAAACAAGCTAAAGTGCTTTGTGTGGGTGCCGGTGGATTAGGTTCAGCGGCAATCAGTTATTTAACAGCAGCTGGTATAGGAACGCTAGGGATAGTAGATGATGATATCGTTGAACTTAGCAACTTACAACGCCAAATCATTCATGGCCAAGCTAATATTGGCCAGCAGAAAGTACTTTCGGCGTACCAATGGATTAAAGACAATAATCCGCATGTTAATGTAGTACTTTATCAACAACGTTTAACAACAGAGAATGCACTGAGGATCATTTCACAGTATGATATTGTGATTGATGGCACAGATAACTTTGAAAGTCGTTATTTAATTAATGATGCATGCTATTTTGCTAAAAAACCGAATGTTCATGCCAGTATCTTTCGCTTCGAAGGACAAATTTCAGTATTTTGTGACTATCTTGGGCCATGCTATCGTTGCTTATTTCCAGAAATACCACCTCAAAATTTAATTCCAAATTGCGCAGAAGCCGGTGTTCTGGGCGTATTACCTGGATTGCTAGGTGTAATGCAAGCAACAGAAGCATTGAAACTCATTTTGAGTTGTGGCAATTCCTTGATTAATCGATTGCTCACAGTCAATGTATTGACTATGGAATTTAATACGTTGATTACCCCCAAAAATCCAACATGTGCTTTGTGTGGAGACAACCCAAGCATTAAAACCGTGGAGATGATTATGTCAACATGTGATAAAACCCAGCCCGATTACGTTATCAACGTTGCAATGTTACGTAAACAATTAGAAGAAAATCCCCATATGAAGCTTTTCGACGTACGTGAACCGATTGAACTAATAACAGTAGAGCCGATCGAAAACGCAGTCAACATTCCTTTGCAAAGAACACCTGATAATCTTGATAAATTTCCAAGGAATGAAACTTTTATCGTTTACTGTAAAAGTGGAATACGTAGCCATCATGCAGTAATGTTTTTACGAGAACAAGGATTTGATTGCAAAAATTTGCTAGGTGGCATTGATGCTTGGCATAAAGAATGATGGCTCTTTTGCGCATCTGTAGAAATTAATTATGCATAAATTTTGAATCCTTGAAAGTCAAGAAATAGAAGTTGAAAAATGGTTTTACCTGATCCAGCCCTCTCGTATCCCCTCATTTTTAAATAACCCACAAAATTTCTTCTAATTTTTTATGTTCGCTTAACAAGTCAAATAAGCAATCGAGAAATATTTTCAGTTCTTTTTTTGTCATGCGAATTATTTGCTCGTAATAATGGCATCCTTGCCTAAACAATGATATTGTTCGATGTTTTACCGTATTAACTTTCAAGTAACGATCCATTCCTAGTTTCTCTCCAACAGCGCCTAAAAGGGTTAATATCATTACAGCAATCGCGCTAATTAATAATAAGCGGTCTTGTTTTGCTGGATCGCTGATAGACGTTTGTGATAATCCCATACCAAAGTGGAGATCTTTTGTATCACGAAATTGCGGCTCAATTCCCTATAGCGGGCGAAAAATCTAGAAATATTCTTTGACAATACCGGGTGAGTCCATATAGGACACACGGGTCCGCCCCTGCTACAGGGATATATATATTTAAACTGCTATAAATACAAATTGCTAAATTTATACTACATATTATATACCTAAACGTTTTATGCTGCTCAGGAGTTAAATTATGTGTTAGCAATTAAAATCGCTATACTTAAAGGTGACAAAAGTAGCACGACATTTACAAGCAAGTAAGAATAAGATTTAAATAAAAAATGTTAAGAGCATTTTTAAAAAGTATAGCGGGGTAAAATATAAGGAGTTAGTTATGGCTAGAAAATACAGTAAAGGTGCTCAAAAATCGGTAAAAAAAGAAATGCATGAATATAACAAAGGCGAAGCGCATAGTGGTAAAAATGGTAATAAAGTTAAAAGTCGAAAACAAGCAATAGCTATCGGCTTGTCAAAAGCAAGAGCAAAAGGTGAACGTGTGCCTAAGAAAAAAGAAAAGTAATGTTCTTCTGATTATCATCGGTAAAGCAACGACTATTTATCCAGTTGGTGAAATGAAGCATATAAATTAATCAAAAATAGGTTTTCGCTTTTCTAAAAATGCGCTTATACCTTCACTATAATTTTTTCCTTGATATACATTTTTACGCAGTTGCTCAATATATTCTAATGTTTCAGGATTGATGGGACATGTATTTAAAATTATTCTTGCTTGTTCTTTAAATACCGCTATCGCTTCAGCTGAACGTGTGCATATAATCGATGCAATTTTATAAGTGTATTCAACTAATTCTTCCTGGCTAACCACATGATTTATAATTCCAAAATTTAAAGCTCGATCAGCTTGAATTGGTTCCGCAGTAAAAAACATTTCTTTCAGGATATTTATTGGCACCCTATTAAGAAAATGTTGAATCCCACTTGCATTGTAAGGTATGCCTATTTTTGCAGGAGTCATAGCAAAGCTACAGGTTTCATCTGCAATTACAATGTCGCAGTTCATAACAAAATCACATGCTCCTCCCCAAACTGATCCATGTATCATTACAATAACAGGTGCAGGAAAATTTCGCACAGATCTCAATAGCCGTTCTAGTGAGTCATTATAACTCAGGGGATCTTGCTTAGCCTTTGGTAATTCGTTAACATCATGTCCTGCAGACCAAACAGAATTAAAATCTTGCGTTGTTATAATAACAACTTTTACTTTGTTCTCATTCATCATTCTCAAAGTGGACACTATTTCGTCAACCACATCATTGTTAAGTACGTTACGCTTTTCATAATTGTCTAATGCTATGGTTCCAATATTATTTTTGAGTTTTGATTGAATATAGTTAGACATTTTTTCCCTTACTTCATCTTTTTTTTACATTATTGCATTGTCAATTTAGCAACTTTTTTATCATAATAAATTAATTCTTTTGTCGCCATTAAATTTAATTTAATAATACTCTATTAACCTAGACTAAAATTATAGCAGGCACCTATGAAAAACCTACGCTCTCTTTTTCCAGACTTGAGATAACTTTTAATATGTGCTTATGCTTTATTATTAACTCAGTAAAGTTATCATCTCGTAACTATACAGCGAGACGACAAACAACAGAAATAACTGAGAAGTAAAACATGATAATTCACTTTTCGTTTTACAAGGTGTATTATGCAAGAATTAAATAGCACTAATCTAGAAAATAATGAAGATCCATTTATCAGTGGGTACGATCTTATCGTACTGTTCGTACAGTGTTTGAAAAGTTACAACATAGATATAATTTATGGATTAATCGGTATTCCTGTTACGCAGTTAAGCCGCAGCGCTCAAAAATACGGTATTCGTTTTATTAGTATGCATAATGAACAGGCAGCAAGCATGGCAGCAGGGGCTTATGGTTTTCTAGAAAAAAAGCCTGGAATATGCTTAACAGTGGCAGCACCTGGATTTATTAATGCACTTAGCGGGCTCGCCAATGCTACTGTAAATTGTTTTCCAATGATTTTAATAAGCGGTTCTAGCAATCTCGACATGATAGATTTAAATCAGCTTGATTATCAAGGTTTAGATCAACTTAATACTGCAAGACCTTTTGCAAAAGCAGCTTACAGAATTGACTCTATTGAAAATATACCTACCGGAGTTGCAAGAGCAATGAGAACGGCTATTTCAGGACGCCCGGGTGGCGTATATCTTGATATTCCGGCTTCTGTTTTACATGCAGTAATTCCTAAACAAGTGAGTATTAAAGCAAGAAAAACTATTGATCTTTTAAATGAAGTGGTTGCAACAGTTGATGACAGACCTGATGCTGCATTTAATTTACTGAAGTCTGCACATTGTCCTTTAATAATTATCGGAAAAGGTGCGGCTTATTCAAGAACTGAAAATCAACTATTAGAATTTGTAACTAAATATCATATTCCATTTTTAAATATGTCAATGGCTAAAGGACTTCTTTCCGACAAGCATGAGTTATGTGTTGATGCAGCCCGCTCATTATCTCTTGGCAACGCTGATTTAGTCATGTTGATAGGCGCTCGCTTAAATTGGTTACTTGCAAATGGAGCACACCCTCCTTTTGCAGAAAATGATAAACTTATACAAATCGATATTAATGGCGAAGAAATTGATGCCTACAGGAAAGTTGATGTTGCTTTAATAGGCAATATTCAAACAGTTATTTCACAATTAAACAAAAAAAATGAACCCCTTGATTTTACGCGTGTTCTTTCTGGACCGACTTGCGCGATGATGCTTGCGGATCAGGGCGCAAGAGTTATAAAAATCGGACGACCTATTACTGGGGATGATACTAGGCAGATGGGACCTTTTTATGATGACGGACTTTCTGTTTATTCTGCTTTCCCAAACCGCGGTAAAGAAAGTATCACGCTTGATTTAAAAAATTCCGACGATTTAGCTTTAGCAAAGCGCATGATCGCGAAAGCTGATGTAGTGGTAGAAAATTTTTGCCCTGGTACTTTCGCCAAGCTCGGATTAGATCCTAATAAATTAACACAAGACAATCCTCGTCTAATTGTCTGTTCAATTTCTGAATTTGGACAGTATGGACCGCTTCATCAGGATGCTGCATATGATACCGTAATACAAGCATTATCCGGGATTATGGATGCAACTGGATTCCCAGATGGACCCGCTACTCGTGTCGGAACCTCAATTGCTGATCTCCAAGCAGGTATTTTCGGTTTTTGCGGTATTTTGGCTGCACTCTATGCAAGAGAAAAAACCGGCAAAGGAACTACAGTAGACGTTGCAATGCTTGATAGTGTATTTGCAATTCCCGTTGGGAATGACAAGTTGTTTACTGCGCTGTGTAAAGCATTAGATTTAGGAGACTGTATTAAAGATGAAAGATTGACAACAAATGTTAATCGTTATCAAAATCACACTCCTTTAAAAGCGATTATGGAAGAAGTACTCAGTGCAAAAAAGGCTGAAGATTGGTGTGAAATTCTAGAAATTGCTGGAGTGCCTTGTGATTTAATTTTAAATATTGACGATACCCGTAACCTTGAACAAATTAAATCTCGAGGAATGGTTCAAGAAGTAGCGGGACGATTAATTCCCGGAAATCCTATAAAGTTCGGATCCTATTATTCGCTCGCATCCGTCATACCACCGCCTGAACTTAATGCCGACAGTGAAAAATTACGAAAAGAGTTTTCATAGCGCTGTGGATGATCAGTGGTTCCTTTAATATTTTTACTATTTTCTGTCTGTAAAATATTTTCTACAGATTGGCTAAAGAGCATGAGCATTAAATTATTGAGAAAGGTTGTCATAAAAATTCATTCATTAATCAACAAATCCAGGAGGATTTTAAAGATGAAAAATCTAGATAATCACATTGATATATTGCATAAGCTACTTAATAACTTGCAAGAAGTTTTTGGAGATTCAAATGATCAAACCCTATTATTTGGCGTTGAGAAAAATATGTTTTATAAATTATGTGCAGAAAAAATATCAAGTTCTCCAAAACGAAAACAGCCCATCGTAACAATACTTAGATCTATTGGCGATGTTATTGTTGCATTGAATATAAAATTAAATGAAGAACAAAAAAATACTCTCTATGAAATTTGTGCTGAAACACAACCTTCAAAAAAATCTCCTTTTTGTAAAACAGCACTGATAGCACAAATAGGTAGTATACGAAGTCATCTCAATTTAGATCGGTTTTTAATCGTCAAACCCAATATAGATGAAATATTTAATTTATTACAAGTGAATGAAGAAGATAGAGATTTTATTAATAAAAATTACTTAAAAATACACCAGTGTTTCGAGAGTCAGGGACGAGCATTCTTGCCACTCACTGAATTTGCTGCTGCCATTTATTCTAGATACGTTCAAAATACCCCATTTTATGATACAAACAATGAAAAGATCACGTTAATTCGCATAGTAAGCAGCACCCATACAACCACGCCTACAATTAAAAATGCTTATCGCGAATTTGAAAATTATAGCTTACAAATTCCTAGTCCTAAAAAACAAAAACACGATAATTTTGAAATTCATCTTACAAATGATGAGCAATTTACCGAACAATCTACTAGTTCAAATACTGCTACCACTACGCCAGTTTTTAATGCATGGAAAAACCAAGGCCACAGTTCACCAGCACAAGAAGAGCCTGAACTCAAAGTTCTATCAATAAAGCAGATGTTAAATTAGGGAGTGTATAAGTCGCGACTTGCGCGTGAAGATGTTGTATGAATTCCATTAACTACTACTTAAATTAGGAATATTATTTATGGATTGGCCTAATCTTCGTGAAATTGCTGTTTTTATCCAACACTGTGTATCAACGATCGGGAGCGTAATCATAATTTCAGGCGTTTTGTTTTGCTTTTGCCAATATCTATATTATATTTTTTCTGGAAAATTAGCATCGACGCAAGGTTCCAGTATTAATACTGTGCGGCTTAATCTCGGACGAGTATTAATTTTGGGTTTAGAGTTCATCGTGGCTGCAGATTTGATTGGAACAACTACGACACCAGATTATTATGACTTAGGCTTACTTGCGATTATTGTATTAATTCGAACAATACTTACTTTTTCTATTAATCGTGAGCTGATGACTCTTAATAAAGAGTAATTGATTGTCTACTTATCCATTTTACAGGCATTACAAAAAAACCAAGCGGCAGTTAAACAAAACCCAAAAGGGTGGCTGCCTTGGAATTACCATAAACAACTTCAAGAAAAACCACCCGACATGCATTCAAGTTCTCAACAAGCCGCTTAATTAATGATGCAGAACGACAAATTTGTTTGCAAAGTTTGTCGTTATTTGCTGCTTTTTTGCCCATAAATAATGAGCTGCGCACTTGCGGCGTAAGGTTACTTCCTAATGCAACCCGTTGATGTCTCGTTTTTTATTGATCTTAAAAGAGCTAGACTTTAATAATAACCTTCAACGCATGAGTTTCTGCAGCTCTACCAAAAGTATCATAAGCATCCAGAATTTTATCCAAGGTGAAATGGTGACTAATCAGTAGATTTGGTTTGAGTTTTTTTGATTGTATTGTTTTCAACAACATGGGCGTTGTGAAAGTATCAACTAGTCTTGTAGTAATAGTGATATTCTGCGACCATAGTTTCTCTAGATGTAAATCAACCTTAGCTCCATGGACACCTATATTGGCAATAACACCACCAGGAGCCACAATATCTTCACACATAATAAATGTAGCTGGAACACCCACTGCTTCTATCGCTGTATCCACACCTTTTCCTTCCGTAAGCTGCATAATTTTATCTACTGCTTTACCATCTTGGCTGTTTATTAATTGAGTTGCACCAAGACTTCCAGCTACTTCAAGACGATGGTCATCAACATCCACCATAATAATTTCAGCAGGAGAGTAAAATTGTGTTGTAAGCAATGCAGCCAAACCAATCGGACCTGCACCCACTATCGCTATAGTACTCCCAGGTTTGACTTTACCATTCAAAACTCCGCATTCAAAACCCGTCGGAAGAATATCACTTAACATAACGATAGCTTCTTCATCAACATTATCCGGAATTTTATAAAGGCTAGTATCTGCGAAAGGAATGCGAACATATTCCGCTTGAGTACCATTAATCTTATGTCCGAGAATCCAGCCACCCTTTTTGCAGTGAGAATACATACCTTCGCGACAATATTCACATTTGCTGCATGCAGTAATACATGAAATCAGAACACGATCACCAGGTTCAAAATGAGTGACACCTGAACCAATTTGTTCTACTATTCCAATTCCTTCATGACCCAATATACGTCCTGGTTCACAAGTGGGAACATCACCTTTCAGAATATGCAGATCTGTGCCACAAATAGTTGTTTTTGTCACTTTAACAATAGCATCTGTAGTTTCCACTAATGCTGGGACAGGGCGATCCTCAAGTCCTTTTTTTCCTGGACCTTGATAAACTAAAGCTTTCATGATTGTTTCCCCTTTAAATTTGAATATCGTTAGTCGCGTTTAGATAGACCAGCTTGTAAGCGAGTGATTCCTATCATGGTATTCCAATTATCATGCCCCATCCCATGTGCCGTGACAATATAAATTTACTCTTATAACCACCGGCTAACTTAAAATTTGTTTCAAAATTATACTAGAATATATTTTATAATTTCTTAATTCTGGTTTGAATAAATCTTCTATGATAATCATTAATAATCAATATCGACTGGCTTCACGTCCTAAAGGTTTGCCTAAAGACAGCAACTGGGAATACACCAATGAATCAGTAAGAGAACTCAATGACGGTGAGTTATTAATAAAGATACTGTATATTTCAGTCGACCCAGCTATGCGAGGTTGGGTAAACGAAGGCAAATCTTATATTCCACCTGTCGAAATTGGCGAAGTCATGCGTGCTTTGGGTGTAGGCTGCATAATTGCTTCTAAAAATACAAATTTCAATACAGGAGAATATGTTTCAGGCACTTTCGGTGTGCAGGAATATTTTATCTCAAAGGGAGCCATGATTACGAAAATTGATCCGCAAAAAGCTCCTTTACCTCTTTATTTAAGTACGTTGGGAATGCCTGGCATGACCGCTTATTTTGGTTTGCTCGAAGTAGGAAAACCACAAGCGGGAGATACCGTAGTAATTTCTAGTGCAGCAGGCGCTGTGGGTGCTGTAGTCGGGCAAATTGCAAAAATTAAAGGGTGGCGTGTTGTCGGTATCGCTGGGGGAAAGGAAAAATGTCAATACATTGTAAATGAATTAGGCTTCGATGTAGCCATTGATTATACAGCAGGAGACATTATAGACGCATTACGCGAGCATTGTGCTAATGGTATCAATGTTTATTTTGATAATGTAGGTGGTGATATTCTTGATGCTGTTCTTACACAGATTGCCATTGGTGCAAGAATCGTCATTTGCGGTGCAATTTCTCAGTACAATAATCCTGATAAAATAAAAGGTCCAGCTAATTACTTGTCGCTGTTAGTGAATCGTGCTTCTATGCAAGGGTTTGTTGTATTTGATTTTGCTTTTCATTATGGAGTAGCTATTCGAGAAATAGCTGGCTGGATAACTGCAGGAAAACTTAAATCAAGGGAAGATATAGTGGTTGGCCTGGAAACATTTCCTGAAACCTTCCTTAAGCTTTTTAATGGTGAAAATTTTGGCAAACTTATTCTACAACTTAGTGAATCGTAGTGCACAGGCAAACACTAGGACTTGGTGTGAACGAAGAAAATGAATTATGAAAGCCCGCCATACAAGTGTCGATAAACACTTAAAAAGTCATATATTGTGGATTGAAGATATTCCTGCTGTTAAAAAAGTAGTGCTTGGAATTTCAGAAGCTTGTCGACATAAATATCCTCCTGGATATATTCGTTTTAAAATGGAAGTAGAAGGAGGTATTAAAGTTTCCGGTTATTCCGGCAAAGGTGTTGTTGATATCTTTATTAAAATTGATCCTATTTCTAAAAGAGAAGATGTCAAAGCAATGATCGCTAAACGATTTAAGGTTTAGGGAAAGGAGTTCTCTCCCACTGCTCTCTAATAGATTACAACGCTGCGAATACTTTCACCTTTCTGCATCAGATCAAATGCAGTATTAATCTCGTTGAAAGGCATCGTGTGCGTAATAAGATCGTCGATATTGATTTTACCACTCATATACCAGTCAACAATTTTTGGAACATCGGTTCTACCGCGAGCACCACCAAAAGCTGAACCTCTCCATACACGACCGGTTACCAATTGAAAGGGACGTGTAGAAATTTCCTGACCGGCACCTGCGACACCAATAATCAAGCTCTCACCCCAACCTTTATGGCAACATTCTAAAGCCTGACGCATAGTCTTCACACTGCCAATACATTCAAAACTATAGTCTGCTCCACCTTTGGTGATTTCAACAAGCGCTTCAACAATATTTGGTACTTCATTGGGATTAATAAAATCAGTCATGCCAAATTTTTTGGCTATAGATACTTTGGATGGATTGGTATCAACACCCACTATTTGATCTGCACCGACCATGCGCGCGCCTTGAATAACATTCAGCCCAATCCCACCTAAACCAAAAACAACTACTCTTGAACCAGGTTCAACCTTGGCCTCAAAAACAACTGCACCAATACCCGTTGTTACCCCACAACCGATATAACAAACTTTATCAAACGGCGCATCTGGACGTATTTTAGCCACAGCAATTTCTGGCAGTACAGTATAATTTGAAAATGTCGAACAACCCATGTAATGAAGAATGGGCTTGCCATTCAACGAAAAACGGCTGGAGCCATCAGGCATGAGTCCTCGACCTTGAGTAGTACGAATTTTTTGACATAGATTTGTCTTAGGATGTAAACAATATTCGCATTCACGGCATTCTGGAGTATATAGCGGAATGACATGATCCCCTGGACGAACAGATGTCACATTAGCCCCTACTTCCACTACAATACCTGCACCCTCATGACCTAAGATGGTTGGAAATGTACCTTCTGGATCATTTCCTGAAAGTGTAAATGCATCGGTGTGACATACACCTGTGGCTTTGATTTCAACTAACACTTCGCCCATCTTAGGCCCTTCTAGCTCTACAGTCTCAAGACTTAACGGTTGTCCAGCCCCAAAAGCGATTGCAGCACGTGTTTTCATAAAACTCCAATATGGGAATAAAAAATTTTCATGACTGAATAGTACACTATTTAACGCTTATTGTTCAGTCCTATATCAGTCGTTCCAAATCAACCGCATCCAAACTATAATTTAATGAAAAAGTATTTAGAAAATAGGTAACATATGCAAAACATTATCCAATTGATGAGTTTTTACAATAGATACCATACAAAAAAAATCACTCAATTAACTCATTTTATTGGCGTGCCAATGATTACCATGAGTCTGCTGATTTTATTATCCTGGGTTCACATTAATTTTGCTGAGATAGCAAGTATTTCAGTAGTATGGATTGGGGTCATTTTTTTATTGGCATTTTATATCAAATTGGATTTGCAACTTGGTTTGATTGCGGCATTGTTTTTTTTGCCAATGACTTGGATTGCACAGTTGATAGCGCATCCCTATTTTAATATTCCTGCTTTAATCATTTTTGTTGCTCTATTTGTTTTGGGATGGGCAGTTCAATTAATCGGTCACTATTATGAGGGTAGACACCCTGCGCTACTCGATAATTTATTCCAAATTTTAGTGGCGCCCATTTTTTTAGTAGCGGAATTGCTTTTCCGTTTGGGTTATAAAAAAAATTTAGAACAACAATTAAATAACTTCCAAAACAATGAGTAAGTTTTAAAATAATTACTGTAATCTGTAATTATTGTAATCTTGACAAACTGTCATACAATGTATTAGCCTATTTCCAAGAATATTGGTTAGCGCCAGACCTGGAGTACGGCCAGGTGACGAGGACAGGGCTTATCGAATTTTCGGCGGGTACCCTGGAGGCTTGCTTAGTCTCTGATTCAGATCATAAAGCCCAGTTGTGAAACTGGAAAGAAAAGTCTGTTAAAGCAGCATTACTGTGCTTTTTTCTTATCCAATAAAATCAATACTTCAAATCCCCGTAGAACTATTTAATTTAAACTGCCAAATTGGTTGTTGGCTTTTGTTCGTCTTGAGAAATCAGGAATGCAAACTTACGCCTACAACTGGCTTGGTCATTTACCCCAAAAGGATAATTTTTATGTGTGGAATTATAGGCTTATTTGATAATGAAAATGTGACAGAAAAATTGCTAAAAAGCCTAACAACTATGGAATATCGCGGATATGATTCTGTTGGTATCGCTCTTATTGAAGATACAGGTCATCTTCACGTTAAAAAAGGTTCCGGTCGAGTCAGTGGTTTGCAACAAGAAATGACTCTTTTAAGAGGGAAAATTGGAATTGGGCATACACGATGGGCAACTCACGGTAAACCTAATGCTACTAATGCGCATCCAATTGCAAATGATAATATTGCAGTCATTCATAATGGCATCATTGAAAACCATGACAATATCCGAAATGAGCTTGGTGTTATACAATGGCAAACGGAAACAGACACAGAAGTACTGCTTCATTTTTAGATCAGCAACTTCAAGATTCTAACAATGACCTTTTATCAACAATATTAAAGATTGCAAAAAAAATAGAAGGCAGCTCTGCAATTTTATTGCTTTTTGCTCGTGACCCCAATGCTATTTATGCCATTCGCAAAGGGTGCCCGCTTGTTATTGGGGAAAGTTGTAATGGAAACTTTGCAATAAGCAGTGACCCGCTCGCATTTAATGAAGATTGTACAAGAATATCTGATATACCAAACAATTCAATTGTTAGATTGACACAAAAAACAGTGTCAGTCTTAAATTTAGAAGGCGAGCCTTTAGATAGTAAATTTGTACCCCTAAAACATGACATTTTGGTCAATAACTTGGAAGCCCACAAACACTTTATGCATAAAGAAATTTATGACCAAAAAAATGTGTTCCAAAGTATATTGAATCAATATCTATCTGATGATCAAACCGAACTTGATAATTCCGTGGGGATAGCCGGTTTAAATCTTGGAAAAGTTAATCACATCCATATCGTTGGTTGTGGGACAGCTTATCATGCTGGATTATTGGCAAAAAAATACCTTGAACAAAATACAAGACTGCCTATTACTGTAGAAATTGCAAGTGAATTCCGTGATGCATGTCAAGAATTGAGCATTAAAACACTTGTTATTGCAATTTCACAATCTGGAGAAACTGCTGATACTTTGGCTTGTGTTGAGAAGGCTGCCATATCTGGATGTCAAGTGCTTGCAATTTGTAACAGAAAGTTCGCAGCACTTCCACGCATTGCCACAAAAACAATTTACTTACATTGTGGACCTGAGGTTAGCGTGGCTGCTACAAAGTCTTTCACTGCAATGGTTTTATGCTTATATCTGTTTAGTCTATCATGTGGTAGAAACAGAGGACTATTAAGCAAAGATCAATTAAAAACAAAACTCAAAGATGTTACCAAATTACCTGATTGTATTGAAGAAGTGCTTACACTAGAACCCGCGTTAGCCCAAATTGCAGTAAAATATTCTACTTGTACATCTGCTTACTTCTTAGGTCGACATTGGAATTTTCCGGCAGCGCTTGAAGGAGCACTTAAATTGAAGGAAGTTTCCTATATTCATGCTGAGGGATTAGCGGGAGGCGAGCTCAAACATGGTCCTTTAGCCTTGATCGACTCGGCTACTCCAGTTTTTATAGCTGTACCGCAAGATGCTCAATATCCAAAAATGATGTCCAATTTACGAGAGGTCGCATCACGTGGTGGCCGCATTATTGGCTTTGGGAAAAAAGAAGACGAAGCATTAGCAAATTGGTGTGAAAACTATTTTGAACTTCCTGTAGTTTCAGATGAACTAAACCCAATCGTCTTTTCTGTAGCTTGGCAATTAATTGCCTATCATACTGCTTTAGAGCTTGGAGTCGACATTGATAGACCAAGAAATCTAGCAAAATCTGTCACTGTTGAATAAATTTGCTTAAACCAATGCGTCCTCCATGTTTTCTTGGATGGACGCGTTGATTTAATGGCCAATATAATATAAATAGTATACTTTTAAGTTAAGCTAGCACCAGATTGACCTCTTAATTTTTTTAGCTGCCCTCTACGCGTCTTTGAATCTAGTCGTTTTTTCACAGACGCTTTAGAGCACTTTGTGGGCTTCCGCTTTTTAAATACCACAACTGCCTTTTTGATGAGAGTGATTAATCGTTGCAATGCATCTTCTCTATTTTTTTCCTGGCTTCTATATTTTTGCGCCTTTATAATAATCACTCCATCACTTGTAATGCGATAATCATTCAATTCTAACAATTTAGTTTTATAGAAGTCAGGCAAAGAAGATTGCGTGATATCAAAGCGTAAATGGATTGCTGTAGAAACTTTATTAACGTTCTGCCCGCCCGCACCTTGAGCACGAATCGCAGTTAATTCGATCTCTGAACTTGGAATTGATACATTATTCGATATCTTCAGCACTTTAGTTACCTTATCTTCTTGTAGTGCGCCTCCCTGCCATTAATAACAGCCGCACGGTCGTGTTTCTCGTCCAATGCTTTGTGTGCAGCAAAAAAAGCAGCAGTAAAAAGCCTGAGTAAATCATTGCGAAAGCCCGTGTCGTTTTGCCGACCCGTGATCGGCTATAAATTCCATTTTACCTCCCAATAAGAATAAAAATGCCCGCTGCAATGGCTAGTATGCCCATAATAATTGCAGGAATGGCTATTGTAGGAATCAAAATTGAAAGTCCAATCAAAATGAGATACACAGCTAGCAGAATAAGTCCAATGTTATTAATGAATCCAACTTTCATTATATTATCCTTAAATAAATGGGTATTTCTTAAGTGTAGGGTCAGAAATTTCAACTAACAATGCCATTACAATAACAATTGTGGTATTAATAAATCAATTAGCCAAGACATAACGAGAGTAACTGAGAAAAATGAATAGCCTCCAACAACTTATCTTACTTGAACACGAAGCACGTGAGTTTGGTTTTGATTGGCCTAATATTGGCATGATCTTAGACCAAGCTATTAGTGAGTGTGATGAAATAAAAGATGCGCTAGCACAAGATGAGCCCGATCATAGGATACAGGAAGAAATTGGCGATCTGTTACATACTGCCGTTTCCATGTGTATCTGTAACGTCTCTTGAAATCTGCCCCTTAACCCTTCGCTTTATCCCACTCTATTTAATGCTTAACCTTACAAGTGACTTTTAAATATCTCGAGACAAAAAAGCTAAAAAAAATGACCGATCTATTTTAATATTAGTTTTCTTACAAAAAACAAAAAAATAAATCAGTCATGCAACACATTATCCCAGAAATAGCCTCATTAGTACAATACATTGCAACCCGAAATAATCAAACAGAACGCTTTCGTTTGGAGCAATGTTTGAATTGTGGACATGCATACCCATGGTTTCATGGCTGTTACTTTCGTAAGGCGGATCGCTCCAATACAACCCAAGAATCATTAAATCCCATTCCCATTCAACGTTTTTATTGCCCAGAATGTCGGAGAACATCTTCAGCTTTGCCTGAATGTATTCCTGCAAGACGTTGGTATTTATGGGAATTTCAACAAATTGTCCTAATGTTGGCGTTAATGGATCATCGCCCCCAAGATGCGATTAAAAAAAACATTGCGCCATCGCGGCAAACCATAAGCCGGTGGTTAACACGATTTAGAGAGCAATTTCATCGCCATAAAGATGCGTTACTCACTCATGCGAGCCATCTTGGACGAACGAATGGATTTAGCGAATTTTGGCCATGTTGCTTTGCAAGCATGTTACTCAGCTCGGCCATGCGCATTTGCCATGTTTCAGGAGTGCCTGTCCCATGAACGCTTAATCACTCGAAAAGCGAGACGAACATTTTCGAGCCAAAAAAACGACCCACACAGTTTGAACGTCGATTTCAGTTGCAAGATTGTGGTTAACTCAGTTTCTCAAATTGTTTAATCAAGGAGATTGAAAGTGAGCAGACCTCTGCACCCTCTTATTTTTTTTCGCTTAGGCGTATTGGGGCCTTTGACAAGTCGCGGTGAACTTAAACGCGGTGAAGTCAAAATGATTGTTCGTGAACTGGCCTCTAAAACGTACAACATTCCTGATTCACGCCGCGTGCACATAAGCGAGCAAACTATTTTGCGTTGGTACTATGATTGGAAACGTTCCGGCATTGATGGGCTTGCACCGAGCGTACGCTGTGATAAAGGTAAAACACTGTTACAACAGTCTGTGCAAAATGAACTGCTCCGCTATAAAAAAGATAATCCCTCTCGTTCAATTAATACGTTAATCGAATTACTTGAAATGCAAGGCGTTGTCGGCAAAGGTACATTATCACGCGCCACGGTTCATCGATTTTTAAAAAGCCACAAATTATCTGTACGAATATTGGACGATAGGCACACTATTGAACGCCGTGCCTTTGTGGCAGAACATGCAGGTGATTTATGGCAAGGAGATGTCCTTCATGGCCCTAGTGTTCAAACACCTAAAGGAATGAAGAAAACCTATCTTGTTTCATTGATGGATGATGCATCAAGACTCATTACTTATAGCGCTTTTTGTTTAGGAGAAACAGCGTTAGATGTTGAAGGCGTACTAAAACAAGCCATTTTAAAGCGAGGGATCCCTTACAAATTAATGCTGGATAATGGTGCTGCTTACCGTTGTGGATCCTTGCAAAAAATTTGTGCCATGTTGAACATCCGGTTGATTTATTGCCGTCCTTACGAACCCGAAGGGAAGGGGAAATTAGAACGCTTTCACCGTACGTTCAGGGAACGGTTTCTCAGTGAAATCAACATGGAAAAAATAGCTGGGTTAGATGAGTTGAATGCTCGGTTATGGGCTTGGTTAGAACAAGTTTATCATCGTCGCCCTCATGAAGGACTTAAAAATAATCAAACACCCATAGAGCGTTGGCGTGATGATTTAATACATGTTCGCCCATTAGGTACTAAAGCACATCAAATTGACGATATTTTTTATCACCGCATCAAACGAACCGTGAAAAAAGACGGAACTCTTACGTGGGAAGGCATGAAATTTGAGGTCGCTTATCAATACTCTGGCGAAACAGTCGAGCTCATTATCGATCCCCACGCCAACAAGGCATTACGCATAGAATCTCTTTCGGGTGATGATCTGGGTCTTGTGACGCCACTGGATACAACCGCCAATTTACATCGCAAACGACAACGTCCTCACCATGTGTCTACGCCTGTCCTTAAACAAGCCGAGAATATGGTTGAACTGGCTCACCAGCAGTACAACAACCTTTACAGCCTTTCTTACACAACAACCCTTTTATCAGATGAGGAGAAATAAATCATGTATCGACAATTTTTTGGCTTAAAACAGGCTCCTTTTGGGAAGGATTTCGATGCACTTTTTGATACGGGGCAATTAGCATCTTTTGAGCAACAGTTTAGATGGTTGCTGCAATCGCCTGGGATAGGACTGCTAACAGGCGAACCAGGACTTGGAAAAACAGCCATACTTCGCCACATCACCCACACACTTAATCCACATCAATACAAAGTATTCTATATCGCCGAAACGGATTTTAAACGATTAGATTTCTATCGTCATCTGGCTGGAATTTTCGGTATAGCGCCCTCTTATTATCGTTCAGGATTGTGGCGTGATATGAAGCAATACATTACAGAAATGGTTACGCAAAAAAATATTCAACCTATTTTAATTATTGATGAGGCTCAAAATCTTTCCATTGATTTCTTCCGTGATTTTCCGTCTTTTTTAAATTTTGTATTTGATTCAAAAGATTACCTTACTGTCTGGCTTGTAGGTCATCCCGAGCTGGGGCGTCTGATTAATAGACCTCAATTTGCCGCATTAGCCTCACGCATCCAGGCACGCTTTGAACTGAAACCCATTGTTGATAAGGAAGCTTTTCATAAACTCATCACGCATGGTTTTACTCAGGCGGGTTGCGCGCATCATTTGTTATCTGACACAGGCATCGAGATGCTGCGTATCGCTTCACAGGGCAATCCGAGGCAAATACATCGGATTCTCATTACAGCCTTGCGCTTAGCCACAGACAAAAAAATTAATCATCTACCCGATGACATTCTGAAAGAAGCTGTCACGCTTCTCAAGCAGGGATAATTTCCAAACAACAAAACGGGTTAACTATTTTTTAAATTAAACAAATGAGGTGTTAGAGAATGAATAAAAACATTACAACCGGCTGGTTTAACGAGCCTATTTCCGACGAAGCCGCTTATACTTTGTATAAATTCGCTGAACGAGTGCTTTTTGAAATAGAAGCATACTATTTATGCCAAATACGGCGCCATGCTAAAACTCAAGAAAGATCAAAAAATACCCAAGAACCATCCTGCTTTTATTTTGACGACGACATTGACTTTTAATTGCATTGCCTAAATGCTGTGGCAGGGACGCTTCTTTCCACCGAGGGTATTAACCAGTAATCTAGCCATTCATCTCCAACGCTTTAATCTGCATCGACTGAGTTTAAGTACTCAGCAGTACTTTAATTGTATATTTGTCTCATCGCATTTATATCGAGATGAAGAGTGTAAATTAGCATGAAACGTTACAGTATCTTTGCTGGCTTTGATGTTGAAGAAACGCTTGTTTATATAGTAAAGAAATTCGGCGCACGACTCCAATCAGTAAAAACTCTTGCCGCACAACAAGGGTATACTTCACTAAAAGGTCAGTCAATAGACTTGTTGATGGAATTATGGCGACAAGCTAAAAAATGCAATGATAAATAAAAAAAATCGCCTATCTTACCATTGAGTGCAATTTACAAATATCAGCAGATTGAATTTGGAGAAAAAGTTCCATTTGATGATAATTTGTTATTCTGGAATAACTTTGGTTTGCTCGATTACAGACAAATGCTGGAAAGAAAGTTATTTTTTTCATTTATTAAATGGAAAAATAACCTTCCAATCATTCTTCATGCTTATTACATTCCAATTATTTTTTTTAGCTTCTTCCATCAAAAAAGCCGAAAATGTTCCAATCTTCGATTGTGTGTCATATGCGTATTCTCGCTTGGCATCATCATGATGTACAAGCAACATTAATCGCTTGCCCTCACCCGATTGAGTCCATTCCAACATTTCCCTGTCACCATCCGAATTACCGAATGCAATAATAGGTTTTTTTCCAATAAACAAATAAATTCCTTCTGCTTTCCCTTCTTTATTATTGATAAATAAAATTTCTGGCAACTTTATAAGTTTTGGTCTGTCGTTTTCATAACTGTATTTTGTTCTTCCTGCTGTACCAATTACCCGTTCAGTTGGAATATTATAGATTTTTTTTGAATATGTGCGAACAAAATCTTGTGCGCCTCCCGTGACAATATACACTTTAAAATCATTTTGATGCAGATAATTAATAATTTCCAACATAGGTTGATAAACTAATTCTGTATAATAGCGTTTGTAACGAGGATTTTTTTTATTTTCCAACCAGTTTATGGCCGTATCATAATAATTTTCTACCGACATGCCACTTTGTGTAATTGCAAATATACTTTGGAAATCTTGGGTTGTAAGGCCTTCATATTGATTATTCAACACCGACTTGAAGGGTTCTTGTCCTTTCCATTCAGGATGTTGGGGCGCCAATTTTTTAATTCGATCCAATGCAAAAATAAATTGTGTATACAAGGGTTGCTCAACCCATAGCGTTCCATCCTGATCGATGGTCGCAATACGATCTTCTGGAGACACATAGTCATGACTTTTTTGATCGCTAACAGTTTCTACAAATTGAATGATATTTTGCTTGATAGGGCCATTATTCCATGAAGGCAAAGGGTCAGAATTTAGGGCAGCATGTACCGCAAATATGACAAATGTAGTGACAATTAATAAAAAACTTTTTGTAAGTCCCTTTTTTTTCACTCTCGATTCTTCCTTAATATTTAAGAAAACGCGTATATCGTGTTCTTGAATGAACACGTGGAGGATTGAGCCTCAATTATAGCCTAATTCCAAATATTGGGAGAAAGTAAAGCTTCAACGCTCACGAAAAGTGATCCACCCATCTCACTTCAGAACTATTTAGAGTTGACCGACTTATTAGAGCGGTAATATCTTCCATTTCACCTTCGCCAAAAACATTACACAGTCAGATAATTAGCTAATATATAAGGGTTGTTACCTTGGTTTGAACCATGCCGGATTTTCATGGATTTCTACCAGATAATTTCGTAAGGCTGAATGCTCTGGTACCAGGCGGCACCGGAAGACCTACTAACAACAACCGGGTACTTACAATACTCAAGTATAATACGATCACTCTTGGAGTCAGCTATACAGCATGTGGAATTCGGTCTGAATTTTAATATGAAATTCAATTTGAAGTTTCGCGAATTCTCAATGATCAGCCGATCACCGTCTGGCCAGAAAGAAAGGCGGGTGCGATTAAAAGTGTAGGTTTTTCAAAAAAAGTCAGTTAACATTAGCGACAATTGTAATTTACTAGGCAAAACGGAAAATGGAAGCAAAGGAACTGGCTGAAAAATTGGAACTTTATCCTGAATTAAAAGCACGAGTTGAACAACTGGTTCATATTGTTGAAAACAAGAACGGGGAAACAACCCTTGCAGATGTTGCTGAACAGCGGATTATTGATGAATTACGCCAGCTTGGGCATGAATCCCTGCAAGGATGGGCTGATCGCCAGTCAAGGCGAGCCTCTGCACAGCTAGAATCTAAAATGCCAAAAGCATGTAAAAATGTAAAAAAAAAGTTCGCTGGCATAGCACTTATGGAGACATAGAAACGTTTGAACAAACGTATTATCAAGAGGGTGGATCCTTACTCAGACCATTTATACTGTCAGCGCAGATATCTGCACGTGGCTATTCGCAGCCGCTTCAGCGGGTAATAACCGACTTCGGAGCAGAAGAAGCTTTTGCTCGCGTTAACGAAAGGCTTAATGAACATTACGGGATTAATCTTCCTTGTAGCTCTATTCGCAGTATCACCCTTAAACATGCAAAAAAAATAAATGAACTACAAGTAAAGCAAATAGGTTGCGTTGAAGGAAACGCAAGCGCCGATGTTGTGATATCAGAAACGGATGGCAGCATGGTACCTATTGTTCAGCCTAGCCAAAAAAGTCGTGAAGAATTAAAAGACAGACGCAAAGGAAAAACTCTATTTTACAGAGAGGCACGATTAACCTTGGCTCATGAAAAAGGTTCAACAACACCTATTTTTTCATCTACGATGGGAGATTCTCAGGAGGCTGGAAAACATATTATTCATTGCATAAAAAAAATTGGAATTAGCGATGA
>Ga0364901_10064_pt1 | contig 44249 bp, 46 predicted proteins | sample ExccelJu500002D4_FD_206968 | JGI IMG/M metagenome (GOLD analysis project Ga0364901, IMG submission 206968) | Enriched cells from Trout Bog Lake Hypolimnion, Wisconsin, USA - BchlTB.July09.5000.02.D4 | ecosystem: Environmental > Aquatic > Freshwater > Lake > Hypolimnion/Profundal zone | place: USA...
GATACTACCCAAGGCGCAGTGATGGAAGATTTGGGTAAGCGTAAAGGCGAGTTGCTTGATATGGTGAGTGATGGCAAAGGCCGTACCCGTTTAGAGTACCGTATCCCAGCGCGTGGCTTGATCGGCTTCCAAGGTGATTTCATGACCATGACTCGCGGTAATGGTTTGATGAGTCACACCTTTGATGCTTATGCCCCAGCTAAAGATGGTATTTTGGGTGAGCGTCATAACGGTGTACTGATTAGTCAAGATGATGGCGATGCAGTGGCATATGCTTTATGGAAGCTGCAAGATCGTGGCCGTATGTTTGTGAGTCCTGGCGACCCACTGTATGAAGGCATGATTATTGGCATTCATAGTCGTGATAACGATTTGGTTGTGAACCCCATTAAAGGTAAGCAATTAACCAACGTTCGCGCCTCAGGAACGGATGAAGCGGTCCGTTTGGTGACTCCAATCGCTATGAACCTCGAGTACGCAGTCGAGTTTATTGATGATGATGAATTGGTTGAAGTCACACCAAAGAGTATTCGTCTTCGTAAGCGTTACCTCAAGGAGCATGAGCGTAAGAAAGCCTCACGCGAGTAATCGCCAATCAGAAAGCCACCCTCGGGTGGCTTTTTTTCAACTTTTTCACTTAGATAATAGGGGTTTTGCGCCATCTTAATTTTGTAGTAACATTGCTACATTAAAGAGAAAGCATGGGGTTGCGCTAATGATTACTACTTTATCTAGTCGTGAATTTAATCAAGATACCAGTCGGGCTAAAAAAGCATCTAAAACTGGACCTGTTTTAATCACCGATCGCGGAAGACCCGCACATGTCTTGATGACATTTTCTGAGTACGAAAGGGTTACAGGAAAAAGTAAAAGCATCCTAGATCTTGTGGGCATGAAAAGTGCAGGCGATATTGAGTTTGAGCCTGAGAAAATACAAAGCTTTTCTAAACCCATTGGAGATGCTTTGTAATGTATTTATTAGATACAAATGTTGTATCAGAATTTAGAAAAGCAGGGACTGGCAGAATTAACAAGGGAGTTGAGCAGTGGGCTGAAGGAGCTTCTGCAAATTCAATGTTTATTTCTGTTATCTCGATATTTGAATTAGAGATGGGGATCTTGCAAATTGAAAGACGCGATAAGAAGCAGGGTTCGGTCTTAAGAAAATGGCTTAACAAAAATGTTATAGGAACATTTTCTGAAAGAGTTCTCCCTATTGATACGGCTGTTGCTCAGCGCTGTGCTAGCCTTCATGTGCCAAACCCAAAGTCAGAGCGCGACGCCATGATTGCTGCAACTGCAATTGAACATCGCATGACGATTGTTACTAGAAATGTCCCAGATTTTAGTCAGTCAGGGGTAAAAATTTTCGATCCGTGGGCCTAATCTTTTTGCTACTTTCTATTCAGTCAAATAGTAAATAAATGCCCCAATCGGAAAGGCAAAGCCAATCCAAGCTACAAGACTCCAGCCACCAGTGACATAGGCCAGGCTGGCAATGCCTGAACCAATCGCACCACCTGCAAAGAAGATCGCCATATAAAGCGCATTTAAACGGCTGCGAATTTCAGCCCCAAGTGAGTAGATTGCCCGCTGACCTAAGACAACATTACACTGCACACCCAAGTCAAGCAAAATGCCAGCAATTACTAGGGCCGGTAAAGAGCCCATACCACCCAGTTGGGAAAGTAAAAACGCAGCTGCCACAGTCAGAAGAGAGCCAGCGGTGGCGATTTTGGTATGACCATGGTCGGCGAGCCAACCGCCAATTGGAGCCGCTAAAGCGCCTGCTGCACCAGCCAAAGCAAACAAAGCAATTCCGAGTTGGGTTAAGGAATACATGGGGCTTGCCAGCAGGACTGGAGAGATTGTCCAGAACAAAGTGAAGGAAGCAAATAGACAGGCTTGATAAATAGCGCGACGTCGCAAGATGGGGGTATCGCGCAATAAAGGCCAGAGCGACGCAATTAATGAAAAATAGTGATGATGAGAATTGGGTTTGCGAATAGGCAAGAGTAGCCACAAGATCACGGCTAGCAAAACTAGTAAGCATGCAGAAACACCAAATACAGGACGCCAACCAAAAGAGTGCGCAATCAAACTGGAGATTGGGCGAGACAGCATAATGCCGAGCAATAAGCCGCTCATAATATTGCCGACAGTACGACCCCGCTTTTCTTCTGGGGAGATGTGGGCTGCAATCGGAATGAGCATCTGTACAGCGACGGTGCCAATGCCGACTAATAAAGAGCCCATTAAGAACCAAGTCGCATTCTGGGCCAGCATGGCAATGAAGAGTGCCAGAATCGCACCGCAAATTGTGAAGATCACCAGCTTGCGATTCTCAACCAGATCACCGAGCGGGACTAGCAAAATCAGACCAGCGCAATAGCCGATTTGGGTCAAGGTGACGATTAAGCTCGCAGCGGAATCACTTAAACCAATCTCAGGGGCAATCAAGCCAATCAGCGGTTGAGAGTAATACAAATTAGCGACCATCAGGCCGCAGGCGCAGGCAAAGAGAAAAACCATCCAGCCTGGCATATGGGATTGATGCGCGGTAGAAGAGTGCGGGGTGTGAGCTGAGTTCGTCATCAGAGTTTAATTTAAGAAAGCGTCATAAAAGGTTTTGATTGTCAAAACAGAAACTGAAATAAAGAAGGCCTTACGAATAAAGCCATTGCCATATTTCAGCGCAATGCGGCTGCCAATCTGGCCACCGATAAAATTCGCTACTGCCATAAAGAGGCCGAGTCGCCAATCAAAGAATCCCAAATAGAAGAAGACACAAAGAGCGCCTAGGTTAGAGGCGACATTGAGAAACTTCGATGGTGCGGCGGTATTGATAAAGTCAAAGCCTAAAACACGGGTGTAGAGCAATTTATAGAAGGAACCAGCCCCAGGCCCTAAGAAGCCATCATAGAAACCAATCACGCTTGCGCCTAATGAGGCAATCGCACTTTGTTTGTGGTGCTGATGACGTGGCGCATGAACTAGACCTGCACTCGATTTGAGATTGAAAATGAGGAGGGCGGCCAAGATAAACGGTAGCGCCACTCTTAGCCACTGATTGGGTATCTGGGTAACTAAATAAGCTCCAGCAACCGAAGCAAAAAAAGCTGCCGAACAAGAGATGATGACTAAACGCCATGGGGTCTTATTCACACGGGTGTACTGAAGGGCCGAGCCAGTCGTACCGATCACCGAGGCAATCTTATTGCTCGAGAGAAGGGTGGCAGGGGCCAGGCCTGGAAAGACGGCAAATAGCGCAGGCACTTGAATCATTCCACCACCACCCATAATGGCGTCAATCAGCCCCGCCAACAGAGCCGCGCATACTAGAACGATGAGATTCATTAGGGGAAGATCAAACATCTTGCATCACAATAATTGCATCCTTAGCTTAGCGGGGGCGCCTAAATTGCATTGTATAGCGCCTTATAATGAGGCTCTATGCGTCTGATTCAGATCTTCCTTGCAGCCCTCTTTGCTGTAGTAGTTGGCTACAGCATGAATACACATGCCGATCAAACCAGTACAGTGAATTCTAATCAAGCCTTCCCAGTACAAAAGAGCCCTTACGCCCCGCCAGCGCAGAATCAGCCCAATGCAACGGATGTGAATCTGGATGATATCGACAAGCAAAAGAAGGCGCCCAACACTAATATTCTGAACCTCAATGGTGGCAGTGGCACCAATACCAAACCCGGGGGAGCAACGGGAACATTAAAGCATCGCTTCACTTTCGACTGATGACAGCCATTCATAAAAAACGTCTCGCGGTCGCACCCATGATGGATAGGACTGCTAAGTAAGGTTTTATAAGGCTTTTCGGTATAGCGTGTGCAATCTGTGTGCAATCGTTTTATTATTCCCTTATCTAACTGATAGGGGGTTGGCATGGCACGCAAGAGTGGGCGCAAGAGTTTTCCGAATGACGGTCGTAACGTATATCTGAATACGCTAAAAAACGAGGACGATAACCCGTTATACCGCCGAGGCGCTCTAATCAAAGACACGCCATTGCAACCGCCACCACTACATGAGCTAGCTCAGGTGTTTAGAGGCTGGGTAAGGACTACTTAATTTCTAAGCCCTTTGTCTCAGGCTCTTTGGTAAGCGACCATACCAGCGCCACTACAAAGCCTACGAAAGTCCAACCTAAAAATAGATTCAAGATAAAGATTGCAAACCTATTCTGCTTTTTCTTGTAATAGGCAATGTATGTAGGGATAAAGACTATCCATACAAATAGCAGTACAACCAGCAGTATTAGGAATGATTGCTTATCCATTTACTTAGTCTCACCCGTCTTTGCAGTAGTTGGTACTGGTGGCGTTGGCAAGGTATCGCCTTTAATCATTTCAATATTGAGCGTTGGCGGGTAAGAGAACCCAGCACCAGTACCAGCGTCAACTGCATAACCAATTAAACCGCCAGCTAGTACGTTGCCCCATACAGAGCCCTCGTTAGCAGATTGGAAAGTGGTAGCACCAACGTGACTAGCCTCTTTCTTGCAAGTAGCAGTCATATCGCCATACGCCTTTAAGACGACTACAGACGTTGGCGTATTGTTTGCGTACCAAGTGCCCTTATCGTTTACTAAGACGCAGTTAGCGCCAGTAATCGGCTTACCGTCGTGGGTAGTGGTTACTGAGATTGGCTGATTCTTAGAGCCTGTAATTGAGGCACAACCGCCTAGAGCCAATAGAGCCGCTAAACCTAAAAGTAAATTTGCTTTCATTTTTTAAATCCCCGTCTAATCCAAGCGATAGACCAACCAATCGCATATATGACAATCAATGTAATTACGTAAGTCTTAAATGCTTGTGAATACGATTTAACTGTTTTATCCCAATGCTTATTACTTGCGTCCTCAGAGGCTAGCTTATAGGCTTGGTTTACTTGGTCTTGGGTAAGCGTTCCCTTATCGGCTAGGTGAGTTTCGCCGTCAGGGGTCTTAAATTCGTCTATATTCTCGCCCAACAAAAACTTAGCAAAGTTGCCCTCTGTCCTTTCAACGCTTTTAGCGTATTGGGGGGACATTTTGACTAAGTAGGGCTCGAGGCTAATTTCCTCAGGTGGCACTCTAGCTTCGAGGCAAAGAACAACCCCAAGCGCTACCGCGATAACAATAAACAGTCTTTGCCACCCGTTGATTTGTGAAATATTCACGTATACCCCTCTATTTTTTATAAGGATAACGCTATTCATATAACGTGGGCTATAACTATTTGATTGTGGGTCTGCCCCGTTGCTTGGTGGTTGCTACTAGGGTTGAAAGTGTGCTCTTTGGCATTTTGATTCGTGGGGCGTTGTTCTCAATTCGATCTAGCAAGCTTTCCTTAATTGGTGCGGGGAAAATTGTTAGGAATCCGTAATCTAATGAGCCCGCCTCGCAACCGCCTTTTCGTTCGCCATTGAGTAGGGTGAGCTTTTTCCAAGGCGTTACCTTTACCTCTATGTTGGCTAAGTCGAATATTCTTTGACACTCATTCGCCCACTCTTTCGAGTCGTGTGTTTTGCCTGTCATGCGGTGTATGTATTCGTGGACGATTGTGTTTGCAATTTCGCTCTTTAAATCTGCGTTGTGAGCCCAAAGCTTTTCGTGGAATGAGAGAGTTAAGCCGCTCGATAGTATCTTGCTTGTGTATCCCTCTGCGCCTGATAAAGCCGAGTGCTTGCCGTAGCTTGCTACGGGATTTAAACGTAGTGGTACTAACTCGTTTTGGCGCTCGGGGTAAATCAGGCGCAACGCTCTGATTGATTGTTCAGCCGCGAAAGCGCCTAAGTCGCCGTATACGATTTGGTGAGCCTCTACGTATTTTTTTAAGTCCATTTTCTTTCCTCTATTTATTCGTCCAGCCAGTTAACAAGACGATTATATCCAAAGAAAAGAGAGAGCCAAAAGTTTCCAGAAACGGCATTAAAACCGACTGCTAGCCCTTTGTTTATATAGAGGGTGATAAAACCAGTTTTTTTATACCCCGCAAACCCTGATTCTGCTGGGATTTGTAAATAATTCCGGAATACGGTTAGGCTCTAAGCCATATTCTATAAAGGTTTCCTACTCAAAAAACCTACATTATTCACCTCTGCGGGTCTTTTTTGCATGGCAAGAGACGCAACGAGTAGTTAAATTCGTGGGGTCTAGCGGGTCGCCGCCTTGGGCTAGCCATATCTTTAATGGGATTTCGTGATCGACCTCGAGGTCTTTTGCGTTCTCAATACCAAGCGCTAGGCAATCTTTACAAAACGGGTGCTCGTGCAAGTGATAGAGCCGAGTGTTTGCCCATGCTTTCGATTTATAAACTTTTGCGTGCGGTGAGTTTTGGCGATAAATCTGATAGTCGCTAGAGTTCTTAACTTTCGTATGCTCAGGACAATAACGAGTACCGTGAGGCACTATGCGGTGACAACCGCCGCGACCGCACTCTTTGGCTGATGCGTAGGGCATTAGATTTTTCCCCTCTGCACGTCTCTAAAGTAATGCCCCGTACAGTTACTACATAATTTTGCTGGTGCGCCTAATGCGACGGCAATAGACTCGAGCCTAATGCAAACTTTGCAGTAGACCTCTTTATCGTGCTCCCTTAGCCTTTTGGCTTTCCACTCTACGAGCGTTAGTTGTTGTTTCATGTTTCACCTCTGAGTTAGCAAAAGAGCGCCTTGTGAGCGCTCTCTTACCAATGAGTAAATAATTTGTACTGCTTTGCATTTAGACCCAGTTATGGCGGCTACAGGGGTTAGCCCTTACCTCGTCTAAATTGTTTCGCTCGGATAAGCTCACCGTGATTTTGTAAAAGGGTAGTTAAAGTCCTTTTACCGCCGTCGTGTCTAGGCGTACTGCTATGGAATGTCACAAGATTCATTAGCCTTGAGAGCTAAATCAACTCGCTTACTACTAACCTTGACGCTAATCAAGGGTGCTACAAAACTGGGACGGGCATTTAGAGTCTGCCCGTCTGCGACTATTGCTAGCGCCCAATCTGACCAAGAGTAAAAACGCTAGCGAATTACTTACTTAGCTTTTGGTGCAGTAGCGCCAACGCTTACAAACGCATTAGCGTCATAAAGCGCCAAGAGCATACGTGCCTCAGCCAAAATTGTTAATTGGTTGGTAGTAAAGTTATTACCACTCTCGCGAGATACCTCGATACCAATAGATTGACGGTTTAGCACTTGACCCGCAGAGGAATCACCTACTAAAACCTGACCTTGTGGAATTGAGCCGCCTGTTACAACTGTTAAGCCGTAGCGCTTGAGCGAATCAGTAGCCGCGTCAAAAATATAATCGCCGTTAGCGTTCTTAGAGGTCATTAAAGCTACTGCGTCGAGTGTGTTTAAGCACGCGAAATTAGCAGTACGTCCTAAGTCCTCGAGAGCCGCCGCACCGTAGAGAATGGAATCAGCAAGGTTAGCACCTGTAGGGGCGCTAATTGTTGATGCCAATGCCATTAGATCAGCGCTAAATTGAGCGTCGATCTTACGAGCCAAGCCGCTTACTAAGACTGAGTTAATCAGACCTTGCAATGCGGTCGAATCCTCAACGGCTTGTAAAGAGCTTTGAATCCAATGAGCATAAGTAGGAATATCAGCACTAATTTTCTCGGCAGTAATACCACTTTGAGGTTTTTGAGCCAATTCAGCAACTTGCGCGGCTTGATTGTCGATAGAGATCACGCGAGCATAGCTAGCAGTAGATGAGCTAAAGGCTACATTCTTAAACAAGTCGATAAGACGTGGCTTGTAAGAGTAGATAGCGCCGCTTTGTGGGCTAGCAGTAGTACCAACGGTTGCAGTAGTCAACGCCGCCGCTTTAATTTCAATCTTGCCGCTAGAGCCTGTGCGATTAAAAGTATCGCGATCAAAAGAGCGGGCGAATTCTGCGCCAATGTCTGCTACGTCGCTAGGGGTTGAATTAAAGCCCTGTGCGCTAGCTTTAGATTGCTCTAGGCTAAATAAGCGCTCTGCGAGCTCTGCTTGTTGGTTTTTGATTTCGCTTGAACGTGTTTCAAGCAAGTTAATTAAGTTTTGGTGTTCCATGATTAAAGCCTCATAAAAAGATTGTGTTTAAGCCTCGCAACATTGCGGGCACTAAATGTATTTCGTCGCTTAAGGGATTGGTCTCACTACGTCGCGTAGTGCCGACTGGTCTCGGTCGCTTGCCTGTATGAACCACTACGTCGCGTAGTGTCTATTCAAACCGCATGAGTAAAGCATAGCAAATATTTACAACAATGGTAAGGATTGCGAGCCATATTCTGTATGGCTCTGCGGGTAATTACGTGTACGTATTCGCATGATCGTTTATTAGTTATCAATGCTTGGTAAATGTTGTTTTTAATTTCTGTTGAAAGGTCTCGATTAGCATTTTTGTAGTAGTCATACCAATGCGGTGATACGTCACAGGGGTATCAGTAGGTGAGTCAAGACCTGAGGCTTTTGCAAGATATTCGCCTACGTCTTGAAAGTCTTTAGGCGTTAGTTGCTTGTTGAGTTCAAAAATTGCTAAGGCAACCTCGTCGGGTACTGTTAGCAAGTAATCGCGATCGGTAAAGCTTTTGATATTCCAAAACACCGCCATGAGTGAGCGAGCGGCGAGGGTAGAGTCCTCAGGGACGTGTTGTAAAAATTCTTGATCGTTAGTGTGGTTCATATTTAATCTTTCTATAGCCTTGGCTAAGTCTTATTCCTATAGCCGCCACTATTTTTGGGTGAATTTTGGATTTGGTGTAAGCGAATGGGGGGCTACGATCCGCTCAACTTTTTGTCGGACACTTTTAATGCCCCCCCAAGTTCTTTTAAGGCACTTTATAGCGGCGATCTTTGAGAGTTGATTACCTATCATGTCTGAGTCTCTACGCCTCTCTAATCGCGTGCTATCAATCGTGTTAATCGTCAGAGGTATTGAGTTCGTTGGTGCGTGTAATTCAGTAGATCATTGTTGCTATTGCCTGTGTAGCGGGTAATGCAGTAAAGCCCTTGGTATGTTTGCTCTTGCATAGTATTGCCTCTCGTTAAAGTTACTGCGTTGGTGATTTTGATATCAACCTGATATCAAGTTGCTAGCATTGCTCGAGCTATGTTTGTGCATAGCTTTTAACAACCGTTGAGCAGACGTTAGATAACGGTTATTCATTCGCTTGCGTGGGTTTTCTTTGAGCGAAAAAGACGAACGGGTGTTTTCCACCCTTAAATTCTTTAATTCAACTACTTTAAAAACTCTTATATGCAGTGGTATTACTAGTAGGTGTGTCGAAACGACACTTAGGAAAGTACAAAAAGTGCTCATATAAGTGTCGAAACGAAACCTAGAGAGATAGTCCCAAGTGTCGAAACGAAACCTATAGAGCGGTCTGTAAGTGTCGAAACGAAACACTACAAAGTAATTTTTATTGTTCATAGTTTTGCGTTCACTACCTTTGGGTTGGCAATGGGTTGGCTTAAGGGGTGGCTTAGGGGTTTCCAATGCGCGTACTGTCCTCTTGGGAATTCCTGAGGTGTAATGTCAAGGTCGGGTATGTCATTTAGAGCAAAGCAACAGATCGCATACCAACTAGCTTTATTGGGCATATGACCTTGGACGGTCTTAGCGATCAAGCCCTTATCTATTAGTTCTTTAATTGCTCGATTGAGTGTGGTGCTAGACGTCCAACCTCTATGCTTTTCCATAAAGTTAATAGACGCTATTAGCTTGCCGTTATTGGCGCGGTTGTACTGCATGAATAGGTCAATAAATAATCGCACCGCATTACCTGATAGCGACTTATAGGCGAGGCTATTGAGCACGTAATGAGGTACGGCAATAATTTTCCCGCTAGGGTCGTCTCGCAAAGACTTGTAAGTATTTTTCTTAGCTCTCGCCATGTACTACTTTCCTAAATTTCAGCCGTGCGCTAAACTCTAGGCACGGTGTTTTTATTTTTAATCGGGTAAAAAAATCGTCTCGTTTAATGTCTATGTATTACTGATTACGCCTCGTCCCCATGTCGAGGCGTTTTCTTTTGGTGGGCTCATTCATTCCGCCTCGTCAAAGTAATCGTCCATTCGTGGCGTTGTGCCAATGACGGGTATAGGCGTTAGGTTTAGTTGCCAGCGCTTGCCGTCTGCGCCTACGATCGTCGTATTGCCGCCGCCCTCTAAAAGTATTTGTCTGATCTTGTCGACTAGCTCGGGTTGTAGTTGGTTGGCTTGGCTCATGCGAGTACCCCTTGTGCCTTACGTCCAGTAGTTTTCGGCTGGCGTACTCTGTTTTCCATTTCTGCCTTGATTGCTTTCAAGGGATATAGAAAGTTGTTGCCGATCAGAATAGGTAAGGGCGCTTGTGAGCGTTGACGCCAACCTACGGCGGTACTTGGTGAAATTTTGAAAAGGTCGCAAAACTCTTGCTCGGTAATGCAATCGAGCGAGCGTGCGATCTCTTGAATGTTTGTATTAGTTTCCATACTGCGTTGCCTCGTTTGTTGTTAAACAGGCTTGCAGTATTTCTAAGAAAAATTGGTCTGTATATTACTTTTTTTGTAGACCATAAACCCTGAGAGTCAATACCAGCATGGGTTTACTGGCGACAAAATTGTCGGGAATTATTTTTTAAGAGTGACGAAAATTGTCATATTCGTTACCTTTTGGGCGGTGCTTTTCTCGAATTCGTCGTATAGCTGAGGCTTTAATCTGCGCTTTTTTACGCTCGAGTGTTTTGAGTTTTCTATTAAGGTGGTCGGCTACCATTTGGTCTAGTGCGCCGTCGTGATAGTAAAAGTTATTTGTAGCCTCTAGGTAGTACCAGCAAGCCATAACCAATGACTCGTCAAGCGTATTAACCGCCTTGCGTCTGCCATTGGGTACTTGCCTATTAACAACGGCGCGAGTCTGTCTTGCGGTGTTGCGCTTAACAATATCGGGGCGTGATTTTGCTAGCCCAATTCCTAAAATAAAGTCGCTGGGGTTTTCGTTAGGCAATAAGTCCCGACCAAGAGGCTCTAAGCCAGCCTGAGTAAGCGTCCAGTAGATAGGTTTGTTCTTTTTATGAACGCCCATTACTCAAGCGCCTCAAATTTCTTATGCACGTCGCTGGCTTTCACGTGGGTGTAGCGCCTGAGTTGTTCCCATGTCTTATGACCTGAGAGTAGGGCGACCTCTTGTATTTGTAGACCCGCTTTAAAGAGGTTTGTAATCGCGGTATGGCGTAGGTCGTGAAAGTGTAGGTCTTTAATCTTTAGCTTAGTGCACGTGCGCGTAAAGCGTGCCGATACAGAGCGCTCATATGCGCCAAAGAGTTTGCCCTCTGTCTTTTTCTTAAGTATTGGCTCAACGATTGCCCAAGCCTCAGGTAAGAGCGGTACGGTTTGGTGGTTTCCAATCTTTCTGCGTGGGTCTTTACGATCGCGAATAAGAGCGGTCTTATCTTTTGCGTTTATGTCCTCTACCGTGAGGTTGCATATCTCGGCTTGACGCATAGCCGTGGCTAATGCGAATTTCGTAAGCGCTACCATTGGCAACTCTAGTAGCTTGTTAGATTGCCATTCTTTGTATAGGCGTTTGATTTCGTCGTCAGTAGCAATACGATCGCGCTCTTGCCCTCTTGTATCTAGGTTGCGCGCCCCAAGGTCTGCTCTAGCACTCTTGGCTATGTCGGGGTTAATGTCGACCTTTAATACGTGCCGCCCGTATTTAAGAATAGTGCCAAGCGCTGAAAGGTCGCCAGCAACGGTAACGCCGCCAGCAGTCTTTAAGCGGTCATTAACAAAGTCGCGCAGAGTAATAGGGCTAATGTTCTTTAATTGAATGTGCCCTAACTTGGTATTGAGCATATCCACCGTAAAGAGCTTAGAGCGACCCTCGGGGGCAACGTCTTTGAGGTAGCTCTCGATCAAGTTGCTAAGTGTGTACCCCGTAGGTATCGCTTGATACCCCGATATTTGCATAGAGCCCACTTGCGCCTCTACCGCAGTAGCCCACGCAATCGCGTCGCGTTTTAAGGGGCGGGTCGCCGACTTATAATAGTCTTTGATGCGTACCTGAGCGCGCCATTTACCGCTTGGTAGTTGAGTGAAAGTAGCCACGTGTGCAATTTATGAACTCTGTTTAGATATTGGAATGATAACTTAATCGTAGTTTCGTGTGCATATCGTGTGCACGTAATCGTGTGCATAGCCAAAATGACAGATAAAAAACCCAATAAAAACAATAAGATACTAGCGGTAGCGCCCATGATGGAGTGGACCGATCGCCATTGCCGTTCGTTTCATCGCACCCTCAGCAAAGAAGCAGTGCTGTATACCGAGATGGTCACCACAGGTGCTCTGCTTCACGGTGATGTGCCTCGTCATTTAGATTATTCAGAAGATCAACACCCAGTGGTATTGCAATTGGGTGGATCAGAGCCCAGTGATTTGTCTAAGTCAGCAGAACTTGCTCAGCAGTGGGGCTACGATGAGATTGATCTGAATTGTGGATGCCCTTCAGAGCGTGTACAACGCGGTGCATTTGGTGCATGCTTGATGGCAGAGCCCGAGTTGGTCGCTAATTGTGTCAAGGCGATGAAAAGTGCGGTCAATATTCCGATCTCTGTAAAGCATCGCTTGGGCTTGGATCACATGGATGCATCCAGCTCTCAAGCAGATTATCAATTCGCTCTGAACTTCATTCTTGCTGTTGCCGATGCTGGGGCGAGTCAAGTCACGATTCATGCGCGTAATGCAGTGCTCAAAGGTTTATCACCCAAAGAGAATCGTAGTAAGCCGCCTTTGCATTATGAAGTGGCAAAACAGTTGCGCATTGATGCTCAGAAACAATTCCCGAGGCTAAATGTCCTGCTCAACGGCGGCCTAGAAACGAATGATCAGATTGCAGGCCATTGGCAAGACTTTGATGGTTTTATGGTGGGTAGGGCGGCCTATCACTTTCCAGCGATGCTATTGGGTTGGGATGATTTGATTAATACGCATGGTGAGGCTGCGGGTTATCTTTTTAGTGAAACTGAATGGCACCGGATTCAGATTGCCTTAGTCAAGCAAGTGCAAAGCTGGTTTGAAGAATGCCAAGCTAAAGGCAAGCCTTTTTATATCGGTGCTTTTACAAGACATATTTTGGGCCTTGCACATGGTAGGGCAGGTTCACGCTATTGGCGCCAAAGACTCTCAGACCACCATGCTTTAGCCAAAGTCCAGAGTAAAGCAGCGATTGCTGATTTTTTCCTCGATGCCAGTCTAACCCTTGGGGATTGGGCTGCATTTGAGCTCGAAACTGCCTAAATCAAGGTATTTGGCAGGTTTTGAGCAAGAAGCTATAATCTCATTTCTACAACGGCGGACGTAGCTCAGTTGGTAGAGTCCCAGATTGTGATTCTGGTTGTCGCGGGTTCGAGCCCCGTCGTTCGCCCCATTAACTCTATCCCCCTATTTATTGCCCATCTCTTGTTGGAGCGCTTTTCTAGCCAGTGCCACTAGAATAGGTTTATGGATCTCGTTAACCAGACCTTTTATTTCTCTACCTTCATTATTTTGATGGGTTTGATGCTGGGCTTTGTTTCACAGCGTGATGAATATAAAGAAACTGAGAAAATTTGGTATTGGCCTGCCAGTCTTTCCTTCCTAGCGCTGTCATCCCTTTCCTTCTTTATCGCTTCCTGGGGAAGCCGGTTTTTCCTGGTCTTGTCTAATTTTTTGTTGATTGGCGGAATGCTTTGCCTTGCGCTACTGTTCCGATCTTGGCGAAATAATATTTCTCAACAAATTAGCCCTTATGTGTGGGTTGGGTTCTCCATCCTATCGATCACCTTTCTTTTCCTGTTTGGGTACGGTGATGCAGTAAGTCGGGTTTATATTGTCAGTGCCTTCATAACGGGCTTTTCCATCTGGCAGTTATGGGAGCTACGTGCAGTTGTCCAACATAATTCAGCTAAGCAAATCCAGATTTTGATTGGCATCATCGTTCTGCAAATTGTTTTACGTGTAGTAAGACTAGTTGTTTTATACGACTGGCCAGGCGAGCAGATCGAGTATCTATTTCACGAGGGTGCTATCGGATTTTCAATTCGGGTTTTATCTTCCCTGTGCGTCATTCTTTCTTGCATGGTCATTACCCACTACTATTTGGACGCCCTCTGGAAGTTGCATCGGAGCAGTTCTAGAGCGATTGAAAGTGGATTACTTCATAGCTTGAATGCGCTGTCCATGGTGCGTGATAACGAGACGGGAGACCATATCCTCAGGACACAAGCTTACGTGCAAAGATTGGCGGAGCGACTAAAAAGTATGGGGATATACGAAGACCAACTTACCCCGTCTGATATCGAGCATATGGTTAACGCAGCTCCCCTGCATGATATTGGCAAGGTCGGTATCCCCGATAACATTTTGAAAAAAAATGGCTCGCTCAATCCCGAAGAGTGGGAAGTGATGAAGACCCATGCCGCTCTGGGTGAGAGAGTATTAAAAGCCGCCAATGCAGATGGCGACAAAAGCTTGAAGGTTCTAGAAACAGCAATTGAAATCGCTGGGGGCCATCACGAAAAGTGGGACGGCAGCGGTTATCCTCGCGGCCTCGCTGGTGAAAGCATTCCCTTAGCAGCTCGCATTATGTGTCTCGCAGATATGTACGATGCATTAGTCAGTGAGCGTGTTTATAAGGAAAAATGGACGCATGAAGCGGCGTGCGAAGAAATCGCGCGCCATAAAGGGAAGATTTTCGACCCAGCTGTGGTGGAAGCCTTTATTTTGGAAAAGCCATTTTTTCATCGCATTGCCCAGCAGTATGCTGAGGGGTAAGTAGTAATGGCAGAGCAATTAGCAATGGATTACGCTACACAAGAAAAGGTACGCAGAAACGTTAAGCTCATCACCCTAGTGTGCGCTGTTCTCATCTCCATATTTATCCTCAATGCCTTAATTTCTGCTCTGATTTTGCGCGATAACATCATCAAGGGCCGCATTGAGCAAATGGCCAACTTGACTGAAATTTTGTCTGCCCACACAACGCAAACGATTTATTCGGCGAATACTGCATTGCAAAGTTTGGATGAAATTGAAAGGTTTTCGGAGATTTCTACCGAGAAAGAATTTATACACTTTGCTTCTCAAAAGCAGCAATACACCTTGCTATTGGGTAAGGTGAAATCAAACCCAGTACTTGATGTCGCAACTTTTGTCGATAAAAACGGCAAGATTCTCAATTTCTCAAGATCATTCCCGCCCCCAGACATCAATCTCGCCGATCGAGATTACTTTCAATGGTTAAGCAAGCACGATGACCAAGCCACATTTTTCAGTCTACCCGTCAGAAATAAGGGAACTGGCAAATGGGTTTTTTATCTTGCTAAACGAGTGAATGGTGCAAGACATGAGTTTTTGGGTTTGATATTGGTTGGTGTTTCTGTAGAAATTTTTTCTTCTCTCTATGAAAAGATTGGCATGAGTCTTGGGGAGGGTTCATCAGTTGTGCTATATCGAGATGACCATCGTCTTCTGACTAGATGGCCATTAGTGGATAACCTGATTGGGGGGCTTAATACGGGAGGTCTGATTCAGTCCTCATTGTCCCAAGACAATATCGATGATGGAGTCATCATTACTGATTTGCCGGGATTTACGCGGGGTAGCAATCCGGGTGAGCGGATGCTCTCTTACCGTAAGGTTGAGGGCTACCCACTCATTGTTGGAGCTATTGTCAGCAAGAAGATTTATTTAGCGCGTTGGTATAGCGCGCTCATTAGTTTGGCCTACACAACACTTTTCAGTATCGCCATTATTTGCTTGGGTGCTTACTTGCTGATTCGGGGCTATAAACGTAATGCAAAAGCACAGTATTTCGCGCATCATGATGTTCTAACTAAGTTACCTAACAGATTGTTTTTCTCTGATCGCCTTGAGCAAGCCTTGGATCAGGCCAGAAAAAATAATGAAAAACTTGCACTCTTATTTATTGATTTAGATAACCTTAAAGCAACGAATGATGTCTACAGCCATAGCGTTGGCGATAGCCTATTGATTACAGTCGCAAAGCGCATGATGGGCTCTATACGTGATGCGGATATCATCGGTCGAGTAGGGGGAGATGAGTTTGTTGTCCTCTTGCCAAAGGTTGAGTCCGAAAAAGACGCCTATATTGTTGCTGAAAAAATTCGCTCTGCAATATCGATGCCGATTACATTGGATGATTTAGTGTTGCATACTTCGGTCAGTATCGGAATAGCACTTTTCCCTGATCATGCCTTGGATGATGCTGAGCTGATGAAGAATGCCGATGCCGCAATGTATCTCGCTAAGAATACTGGCAAGAATAATATTCAAATCTATAGCGGAATTAAGCCAATCAATTCCTCGCTTTAAAGCTGTCCTCGAATAGATAGCGCAATTCAAAGAAAGCGCTATCAAGCTGGCAAGGTGCTCTGAGCTTTAATCTTTGCGCCAGTAATTGTGGCGGTAGAGGCTCAGCCGCAAAGGTCTGGTCATGTTGGGTTTGTTTAAAGGCTTCAAAGATTAATCCTGAAGCGATTGGTGCGTTGCATTTCGTGAGCGGCGTCAAATATAAAGCCCTCTCAGAAAGGTTCAGCTTGCCCGTACCAGCACCGTCTTGGATCCAAATATGCAGACCGGTGATTTCATGAAGGCTTGCAATCATCTTGCTGTAATCATCAGGCGACATATTCCCAGTAAAAAAGCTCGAAATATAAATCAGCTCTTCTGATTGCATCCGAATTCTTTGAATCTCTTCCCGAAGATGTTTTCTAAGAATATCAAATGCTTGTGGATCGCGCCAAGCACGGTCATCAATTTCTAGCGGCAGATACCAGCCTATTATTTTGTCTTGTGCGACATTCTTCTTCCAATTTTCTACTAAGCGAAGATCAGCTCTACTGAGCCTCATCAAATAGTCTTCACTCGCAGCGGAGGGCTCTTTTAAGCGATTAAACATTTCTGGATCACCTGAGAGGCCAATAATCAATTGCAATTTTTCTGCAGCTGCTTGATCTACGCGCTCTTTAAGCCAAGTTTGATTTTCTGCACTTTTGAGAAAGTCTCCGTATTGCGTCCACTGGATGACTAAAGTATCAAATCCCTTTTTCTTCAAGAGATGAAAGATACTCTGCCATTCTTGAGGGGCAATCTGTTTATCAGACTCTTGGGGTTGGTAAAAAATGGCTGTAACAGCCATCGTGCTGAGTGGTAAGAGGAGGGCAAATAGTAATAGGATTTGAACGCTGAACTTTTTCACCATCTACCCCCTAAAGATAGAAAGATCACATTCTTTTCATTTAAGTAGGTAGTGAAAGCATGCTGAGCCTCAAGTCCAATATACACCTTGCTGGGGTATGCGTTGTATTGGGTATTCCCGCTCCAGCAGTTCCAGCGTACCCCTAGTCCAGCTCGTAAATCATGATTCACTTGATTATTGAGTGTGTTTAATTGTAGGTGGGTATAAGGCTCAATCGTTTGCCCTATTTCAATTTTTTCGTGGTAGCTAATTCGGTAATCTGAGGTGAGGGATGTCAGGCCGCTAGTAACATAGTGAGCTGCATCGAGATAGAGGTTTTGAGCAATCCAGCCTGGTCCAGTTGGATGCCAATCATCGCTATAGGCGCCACTGTTGAAGAAAGAGGCGCTTGCTCTCAGCATGGCTTGAGTTTGATTGCCTGCTACGTGATCTAGCGGAGTTTGCTCTTCAACAGCAAGATTGATGTTTTGACTGCCGATCGGTTTCCATCGCAGGCCTGCAGCAGCCATTGGTGCATATAGGGGAAGCGCAGTATTTAAAGTTCCACTTCCTGCAAATACTCTGGAATATGCCGAAATGGTTTTGCCGTCATCAATGGCAGGATCTCCTAGGCGATAGGCAGCTTCAGCTTGTGAGTAGCTCCGAGACGTGAGGCCTGGCTGACCAGAGTTGGGAACGGTAGTTACTTGATTTCCGCCTGTAGCATCTACTGAGAATGTCCAGCGGCGAGTCAGATCTTCATGCATGCGCTGCAAGCCAAATAGCTGATTTTGGTTATCAGCAGTTAAATCCCCTGGCGCTTGGAGATGGTAATCATCAATCGCAAGTTCGGTGTACTTGAGCGCCTCCTCATTGAGACCTAGCTTTTGATCGGTATAAGCGAGTTGCTTAATAGTTCGAGAGTCGTCAGGCTGAGCTTGGTTTGCCGACAGAAAGAGTGTGCGTGCCTGAGCCATCTGCCCATTTTGATAATAAGCATAAGCTAAAGACGCTTGGGTATTGGTATTGCTGGGATCAAGCTTGAGGGCAGCCTCCAAGGAGCTGGTGGCTTCCGCAGTTTGATTTAATTCTTGCTGAATTGAGGCGAGTTGGCTGTAATAGGTCACCGTAGGAGTAAGCGCAATCGCTTTTTTTAGATCTTCAGCGGCAATACTGGGATGCTCTTTGAGTTCAAGTTGTGCCTCAAGCCACCAATAGAGCGCATCTTTTGGAGCATTGCGTTGATCGAGTTGACCAAGATAGTCGGAAGCGTATTGCGGTTCTTGTGCGCTGATTGCAGTGAGGGCGGCACTTTCAAGATCTCGATTGGACATTTCTTTGGTATCCATTGAGCGCCATGCCGAAAGTGATTGAGAATAATTCTTAACCGCAAATGCTTGATAGGCATAAGCACGAGTATTGACGATATTGGGGTTCATCGCCATTGCTTTTTGGAAGGCATATTCAGCCAATCCCGGTTGGTTGGCTTGATAGCATTGTCCAAGCAGGCGCCATTCAGTTTCACTATGCGGAGTTGAATAATCGCTTAAGAGAGACCGGACTACGCTACAGTTTTTGAGTGCAGCAAATAAATTGGCTTGTATGCCTCTTAGGTCAGAGGAATTGATCGGCTTAGCTAGAATACCCAGCTCGGTGACGCTCACCAGTTTGGGATTTTGTTCAATCAGAGTTGCTAAACGGAGAACCAACTTCTTTTGTAGTAGGGGGCTAGCATCAGCAAAAGGATAAGCCTGCATCAAAATTTGAAAGGCTTGCGCGCTTCCTCCATCCTTAGCAAGCTGATAACTCAGAAATTCAACAAGCTGAGGATCTTGATTGAGTTTTGAAGCAAGTTCTTTGATGTAAGCAGAGGCAAAGACTGTATTTCCAGTGGCGACAGCAGCTTCTAATACGATCTGGTCCTGATATGCTTGGTTAGAGGCAAAGCGTGGAGTGAAACTCAATATGCGTTCAGGTTCTCTGGCGAAGGCTTTGGCGAATAGATCAACCCAGCCATGTTCGTCGAAAGCATCATAGAAATAAGGCTTGGTATCAGTGAGATAGGCCTGAAGTTCGGAAATATGGTTTTCTAGTGCGCGACCCTTTTCGAGTAGTTGGAGATCGTAGGCTTTGCGATTATTGCTGAGTGCGCTTACGATGGCAGCATTTTTGGGGGTATAAATCAATTGCGCTTCCAGGACTTCGACTGCATTTTGATATTGGCCATCCAAGTTATAGGCATTTGCCAAATACAGCGCAGACTCAGGACTCTCGGTTGACCAAGACCTAGCTTGCTTGAATTCTGCTACTGCTCTAACGTAATCATGATTCGCAATAGCAGATAAGCCTTTTTCCACATGCGGGTAAGTGAGGAACTCTTGAAAAGAGCGGGGCTCTTCTGGGGCATTCTCTGCACTTGCTAGGTGAAAAACACTTGGCAAGGCGATGAGAGATAGAAGAACAAGGACTTTAAGATCGAGCTTCATCTGGCTGCGACCTCTTTTTCAATCAAGTCCTTGATGTTAGGCTGCAACTCTTTTTGGAGATCTAGCGCTTCTTTTAGAGTCTCGTCAGAAATAATATTGTTTCCAACCAAGAATTGACTTAAGTTTTCCGCGCTATTTTCATGCTGAAGAAGTAGGGCATTTAATGAGGCTTTGTCAATGCGTCCAAGAGACATTAGGATTTCAGCAAACAAAAATTGACGCGGGACAAAATAATCCCAGATTTTATCTGCTTGAGCTCTGGTAATTTTTCCAGCGCTAATCGCATTTTCAAGCAGTTGCTTGGGATCCTCCATTTTAATATTGGCGTACCAGTGTCTGAGGCCGACGGTAATTTCACCATGCCTTGCTAGTACATTTTTGACTGGCATCTTGAGCTTGCGAGCGATCGCAGCTAGGGATACGGGATCGATATTCGACTCCGAGGCCAAGACTAATTTGCTACCCTCTTTGCGAACCGGTAAAGCTGCGTAGTGCAGGGCGAGTGCTTGGGGTAGTAGTTTGATGATATTTGGAGGAATAGCATACGCATCGACCGATTCAGAGCTCACGCCAGATTGAGTAGATAGGGCTTTGGCTAATTCTTCTGAATTAATCTTACCGGTATGAATCAACCAGTTACCAATCTTAAGACCCCTTGTTTTCTTGAGTAGCGCAGTATTTAATTCTGCTTCACTAATGGCGCCTTGCTCAATCAATATTTGACCCAACATCTGGCGCTCGTGATTTTCTTGTCCTAGGGAAGGGAAGTCATGCATGGTTTTATCCCACGCTACTCGATGGGGGTCCCCTTGTTTGATGATGGCTCTGAGCGCGCGCCAATTGGCAACAAAGTTAATGTAGTTTCCCCAAAATAGACGAGGAATAGACATTAGCCCTTCTCTTAAGCCGTAATAGCTGGAGACAAAATAAATTCGCTGCAGCATACGATTGATCATCAGATAGAGATTGATCATCAACACAGCAACAAACCACTTGTCATCCGAGAATATGGAGAGGAAGTGATAAGCATCTGGCCATAAGTGCTGGTAGAGCCAGAGAAGGGTGAGCTGAATCAAAATCAATGTAGCTGCAAAGCTAATGAAGTTGGTAACTGCGCCTTTGCGATCACGCCACAAAAAATAGTTCAGTAACCAATTCTTAGTCCAGCCATGCGTTTTGTAGCCTTGGTAAACAATACCAGTAATCCAGCGCGCTTTTTGTCTCACAGCTGTTTCAATCGTATCTGGAAAATATTCTCGGACACAAATCACATTGGCATCCGTAATGTCTTGTCCAAATGGTTTAGAAATTTCATCTTCCAATTCTTCAGGTTTCAGGACAGGAAAGCGTACAAAGATTTCTTTCAGTCCTTTTTCTTTCAGACGAATGCCAATGTCGTAGTCCTCCGTCAGACTCTTGATATCAAAGGCAATACCATCGCCATCAGCCAGTAAGGCTAGCACTGCACGACGACTAAAGCAGGTTCCAACCCCTGCGCTTGGAACTTGTCCGGCTACCGCTTCACGAATCGGAATGTCTTTGCCATGCAGCTCAGTGAATTCGTCTAAGTAGTGCATGCTGGTGAAGTTATTCCATTTGCGTTCAAATGGATAAACAGGAACCTGAATCAGGTCATTTTTATTCACTAGATAATTAAAGAGCTTGAGCTCCATGCTGGAAATAACATCTTCTGCGTCATGCAGAATAAATCCAGCGAATTCCAGGTTGGTTTGACGCTCAAACTGCAGGATGGCATCCAAGACATTATTGAGGCAATCCGCCTTGCTAGTTGGGCCTGGTCGAGCACAAATGACTTTATGTACATTAGGGAAGATGGCGCAAGCGCGATCCACATCTTTTTGGGTATCGGGATCGTTGGGGTAGGTACCCACAAAGACGTGATAGTTCTCATACTCCATGGTGGTGGCTGCTAATTCAGCCATCTTGCCAATTACGCCAGTTTCGTTCCAGGCGGGAACCATGATGGCCAGGGGTTTTTCAGGGACCTCATTGAGTGCGGTGTACTGAAGACGCTCATTTTTCTTATAAATAGTTTGTGAACGCCAGACTCGCCTAATCCAATAGGTGATATCAATGAATACATCATCGATACTACTAAAAAAAATGATGACAGCTATTGTCATGGCAAGATACTTCAAGCCATACATATAAATCGATACAAGATCGACTAGCCAAATTTGGATATCAGAAATCAATGCTAGCTTTTAGATCGGTTTTTTAAATGGGTATTGACGAATTGTGTCTGCAATTCGTTCGCTCGCCTTACCATCGCCAAAAGGATTTTGCTTAGCTTGCATTGAGCTATACAGCTCGCTGTTATTCCACAGCGTCTCGACTTCAGTGATGATGTTCGATTGATTGGTGCCAATAATTTTGGCGCAACCAGCATCAATTGCCTCAGGCCGTTCAGTCTCTTTTCTGAGAACCAGTACAGGCACGCCAAAGGTGGGGGCCTCCTCTTGGATGCCACCAGAGTCAGTCAGAATGAGCCAAGCATTCGCAATCGCTTGTTGCATCTCCAAGTAATCCAATGGAGCAACCAGGCGCACATTGGCTAACTCTCCGAGTATGGGATAAACCTGGTCTTTCACAAGGGGGTTGAGATGGACCGGAAACAGGAATTGCATTGCAGAATGCTGCCTGGCTAAATGGGCAATCGCACGACAGGCTTGCTCAATTTCATCGCCCCAATTTTCACGACGATGCATCGTGATTAATATTTGTTTCTGCTCTAGTTTCTGGGCTTGAATATGGTGGTGCTCAATAATCCAGTGTTGCGCATCGATTACCGTATTGCCGGTCAAAAAGATGGCGGAGGACTTAATGTCTTCTTTCAGGAGTGCTGCTTCTGCTCCTGGGGTGGGCGCAAAATTCAAGGCGGTAATTCTGGTGATCATCTGGCGGAGACCCTCTTCGGGGAAGGGGCGGTCGAGGTTATAGGTGCGCAGACCGGCCTCAACGTGAGCCACTGGAATTCTTTGATAGAAAGCGGCAAGGGCGCCAACGAATGCGCTCTCGGTATCACCTTGCACGATCACCATATCGCATTGCAATTCTTGTAGTGCTTTGTCGAGTTGTCTGCGCAGACCAATAGTGAAGTCAGAAAGGTTTTCTCCCTCTCGCACTAAAGTAATGTCGGGACTAATATCGAAGCAAGCCAAGATCTTTTTCGACATCTCGTCATGTTGCCCCGTATGCAACCAAAGGACATCAGCCCAAGACTGTTTTTTTAAGTAATGGTAGACCGGAGCTAATTTAATAATTTCAGGTCGGGTGCCACAAACAATGAGGATCTTCGGCATATTGTGGCAAAGGGTGTTGGACTAAAGAGTATTTCGGTATTGGCCCGTAATTCCATTTAGTAATTAATCAAAATAAATCATATAGAACAAAGACTTAAAGGATTATATCGATAACGATTATCACTTTATTTAAATTTTGTTGCGGGCTGAACGAATACTTTCAAAAGTCGTGTTAGAAATTCTGACAGCCTCGGCTGCAGCCTCAGCAGCTCTTTTGGTTGCCTCGGCAGCTTCGGCAGAAGCCTGGATAGAGGATTCCTCAGCTTGATGAGCGACCGCCGCAGCCGCAGCTGCAGCTGCCGCCGCCGCCGCCGCTGCTGCTTCAATTGCTGCCTGGGCTGATGCTGCCGCTGCATCTGCTGCTGCCTCAGCAGCGTCAATCGCTTGCTTTGAGGCGGCTAAATTGGCCGCATCCGACGATTTTTGTGCGGCGATTAATGCCTTTTCAGCTGCAATGGCGGCACGTTTGGCAGCCTCTAAGGCGCTGTTAGTGAGGGTTTTTAGTGCGCCAACAGCCTCTGTATATCGTTGATTCACAACAATATATCCCTGACGCAGATTGCTTACCTCAGCTTCTAGGCTCAGTAATTTGGTATAAATTTTTTCAATTTCGCTTGTCATTTTTGTTCTCGCTTGATTGACTCTCTCAGTATCTAGCCTTTTTGATTGAACTTACAAGGCATTTACTCGTTCTAGATCAAATATATACCTTGAATTTAAATAAATATTAATAGCGCTTTTTTAGATTCATAATGAATAAATGAGCAATTTAAAAGATATCGCACCTAGCCCAGCCCCGAGTATTCCTGCATTTGATTTGCAGAAGCAACGGTGGGCTTTATCGGCTTTTGCGGAAGCTGCGGCAGCATTGGCAAGGGCAGAGTCAACCAATTTATTGATTCAGGAAGTTTGCTCTGCGATTGCAGCGCAAGGACCGTATGTCTTGGCTTGGGTTGGTAAGGCAGAGGATGATGAAAACAAGACAGTCAGATTTTTAGGTGCTGCTGGTGAGGCTATTGCCTATACCAATGAAATTCAAGTGAGCTGGTCAGATCAGCAGGCAAGCGGCCTTGGTCCAGCGGGAGTGGTCATTCGCACTGGACAGTCTTGCATTATTGAAGATACACAAACAGATGACAATTTTTTAGCTTGGCGCAAACTCAGTGAAAAATTCGGCATCCGCTCCGCACTGGGCGCACCCATTCCCGATGGTGGCGATCATCCATTCGGAGTCTTGCTGGTCTACTCAAAAATTCCCAGCGCTTTTGCTCCCACGGATGTCATCCTTTTTGAAAGTCTGGCAAAGGAAATTGGATTTGGTCTCAGGGCGATTGAGCGTCAACATCAATTAGACGATCAGATTCATGAAAAAGAGTTGGTTCAAGAGCGTCTTGCTACATCGTTGCGAGCCACTATTGAGGCAATGTCCAGGACAATGGAGTGGAGAGACCCCTACACTGCAGGCCATCAAAAACGAGTTGCAGAAATTTCGATGGCGATTGCTCGTCAATTGCACTGGTCTGAAGAGCGGGTGCAGGCTTTATACATGGCGGCTATGGTGCATGATATTGGCAAGATGTCAGTGCCCTCCGAGATCTTGACCAAGCCATCCCGCTTGACAAGTATCGAGATGCAATTGGTTCAGGGGCACGTAGACTCTGGGTATCAAATCCTAAAAGACATTCCATTTCCATGGCCCATTGCTGATATGGTCCGACAGCATCACGAACGTTTAGATGGCAGTGGGTACCCTCAAGGCTTGAAGGGGGATGAGATTAGCATTGAGGGCAGAATTCTGGCGGTGGCAGACACCATTGAGGCAATGTCCTCACATCGTCCATATCGCCCAGGCTTGGGCTTGGATGCAGCCATGAAAGAGATTCGTGCAGAAGCCGGTAGCAAATTAGATGCCTCTGTAGTTGATGCAGCATTCGCGCTTGAGGGTGAGCAAGTCTTGCAAAAAATTCTTGAGGGTAAATAAATCATGATGACGGGTATTGGACTCTATCTCTTAGCGTTCATTGCCCAATTGATGGCAGTTGGATTTTCAATTTACTTGCTGTTAAGAACCCAGTCTTACCGTAAAACTTTTGCATGTCTTTCTATTGCATACACTCTGATGCTGGGAAGACGCGTTACCCCATTATTTGACTTCTTGAATGATGGCAATCTGAATTTATTGGACGCAGCGCTTGCTGTAGTAATTTCCTCACTCATTTTGTTAGGCACTCTCTATATTAAGCGCTTGCTAAATGATTTAGAAAATACCAATCTAACACTTGCGCAAATTAATAAGACAGACTCTTTAACTGGTGCACTCAGTCGTCCAGAGACATTTTCAAGAACCTTATTAGAGATTGAAAGAAGTTTTCGAACTAAACATCCATTAGCTTTTTTGATGATTGACATTGATCACTTCAAGTTGATTAATGACGCCCATGGGCATTGGGTTGGTGATACCGTACTGCTAAACCTCACAAAATGTTGTCAAGCGGAATTGAGGGCAATTGATATCTTTGGCCGAGTAGGTGGTGAAGAATTCTTGGTAGTACTTCCAGATACCGACCAAGTTCACGCTTTCGAAGTTGCAGAACGCCTTCGCAAACATATAGCTAAAGAAGCGATTGCCAATGTTGCCGGCGCTGAAATTCACATTTCCATCAGCATTGGAATTGCGGTGTTCGACCCCGAACAGAAGCATGATGAATTTGCTGCAAATATCCTTAGACAATACTATCAAGGCTGTGATCAGGCCATGTATCAGGCTAAAACAGCAGGCAGAAATCAGTGCGCGCTATCAAATGGGCTCTAGGGTTGCTCGAGCGTGAAACAATAGGGCATGTCCTTACCTAGCACCCCCGATTCATCCGAAATTGAGATCACGCCTGATTATCAGGCCGTGATTGATGCCATCGAGCGGCAAGATTCTTATATCTTTGTGAGTGGCAAAGCCGGCACCGGCAAGACGACCTTGATTGGCTATCTCAGAGAGCATATCCCTGGCAATGTTGTCGTGGTCGCCCCAACAGGTGTGGCTGCCTTGCAGGTGAAGGGTGTCACGATCCATTCTTTCTTCAGGCTCCCTCCGCGCTTGATCTTCCCTGAGGAAGATATCAAGCCATTGCGCGATAAGCGACTTTATAAAGATATTCGTTTGTTGATCATTGATGAAATCTCCATGGTGCGGGCTGATGTAGTGGATGCCATGGATCTCTTCTTACGAGAAAACGGTCCTCACAAAGGTAAACCGTTTGGAGGCATACAAGTACTGTTTGTGGGGGACTTATTTCAATTGCCGCCAGTAGTCTCTAGTGGCGATATGGAAGTGCTCTCGCAGCGGGGTTATGAAGGACCTTATTTCTTCTATGCCATGGCCCTGCATCGTAAAGATGTCACCATGATTGAATTGAGCAAGATCTTTCGACAAAAAGATGAACGCTTTGCAGAATTACTCAACCGCATTCGGATTAATCAAGATATTGATGAAGCGCTAGATATTCTGAATCATGAGTGTTTCACGAATGCTAAAGAGATCGATGACCAAACAATTACGCTGACGACCACTAATGCTAGGGCAGATCAAATTAATGGAGCGGGACTCAGAGCGCTAGAAACAGAGGTCAAAACCTATGCGAGTAAGTCAACTGGTAAGTTCAATGTAGATGAGCGTAATCTGCCCTCAGCAGCAAACTTGGGCTTGAAGGTGGGTGCCCGGGTGATGTTTACAGCAACTGACCCTAGTTTCCCAAAACGCTGGGTCAATGGCACGATAGGAGTAGTGCGCGAGTTGCTGCCCGACAAAGTCAAAGTGCTAGTACAGAAGGGTCCGTACAGCAACACAGTTGAGGTCACAACCCATCAATGGGAATCCTATCGTTACGAGCATGACATGATGTCAGGGAAGATCTCACCCCAGATTATTGGTACTTACGAACAAATTCCACTGATGTTGGCATGGGCAGTCACGATTCATAAGAGTCAAGGCAAAACTCTGGATAAGGTCAAGGTTGACCTATCCTCAGGAGCATTTGCTTCAGGGCAAGTGTATGTAGCACTCAGTCGGTGCAGATCAATTGAGGGCATCACTTTACAAAGACCCATTCAAGCCAAAGACGTCAGCTGTGATGCAGAAATCAAACGCTTCTACCTTAGCTGTCTAAGCTAGAAATGATTGCCTTACCGATTGAGCAGGTGATACAAAACCGGTATAGCTATCGCACTGATCACGCCATTCATGCCCATCGCTAGACTGGCGTAGGTTCCGGCTTCTGGATGAATGCTAAAGGCGCGTGAGGTACCAATGCCGTGCGCACCAATGCCAATTGCAAAGCCTCTTTGCCACCAGGCTTTCATCCCCAAGGTATTGAGCACAAAGGGCGCCAAGATCGCTCCTAAAATTCCGGTAGCAACAGCGAAGATCGCAGTCAAGGTTGGCGATACACCAATACGCTCAGCAATACCCATGGCAATCGGTGCGGTGACCGACTTGGGATACATCGCCCCCGTGATCTCTGATCCAGCTCCGAGTAGCTTTGCGATACCGACTGCACTGATGATCGAGACTAATCCACCAGTCAGTAAAGAAGCGATCAGTGGCAGGGACCTTCCCTTGAGACTATGAAGCCCTCGGTAAATCGGTATTGCCAAAGACACTGTTGCCGAGCCCAATAAGAAGTGAATAAATTGGGCGCCCTCAAAGTAACTTGAGTAAGGCATATCGATTGCCTGAATCACGCAACACACTAAAAGAATGGCAATGGCTACGGGATTGGCTAAAGGATTATTTTTGAAGTGGTGATAAATCCACAGACCAATTTGATAGGCAGCCAAGGTAATGAATAAAGCAAAGAGTGGGCTACCCGAGAGGTAGACCCAAATCTCGACGATGGAGTGTTTCTCAGTCATGAGATGATTTCTCTGAACTCAGAAAGCGAACCACAACAGCCGCAGAGGCAATCGTCAGAATCACGCTACCCACTAAGGCGCAAATAATCGCTAGGGCATTGGCCTTCAATTGAGGCAAAAATAAGACTACTCCAACCGCAGCGGGGACAAATAGAAGGCCAAAATATTGACTAAAGCCATCCGCGACCATGGCTAAATCGGCATTAATGCCCTTGCGCAAGACTAGCCAAAGGATCAGTAAAACCAGGCCAATCACCGGCCCAGGCAGGGTGGGCAAGGCGAACTGCGAAATCAGCTCACCGATACCTTGAAACAGCAGAATTTGTACTAGACCCCAGATCATGTTGAGATCTTACAGGTCGATGATTGTTGCACCGCAATATCATTTTTATTGATTAAGATAAGACCACTTAAAGTAGGGCTTCTATAGAGTTCTGCGAGAAGCGCTTTTATAAAAACACTGTATTCAATTAGGGTCAATCCACAGGAGATAACGAATGGCTAATTTAAATATCAATGGCAAAAAATATGCGGTGGATGTCGATCCAGATACCCCCTTGCTATGGGTCATTCGTGAACAAGTGGGTTTGACCGGAACGAAATACGGTTGCGGTATCGGTGCCTGCGGCGCCTGTACAGTGCTGTTCGAAGGTCAGGCGATGCGCAGTTGCTCTTTGCCAGTCTCTGCTGCTGAAGGCAAGAAGATTGAAACGATTGAGAGCTTGGAGAAGAGCGGCCAGCTTTCGAAGATTCAGAAAGCATGGGTAGAAAAGCAAGTGCCCCAGTGTGGCTATTGTCAGTCCGGCATGGTGATGGCAACTACCGCATTACTGCGGAACAACCCCAAGCCAAGTGATGAAGAAATTAGCGCATCGGTGTCCAATATTTGCCGCTGCGGCACTTTCCAACAAGTTCGTGATGCTATTCACGCAGTAATTAAGGCTTAAGGGGAAAACGATGACTATCAATACAACAAACCCTTCCCGTAGAAGTTTCATTGTCGGTTCAGCAGCCATTGCGACTGGCCTGGCTATCGGCTTCGATTTGAATTTCATGTCTTCAGCATCTGCTGCTGAAGGCTCTGGCATGACCTCCATGGCGCCACTCTCATCACCAGAGATTGGAGTCTGGGTTGTAGTCAAGCCCAATGATGATGTCGTCGTTCGTGTGGTTCGTTCAGAAATGGGCCAGGGCACCATCACCGGTTTAGCGCAGATGGTTGCTGAAGAGTTGCAATGTGATTGGAGCAAAGTCAGCTATGAATATCCATCACCAAGCGAGAGTTTGCGTCGTAAACAAGCTTGGGGTAGTTTCTCAACCGGTGGTAGCCGTGGTATCCGTACTTCCGAACAGTATGTTCGTAAGGGTGGTGCAGCAGCGCGCATGATGTTAGTTCAAGCAGCTGCAAATCAGTGGGGTGTCCCCGCTTCCGAGTGCCTTGCTTTGAACGGCGTGATTACCCATACGCCATCTGGTCGTAAGACAACTTTTGGTAAGGTCTCAGTAGCTGCTTCACAGCTCCCAGTTCCAGCGGATATTCCTTTAAAAGATCCTAAGGATTGGACTTTGATTGGCAAACCTGTCAATCGTATCGACGGTGTAGCCGATAAAGTAACCGGCCGCCAGGTCTATGCAATTGATTTGAAGATGCCAGGCATGTTGATTGCCAATATTCGGCAATCGCCTGTCTTTGGTGGCAAGGTCAAAAGCTACGACGCTACTAAAGCGATGAGCATGAAGGGCGTCAAGAAGGTTGTTCCAGTTGGTGATTCAGCTGTGGCTGTAGTTGCTGATACTTTCTGGCAAGCAAAAACCGCGATGGATGCAGTGACGATCGTTTGGGACAACGGCGCTAACGCCAATGTCTCCAGCGCATCGATCAAAAAAATCTTCGAAGAAGGTTTAAATGCAAACGATGCCTTTGTGCACAACAGTAATGGCGACGCGAAGTCTGCTATTGCTGGTGCCAGCAAAGTGATTCAGGCAACGTACTCTTACCCATTCTTAAACCACGCAACCCTAGAGCCTATGAATGCCACTGCGAAGTGGACGCCTGAGCTTTGTGAGGCATGGGTTCCAACCCAGGATGGCGAGGCCTCCTTGGCGGCAGTGATTGCGGCATCTGGCCTTCCTGCTGAAAAATGCGAAGTCTATAAGGTCAATATTGGTGGCGGCTTTGGTCGTCGTGGTGCATTCCAGGACTATGCGGTACAGGCGGTAACGATTGCCAAGCAGATGCCAGGTACGCCTATTAAATTGATCTGGACTCGTGAGGAAGATATGACCCAAGGTCGTTATCACCCTGCGACGATGGCCAAATTAACTGCAGCAATTGATGATAAGAAGAATGTCACTGCGCTGAACATCCGTATCTCAGGTCAGTCGATTCTGGCAGCAGTGCGTCCATTTATTTTGGAAGCCAACCAAGGAAAAGACCCAGCAGTATTCCAAGGCTACGACCCACAAGGTGAGCACGGTTTTGGTTATAGCTTTGATAATTTGAACGTCGACCACGCGATGCGCAATACCCATGTTCCCCCAGGCTTCTGGCGTGGTGTGAACGTCAATCAGAACGCCATCTATATCGAAACTTTTATGGATGAGTTGGCTGAAGCAGTCGGTATGGATGCAGTTCAATTCCGCCTGAAGCACATGCAAAAGTATCCCCGCAATATGGCGGTACTCCAAGCAGCTGCAGACGGTATCGGCTGGACTAAGCCTGCTGCCCCAGGTGTCTATCGCGGAATTGCTCAGATCAAAGCCTACGGTAGCTATGTTGCTGCCGCTTGCGAGATCTCTGTGAAGAATGGCAATGAAGTGAAGATTCATCGCATTGTGGCAGCAACTGATCCAAGCTATGCCGTGAATCCTGCACAGATTGAGCGTCAAGTGGCCGGTTCATTCGTGTTTGGTTTATCTGCACTCTTCGAAGAAGAAATCACCATCGAGAATGGTGCTGTGGTTCAAAAGAACTTCGATACCTTTAACTCGATTCGTTTAGGGCAGATGCCTAAAGTAGAAACCATCTTGATTCAGGGTGGTGGAAGCGAGTGGGGCGGAGTAGGTGAGCCAACGATTGCAGTTGCTGCACCAGCAGTATTAAATGCGCTGTATCGTGCTACTGGCAAACGGTATCGGGATGTCCCTCTGAAAAATAGCGGCATTAAGTTGGTTTAATTTAGCTTAGCCATTTTTTAGAAGTTGGTATGAGAACAGGGCGTGTATTAGTAATCTATTTACTAGTCACGCTCTTTTTCTTTGGTCATGCAGAGTTAGTATCTGCAGTCACGATGGTGAATGGCGCGATTAGCGAACCTCTTTCAAGTCAAGCAGGCGATCCCGCGCGAGGGCGCGCCATTGTATTAAGTCGACAAAGTGGCTTATGCATCTTGTGTCATAACGGCCCATTTCCGGAGGAGCAATTTCAGGGAAATCTGGCTCCCGAGCTTGGAGCAAGTGTGGCCCACTATAGTGCAGCTCAACTAAGGGCGCGCTTGGTTAATCCTACTTATTTCAATCCCAATACCATCATGCCTGCGTATTACCGAAGCGAGGGATTCACTCGTGTCGCACCAAAATATGCAGGTCAGACGATACTATCGGGACAAGAGATCGAAGACGTAATCGCCTTTTTACAAACCCTGAAAACCAAAGCTACTGAGTAAAAACATGAGTGCAATACAGACTAAAAAAAATGTAGGAAGGCGTGATTGGCTCACTCAAGCATTGCTGTTTGGTGTTTCTCTCTGCTTACAGCCATTATTGGCTCTAGCAAAAAAGCCTGAAGCGCTAGAGGCCATTCAAAAAATCATTGGCTCGAATGCTTTAAATGAGGGCAAGGTCAAACTTGTTCTTCCCCCATTGATAGAGAATGGCAATCTGGTCGTTCTGAAGGTGAGCGTGGATAACCCGATGACCGAGCAAAACTACGTTAAGGCGATTCATATCATTGCCGAGGGCAATCCACTACCCAATGTGTTTAGCGCCTATCTAACGCCTCGCTCAGGTACTGCCAATATTACGACTCGGGTCCGCTTGGCTGAGTCACAGAAAGTTTGGGCAATTGCTCAGTTAAGCGATGGTAGTTTTTGGCAGAGCTCTGTGCAAACCATGGTCACTACTTCTGCTTGTACGGAGGAGCCATGAGCAAAACCTCTCGCACCGTCATCACCATGCCCGATAAAGCCAAGCGGGGTGAGATTATTGAGATTCGGGCAATTGCACAACATGATATGGAGACCGGCTTTCGGTACGACCAAACCGGTAAACGTATTCCGCGGGACATCATCAGAAATTTCACCTGCTCCTATGGCGGCGTTGAAGTATTCAAAGCCGATTTTTATCCGGGCGTTGGCGCTAACCCGATGGTGATCTTCACTACGATCGCCACCGAAAGTGGAACCCTCCAGTTCGAATGGACCGGTGATGATGGTTATGAAGCACTGAATCAAGCTCAGATTACGGTTACGTGAGAATCATCCGCATCATTGCCTGCTGTATTGGGATTGCTAGCGCTTACCTAGTGACTGCCGATGCGCAAACTCCAGCCAGACAATCAGGCTATCAATCGATGTCTGCAGAAAATAAAGCCTTACAGGATGATCCTAGTGCCAATCCTGCGCTCTTCTGGTTGATGGATGGTCAAACGCTTTGGAAGGAAGTCCTTGGGCCTAAGCAAAAGTCTTGCGCTTCATGTCATGGTGAATCTGCGCAATCCATGAAGGGAGTAGCAACCCGCTACCCGAAGGTAATCAATGGAAAATTGCAAACCCTTGAGGGGCAAATTAATCAATGCCGTGCATTCAATCAAGGTCTACCGAAGTTTGCTTACGAAAGCAAGGAGCTCTTAGCGCTTACCGCTTTTGTGGCAACCCAGTCCAAAGGATTGCCGATCGCCGTTGACGAGACGGCTGTTAATCGGGTCGATCTTAAAAAGGGGCATGACTGGTTCTATCAACGCATGGGTCAGCTCAATCTCTCTTGCGCTCAGTGCCATGAAGAGCGTGCTGGTTTGAAGCTGGGAGGGAGCATCATTCCACAAGCCCATCCCACTGGATACCCCATCTACCGCATTGAATGGCAAAGTCTTGGTTCGCTAGAGCGGCGTTTGCGGAACTGTATGAATGGAGTTCGCGCTCAGCCCTTTGAATACGGTTCCACTGAAATGGCTCAGCTAGAGCTATTTCTAATGTGGCGGGCGAGAGGTATGCCGCTCGAAACGCCCGCAGTCCGGCCTTAGTCTGAGAAAACCACTGAAGTAGCCCCGTTATTCAAGACGCGGTCATGCAAGTAATAGCGCAGAGCACGAGACAAAACTGTGCGCTCTAGATCGCGACCTTTGCGCACTAAATCATCTGGAGTATCACCATGGGTGACGCGTGTGACATCCTGTTCAATGATGGGGCCCTCATCAAGATCACTGGTGACAAAGTGAGCAGTTGCCCCGATCAGCTTGATGCCTCGCGCGTGGGCTTGGTGATAAGGCTTTGCCCCTTTGAAGCTGGGTAAGAATGAGTGATGCACGTTAATACAACGACCCGTTAATTCTTTAGAAAGATGATCGGACAAAATTTGCATATAGCGCGCCAGAATCACCATATCGACTTTTTCTTTGGCGATGATATCGAGTAGCTTGCCCTCTTGCTCGGGCTTGTTTTCTGGGGTGACGGGCAGGTGATAAAAGGGAATATCAAAGAAATCAATACTGGAATACACCTCGCGCGGATGATTAGAGACGATGCCGCAAATAATCATGGGGAGTTCACCAATGCGCCAACGATAAAGCAGATCAACTAGGCAGTGGTCGAGTTTGGAGGCCATGATTAAGACGCGCTTGAGGTCTTTAACGGCACGCAAATTCCAAGTCAGCTCGAAGCGCTTGGCAATCTCAACAAAACCAGCCCTTAAAGTAGCGGCATCTACAGGACAACTAAAGCTCACGCGCATGAAGAAACGCTTGGAAGCCTTGTCATCAAACTGCTGCGCTTCTTCAATATCGCCACCAGCTTGAAAGATATAGGTAGAAACAGCGGCAACGATGCCAGGTTTATTGGGGCAGGTGAGTGTGAGGTAGTAGTTTTCAGATGTCATAGGATGATTTTAGACCTAGGTTGGTAATTAGGGCAGGGCTTATTGAGAATTTGCGCTTGAGGTAGTGTCTGCTGGCCCCAAGTACAGCTCGCTTTTATCGGTAATAGGCGGGAATGCTTTATCAATACAAATGGGCTTTGAGTCCACGACATTGAAAAAATTGCATTCCTTTTTAGTTGCTGCAGAGACAGCATGCTCTAGCGGCGACTTACCAGTAGCCACTGAGGTTGCTGCACTGGCAGTTGTTACTGGGTAGGCTGCCGCTGTTGCAGTGACGGTGCTTCCAGCAGAGCTACCAATAGCGGCAAGTGGGGCAGCACAGCCATTGAGGAGAGCGATACATAGCAGAGGGGCCCATAGCCTGATGACCAGGACGCGAACGAAGCAGTTGTTACTTGCTGCGGCAGGCAACGTTAAAGACTCCAGCTTGCCAAGAGTTTTGAGGTACAGCTTCGTAAGGACTGTCAGGAGTAGGGTTGGTAGAAACCAGTTTGCCGCCACCATTCTTGCCACTGAATTCTTTGAACTCAATTGGTCGATAAGTTGCGTTGGAGCAATTGAATTCATTTAAGCCAATGATGGAATTCACAGGCGCTTTAGTCTGCTGATTTTCACCAGGCTTCTTAAAATTCAACAGCGACATGATTTGGGCTTTATCGCCAGTGCGTTGGAGTGTTTCGACGTCTACTGACACGCTCATGAGTTCGTTGTAACCCAGCTCTTGCCAAGCGGCAACAGCACTCATGATTGGGAGCATTGACAGAGCGATGATAGCAGTGGTGAGAGTCAGTTTTTTCATGGTAGTTTCTGTTTTGAAAGAGTGATGTCGCTATTCTAAACAGCCTAAATGATGCACCGCCAATTTTTAGCGGTGATTCAGTTCAAGCTGACGATCGATCTTCTCTGGTTTCATCTGCAAGGGTAGGTACTCCCCATTGGCCCAGAGCGGCTGCATATTGCGATATCGCTGACTTTGGACCCAGCCTGATTGGCCGGTCTGGTAGATAAAGAGAGACTTTTCTAGGTCCGATAAATCATAAATGGCCCTCAAGCTAGGCGCCTGTTTGGTTTCAAATGGATTGGAAGAGTTCATTAACTCTAGACGCCCGACATTAATAGTGTAGTTATCGCCAGGCACAGGGATCTCTAGATCAAAGATCTTCGCCAGAAATGGTACTTGACTAAAAGGGCGATGCTCTGAGATTGCAATATGCGCCTTGCCATAGATCCAATTTTTGGGATCATTGCCAAATTGGTTGCTCAGTTGATCTAAGGCCTTATCAAAAGCAATATTGGCAGCGTCGGCGCAAGTTTCGACATTGGCTGTTTTTGAGTTATCACACCATGGGCTATCGGGGTTTCTCAGTTGCACGAGTAGAGATTGTCTAAAGCTGCGTGGACCGTAATATTCAGTAAACAAATTACCTAAGCGCCCAAAGAGTTGACGCGTGAGTTGATCTGCCCAGGCGCTGAAGACGAGCGCTCCAACACTATCTTTCTTCATATCACCATCAAAATCTTTACTGAGGGCTTGCACTTGTGCAGCCAGAGGATGATTGGATTGAATCGACTTAAAGAGCCCCAGCATTGGCGTATTGCCCAAGGAGAGCGTGTCACTTTGCATGGCTTTCATGCTATCCATATTGTGAATGTCTTTGGCCTTAATCAGTTGAACAATTCGGTCATAGCGCGCTGGAAAATCCCAGTCTGCTGTTAGTGGATTAGGGTTGTTGCTTGCAATAATCTCTTGGTTGGCTGTAGCAATCCAACCTTGCTCAGGATTGGTGCTAGCAGGCAGTTGATCAAACGGAATATAGCCAGTCCAGTCATATTGCTTGTCCCAGCCGGGCGCTGGAGCCACACCGTACAGACCTTGATTCAGAATTCTTTTGGGTGCCACGCCGGCAGCCTGATAAGCAATATTGCCTTCAAGGTCTGCTAGGACGACGTTTTGCATCGGAGCGTAATTTTGGCGCAAGGCTTTTTTGAACTCATCCATACTGCTAGCACGATTCATTTCTAGTAGGCCGGCAACGGATTGATTTTCTTCATCAAGCGCAGTCCAGCGTAAGGCCATGGCGAACTTGTCGGTATTAATAATGTTCTTGAGTTTGGAGAAGCTATCCGAGATGACTGGACCGTGACGAGTCTCTTTGACTAAGAAGCGTACGGGCTCAGAATCTTTAACATCAATGATTTCTTGACGTACTCTAAAAGGCAGTTGCTTATCAGGGCCCCGATACATCACTGGATTTTTCGTATCAATCTGCTCGATATAAAGATCTTGTACATCGGGATTGGTATTGGTAAAGCTCCACGCCAGTTTGTCAGTTCTACCAAGGATTACCGCCGGAATGCCTGGTAGTGTGGCGCCCATGACATTCAGTCCAGGCGCATCGAGATGAGCAAAGTACCAAACGGATGGCGCTGATAAGCCCAGGTGTGGGTCATTTGCCAATAAAGGTTTTCCGGTATCGGTATGTTTGCCGGCAATCGCCCAGTTATTTGAACCGATGCCTTCTTGACCCCCTGGAAAATATTCCATTGCCATCTTCATGGCAGGACTCATGGGGGCTTTGCTTTGCTGATCTTGCTTCGCTTGCTTATAGATGCCCAGGTCTTGATACAACTTAGCAAAGTCCATCTTGGTCACTTGCTCACCAGAGTCATAGGGCGGCATGACATCCCAGATCTCTTTGGTGCTGAGATATTGTGCAAGCTCGAAGCGCTCCACTTCACGTTGCCAATTGCCTCCAAGATCTAAACTCATCATGAGCATCCAAGCCAAACTATCGCTGGGAGTCCAGTAACCCGGTTTAGATCCAGTGAGAAAATATTCAATGGGTAAAGCCCAGCCCAATTGGGCATTCCCCGTATTAACACCATCGGCATAGGCTTGTAACAAACGCTTGGCTGAAACTGGGTATCGATCGTACTGTCTTTCAGCAGCATGTTTAATGCCAAGGGTTCTTAAAAATCGATCGACGGGAACGGTTTCACTTCCCAGAATTTCAGAGAGGCGACCACTCGCAATACGGCGATTCATTTCCATTTGCCATGAGCGCTCAGTGGCATGCAAATAGCCAAGTGCAAATAAGGCATCGGCAGAGTTATTGGCTTTGATATGAGGAATATCGGCCTGATCAAAGCTAATGACAACATCGTCGCCTAAACCCCTGAGGGTCCGTTTGCCAGAAACGTTAGACTGAGCCGAGACTAGATAAAAGACAATCGCAAAAGCAGCGATTGCTAGCAGGGCTCCCACCGCCAAGAGCATGATCCTGATGATGGGGGTAATTCCCTTAAATTCTAAAAAGCGTTTCATGTCCTTAGTTTAGTGGTTTTAGAACTCTTCTCCCTTGCAAGAAGCCCTCTAGACGGGGCTCTACAGGAGAAAACCCCTCCTGCATGCTAAAATTCGAAGGTCTTGATTTATTTAGCGCTGCAGTTTCTGCTAGTGCGAGCCCGAGTGGTGAAATCGGTAGACACAGCAGATTTAAAATCTGCCGACTCAAAAAAGTCGTGCCGGTTCGATTCCGGCCTCGGGCACCACCATTCGATATGAGTTTACAAAAGCGCATTCCTCCCCTCGCATTACAGATGAGCTTGATTGGCTTGGTATTGGGCTTTGGAATTGCCAAAGCTGAAACCATTGCATTCACATGCGTTCGATCGAATGGGGCTTACTCTGAGGAATACGAGCTCAAGATCGTTTCAGCTAATCCCAAAAACCCCAAAGATAAAGCGAAGGTCTTCTTGGATGGTCGTGATTTAGATCAACATGATGCACAAGGCTATCAGGAGATCAAGAACGTTCAAATCACTAAAAGTGCTGTGTCATTTATGACGGACACTTTCTTTGAGCCAGAGATATTAGATGGTGTGAAGTATGCGTCCGGAACAGTGGTCGCTATCACAAGCATCCAGCGAGATACTGGACAACTCAAAAAAGTGGAAACGGTTACGGGTGGTATCTTGGCAAAAACCTTGGGCGAGGGCACCAAGGTTTATACCGAACAGTGTCAAGCAGTGCTTAATCCGGCTCCGTAATAAACCCCAACTTCGTTAAACCAGCTCGTTTAGAAGCGGCTAAGACCTTGGCCACATAATCATATTGCACGGATTTATCTGCGCGCAGATTAATTTCGGGTTGCGGATCTTCTTGTGAGGCTTTATCTGCATTCTCATTGTAGGTTTTGAGACTTACTGGAGTGCTATTCCAATAGATTTGACCCTTTGCATCAATAGACACTTGCACTGACTCCGGCTTGACTTCATTGCGCGCACTACTGGCTTTGGGTAACTCTACTTTTACAGCTTGCTGAATGACGGGGAGGGTGATAATGAAAATGATCAAGAGCACCAGCATGACGTCCACCATCGGCGTCATATTGATTTCCGACATGATGCTGTCTTCGTTTTGATCGTTTTGAATATTAAACGACATATTTATTCTCCGGACTTCACGCGCGCACCAGTCACAAAATATGCCAGCAGATCATTACCAAAGCGATTGAGATCAGCAATCAGTAATTTATTGGCGCGATTGATTGCGTTAAAACTCAGTACTGCTGGAATTGCTACGGATAAGCCGAGGGCAGTCATAATCAGAGCCTCACCAATCGGCCCTGCAACTTGATCGATCTGTGCGCTACCGGAGCTGCTGATCGAAATCAGCGCGTGATAGATACCCCATACGGTGCCAAACAAGCCGACAAAAGGAGCAATCGAGCCAGTTGACCCCAGAAAAGTTAAACCTTTCTGAAATTGGGCTGCCACACCATCAATACTATTTTTAATGCTACGAGCCATCCACTCAGAGTAGTTGAGGGTTTGCAATAACTCGCGATGATTGGTGGATTGGCTTTGGTGATGGTTTGATGCTGATGAGGCTTCTTTTGCAATCTTGTAATAGGGATTAAAGCTGTCATTGCTAAAGCTATGTAAGCCATCTTCATAGGAAGTGGCGCGCCAAAAGCGCTCTACTTCGGGCATCAGTTTGCGCAATTTACGAAGATCCCAGAGGTGATTGAAGAGGATGACCCAGGTGATGATTGAGCACGTCAACAGAATAATGCCGACAAAGCGGGTAGCGAAGTCACCTGTGATCCAAAGATTTGCGATGCCGAATGGAGTATGCATAAGATTAATTCTTGAGATTAAATTTAATTAAAAGGTTGGTAGAAATTTTGTTCGGTACACCATTGACTAAATACGGTTTGAAGCGATAGCGCTGACCAATTTCCATTGCAGCACGATCTAAACGCGGAAAAGTGCTAGACCTCAACAAGGCCACATTCTCCACATTACCAGCTTGATCAATGATCAGTCGTACAACCACTGCACCTTGCTCTCCAGAGCGCTTCGAGAAGGATGGATAGTAAGCGTCGGCATCAGGCTCGTAGATGACTTCCAGTTTACCAATGTCAGTTTGAATGGGAGTCCCGCCCGCACCTGGCGAAGAGGCGGGAGCAACTGCCGCATTGGGAGGGCTATTGCTAGGAGCCTGCTGACTACTTTGAGGTGTAGGTGGCGAACTTTGTTGTTGGGTCTCTGGGGGCTTAGGCGCCTTGCTGGATTTGTCCTGAGTCGTTTTTTCTTTGGGTTGGGGCTTGGGAGTTGGCGGCGTTGGCGGGGAGACTGGCTTAGGTGGCGGGGTCGTTGCTTTTGAGGCGGCTGGTGGTGCAGCTTCAGGCGAGGTTAAGCTAATCGCAACCCGCTCTTCATTTGGGGTATCGGCAGCAAAATGAAAATGAAGCAAACCGAGGAAGGGCAAGCAGTGCAATAAGAGCACGATCACAATAATGGTGCGCTCCGTTTTATTAAACGGCAGATGGGCATCGAGTCGATTCAGTAGAGATGCCATCAGGATTCCAGCGCTGTTAATCGAGCGGCACTAAGCGCATGACCCGCTAGGTCCGCATTCATCAATTCTTGAGCCATTTGCTGCAGCTTGACTTCATCTTTACTGCTAGTAAAGCAGACGGCTCCGAGAGTAGATCTGCTACTCTCATTTTCCTTTACAGGGTATCTTGCCTCTAACTGTCTTTTAAGCTGACGAACTACCGCTTCACTGGTATCAATGATTGTCATGGGGTCACCCAAGAGTTTGCGGATCGACTGCCTTAAAAAAGGGTAGTGAGTACATCCCAAGACAAGGGTATCTGCTCCTGCTTCCTGTATCGGTAGCAAGTGAGTGGCCAATAGTTCTAGGGTTTCAGAGTCATTTGCGGCACCCGCTTCAATCAAAGGCACTAACCCCGCACCGGCTTGTTTGATGATTCGGCAGTGAGCAGGTAAGGTGGCAAGCAAGGCATTGAATTTATCGCTATTGAGGGTGGCCTCGGTTGCTAAGACTCCAACAACACCATTTTGGCTTTGCATCGCGGCAGGTTTGATGCCTGGCTCAACCCCAATGATGGGAATCTCACTTAACTCGGCCCGAATCTGGGCAATGGCCTCAGCAGTGGCGGTATTGCAAGCGACCACAATGGCATCGCAACCTTGCTTTGCTAAATGATGACAAAGGGCCAGGCTTCTTGCACTAATCCACTCGCTGGATTTTTCACCATAAGGGGCGTTAAGCGAATCAGCTAAATAGATATAGTCATACTCGGGCAATTGATGGAGGGCTTCATCCAGAATGGATAAGCCCCCTACACCAGAATCAAATACGCCGATGAGTGCCAAATGATTGATCCAAAGAAGTTACAGGATTAAGCAATCGTGACCGGAATATTGCCGATCTTTGCTGACCACTCTTTGGGCCCTTCAATGTGCATTGATACGCCCTGAGAATCGACTGCAACAGTCACTGGCATATCTTTGACATCGAACTCATAAATTGCTTCCATCCCTAAGTCCGCAAAGGCAAGCACGCGTGACTTCTGAATTGCTTTAGAGACGAGATAAGCTGCGCCACCAACGGCCATCAGATAAGCAGAGTGATGTTTCTTAATCGCTTCAATCGCAACTGGGCCACGCTCCGCTTTACCGATCATGGCAATTAAGCCCGTCTTGGCTAGCATCATCTCGGTAAATTTATCCATGCGGGTGGAAGTGGTGGGGCCTGCTGGGCCAACGACTTCATCGCGCACAGGATCCACTGGGCCAACATAGTAGATCACCCGATTCTTAAAGCTCACCGGTAACTCTTCACCCTTGGCTAGCATGTCCTGAATCCGTTTATGGGCAGCATCGCGGCCTGTCAAGATTTTGCCGTTCAGCAATAGGGTATCGCCAGGCTTCCAAGCTGCAACTTCCTCAGGAGTGAGGGTGTCAAGATTGATGCGTTTGGATTTTTGAACATCGGGCGTCCAAGTCACATCTGGCCAATCTGAAAGTGACGGTTTCTCAAATACTGCAGGGCCATCACCATGTAAGTGGAAATGAATATGGCGTGTTGCGGCACAGTTTGGAATCATTGCTACGGGTAAAGAAGCCGCATGGGTTGGGTAATCCAAGATCTTCACATCGAGCACTGTTGCGAGACCGCCCAGGCCTTGTGCACCAATACCCAATTTGTTGACCTTCTCGTATAACTCCAGACGCAATTCATCAACACGATTTTTAGGGCCTTCAGCAATCAGTTGCTGAATATCAACTGGACCCATTAAAGATTCTTTAGCGAGCAGCATCGCCTTCTCAGGTGTGCCGCCAATACCAATTCCTAGGATTCCAGGAGGGCACCAACCAGCACCCATTGTTGGGACCGTTTTGAGCACCCAGTCGACGATCGAGTCCGAAGGGTTGAGCATCACCATCTTGGCTTTGTTTTCAGAGCCGCCCCCTTTGGCAGCGCAAATGACTTCAACGCCGTCACCCGGTACGATTTCATAATGAATGACTGCTGGGGTGTTATCACCCGTGTTGCGACGTTTGCCCGCAGGATCTTGCAGAACAGAAGCGCGCAACATGTTGTCGGGATTAAGGTAAGCACGGCGTACACCCTCGTTGACCATATCACTCACACTCATCTTGGCATCTTCCCATTGCACGTTCATGCCAATTTTGAGAAAGACCACGGCAATACCAGTGTCCTGGCACATCGGACGATGACCTTCGGCACACATGCGGCTATTAGTCAAAATCTGAGCAATCGCGTCTTTAGCGGCAGCTCCTTGCTCTAGCTCATAGGCGCGACCCATGGCTTGAATAAAGTCTTTAGGGTGGTAATAAGAAATGAATTGGAAGGCATCGGCGATGCTTTGAATGAGGTCGTTTTGTTTGATCTTGGTCATGGTTTTCTACCCAAATTTGTCATGTTTGCCATATTTTAAGGGTTTGCCATAGAGCAAATCCCTCGTTTTTTCACTTATCTTCTAGGGTCTAGAGGATACATCTCCCCAGTGGCTAATTAGAGTTAATTCATAGAGGGCAGTCAGCATGGAACCATTAATGCACGAAAACCGTGTTTTTCACCCACCCGAGGACTTTGTAAAGGGTGCCGCCATTCCTGGAATGGAGGCCTATAACAAGTTATGCGCTGAGGCCGAGAAAGACTACGAGGGTTTTTGGGGGCGCCTGGCCAAAGAGAATATTTACTGGAAAAAGCCCTTCACTAAGGTTCTAGATGAATCCCAGCCACCGTTCTATAAGTGGTTCGAAGATGGGCTAACGAATGCCTCTTATAACTGTTTGGATATCAATATTCAAAAAGGGAATGGCGCCAAAAAGGCCATCATTTTTGAAGCCGATGATGGCACCGTAACTGAGGCCACTTATCAAGACTTACTCGAACGCGTTTGTAAGATGGCCAATGCTTTACGCAAGATGGGTATCAAGTCTGGCGATCGCGTCATTATTTATATGTCGATGTCGATTGAAGGCATTGTGGCGATGCAGGCTTGCGCCCGTATTGGTGCAACCCACTCGGTAGTCTTCGGCGGCTTCTCCGCCAAATCTTTGCAAGAGCGCATTGTTGACGTTGGCGCAGTTGCGGTGATTACTGCTGACGAACAGTTGCGTGGTGGTAAAGCACTGCCACTCAAAGTGATCGTGGACGAAGCATTGGCCTTAGGCGAGTGCGAGAAAGTGAAGAACGTCATCGTTTACAAACGTACCGGCGGCAATATTCCGATGACCGCTGGGCGCGACGCTTGGATGCATGACGTGGTTGCCAACGAATCTACCACTTGCGAACCAGAGTGGGTGAGCGCTGAACATCCTTTGTTTGTGCTCTACACCTCAGGCTCTACTGGTAAACCCAAAGGCGTACAACACTCCACTGGCGGTTACTTATTGTGGGCGATTCTCACAATGAAGTGGACCTTTGACATTAAACCTAGTGACATCTTCTGGTGTACTGCCGATATTGGTTGGGTTACCGGCCACTCTTACATTACCTATGGCCCATTAGCGGTAGGCTGTACTGAGATTGTGTTCGAAGGTGTGCCAACCTATCCCAATGCCGGTCGTTTCTGGGACATGATTGCCAAACACCAAGCAACCATTTTCTACACCGCACCAACCGCAATTCGTTCATTGATTAAAGCAGCCAGTGGTGACGAGACAGTGCATCCTAAGAACTACGACCTGTCATCATTGCGCCTCTTGGGATCGGTGGGTGAGCCTATCAATCCTGAAGCGTGGATGTGGTACTACGAGCACGTTGGTGGATCACGTTGTCCAATTGCCGATACCTTCTGGCAAACCGAAACTGGTGGCCATATGATTTCTCCAATGCCAGGTGCAACGCCGATGATTCCAGGTTCATGTACTTTGCCATTGCCTGGCATCATGGCTGCGATTGTTGATGAAGCAGGTCACGATGTGCCTAATGGTAGCGGCGGTATCTTGGTAGTCAAACGCCCATGGCCTTCCATGATTCGTACGATTTGGAATGATGCTGATCGTTTTGTAAAGTCTTATTTCCCAGAAGAGTTGGGCGGTACTTTATATCTCGCTGGTGACGGTGCGATCCGTAATAAAGAGACGGGCTACTTCACGATTACTGGTCGTATCGATGATGTCTTGAACGTTTCAGGACACCGCATGGGTACGATGGAAATCGAATCTTGCCTAGTGGCTAATCCGTTGGTTGCTGAAGCAGCGGTAGTGGGCCGTCCTGACGATATGACTGGCGAAGCGATTTGTGCTTTCGTGGTTCTGAAAGGTGGCAGACCCACTGGCGATGAAGCCAAGAAGATTGCAACCGAGTTGCGTAATTGGGTTGGTAAAGAGATTGGGCCAATTGCTAAACCCAAGGATGTGCGCTTCGGTGATAACTTGCCTAAGACCCGTTCTGGCA
>Ga0364901_10066_pt1 | contig 43716 bp, 39 predicted proteins | sample ExccelJu500002D4_FD_206968 | JGI IMG/M metagenome (GOLD analysis project Ga0364901, IMG submission 206968) | Enriched cells from Trout Bog Lake Hypolimnion, Wisconsin, USA - BchlTB.July09.5000.02.D4 | ecosystem: Environmental > Aquatic > Freshwater > Lake > Hypolimnion/Profundal zone | place: USA...
GCCGCTTATAGTCTGTTTGCGATACTTGGACTGTTGCTATGATATATTCTGCAACATCCAAACGGCCGAAACTAACTGAAACCCTCAACTGGAAAAACGTGAAAGCAGGAGTTCCTTGCGTCGTGTGCGCGGACTCCGAAAATATTTTAGCCCACATACCACCCAACCCAGTTGATGCGTGCGTCACGGACCCACCGTATGGCATCAAGCACCTCAACAAGCAGTGGGATGCAGGAATAGTTAGGGTAGAAATCTTAAAGGGAATCTTCGATGCTTTAAAGCCCGGCGCTCCAATTATGGCGTTCTCATCACCGCGAACATACCATTTGATGGCTGCCGCTATAAGTGCGGCTGGATTTCAGGTTGCCGACCAACTGAATTGGTTATACGCGACCGGGATGCCGAAAGGAACTAGGCTGCCTGATGGCTCCCACACTGGTTTGAAACCCGCTCACGAGCCAATCGTGCTGGCTCGAAAACCATGTCTAGGAACAAAGCGGGCGAATAACCTCAAATACGGGACGGGCGGTTTTGGCGTCCCAAGAAAAGGTGGCTCCGAAAAGTGGCCGACCAACATAATTCACGATGACTCGGACGAGGTTGTTGAAGCTTTGGGTGGACTAGCACCATTTTTCGCGTGCGCCAAACCATCAAAAAACGAGCGAGAATATGGATTGACGGGATTTCCGTTGGTCATGAAGTCCCATGACGGTCGTAAAAAACACATCAACAATGCATTTCAGCGGAACGCCGTGTTCCGCCGCAATCACCATCCAACCGTAAAGCCTCTCGCGTTGATGGAATGGCTGATTCAGCGCGCTTGCCCAACACCATCGGGAATTATACTCGACCCATTTTTGGGCTCGGGAACCACGGGAATGGCCGCGTCACGTCTTGGCTACCGGTTTATAGGGATTGAATTGTCCGAAGCATACGCTGCCATTTCGATGGCGCGTATTGCTGCTGCGCGCAGCTATCTCAAAAACTAAAAGCTGACATCAGATAACTCCAAAAACTTACCCAAATGGAAACACCAAATCAAACCGACCCAGCAAGCGTGTCAGACACGCAACCAGCCAGCGTTGAAGCTGGCAAATCTCTCATCCTCCGAGTGCAGGACTTCACTGAGCGCATGGAGCGCTATGGATGGACTCTCACCCGCCATATTGATGGAAATGAGCGATACGGCTATCTGCATGAAAACGGCTTTATCAAGGAAATATCTTTTGCCCAAATCGTGGATTGCTGCAACCGCAGTTTTAGCATGGCAGAAGTCGCGGCATGCTGCGACATCTTGCCGCTCGGCGATGAATTGTATGGAGACTATCCGCCTGCGAATCAACCGGCTGATGACTTGCGCCTGGAATCTCAGAATGTTGAAGCCTCCGGTGGGGCCTTGCCATGCACACGGGTTCCGCTGAATGGCCTGACTTCAAAACGCAACTCCTCGCTGCCGAGCGTTTGGGGGGTGCCCAGGAATGGTTTTTATTACCCGAGGGCGGTGTTGCTATTGCTCGCCGTTTTATGCCCTGTTTTGGGCGTTTTGATTATGCGAACAACCATTTACTCCATATTTTTCAGAAATAGGCGTCGGAAGCCGGATGCGACAAACCGCTAAAAATGTGAATGGTCCGCCTTCCATCCTCCGTTTTTGATTTCAAGGACGACGTATTGCGGCGCGGCTCCGAGCTCCGATTGACCCGCGTTTACACAAATCGACTCATGAACGCGTTCAATCCATTCTCCGAAATCACAGTGTAAATGACCAAAAAGCAAAAAATCAGGTTTTGCGTCTTTAATGATTTCCCTTGTCACCTCAGCGCGATAGTCAATATACCCACCGCCGGAACGGTCGCCGCTTGGCGGAGAATGGACGATGAGGAGCCATTGGTATTTTTCCGCGAGTGACTTTCCAGCGTTTACTATTTTTTCAACAAGTCGCCGATATGCCACGTCATCCGCGAGCGGCCAGGGTATTGTTGTAACAACGAGTTCTCCGACAAGTTTTGTCTGCCCGTCCTCGACAGTTCCTACGCCACACAACCAATCGGGGACGATTGCGGATGGCGGCTCGGCCGCGTAATCAAAATCGTGATTCCCGCTGCACACAGCCCATGGCGTTTTCGAGTGTCGAATAAATTCATCAACGTATCGCGTTTGGCCAGCCCGATTGCTTGCGTCATCAACCATGTCCCCGGCGGAAACAATTAAATCCGATTGCTCACGTTCAGCGGCGGCCGCAATGCATTCATATTTGACTGGATCGCCGTGTAGATCGGAGCAACAAATAAGTTTCACAATCGCCAAGATATCCCGCTCCTTAAACTGTCGCTGGGCACCCCCTTCATTGAAAGGCATTCATCGCCCAATTTGAGAGATAGATTTAGTCAAGCAAAGTTTGAGTGCATGCAAGGGGGTGCTCGCCTATGGTGAAAAATGGATTATACGCTCACATGCAAGGAGCACCCTTGCTGACAGTAACGATTACCCCCCTGCAAGCAGTCAAAACGTATGGCGAATGTGGCCGCTTCCTCGGCGTTTTCACGGTGATTATGGCCGGTAGAATAGCCGATGTTTTGTAGGCAAAATCCACGGCCAAAGTGTTTTTTCACTCAATATTTCCGCGACAAAAAGCGGCAAAAGTCGCACAGAAAATCCCAGATTCCGCGATGATATTGCGCCATTTTCTGAGCTGAAATGCCGTGAATTCGGCCCTAATAATCCCCCGAAATACCTCATCCTGACCTCGTTTTCCGCCAGACAAATATCGTAAAATGTGCCCTGGGATGCCTGCGAGACGCAGAAAAATCGGCCCATAAATGGCGCAAACTTCGGAATCTTTCGCGGAATATTTTCGTCAAATCATCGGCTTTCTCGAATGAAAAGCGGCCATTTTCGCGCGCGGCTACCCGTGTTTTGCATGGGCGAGGGAAGCATTTTCGTGAACAATTTAAGTGTCGTTTCTATCTTTCCGACGGGGTTCGTTTGCACGTCGGTCGGGGATTTTTTGAGTTGTTTGCGGATAATGCACCGCATCCATTCAATCGCGTTTCGCATCGCTTGAAGCGCGAGAACGCGCTCGGCAGGAGGTCGTTTTGTGCCTCGCACGGTGGAAGAATAGCGGTATTCACACGCCGCCTCGGCCTTTCTGACGGGGAGTTCCTGGAACCATTGACTGGCCGATTGCAGCGGTCATATCGCGATAATCTCATCGCGAAATGCTCGAAATGCGTCCAGACATTCGTCGGGGATCGCGACTGGAAAGATTCCATTTTCTCCCCTTGATTCCTCTTCGTGCAGGCGAAAGGCTTCGATTGCCTCCACCAAAATCCTCATCCGTTGGGACCGCCGGTATGGCCGGAATTTCCGAAATATCATCGGCTTTGTGGATATATTCGGCCCAGTTTTTCCTGAAAAGCGCCTCATTGCCCCGCCGCTTTTACCTTCACAGACTTGGGGAAAATGTTCGCCCCGGGTCGAACTGGACGGCAATGACGAGCGAGATTTGGCTATCTTTGACGCGGCGTTCTCAATCGAAATACAGTCGCCGTCTTGGACTCAACCGCTCCAACCTGCCGACAAAAAGCTTCGCTTTTGTGGCCGGCTCCGGATGAATTCCAGCAGGGAATATGCACAACACTCCTTCCGCCGCTATCCGGCTTTCGCGCGCATTTCTCCATTGTCTAGTAGGTGTAGCAGAGCCATCTGGGCCTGGCTTTTCAATTAAAACAGAGGAACGATTTATGCGTGGTGTTCGGGTGACGCGGCCGGTATTTGCAACACCGGTCGCGTCATCATATTAGTTAAAATGGGATGTCGTCATCATCCTTCCCAGACGCCGCTGGCGCCGGGGGTGGATTTAATTTGTTGGCGATTTCGCGGTCAATTCTCTCACGCGTGGAAAAAATAACTTTCTCGACGAAGTGGGTTTTTGCCGCGTTTATGCCTGTGAAACACGACATGTCGGACCAATCTTCGTTTGTGATAAGGTAGAGGGTTTCTCCACCGAAATCGTCTGTTATGACCTGAATGACCCACTCGCACCAACCGCACAGGGTTTCGAGCTTTATCGGCCCGTCGGCATTCGCGAGGAACCTGTGAACATTCCGCGCGCCAATATTTGCCGCTGCAGGAATTGTTTCCCGAAGAACATGGGAATATACGGTTTTATCTGCTTCCATGCTCCTGAGACGACCATTCGCAAACTCCAACCCATCGACGAGCTGTTCGGCGGCAATTCGAATGTCGAGAGCCTCCTCGATACCACGGGCCTCATCATCGAATCCATTTTTACGAAGCGCCAGCATTTCCAGGAGGTTTTTCGCTTCGTTCACTGCCGCTTTCGCAGCTTTGAGACCTGTTTGGTCGTCCTCGCCGTTATCAATCACGGGCGTTTCGAACGCGAAAGATGCAACAATCCCCGCGCATTCAGCAACCTTCGTCATCGGCAAAAGACGCCGCGCGCAATCGAGAACCTGGCCTGACGAAAGCTGTTTCAATAGTCCGCCATCGCTCATCGTCGCATATGCGAGGTTCGTAATAGATTTGCTACAATCGGAGTTGTAGGAGAATATCCATCCGTTGCGCTCCATTCGGTCCATGTATTTCCTCACTTTTGCCGGTGATGGTGGGCGGGAGTCGAGCTTTCGCTCGGGCGCAGAGCCAAAATATCTCGGTGCTCCGGGCGGTTGTCCACCCGCTGTAAACGCAATGCATTTTGCGCTGGTTTCAGGCAAAATGACATCGGCAGGTTTTGCGACATCGCGAACGATAGCAGGCGGAGTCTCGTCTGAAACCAGAGGCGTTGAGAGCCCGGGGTCATTCTCGCTTTTTTCAGGTTTCGCGGTGGATTTAATTGATTGGCTTGCAAGTTCGAGCATGCGGCTCCGCGAGTTGGTTCGCGATTGTTTGGTTGGGGTTTTATGGGTATGCATAAGAAGAATAAATAAAACATTGGGAAAATGAGTTGACTCCGAAGCTCCTCCGTTTTGTCGGCGCTTTTTGTATTGCGGTGCTAGCTGGCATAGCGAATTACGGGGTGAGCGCGGCTGCGGTAACGAGGTCTGCGATGGCGGGAATGTCAGATAGCCGTTTGTCTCCACTTTCGACGGCATCAATCAATTTGGAGAGGCGGCGCGTTTCGCGTATGTCAGCCCCTTCGAGGGCCGCACAGTGTTTAACCGTCCTGCACGCAATCATCAGAGACCACGGCCATTTCCGTGAGGGTGTGCGATATTCAGTCTCGTCCAGATGTTCAGTTCCATCGGGCCACCAGCGGCCCCCGGGGTCAGTTTCGCCCTTTGGATGTTCCTGCCTATCGCGACGGCGGAGATATCGCACTGCCGCCCTCGCGGTTGGGTCTTTGCTCCTGCTAAGTATTGCGCGGATGTCTTCGGCGATTTGAGCGCTCGCCGATGCGCTAGGTTTTTGGGAGTTGCTAGCCATGTATACGTTATACCGCATTAGCAATAAAAAAGTGAAAAAATCTGCTCAGACGCTAACTTTTTTCGCTTTTTATAGGGTTAGAGGCCCAAACATCCCCTTTGACTACCACGGACATCGTTCATGAGGTGTAGAAGCCAAACGAAAAGCATGGATGCGTCCATTTCTGGATAAGCTTTCGCATGGTGTTGACACGATGCCCGGCACGCGGTTTTTGCGCCTTGCCCGGCTATTCAGTGCTGTTGAAAGCCTCTATCGAACAAACAACGGAATGTCACCGCCGCATTCGGGGGGAGACTCGTTTACTCTTCTGTGTTTCGTTTCGTGCGCGTTCTTCCCTGCAATTCGACGATTGCAGCGGGAGCGCTAGAAGCGTGGCTCTTCGCGCCTTTGGGATAATATGCCCCTCGCCATTCGACGAGTTCCGCCGGCATCGGATCGTTGAGAATGCAAGGGCCGATAAAATACTTGTCGTCGATGCAGTAATTCTCAGCGAGGTTTTTGCTATCGAACGCGCCTTGAAATGCCCAAGATGACGTCCCGGAGTCCAGGGCCTTGCCAACAATCCATATCGTTTTCATGCAACGAATTATTTTAACACGCGCAGTCCATTGGGTCAATGGCACCCGGTTATGAGATGCACTTCTCATGAGTTGTAGGCCGGACCGCCTCATATTCTCCTGCGCACAGATCACCTTTACTGCCCGCGTTATCGCTGAAATATCGTTCCAGTCGCGAACCACAGTCTTCAACAGGGACAGGCTCAATATGCAGAGATTCCTTTATTCGCTTGAGAGCGCCAGAGCCGCGCAAGCATCAGGTATATGCGAACAATTCGCATGGCTTGCAATATTCGCTATCCAGCCATGAATCGAGGCAACGTGAACTATCTCAGTCGCGATCCTGCTGGCATTGCCCTCGATGGAAAACAGGTCCGCGGTCCGAATATGACTCCCGAACAATGTCGCGGCCTGCCTGCGAACAACGAGATAGTCGCAACCCTTTTCGTCGGTAGGAACGGCAAATATCTCGGTGTGAATGGAGTTAAAAATCGCGATGGTAGCTGCACGATTAATTTTTGTGAGTTTCATAATTTGTTCTCTGACTGGGACAATCGAGCCGGGCAGCAGCGATTTGTCGGGAAGATACGAACTCCCGCGCCCTCAAAACGGCAGGCTTACGAACGCAGCGTATATCGTCCATTTCTCCGGCTCAGTGCATTGCACGAGAACCAGGATTTCGCCCGCTGGAGCGGGTGACGCGAGTGCGGGCCGGTCGAGAAACTCGGGAGCAACCGCATTGATAAACTCCAGTTCTGTTTTCGCGGTTCCCCTCCGCCTCGGTGCGACTTTTAGCGACTGCGGGCCGAGGGATTCCAAAACGTCGCGGAGGGTGGGATGCTGTTGCATCTTCCGAAGATATTTCCCCCCGGAATGCTGTTTGAGGAGGTCTCTCCGGTTGAACAAATATGCCAGCAACCCGAAGTCGCGCGACTAGATGATGCGTGAAACATCAGAAGTCGAAAAAACCGCATCTTGCGTCCACATCTTTGATGTTAATACCGCTTGTCGCCTTATTGTCGTTCTTGCCAATAACCGTCGCGCAGGGAAAGAAACCACCGCAAGCATAGTATCGGCACTGAATCGCTGCTCGTGAGATGAGTTCTCTTTCCATTTCCTCTGGTTTTTCTGATATTCACATCACCGTGAAATCAGAACCGCCACGTAAACCCACGCCGCAGGATGGAGTGGCTGGCATGGTGGAGCGCGTGACGTTTTACAGCGAGGAAACCGGGTTCTCGGTGCTGCGGGTCAAGGTGCAAGGGAAACGCGATCTGGTGACAGTCGTAGGCAGCGTCGCGGATGTCTCGGCCGGAGAGTGGGTGACCGCGCAGGGCGTCTGGGTCCAGGACCGGGACCACGGTTTGCAGCTCAAAGCCGATTTCATCAAGACCAACGCCCCGACATCGCGCGAGGGCATCGAAAAATACCTGGGTAGCGGGCTCATCAAGGGGATCGGACCTGTCTATGCAAAAAAGCTGGTCGAGAAATTCGATGAGGAGGTCTTCACGATCATCGACCAGTTTTCCGCGCGCCTTGAGGAGGTGGCCGGCATCGGCAAGGAGCGGCGGCTGAAAATCAAGGCGGCGTGGGCTGAACAGAAAGTCATCCGGGAAATCATGGTCTTTCTTCATTCCAATGGCGTCAGCACGAGCCGCGCCGTCCGCATCTTCAAAACCTACGGCGAGGCCGCGATTGAAACCGTCCGGGCCAACCCCTACGCCTTGGCCAAGGACATCCACGGGATCGGGTTCAAGACGGCGGACACCATCGCGCAGAAGCTGGGCATCCCGCTCGACTCGATTATACGGGCACGGGCCGGAATTCTGCACTGCCTTGTCGAGGCGATGGATGACGGGCACTGCGCGCAGCCGAGGGAGGCGCTCGCGGAAAAAGCGGTGGCCCTGCTGGAAATCGACACGGGTGTGGTCGAGGAGGCTCTGGAGCGATTGCTGGTTGACGGTGATGCCGTCTTGGATCAGGGGCTCATCTACCTGCCATTCCTGCGCGCGGCCGAGTCCGAGATCGCGTCCAGGCTCCGCGACCTCGCCTCGCGGCCCTCGAGCTATCCCGACATCGACATGGAGAAGGCCGTCGCCTGGGTGCAGGAGAAGACGGGAAAGGAACTGGCGGCCAGCCAGGCCGATGCGCTCAGGAAGGCAGTCTCCTCGCGCGTTCTTGTCATCACCGGCGGCCCTGGCGTCGGAAAGACAACCCTCGTCAACGCCATCCTCCTCGTCCTGCGCGCCAAAAAAATCCGGTGCCTTCTCTGCGCGCCCACCGGCCGGGCCGCGAAGCGGCTCACAGAAACGACAGGCATCGAGGCGAAGACGATCCACCGCCTGCTCGAATTTCAGCAGTCGGGCGGGTTCGCGCGCGGCCCGCAGAACCCCCTGAACTGCGACCTGCTCGTCGCGGACGAGACTTCGATGATCGACGTGCCGCTCCTGAGCAAGCTGCTGCGGGCTCTCCCGGAAAAGGCGCACCTCCTCCTTGTCGGGGACGTTGACCAGCTCCCGAGCGTGGGGCCGGGTATGGCGCTCGGCGACATCATCCGCAGCGGCGTCGTCCCGGTCGTGCGCCTCACGGAGATCTTCCGGCAGGCGGCGGGTAGCCGCATCATCACAAACGCCCACAGGATCAACGCCGGCGGCATGCCGGAACTCGCGGGCGATAGCGCGTCGGATTTTTTCTTCGTCGAGCGCGAGGAGCCGGAGGCCATCCAGGCAACCATCCTGGATCTGGCGAGGAGCCGGATTCCCAAAAAGCTTGGCTGCGACCCGGTTCACGACATCCAGGTTTTATGCCCGATGAACCGGGGGGCGCTCGGAACGCGCCAAATGAACGCGGTGTTGCAGGAGAAGCTGAACCCGCCGCGACCCGGCGAACCGGTCGTCGAGCGCTTCGGGACGCAGTTCCGGCTGCGCGACAAAGTCATCCAGACCCGAAACAACTACGACAAGGACATTTTCAACGGCGACATCGGGAGGATCGTCAGATTTGACGAGAGCGAGCGCGAGGCCGTCATCGCCTTTGACGTCCGGGAGGTCGCATACGATTTCAACGAGCTGGACGAGGTCGCGCTCGCCTATGCCATCACCATCCACAAAAGCCAGGGGTCCGAGTTCCCGGCCGTGGTGCTCCCGCTGGCCATGCAGCATTACCTGCTCCTTCAACGAAACTTGATTTATACCGGGCTGACACGCGGCAAGCAGCTCGTGGTGCTCGTCGGCCAAAAGAAGGCGCTCGCAACCGCCATCAGAAACGACCGCGCCGCCGAAAGATTTTCGGCGCTCTACGACCGGCTCAGAACCTGAGTGTTCCGCCCCGTCCGGATTCAACCAGCGGTTTCTGCCTACCCCTTCGCCCCGCTGCGCTGCTGCCACGGCCAGCGTCCGCTCACCTCCATTTCGAGCGAAAAACTCAGAAACGTCCGAATTACCACGATCAGCGCAAGGACAGACAGGTTTTCGAGAGTGGGGGCGACCGCCACCGTCCGGATAATGTCACCCGCGACGAGCAGTTCCAAGCCGAGCAGAATGGCGCGGCCCAGGCTCTGGCGATACGCCGTGTAGCGGTCGAGCCCGCGCGGCGCGTGGGAGACGAGCGCGCGGACAGATGCAACGAGGATGCCTCCGACAATGACGAGGACACCGACAGCATCGACTGCCATGCCGACCTTCTCAACGGTGGATTGGAAATTTTCCATGCCATCGGATAGCACATTTGGGGGCGCAGGCATAGCGCGTCGATTTTGAGTCGGACGCTGGTGAATCTACCTCAACCGTGCCGCTCAGTCAGTCGGCCTCATTCGCGGCGAAGCGAGACTGATAATACGGGCTTTATATCGAAACGCAAATCTGGGGGGCGGCGGCCTTGGGGCATTTTTGAAAAAGGGGGGAGCGCTAAACGATTTATCAACTTCAATTCACACCCCCCCGCTGTGGGAGATATATTGTATAAAAGAATCGTTACGCTGCTTTCGAAGAAAGCTGCGTAATAAGAAAGATCGAATTGAAGACTGTACCTTAAAGAGGGATGGCTTTTGCCCTCGTAGACGCACGCCAAAATATCACACTTAAAATAGGAAAATCACGCCAAAATATCACACTTTTAAAAGCCAGACACGCCAAAATATCACACTGTCCGAATACGCAGGCCCGTATGGATAGCTGCCTTGCCTGCCGTGAGCCGGCAGTATTCGAGGTCTCCTGGTCGCTTCTGGCTATGAAGCATGAGATGCTCGAAAACCTGCGATTCGGAATGCCCCCGCTCGAGCAACGAGCAGGCCGCGTGAAAGTCAGCCCCGGAGCGGTCTAGTCCGTCCTTTTGTCGAAAATCCCGCGATATGGGCGCATGGGAACACTCACCGGTTGCCGCAATGAGAATTTGCGGTTGAAGAATGGCGCCCTTTTTAGCGTGGAGAAGAAGAGCCAGCGGAAAACCGCTTTTGCTTTTGGAGCTGCCTGCATGCTTCGATTTCCTGTTGGTGAACCCCGGAAACCTTCCGAACTGCGTTGGATTTGCGGCGGCTCTCAAGTCGCCACCCCACTTCGTGGCGAGGAACAGTGCAACATTTTTGAGCGTCTGAGTTTCGACGCGCGCAGGAAGGCAAAACCACGCTTGAATGGAGCCCGGCGAGGTTTCGACAATGCATCTCGCGCCCGCTGCCAACGCCGGCCCGACATTTTCGCGGCGAAGATCGTCGCACAAAACGTATCGACCCCATTGCGGAGACGGATGCCAGGGGCAGCAGTATATGCAGTGGCCTTCGCAGTTTTTGGTGGCCAGAAAGTTGTATCGATCCCCAGCTTCCCGCGAAGTGACGATTTCGCTGTCAAACCTGGTTCTGTTCTTTATCCAGGCAATTTTTAATGTGTCAGCCCCTAGGCATTCGAGAAAAGCCAGGTAGGCTTCGCGCGGCGATTTCATGGGGACTTTTTTTTGCGTTTCCCGTTAGCCGTTTTTCGTCGCGTGGATGCCGCAGGAAGCCACCACATCGAATTATGGGGGGAGAAGGCCGACGGTGCAGCTCGGACGATATCGCAGAAAACACTGACGAGCACGGCACCCGGCGAACGGGCAATGCCGCTGACGAGGTACGCGCGCTCATGCTCGAATACTTGCCAGAAAGCGGTGGGCGAGAACGAATCCAACAACCTTTTGACGTTGTCCAAAAATGAACGGTTGGTGTCTTCAACTCCGGCGCTCTTGATCTTGGCCCATTCGTCGGCAGTGAGCTTTGGGCACTTTGACATCGCGTTGAGAAATGTGTCTATCCGACCGCCGCCAGCCTGAAATGCTTTCCACGCCAAGCCCCACTTTTGGGGGTCTTTCGGAGCATCCATCCAGCAGTGCAGCATGTCGTCCTCATCGAGCTCTATGCGGAATTCGCCCCGGCTCATGCTCAGGCCGTTGAGCTGAGATAAAACCGAATGCTTCCCGCGCCGCGTAAGAACCTGGCGAAACCTCCAGAGGGGAGTATTTTCTCTGCCAAGGTGCTTAAGAAGAGTGGACAGGCGGATTTTTGCAGCATTTTCCCTCGATGAAAAGTGGTAAGCGCGAGCCGGGAGCACGAGAAATAGCGCGCCCGCAATCCCGTTTTTTATGCCAGCAATGACGTCAAGGTCCAGCAATCGGGGGTTTTGATTAATCACCTCGATGATTTCCGAGGAAATCCACAAATGCCCCAAACTGATCATGCGCCTGGTTTCATCTGCCTGACCACCCCGGGTTTTAACCACGGCGTGTATCAGCGGGAACAGAATGCCCTCGCCGTTTGTATGACGAATCTCAACGTCGTAGTGGCGAAGGCGTTCGATGGCTGACTTTACCTTCTTTGCAGCCTCACCTTGAGCGGTAATCCTGAGACTTCTCAAAATATGCCTGAGCGATACCTTTCGGCCGTCCGGTTCCTGCAAAAGGCGAATCAAGGCAAAAAACACCTTCCAATCAAACCACGAAAGATTTTGCACGATGCCATTTGCGCACCCCATCAACCAGGTCGTCCCATTGCGCATTTCAACCTCATATCGGCCTGGCCTGTCCGGCTGGATGATATATTGGCCCAACATGTCGCCCGGAACTTTAACGAGCTTATTGGCGCTCATATCTCAAAACCTCTGATTTCCATTTTCAAGAGTGGATTGATGTTCCAATTCGACCATCTGTGCAGCCATGATGGTGTTCCACTTTTCGAAAACGGCTGTTCGAGGATTCAGCATCAATTCTACGCTGGAACCCGCAAGTCCGCTTCTCGCCTTCTTGAGACTCAATATGGCGCGTAACCGGTCAGCCCCTTCGGCCGCTTCATTTGGCCGTTCCAGGAACAAAACATTGTCGGCCGCCTCTTCAATGACGCCACTGTCCTTCAAATTGGCTAGCGTTGCCGTGCCTCCCACTCCCTCGCGGTTGAGTTGAGCCAAAACCAAAATTGGAATACCTCGGCGCTTTGCGATTTGCTGGAGGTTTCGTGCGAGCTCCCCGACAAATTCAGTGCGCATGCCCCTGTATGATCGCGGAGTTTGTGTAATTTGCAAAAAATCATAAACGACAAATGACGGCTTGATATTCATAATCGCGCTTTCCAATGCAGCGGGATCGTGAGTCTCAAAAAACCGAAAATTGAGAGATTCGCCTTTCCGCAGGCTTTCCTTGATTTCGGTGAACCCGGCCTCATCCGCAGCATAGGCGCGGTCGTAAATCTGGGGGTTTTCACCGATTGCCATTGCTGTCAGTTTCGCGGCAACTCGCCCACGGCTCATTTCGAGTGAATTGAAGAGGACAGGCCCCGAACCATTTCCCTGTGCCAGGAGGGCGATTTGGCATGCGAGAGTTGTTTTCCCGCATGAGGGCCTCGCCGCAATAACCGTTACCGTTCCAGGAATCATGCCAACGAGAGGGTAGTCCACCTCTGTAAACCCGGTTTGTATGACATTACCTTTGGATGCCCGGAGCAAGTCCATTAGTGACGCCTGCTCTTCAAGGCTGGTTTTCATGTCCACACCGGTATCGCAGGAGCCAAGATGGCTCGCATCCTGGGCAATTTGAGCCTGCGTAGACAGGAATTCATCGGGAGGAACTCCCATCTCTTTTAAGGACTCAATTTTTGTGGTCGCCCAACGCAACCGAGCACCAGGAAGCCAGATCTTGAACGATTTGTCGAATGTCGCGGATGCTGACATTGCAGCTCTAAGCGATTTTATCTGTTCCACCGGGTTTGAAACGCCAAGCTCCTGCATCGTCTGGCAAAGCGTGGCAAAGCTGTGGAGGTTGCCGCTTACGCAGTGTAACGATGCTTCGACAGTCTTGTAATTGGATTGCACCAAAAACATTTCTGGTTGCAATTCGAAACCGAATTGGCGGCAAAGTTCGGGGTCTTGGGCTAAACAGAACGTAACTATCCGCTCGTTGAGGAGATATGAATGGTTTTCAGTGGGGGTCATGCTGAGTTTTACATCAGCACCACAATGTTGTGAAGAGGCTAAATTAGAAATTATTGCCCGACCCCTAGTATTTTTTTTGTCACGCGGGTAAGACCTTGCATGAAGAACTCAAATCGACCATGCAAACAATATACTTTACACCGTGGAGACTGCCTATCTTATCTCAAGACACTAACCAGTAACTCCATTGACTCAGTTATAACAGACCCGCCCGGAGGGCTCAATTTTATGAAAATCGAATGGGATTCCGACAAAGGTGGGCGTGACAACTGGGTAAAATGGCTTGGTGAGCGGTTGAAAGAGGCATATCGCGTCCTGAAGCCTGGCGGACATCTCGTTATCTGGACATACCCGCGAACAAGCCACTGGACAAGAATGGCGCTCGATGACTCGGGCTTCGTGTTTGTGCATAACCTAATCCATATTTTCGGGACAGGGAAATCGCATGGACAAATCGTCAAATCTTCCACAGCCCCTGAATTCAATGGTTATAGCACAACTCTGAAAACATCATATGAGGAGTGGGTGTTGGTCAGGAAACCACTGGACGGCACAGTCAAAGAGAATCTTCGCAAGTGGGCTGTTGGCGCTCTAAATGTCGCAGCTTGTAGCGTGGCTGGCGAAACCGGGCAACCCGCAAGGTTTCCAGGGACACTGTCACACGACGGGAGCGTGGAAGCCCTTCGAATCTTCCCTGATGCCCCAGGCCAGCTTTCACGCCTGCGTGCGGACGGAGCACCAATGGGGAATATGATTTATGGGAAAATGAAGCACGGAACCGTTGCCAAACCGCCTCGTGTGGACACCGACCCCTCGTCAGCGAGGTTTTTTTACTGCACGAAAGCTTCGCGGAAGGATAGAAACGGCGGACTTCCTGACGGGGAAACAAACTGTCACCTCACTGTCAAGTCCATCGCTCTCATGCGCTGGCTGTGCCGACTCGTAACACCGCCCGGGGGCACCGTGTTGGATATGTTTATGGGTTCGGGCTCCACGGGCGTTGCAGCAATGCTTGAGGGCTTTCATTTCCTCGGCTGCGAGCTGTCTAAAAAATATTTTGCAATCGCCAAAAAGCGCATCACTCACGCGTTGGCTTCTCGTATAGGGCTGACGCGGCCGAGCGTGGTTCTCGCTCTAAAATCATCTCAATGAGGACAGGGAAATATTCCCATCAAAAAAATACTTAAACTTTTTTTCAAAATCCCAACATCAACATCAGTATATTTACAAATACCATGAAAAAACATGAGAACACCAAGACGGCTCCGGCGGCCAGAATGCACGGCGACAAGAATAACAATAACGGTTCGCGGCCTGATGAGAAAATGCAAATTGCCGGCAATGAGATTCTTCTGATTGCCGACGTTGCGAACGGCAGCACCTATAGTCCTTGGAATGGCTGGATAATGTCATCGTCAGACTTGAACGCCTTTAAGTATGAAATTCAAGATGCTGACAAATATGACAAGGTCGGTGAAAAATGGGATGTTTCAATTGGCGAGTTGCTATTCAAGTTCGACCGCATGCCGGTGGCGTTGAAAGTCGAATTGTTCAACCATGTCACGGAAGCATGGTCACTCCACAAACACGATTTCTTCGACTTTTTGATTTCGCGCCGATTTGTGTTTTCGCCGCTTGGTGAAATTGAGGAGGACAAGGAATTTCTCCTCGCTCCACGGCTTGCTTCGGGAGAAATCGTTGTGAACCGGGAGCCGTCGCATGCAAAACGATGCGATTTTGAAGCGATTTTACACGCATTGAGCCGCGTCTCTTCGAATAACCGCCAATTCATCGAGGAAGAAATCGGCTTCCCTGGGGAAGTGGGCTTTACGACATGCGTTGAGACGGGAGCGGACGACGACATCGTTTTTGCTCAGCGCAAGGGACGCAGCGGCCTGACCCGCTTTGTGCGCGGCAGGACACCTCAACGGTCAAAAAACGTGTTCGTCGTGTTGAAGCGCGAAACTTCTTACAAATATGTGCTTATAACGGGATTTGTTGGATGCAAACCGGAGCCTGAACCGTGGGATTCGAAGGCATTCGAACGCAAGCAGAACCCGGCCATGGCAAGCGCTCAATCCAGGGCGTTTTGGGCCGCACACGCGCTGGTCTGGGACAAGGATAATATCGTTCCTGGAACCGAAACCACAACCGCCCCGGCATGCTTTTGAAACATATGAAACCACAAATACAAACACATCATGATGTCGTCGTTGCGGCTATCGCTGAAGTAGAGAAGCTTATTAAGGCTGAGGAGTATGCTGTCGGGCTCGACCCCGTTGCCGCGATAGCCGCGATGAAAAATGGTGCGGTCTTCAACTGCGGTCCTGGTGGGACATGGGGCTACGGAAAATACAGGCGCAAATTCTATATTCGCATCACGGCAGAGGTCGCTGGCCGCAGATTCAAAATCGGAGATGAGGGCCGCATCACAGCACGAGTGGGCACCGTTTTACTCGCGCATAAAACCTCGGGGCTGATTTCGCGCTACAAGACCGCGCGCGACAGTTACCTCACCGCAGCGAAGGCCCTTTGCGAAAAGCTCAATGCTCTTGCCGAATATGTTCGCTGCGACGGGCGATACATTCGGCTGCCAGCGGGAGGTTTCGGTCTGGTCGTTTCGCGGCAGGGCTCCGCAGTGGTCGTTCTCATCAAAGGCCGGCTGCATGTGCTCAGGGGCGGCAACCTCGAACTGCTGAGGATAGCACCATGACGCGCGGACTGGACTCCATCGCCATTCCGGTTGCGGCGCACCGGATGATTGCGAACACGTATCCGGGTGCTGCTCGATGCGATGCGGACACTTGGACTGAAAAACTGATTGCCCACCAACCTGAAAAACACGTAACCTGCAACAACTTCAAACAATATGTTTAACAAGAAGGCAGCGACAGAAATGAGACGGATAATAAAGTCGTGCGACGACTATCAGATTCTTTGTAAAGTCGCCGAGAATGAGCAGCCGTCCGTGGTTGTTGCCGGGCAAGACCCGGCAGGCAAGAAATGGGTAGTATCAGTGGATATTGATAAAGACTGGGTTCGGGAAGCTTCGTGCTCCGGCCAATTTATTGCCCAGGTAGTCGAGCAGATTCGCACCCTCAGAGGAAGTTCCTCAGAACCAAACTACGCTGACAGAGCAGAAGTTTTAAGCCGCGTATTTTTGCAGGGGACTCTGCTGCCCCTTCTCGACCGAGATTAAAACGGCACCGCCGCTCCCCGCCGGATTCCCAGGCATTCGGGATTTGTGGCCACCGGTGCCCACCCCGCTGCGCGCTGGTGCTTGTGTTGGCAATGCCGTTTCTGCAACCCAGTTTTTGAGAGTCTGGTCTCTTCGCGCGGAAAGCGCGGCGCTCAATCGGAGCGGGCAAAAACCCGTCAGCTCGGGTTGGCTTAATTGCCCATGAACTTCGGCACTCTCAATCACCCCCGGTTGCCGATTCCGCGAAGCAACCTGATTTTCAAAATCCGTGTCGCCGGAGCGACAGACCCGTTCACGTGAGTTCCGGCCATGGCGGCCGTGCCGCTGCGTGACGCGGCCTGCGGGCTGGCTTTTTTGGTTTCCGGGTAGCGCAGCATTTCGTATTGCCAAACCTGTTGAAACTAAGGCTAAATGTCCCCTCAAACATGGACATCTCACTCATCAACAGCGAATCCCTGCTCCGTTTGCTCGCGCTCACGGAGAAGAAGGAAGAACTACTCGGCATCGTCGAAAATATTGACGCGGCGATCATTGCCACGCTCAAAGGCGGGGTCTTGGTCGAAGTTGTCGAAGTCGAATCCGCGCCCGCAAGCGCCGCGCCAGCTCCGAAGCCGGTCGCCGCTTTGAAATTGCCCTCCAAGCCGGCCAAAGCAAAGAAGGCCAAGGGCAAAAAATCCGGTGGGCTCAAGGAAAAGATTCTCGCCCTCCTCGAAGCGGCCGGAAGCGAAGGACTCAAGGTCAAGGAGATCGCGGCAAAGCTCAATGCGAAGCCCGGCAACATTTCCGTCTGGTTCAGCACGACTGGCAAGAAACTCGTCACGAAAGTTGAACCCGGCCGCTACGCTGTTAAAGGGGCTGCGAAGTCCGCCTCCAAGCCAGCAGCGGGGGCTCCCGTCGCCGTAACCGCCAAGGCGGCAAAGCCAGCCAAGAAGACGAAAAAGAAGAGCGGTCTCACGGCCGCTGGCCGTGCAAAACTCGCAGCCAACATGAGGGCGCGGTGGGCCGCGCGTAGGGCCGGCAAATCGGCCGCAAAGGTCGGCAAGCCCGCGAAGAAAGGGTTCAAACTTCCCAAATCCTGATTTTATGCCAACCGCAAAAAAACCAACAGCCAAACCCGCCGCGAAACCCGCTCGAAAACCGAACTCGGCGCTGATGAAGCCAGTCCAGCCGGATGCCGTGCTCGCAGTTGTTATCGGCTCAAAGCCGCTGCCTCGCAGCCAAGTGAGCAAGAAGCTCTGGGACTATATCAAGAAGCATGGGCTTCAAGACGCCAAGAAACGGACTCAGATCAACGCGGATGACGCGCTCAAGGCCGTCTTCGGCGGAAAGAAACAAGTCACCATGTTTGAGATGACCAAGCTCGTTTCGGCGCACATCAAATAACAACTCTCTACTCATCCCCGGCCGCCCCGTAAACGGGCTGCCGGGGATTCTTTTTTTGGGGGCCGCGCATGGACATCTGCGTTTACTTCCAGATCCTGTGCGAAAGGGTTTCGGCTACCCGCAGCAAAACCGGCTTTCACCGAACAGCGCTTCGCCCCCATTCGCGGACTTCCTCCGGCCTGCGCGCGTTCCCGTATTGCACCACAAACTCGGGGTCCAGTTCTCCGTCGGTGAACTTGGCCAACCCCTTCCCGGCCGCGACCTCGTCCACCGATTTCAATCCAGCCATCTTCCCGGTTTCCGGCAGCGGCGTCAGGTCATCTCTGTAAAAGTCGAACCACGGGATGTGGTGCCGCTGGTATTCCTCGGCCGTGATCGGAGGGTGGGGCGGATTTTCACCGGTGACCGCCCGCCAGGTCATCGAGTTGCAGATGTGGACGCACAGGCGGACCGAACCTCTTTCCTCCCATGCTTCAACGCCAAGTTCGTCCTGGTAGATTTCCTGCTGGATTTTCCCGCCGCCTCCCAGCCCCATGTCGGGGGAGCAGCATGGTATCGCGGCGCTTTGGCAGCACAACATGGTCACCCTGGCGCGCCAAGAGTCGCCAAGGACCCGATTCATGACCTCCTCGATCATGCCCTCCTCGTTCTCCTCAACGATTTGCGCCAGCAGCCGATCTGTCTTCATGGGAATAACTTCAATGACCATCCCGCCTGCCGTTTGGTCCGGCGCCAATTGTTCGCTGGCGGTGAAGCCCGACCCGACCGGCATTGCAACAAACTGGCGCACCGTATTCGGGCTCACCTTGAAGCCATCCAGCCAAGGCTGGTCGGGTATCGTCAGATAGTTCTGCGGATTTCCAACCAGCCCGTTTCTGTCCATCTCGCCGGTCAGCGCGTTCACCGACCCGGATGTGATTTTCATGGCGAACGGAGCCTCCGCATAGAACGAAAGCCACAGCGCTTCGGCCTGATACATGGGGAGAATCACTCCGCCTTTTTCGAGCCAATGGGCAGGGGACGTGGAGGCATAGCAGTCCACCGGCCGAAGAGGAAATGCTCCGAGCCCAGCCGGCAGCGGGTATGTTTTCCCGTCGTCAGGAAGGCGGAGCGTCCGCTGGAAGGTGATGCTGCATTGGGACTGGCCGCTGCGGGCGACAGCAGCCCATGCCCCCATCCATGCCTCTTGAATTTCGTTGTCGCGCAAGGAGGCGAGGCGTTCGAGTGCCGCGTCCAGGGACTTGTCTTCGCGGGACGAGCTGCGGTTCGCTTCGATATTCTTCTTCGCAAGTTCGCGAAAGGTTGCGGTGAATTCCTCGCGGCGTTGTTCCGAATACTCGTGAACTTTCAGCGCGAGTTCCTGGTCGATGTGAGGGAAGGAGAATCCGAGTGAATTATGGTCGAGTTGGATCATGGTGGTTGTTGGTTTTCGGGCATTCCATCACGCGAGATAGGACATCTACGGGGATACACTCGATTTTTTTATCGCTTTCGTATCCTGAATGTCCCGTTGCACATGGCTTCGATCTTGCCGGCCGCCACGAGGATCGCATCCACGCTGAACGACGCCTTCTCCCCCGTTTTGAAAAACGAGGAGATGTATTGCTGCGAGTGGGATTCCAGCCCGATGCGCTTTGCGACCAGAAATGCCGTCGCCTCGGCCTCGATTTCATCTGATGCGCGGTTTCGCGTGCTGCGGTCAGGGCAGATCCCCTTGAATTCCCCGAGGTGGCCGCAGAACATGTGTGCGAGTTCGTGCGCCATCGTGACGAATTTTACCTCCAAAGGATGGGCGGCATTGACCTTGATCCTGCAAAGCGGCCCCTTCGCCTGAATCTGTCCGGCGCGGTGCGGCCGCAATGCCTCTCCCTCCACCTCGACGCCGATTTTTGCGCAGGACATCAGGAGTTTTTTCCAAACGTGTGGCGTCAGGCTTCCGCTCACAGCAAAGAAGTCAGTAAACAGGTTCCCCTGCTCGGGAATGGGCAGCGGGTCGCCGTCGGTGTCGGCCTCATCGAAGACAAAGGCGACCGGCCCCATCGTGGCGAGGATGACGTAAGGCCTGGCATCCGGCCTGACAGTGCGGCCCAGCCTTCCCCAGTTCTTTGCCGAGAGCATCATCTTCGACTTGGAATTCTGGATGTGCAGGAGCATCGCGTTGTATGGCGAGTGGATCGGGGTTCTGCCGATAAATTCGAAGAGTTCCTTGATTTTGCTGCCCGTGTTGTAGGCGAGCGATTCGCGGATGAGATGGTCGATGCTCGTCCTGTCATCGTCGTGGTGGGAGTGCTGCTCCTCAGCGCTGGTGCCGGCGGGCCTAGCCAACCTCTCCGGCGGGTTGGAGTCACCCCAGATCCCCAGGTTGGGGACGGGGTGATCCAGCGTGTATTGGTAGAACCGGCGCATCGAATCCGGGTCGGATGGATCCTCCTCGGGGGACTGGTAAAAAGCCGCCGCGTTCATAAAAATTCCGTGGCAGACCACGAGGATGTTTTCTTCCGGTCGCGCGCGCAGTTTTTCGAGGGCTGCCAGCACACGCGCGGTGAAGCCCGCAAAAGATTCGGTTCCGGCTCCGTCCGAATGCATCGGGGAAGCCATGTTCCAATAGGCTTCAACCAGCGGGCGCCTGTCTGCGGCAGTAGTCCCGACGCACCGTGCCGGGCTGATGTAGGTGAACTCCTCGACTGGCCAAGTCTCTACCGCAGCTCCAGGAAACCGCGCAATGAACGGCTCGGAGGTCTGTTTTGCCCGCAGGAAGGGGGACACCACGATCAGGTCGGGTTCCAGGCCGTCGTATTCGGCGGACGCCAGTGCCGCAGCCGCTTTCCCGTTTTCGGTGAGGGGGATCTCGCCGGGGTCGGTTGTCGGCAGCCCGGCGTTGGCCGCGCTCTCGGCGTGGCGCAAGAAGCGGATCGTTTTCATGCCTCGCTCCCGTTCCAGTTGGCGGTAGTGACGAATTTTCCCGCATCAATCTCCTGCACGCCGTCCCACCGGTAGGCGCAAAGGAACCCGCCTTTGCCTGTCCCGTAGTCGAGGCAGGCGAGGTTGGGGCGTATGGGCTCGGGCACGCCACCCTTCCGCGCGTAGTGGCCGAAGAATGTCGGAGGGGCGTCCTCCGGGTATCCAGCATTCGGGACATCCCGTGGCGGGAGGTCTGGAACACGGTTATTATCCGGGAATATCGCTTGCCGGCATGTCAGCCCCTCCAAATCCAGCCACCATTTCACCCGGAATTCGGAGCGCATGGTGCCGTCCGCCGTTTCGTGCTCATACCCGGCCGGTAACATCGCCTCCGGCCCGTTCACGAGCCGGCTGATCGTTTCGTATTCAGGGCTGTCCTTGACGCTGTATTTTTCGAGCGCCGCACCTTCAAGCCGTCCGATATTTTTCAGCTCCGCAACCGCAGCGCCATCCCAGCAGGCGTGAACGGCGCGGAGCCGCCCGAAGTCCAGGCTGAGCGGCAGCCCCGCGAACCAGTCGATCCAGCCCGACCATGCCGCTTCGTCAGGAAACTGCGTCAGCGTCGCCTGGTGCTGCTTCACGTTCTTGTCGGTGTGCGGGCGCAGGTATTCCCCGTCGCCGCCTTTTGCGTGAAACCGCATAGCGTTGACCTCGTGGTTTCCCAGGATGGCCAGCGCCGTGCCGGCCTCCACCATCCCGCGAACGGTTTCCAGCGCTTCCCGGATTTTCGGGCCACGGTCGATGAAGTCTCCCAGGAAGATGACTTTCCGCCCCTCGGCGTGGGGAGCCGTGCCGTTCCTGTAGCCGAGTTTATCCAGGAGGGCGTGGAGTTCGTCCGCGTGCCCGTGAATGTCGCCGATGATGTCGTATGGCTGCATATTATTGGTTTCCCCCGGTCTGTTTCCGGCCGCCGAGGCTGCGCGTCAGCCGCGATATCGCATCGACCAGGACGGGTTCCCCCAGGTGCATTTCCCCGACTTTGATTCCGGCCAGCATCGAAGGCAGATTCTCGACAAGAATCCGGGAAGTGTCACGGGTGTTTGCCGTGGCGATCTTCGTGCGCTCGATGGCGTCATCCACTCCGGCAATCGCCTGCCGGTTCGATGCCCGAACCTGGTCGAGTTCGAAGCGCCGCCCGGCGAGCGCCTGCTCCATGTCCAGGAGAGAGTGTTCGGAGGCGGCGGCATCTCGCCGGTTATTCTCCCGCCCGCGCAGGAGGGTGAGTTGCGCGTCGAGGCGGGCGAGTTCGGCTTCTGTCGCCTTGTCGCTGCGCAGCTTCGCGAGTTCCGTTTCCCGTTCGATTTCCGAGCGTTTCAGCATTTCTGCCCTCTCGGCCTCGGCCTTTTTGAATTCCGTATCCCGCTTCGCCGCCTGCTCCCGGACGCGGGCGTTCTCCCTGGCGATCACCTCCTCGGTCTCCAAGTCGCTCTTCTCGCTTTCGAGCCTGATCCCGTTCCTGTATTTCGCCTGCAGGTTTTCGAAGGTCTGCTCGGACATGATCCTCACGGTTTTGATTTCCACGGTCGCGATCCCCAGGCCCCAGCGATCCGCGACGTCGGAGATTTCGCCCCGCAGCCGCTCGATGATCGAGCCCCGCTTGCGCAGCGTGTCTTCGAGCGAGAGGTTGGCGACCTGGTGCCGGATGGCCGACTCCACGACCTCCCGCAGGTGGCCACCTATCCGCTCCACCGCCTTCGCGGGGTCGTTGAAATCCACGGCCTCCACCGCTTTTTCCGGCTTCTGGATGTTCCAGATCGCGAAGCCGCTGATTTCCACCCCCTGGTTTTCTGCGGTGATCTGGTCGGCGCAGAACGAGACCGACTGCACGCTGGAGGGGATGAGCCAGTAGCGGTCGATCCAGGGCAGGGCGAAGACGGAGACGCCGCGCCCGAGGAAGCGGGTGCGCCCGAGGCGCTGGTGGACGAGGAACTGGGCCGGGCTCGCGGTTACGAGCCCGAGGGATTTGGTGTGATTTGGTTCTTTCATGGCCCCAATCTGAACCCCGCTGGGAATATTGACCAGAGCTGAGAACGCACATAACATGACTTGCTAGTCATGTATCAAAATATCCTTTCCAAATCGGGATTTTCGATGGACCGCCTCGGCAACTTCTGCGCCGTGGCCGACGCGGGCTCCATCGCCATCGTCGCAAAGGGCGATCCCTCCCGCCAGTCGCTCATCAGCCGACAAATCCGCGAGCTGGAATCCTTCTTCGGCGTGGATTTGGTTCGCCGCAAGGGCCGTGGGTTGGAAATCACCGAGGCCGGCCGCGAGCTCGCGGCTATCGGCCGCCAGAATTTCAAGGGGCTGGAAGATTATTCCGCCCGCTGCCGGGGGAGGGAATGGAGCGTGCGGATCGTCGCGTCAAACAGCATCGCCCAGTGGCTCCTTTTTCCCAGGTTGAAAGCGGTCGCCGAAGCCCAGCGCGACGTGCGGTTCGAGGTTTATCACGCGCAGACGCGGGAGATGGTGGCAGGAACGCGCGAGGGCACATACGACATCTCATTTATTCGAAAGGACGCCCTCGTGCCGGGGCTCAGGCATGCGACCCTAGGCGAGGTTGGGCATTCGGTGTTCATCCCCGTAGCCCTTGCAAAGAAGGCGCCAAAGTCGGCTGTGGAGGCGTTGACTTCTCTGCCCCTGGCGCTCCCCGTCGCCGGAACGATCCGGGAGAGCATGGAGAGGCTGGCCGCAAAAAAAGGCGGGACTCTCCGCGTCTCTGTCGCCTGCACCTCTTTTCTGCAAGCTGCCCTTGCCGTTCAGTCCGGGATGTGCGCCGCCGTGCTGCCTGACAGCGCGCTCTCGTCCCTGCAAGGCCAGCGCCTGCACCGCATCGCGCTCCCCGACCGCTACACCCTCTGTCTCGCCTGGACCGCCCGCAACGTGGACACACGCCCGCAACTGGCAAAACTGGTCGAAGCATTTCGGGTGGCCATGGCGCTGTAACCCTGCCCCTGAATTTCGTTCCAGATTGTCCCCGTCGCGGCATTCAGGTGCCGGTGGCCACTAATCTGAATTCCCGGGGAGAGCGTCGGGGAGCGGCGCTTACCGTTTTAATCTCGGTCGAGAAGGGGCAGCAGAGTCCCCTGCAAAAATACGCGGCTTAAAACTGCTGCCCGGTCAGCGTAGATTGATTCGGAGGAACTTCCAATGAGGGTGCGAATCTGCTCGACTACCTGGGCAATAAATTGGCCGGAGCACGAGGCTTTTCGGACCCAATCTTTATCAATATTCGTCGTTACCACCCATTTCTTTCCTGTCGAGTCTTGCCCCGCAACAACGACGGACGGCTGTTCATCCTCATCGACTTTGCAAAGAATCTGATAGTCGTCGCATGATTTGATTATCTGTCTGATTTCTGTCGCTGCTTTTTTGTCAAACATATCGTGTAAAGTTGTTGGAGGTTATATGTTACCCTTATCAGAAGGCAAACTATTCCGATGCCCCGCGACAATCCGCCGCACCGACTTCCCTGAGATGCCAGCCAAGAGCCCTCGCCGATGGGGTCACAAATCCGCGTCACAGAAACGACAGGCTCACGCAAGCACCGCTGCACACCGAGGAAGTCGGGACACAAAACCCCCTGTCTTTAATCCGCCATCCGCCTCACTTTTCTGGCTTGCCGCGAAGCCTGGCGACAATTTCCGGCAGCGCCACAGCGGCCGGCAGTGGAAGGAACGATGCCGCCCGGTCCGAGAACGGCGATTTATTCGGGTTGATTTCGATGAAGGGGATGCCCTTTTCCACCGCGATATCAACGAGCCCGGCGGCGGGATAGACGACCCCGCTTGTGCCGACGACCAGGAGGACGCTGGCGCAGTTCACGCTGATTCTCGCCCTCGCTATCAGACTCGGATCGAGGGGTTCGCCGAACCAGACCACGTTCGGCCGGAGGGAATTGCTCCCGCAGGCAGGGCAGGTTGTCCTTGATCCCGGCTGGGTGCCTGGACACCCCCGGTTGCAGCGGTTCGAGAGAATCTCCCCATGCAGGTTGATGACGTTCGTGCTCCCGGCCGCCTCGTGCAGGCAATCCACGTTCTGGGTGATGACGATGACCTCTGGAAAAATCTCCTCCATCGCGGCGATGGCCAGGTGTCCTGCGTTCGGTTTGGCCTTGCGGACGAAGTCGCGGCGATATTCGTAGAAATCCCGCACCCGCTGAGGATCGCGCTCGAATGCCTCCGGGGTGGCGAGGTCTTCCGGGGAGAAGTTTTCCCAGATTCCTTCCAGAGTATCGCGAAATGTCGGGATTCCAGATTCGCGGCTCATACCGGCTCCGGTGAATATGACGACCGATTCTGCCTTGCGCAGCAATGACGCAGCCGAATCAAATGTGCCCACCGGTTTAGAACTCACGAGGACTGGATGCTCCCCTGTTCTTCAGTGTCATCTCTATCAGTCGCATCATCCTAGGTATCCTCAATGGAAATCCCGTGTCTTGTGTCAAAGAGAGCGACCTTTTTCTTTCCTGTCTCATCAATGAAAGTCACAGACGGGCAGGGGGCATGTTTTAAATAATTATTAATGCAAGCTTCCAGTTCTGTAATGATTCCTTCGGCACTTGAACAATATGAAAAGTCCCACTCGTCCTTCGGGAAGACCTCCACAATCGCAAATCTACTGGCCTCGTCGCTGAGAGACAACTCACCTCTATACTTACTGAGGGATTCCGCAGCCGCATCGCTCAGACTCGTCAGGCCCAAGAGGTAAAGCGCCCCTTCATGCTTGGCAAGCACTTCAGCCGCCGCATCGCTCAGGCTTGTCAAACCGTCGAGAGAAAGCGAACCCTTCTGCTTGGCAAGCAGTTCAGCCGCCGCATCGCTCAAGGTTGTCAGCCCGTCGAGGTGAAGACTCCCTTTACGCTTGGCGAGTGCTTCAGCCACCGTATCGCGCAGGCTCGTCAGGCCGGCGAAGAAAAGTGCCCCTTCATGCTTGGCAATCACCTCAGCCACCTCATCGCTCAGACTGGTCAGACCGGCGAGGGAAAGCTCCCCTTCATGCTTGGCAAGCGCTTGGGCCGCCGTATTGCTCAGGCTCGTCAGGCCGTTGATGGAAAGCGAACCCTTCTGCTTGGGAAGCAGTTCAGCCGCCGCATCACTCAGTCTCGTCAGTCCATCGAGGGTAAGCCCCCCTTCATGCATGGCAAGGGCCTCAGCCGCCGCATCGCTCAGGCTGGTCAGGCCGGCGAGGGAAAGCTCCCCTTCATGCTTGGCAAGTGCCTCGGCCGTTGCATCGCTCAGGCTGGTCAGACCGGCGAGGGAAAGCGCCCCTTCATGCTTGGCAAGCGCTTGGGCCGCCGTATTGCTCAGGCTTGTCAGGCCGTTGAAGGAAAGCGAACCCTTCTGCTTGGGAAGCAGTTCAGCCGCCGCATCACTCAGTCTCGCCAGGCCATCGAGGGTAAGCCCCCCTTCATGCTTGGCAAGGGCCTCAGCAGCCGCATCGCTCAGGCTGGTCAGGCCGGAGAGGGAAAGCTCCCATTCATGCTTGGCAAGTGCCTCGGCCGCCGCATCACTCAGGCTCGTCAGGCCATCGAGGGTAAGCCCACCTTCATGTTGGGCGAGGGATTCTGCGGCAGTATCCGTAATCTCAGAAAAAGACTCGATGTCAGCAATATCTCCGGCAAGGAATTTTCCGGCGATTTCATTTGTCAGCAGTGCTTTGTTCATGAGTTCGGTGTTGTTTTGGTAGAAACACGAGCGATTGACTGCAACTTTCCCCCAGTCGAACGGTTCGACCCCCTGTTGAACCAATTCGGAGATTGTCTTATTCCGATCATCTACGAACCAACAGCATAAGCATTCTGACCGTTGGCATTCCGCTGAATCCAACCTCCCTTCGACTGGCGAACTAGACAACAAGGCAAAACAGACATATGCAGGCAGCCATCCCTCGTTCTTCGTAACTGGGAATATTACGTGAATGGGAACATCATTACTTGCCACTCCCCAAAATGCCCGTGCCGCATTCTCTGCTAATTCCTCAAATATATGGCCGTTGATTGAGGATATGTCTCCTTCAAGATAGCCGTCGTAACTATTCTGCATTAAAAAGGAACGAATTGTGCAATCTCGTCGTCTCGGTTGCAGGTTGAGGTTAACAGTCATCGTCAGGCCATTGAGGACAAGATTCCTTTCATGCTTGGAGAGCGCTTCGGCAGCCGCGTCGCTCAGGCTCGTCAGGCCATTGAGGCCGAGATCTCCCACATGCTTGGAAAACGCTTGGGCCGCCGCATCGCTCAGGCTTGTCAGGCCATTCAGGCCAAGATTCCTTTCATGCTTGGAAAGCGCTTCGGCCGCCGCATCGCTCAAGCTCGTCAGTCCATTGAGGCCGAGATCTCCCACATGTTTGGACAACGCTTGGGCGGCTGCATCGCTTAAGCTCGTCAGTCCATTGAGGCCAAGGTTCCTTTCATGCTTGGAGAGCGCTTTGGCCGCCGCATCGCTCAGGCTCATTAGTCCATTGAGGCCAAGATTCCTTTCATGCTTGGAGAGCGCTTCGACCGCCGCATCGCTCAGGCTCGTCAGGCCATTGAGGCCAAGATTCCTTTCATGCTTGGAGAGCGCTTCGGCCGCCGCGTCGCTCAGGCTCGTCAGGCCATTGAGGCCGAGATCTCCCACATGCTTGGAAAACGCTTGGGCCGCCGCATCGCTCAGGCTTGTCAGGCCATTCAGGCTAAGATCTCCCACATGTTTGGAGAGCGCTTTGGCCGCCACATCGCTCAAACTTGTTAGGCCATTGAGGCCAAGAATAAATCGATGCTTGGAAAGCGCTTCGGCCGCCGCGTCGCTCAGGCTCGTCAGGCCATTGAGACCAAGATCTCCCACATGCTTGGAGAGCTCTTCGGCCGCCGCGTCGCTCAGGCTCGTCAGGCCAAGGAGGCCAAGCCCCCAATTATGCTTGGAGATTACTTCAGCGGCCTCGTCTGTAATCTCAGTAAAAGATTTGAGGTCATCAATTTCTTCGGCATGAAATTTGTCGGCGATTTCTTTTGTCAGCAATGTTAGGCTCATAAGTTCGGTGTGTTTTTGTGGATTGAGAGTTTATTCCGGGGTGCAGATGGAAGCTGATTGTTCCGTCCAGTTCCGTGCTTTGGGGTCCGTAAACGACAAGTCCAGGGAGTGAAAATACACAACGAAAACTCTGCCGATCCCTGATCGGGAGTCGAGGCAATATGCGGGTGCTTGCATCACAAAAACAATCCTGCCATGCAGGAGGGACAAATACAGTCCCCGCTCGAAATAACTTCAAAAAACTGAGTTTGCTGTTCTTTTCTTGCGACTCGGTCGCTCTGCGCTTGTCGGACACATCAGTTATCTGTATTGGACTTCCAATGGCAAGCAGCATCCCTGCCATCCACCCACGAATGAAGATCACCTTCGGTCTCGCCCTTGACGGATTCCGCCCATCTGTCCCCGGCTTTAATCACCTGTATTGCGGGCCGCATGGACTCGTTCAGGCTCTGGAGCTTCGTCTCGGACTGGCAACCGAATCCACTGGAGGCGCGATGCGGTTGAACCAGTATCTGCGCGTCTTGGAGAACACCTCGGCGGACAATAAATGTTTCTTTTCTGAATCTCTGAAGGTTGATCGCTGGGGCACGGCGGCAACGCTGCTCAACATGCGCGACGAACTGCGCATGGCCGGATGGAACGGGGCTGACTCCCCCATGCCGCGACTCCAAGACCTGTCTGTGGTGGAAAAGCAAACGCAGAAGTGCCTCGCACCCGGTCTCCCCGACCGGATCGAAAGGATCTGCGCCGAGATCGTCACCAGTTCTCTGGGAATTTCGGAGATCCAATGCGTTGAGCCCGCCGAACACCTGCCGTTTCGCCTCCGCTGCCTGCTGGAAAAACTCGGAGCCATATTTTCCTGCATGCCCGATCCCGAACTTGCCGGCCCAGCCACGAACCTGCGCCTTGTCCAGGATTGCCTCTGCGGGCGCGATATTTCGGGAAAAAGCTGGAGTGAGGGCGACGACTCGGTCGTTTTCGCCACCGCTTTTTCTGAAATCACGCTGGCTCATGCGGCAGTTCAGATGTTGCGGTCCGAGGAGCGGCCGACTTTGTTGGCCACAGCATCCTCCGTGCCAATGGCTGATGTTCTCAATATCAGCCAAACCCCCGCGCCCGCCCTGGACTCGGCATCACCATTGCGGCCGGTTGCCCAAGTGCTCGGGCTGGCGCTTGAAATGCGCTGGGAGCCTCCCGACCCTTCGATATTGCTCCAATTTCTCTCGCATCCGGTTTGTCCCATCGGTCATGGGCTTCGAATGGCTTTGGCTGAATCCGTTGCCGACCGCCCCGGTATCGGTTCCAAGGGTTGGTGCGATGCCATAGAGAAGTGTCGGGAGAGGACACGGGGAAAGCTGAGCCCGGAGGAAGTCGCAGGAGAACTTTCGCGCATCGAGAAGGATCTGGAGGACTGGATATTTGTCGAGCGGTTCCCCCGCAAGGACGGCGCATCCGGGGCCACTCTGGCGGAAACGGCACGGCGGGTTGAAGCCTGGGCTCGAAAGCGCGCAGCAGTGCCCACAGACGAACCGCAATCCCGGCACTTCGCCTCACTGGCTTCGACAGCCGCCGAGTTTTCCGGCATCATCAAGGAAAGCACCACCGTCTCTCCCGAGGAACTTTCGCATATTCTGGAGCAGGTATCCGGCTCCGGTCCGGTTGCTGGAGATCGCATTGCGGAACTCGGTGCTCCACGCTGCCTCGCCGATGCGGGGGCCGCTATTGAGCCGACCGATTCCATCCTGTGGTGGGGATTTGAACAACAGGAGCCTCGGTTGTCGAAGCGCTGGAGCTTGGAGGAGTTGGAACACTTGGGGAAAGTCGGCGTTCGTCTCCCGACAGCCGAAAATCATCTCGCCTTGGCCCGTGCCCGTGCGAAACGCCCGTTCCTTGCAGCCCGCAAACAAATCGTTCTTCTCTGGCCGAGGTCACGTGGCGGCGACCCGGTGGAGCGGCATCCGCTTTGCACCATTCTCGAGGCCAAGCTCGGGCCTCTCCCGATTCGCAATCTCGACAGGGACGAATCCCTGATCAAAATTGATCGGCCAGTCCGGCCTCTTCCGCTCAAAAAAAGATGGATCAACCTCTCCGATTCCACCGCGCTCGCCTCCCGCCGGGAAGAGTCGTATTCGAGCCTTTCGAAATTCGCTCTCCGGCCTTTTGAGTGGGTCTTTCACTACAAGGCGAAACTGCGGAGGGGATCTCTCAAAGAGATCAACCTTTTGGCCCAGCGGGGCAACCTCCTGCATCGGGTCGTCGAGAGGTTGCTTGAACCCGGGTGCCAGGTGAAATGGATCTCGGCAACAAATGACGAGTTCAACTGCTGGCTTGAATCCATCTGGCCCCGGCTTCTCGAAACCGAGGGTGCAAATTTCCTCATGCCCGGCTCCCAAACCGGCGGGCAGCGACTGCTGGGAGATGCCCTCCTATCCATTCTGGATCTCGTCCGCCACATGAAAGAAGCGGATGCTGTCTCTGCCGAGGCCGATGTCCACATGGAGCCGATCCCGTTTGAGGGCACGATGCTCGGAGGCATCATCGACCTCAAAATGACAAACCGCCAAGGGAAGACCGCCGTCGTGGACTTGAAATTCCGTCAGGCAAAACCCAAGCGGAAGGAACTCGCAACCAACACGGCCCTGCAGCTTGCAGCGTATGGAAAGCTGGTCAGCGAAAAATCCGGCGGCGTATGGCCTGCTGTCGCCTACTACATTCTCCGCAGCCGGAGCCTCCTCGCGCAGGACCTGACATTCTTTCTTCATCCCCTACTGATAAAGTGCTCCAGCGCATCCCCCGGCTCGGAAGCCATGTGGAGCGCGTTCCTTGATGTCTGGCGCTGGCGCAGGAAGCAGCTCGACTCCGGCTGGATTGAAGTTCCCATCGAAGGAACCGATGCGACTGACGGCACATCCGGTTGCCCCTCATCGGTTCCGCCACTCGCAGAATGGACCTCCGATCCGTCCGCTCCCCGGTATGACGACTTTAAATCCCTCACAGGATGGGAGGCAACTCAATGAACATCGCCATTACTAGCGCCGGGGCAGGAACGGGGAAAACCTACTACCTTTGCTCGATCATCGCCGATGCGCTCACTGCGGAAAATCCCAAGGAAAAATGCCGTCCCGGGGCCTTCATTGCCACCACCTATACAAAAAAGGCGGCCACGGAGCTGAAAGAGCGGATTCGTTCGCGATTGCTCGAAGAAGGTCACCACGAGGAGGCTATGCGGGTCGAGGAAGCCCTCGTCGGCACCGTCCACTCGGTCTGCGCACGCATCGTTAAACGGTTCGCCTTCGAGGTTGGTATTTCTCCGCGCCTGCGCGTCCTTGATGAAGCGCTCGAAAAAATCCTGCTGAGCGAGTCCATCGAGCAGTGCTCCAGCCTTGCCGACATCGGAGAAATGGAGCGTCTTTGCCGTTGCCTAGGACAAACGAAATCCCGGAAATTCGGAACCGACGAGTCCAAATGGCGCGATCAAGTCCGGGAGATGATCTCCGCCGCCCGCGCCAATGACATTGCTCCTTCGCGCTTGCCAAAAATGGCGGCCCAAAGCATCAAGGAGATCGTTGGACTTCTCCCCTCCCCATCGAAAACGGATCTGAAAAAGTCGCTCATTGCCGCCATTGAGGACGCCATCGCGAACATTCCTTTCAACGAAGACGAAACAATAAAAACAGCCGATTGCCTCAAGGCCATTCAGCAGGCGCTCGCGGATCTGCGCGGAGGAAACCTCGAGTGGTCGGACTGGTGCAAGCTCTCGAAGATTGCTGCAGGCAAGGCCAGCCAATGCGACATTCTCCCGATCAACCAGGCTGCCGCGCAATACGACCAACACCCGCAACTCCACGCCGACATCGAGCGATACATCGCCCGTGTTTTCGACGTTGCCGCTGCCGCGATGGGTTCCTACCAGGATCGCAAACAAGCACGGGGAGCGCTCGACTACACCGACCTCGAAGCCCTCACCCTCGACCTCCTTGATCGTGAGCCGGTTCAAGCCTGCATCCGCGAGGAATACGATCTCCTCGTTGTGGACGAATTTCAGGACACAAGCCCGATCCAGTTGGCGCTCTATGTTCGATTGGCAGGGCTTGTGAAGGTTTCCCACTGGGTTGGCGATACCAAGCAGGCAATTTACGGATTCCGTGGGTCCGACCCTGCGCTGATGCGGGCCGCCGAGGAGAAATTCGCGAAAGGTAAACCCCTCAGCGAATCCCGCCGCCACCGCCCTCAACTCGTGGACTTCTTCAACGGGTTCTTCCCGGATGTCTTCAAGAAGACTCACGGGATGGAAGGCAGTGATGTCGAGTTGAAAGCCTACCGCGACGAACAGAGCGATATGTCTCCGGCAATCGAGTTGTGGTCGCTATCGAATGGCCTCTTCACTAAAAAAGGCGCTCCGGCAGCCGTGAAGTCCGCCGAGGCCGACTATTGCATCGTTCGTGGGATCCTCGAACTCAAAGGCTCGGGGATGCTGGTCAGCGATAAGAAAAAGCAGAATGACAAAGTGGAAGTCCTCCGCCCTCTGCGCTGGGGCGATATCGCCATCCTCTGCTACAGCAACAAGAATGCGTCCGCCATTGCGGCGAAGCTCATCGCCAGTGGGGTTCCCACCGCCCGGGAGACCAATGGACTCCTTTCAACCCCGGAAGCAGTCCTCGCTCTCGCTTGCCTTCGGTGGCTGAACGACGATAGGGACTCGGTTGCCACGGCCGAGATCCTCTCCCTCGAAACCTGCCGTGCTATCGAAGACTGGCTCGAAGACAGGCTCGCTTGGCTAAAAGAAAAACCTTCCGGGCACTGGGGCATTGATGGCGGACTCCAAAGCCGGGTTCTTTCCGGCATCACGTCGCTCCGGGATCGCATGTCGCTCCTCACCCCGGCAGAGCTGCTGGATGCCGTCCTGATCCACGGCGATATTTCCGGCATCGTCTCGCAGTGGGGGGCGGAATGCGCCGCCAACCGCCGCTCAAATCTCGAAGCCCTCCGTGGCCTCGCCGCCGAATACGAATCCGAGTGCCTCTCGGCCGGCTCCGCCGCCAGCCATGCGGGGTTTTTGCTCTGGTGTGGATCTCTCGCATCCTCCGAGCAGGATACCAGCGCGTTTGATGAAAGCGCAGATGCCGTCCAAGTCATGACCTGGCACGGATCGAAGGGCTTGGAATGGCCGGTCGTGATCTGTCTCGATCTGGACGACGAGCCCCTCCCACGTATCTGGAACAGCCCGGCAGTCGTCCCGGCGGCATCGTTCGATCCCGACAAACCGCTCGCCGGCCGCCGGATTCGCTTCTGGCCGTATCCGTTCGGACTGCAGACCAAAGATGTGCCCCTGTGTGAAAATGCCGGAAAGTCCGGGATCGGCGAAGCTGCCGCGAAAGAGGCGGAATGCGAGCAATCCCGGCTCCAGTATGTCGCGATGACCCGAGCCCGGGACCTGCTGGTCTTCCCCCAAGCTGGCAATAAACTTCCCTGGCTCCCGGAGGGCGTCCAATGCCGGATGTTCGATCTTCCCCAAAAAACTCCATCCGAAGACAAAGTGGGCGGGATTCGGCGCAAAGTCCGCTGCCTCGCCCCGGCACCATCCGCAGCCTCCGCAGAGCCCGCCCGTTCGGTGAAGTGGTTTGCCGAGCCTCAATCACCAAAGCAATTCCTTCCTGCAGACCTCACGCCATCCAAACTCCCGCCGGTCGCCCAGCCTCGCGGCGGAGAGGAGATCTCCTACGACGCGCTGATCCACATCGGTTCTGGAAACAATGACCGCGCCGTCGGCGATGCCATCCATGCTGTCCTGGCAGCTTGTCTGATAAATCGGGCGGATCTTCTTCCCCGCACAGAAAAAATCCTGAAAGCGCATGAGGTGGATGCCGATGCTGGCGAGATCGCTGCTGCCGCATCCGCATTCCATGACTTCATCAATGCCAGGTTCGAGCCGCAGGAAATTCTCGTCGAGGTCCCCTTCAGTCACTGGAACGCGGAAGGCCAGCGCATCGCGGGCAATATGGACCTCGTTCTGATGACGAAGGACGGAGCGGTGCTGATCGACCACAAATCCTACCGGGGAACCGATCTGGGCAAAAATGCGGTCGGTTACTCCGGGCAGGTCGCTGCCTACCGAGACGCCCTTACCGCGCACGGGCATCGCGTGCGCTCCGCATGGATTCATTACTGCACCCAAGGGAAATTGGTCCAAGTTCCATGATACGCGAATCGCCCCAGACAGATTTAGAAAGTTTTATCGGCGGGGACTATAATTGTCTCTCCGGCCCGATACATTCAGAACCATCGTCTCAATAAAAACAATCGAAGGTCCAACCGCGCATAAAACTAAAACACCATGAAAGAGAAACTACTGACCGCAAAGAAGGAGGCGAGGCTTCCTCAATTTCTGATTCAGATCGGGTGGATGACATTTGCTGTTTTGCTCCTTTCTCAGGCGGGGGGGTGGTTTTCAAAATCCTCCTACGGGATCATCAGCCCGATCTGGCCTTCAGCGGGATTCGCTCTTGCGGTCGCCTTGATCTATGGACTTGAGCGGGCGGTTCCGGCGGTTTACCTCGGGACTCTTGCCAGCAATCTCCTGAACGGGGAACCGGTCGCATTCCTGTATGCGGGACCGGTCGGCTATGTTCTGGAACTGGCGCTCGGTTGGGTCCTTCTCACGAAGATCGTGAGGATTGACCTGACATTTTCGAGCCTGGGAGATTTCGGGAAATTCGTCCTCCTCGGCTGCCTTCCCGGACCCTTGCTGGCTGGGTTCTACGGCGTTTTGGTTCTGCATTTGAGCGAGAACCTTTCCGCCTCGCAGATGGCCTCGGGGTATCTGGGCTACGTCCAGACGAATGCCTTTGGAACCCTTGTCTTCTGCCCGTTTTTCCTCTTTCTTCTGAAGCGGCAGGATTTTCGTCCGCCAACGATGATCGGGCGTTACGAGTTGCTGGGATACTCGCTGGCGCTTGCGGGTTTTGTCTGGCTGCTGATCAGTGTCCAGGGTATCGGGCAAAGCGTCCGGTTCGTCTCCATCGGAGGCGTGCTCATGCTCTCCCTGTTGGTGTCCATCCGGTTCGGGCTTCGCACGTCAACGCTCTTCCAGGCGATGTTCATCTTCCTAGTTCCGGCCTTCGCCGCGATGCTCCCCTCGCGTCTGATCGATATGAGGACAGTTCCGGGCGGAGGGGGGTTCCAGCTCTCCGTCCACGGGCTCGCCTTTGTTTCGAGCTTGGGATGTCTGCTTGTGGCGGCATATCGGGATGAACTTGCCTCACTGCGCATGAAGTTTGCCTTGGCTTTATCCTTCGCCGATTTCTGCGTCTGGGATTGGAGCCCGTCCGGATGGGTTTGCCACACGCCTTCCTGGAGCGGAAAATTCGGGCTCGCCGGGTTGAAGGTGATTCCGGATGAGGTGGTCCGCGGTCTGGTGCATCCAGACGACCTTTCCTATTTCGAGGAAAATTTCCAGCGGCTGGCCTCGTCGGAGATCCCGCAGTGGAGCCAAATCCTCCGGATGAGGGATGCCGAGGGGCGATGGCTCTGGATTCAGTTCTGCGCCAAGCCGGTCCGCCCCACGGCCGACGATGAGATCGCCGTTGTCGCAGGCGTGATGCGCGACATCACGGGCGAGCGGGAAGCCGTCGCGACGCGGATCTCGGCGATTGAGAATAATGTCTGACTTGTCGCACGACCATTGGCAGTTCTCGCAAGCATTGAATGGATGGCTGTTCTGGTCCTCCTGATCTTGATATTGGCGTGTGGAGCCATTTTTGTTGTCTGGAAAGTGGTCTTCGTTCCATAAAAAGCGAATCTCCCACAGAGGGGCTTAAAAATATTTTTCAGCGGGGACTATAATTGTCCCTCCGGCCCGATACATTTAAGAATCATGACGAACAGGTGGACTCGATACCCCCTCTAGTCATCACCATCAACCGCGAAAAAATATGAGCAACGACATCAACTACGAACTACGCTTTGAAGCCCCTACACGGGAAATTCTGAAGGAAGTTCTCTCCTACCTTCAGACAAAGAAAGAACGTTGGGATGGACGCAAGAAGAAAACCTGTGCACAGATGCTCCAAGAACTCCAACTATCCAAACGCTCAGAAGTCGTCTCCTGGGGGTTCGAGTTCCAAGAAATCCAAGAGGAAGAAAACGGGTTTTCCGTGTGCGCCACCTCTTGGGCAAATGAAAACGCATGGAACGTCCCCATTTCAGGAGAGGAGGGAGAACTTGCTGACCTGTGCGAAAAATTTCCAGATTTAAGGATCGAAGGAACATTCCACGGGGAATGTGGAAGGGGAAGCGTTTACGGGTGGGAGCGTTCCTATGAGGCTGACGTGCCGCCAACTCCCCTTATAAAAGCCCTTGCCGAGGGGGACATAGTGGAAGCGAAACGCCTCCGAACCGAGGGGGCCCGCATTTACGAAGATGCGGAAGTTTATTATGGTTTCTTGGCCTCACTTTTGGAGGAACAAGCACGTCGCATGTTCAGCCGTCCGGTCAACCCCGACATTCTGCCCCGCATCGTGCCCCTGAATGAAGTTATGGATGCCTGTGGCCCTCTCTACGAAGCTTGCGAATCCGGTTTTAGCATCTCTGACCGTCCTAACGGTTGGGCATCCGCAGTAAAATCGCAGAGGGTGCTGTCATGGCATGACAGCGGCTTCGGGTTTGTTGGCGACCAGCCGATTGATATTGATCTGCGCATCGTCGCGGCAAAGCCTTTGACCGCTTTTTGTGATGCGATTATCGCTGGACCTCTTCCTGAAGGGCGCTTCGATATGCTGCCTGAGAATTATTTCCAAGATGAGGAGGCACGCCTCACCGAACTAAGTGCACTATCGCGCGCCCAGTTGCACAAGCTATTCTACGATACGGTTGTTTGTCAGATCGATTTGGACTGGACCAAGGATTTGCCCCAATACCAGAGCTACCGTGAATCTGTTGCTTTCCTGCTTTCAGAAGATAAACAAATTCTCAAAGGAGGACTGAACGCGAAAATGGAGCTCTCCCTGTTTATGGATATTGGGGAGCGGAAGAAAACGCTCAAGAACTTGGCAGCCGCAGATCCCTCTGTCGCCGGCCTGACAGCTCTTCTTCTTCTTGCCGTGGAGTGCGTCTCCGCATCGGAGGAAATGAAAAAGACATCATCAATCCTGAAACGACATGCCAAAACGAAACCATCGACAAAATGGGAAGTCGCCTTGTGGGACATCTCTCTATTGTGCCTGCAAGCTGCCGATGGCAAAGCGGTGGAGGTTGCCGACGTTGAAATATTCCTGCCATTTTTAAGGAATCCAGACGAACCGGCGCTCAGCATACAAATCGAACGAACCTGCTCGGCTCTCTGCAGCCATATTGCCTCTCATTATCTGAAAAAGCATGATGACATGGATCCCGTGCTTGCCCTGCACATGTGTAAATGCGGTTGGAGGCCTCAGGCCGGATCGATATTGATGTCTGCAGTCAGCGCTAAAAACACCGACTTGCTCAAGTATCTCCTCTCATGCGGAATGTATCCGCGCGGCCACGCAGCGATTGCCATCAATCTCGTTCCGTTGGCTGCAGCGGCCACGCGTGGAAACAAAAATGCAGTGAAACTGCTTCTGGAAGCGGGAGCTGATCCGCTTGAGCCGTCTCATTACGGCGGCACCTCCACACTCAAGCAGGCAAGGTTTATCTTTGCAGGAAATCCAGATGCAACCGAAGAGGATAAGGCATGCATGAAATTGCTGGAGAAAGCGGTCAAAAATGATCCAAGAGTCTCCTGGCTTGCTCGATAAATGGACGATAAAGAATGATCATGATATAGCAACAAATCTGAATATTTCGGAAGATAGTTGCGGAGCAGGGACTGTGGTTGTCCCTCCCACTGAGATAGAATTCTTGATTGTATGGAATACCCGCTTGGATCATTTCCGCGCTTCGGATATCAGGAGAGCGCGGCAGAGGAGCGCCGGGAACGGGGCCTTGCGACCCGCCGTGCCCACGCCGAAGCTCACCTCCGGAAGGAGAGGGAAATACTCCTCGCAATGGAACAAGTCATCTCGACTGCCACGGCGAACAACGCGGAAGGTGTGACCGTGCTTCAAGACATGAAACGGAGACTGGCCAGGATCCGGCAAAAGCATGATGCCGGCCAGCGAGTCTATTACACCCACATCGGCAAGACGTTTCAGCACTTTTGCCGCATTACGGGCATGAGTGACGAAGTCCCCAAGTTCAACCGGGAACGCATGAATCGGTTCGTGGAAGATCTGGCGGAAGAGCGTTTGGGCGCACGGTTGCTGGAGAATCTCCCCCGCCTTCGTGAGGAGTTTGCGCAACATGCGCCACAAAAACCAGCCCTCTCGGATTGGTATGCGGACCTCACCTTGAAAAAGGTGGTCCTGTTCATCTGGCTCCTCTATGCTCTGGTGAGAATATGCTGTGTTATCCACTAAATTCCATTCGTTTGCTGGGCGGTCCGCAGCCGCCGCCCGATGCGGTTGCGTAACTCAAGGGGTCGGGATTGACGTTTTGACCGACGCGCAACCTACATTCCACTTGCTGCGGCGCATCACGCCCAGATTTTTGCGAGCAACGTATCGACTTGTGATGGTTCCACACCGAGTTCGGCCGCCAGCACCTGGAGCTTTCTGCGGATTTCCACCGCACCGAGCGGACTCTCTTGCGAGACGTAGCCGTTATCTTCGCAATAATCTCGGAGCCTTTCGATGGTAACTTTTTGCAAATGCGGGACTTTGCCGCCCTCTATCGCGGTGAGAAGATCCTTCGCGTTGTGATCGAAATTGCAGGAGAGCTTCCACAAGCGGTCGATAAATATTGTAGTGACGCCAGCTTCACCCAGCGCCTCGCGCACGAGCGGACGACTGCGTCCGTGTTGCCAACAGCGGGAGAGTTCCCCCAGCAGACGCGCCATCGCGCACAATCGCGCAGAGTTTGCACAAATCGGCTTTTCGCCGTCGTGTCGCAACGCAGCCTCGATTTGCCCCCAGCGTTCGAAACCCATAGCGAGGAGAGAGTGTAGTGTCTTGGTGTCCTCGCATAGGTGCCACAGGTGCACCGCTCCTATCTCGACGCGCGGATCGAATGGGGGGACACCCACAATCCGACCGTATTCCTCGTAGGAAAGTTCGCCGGGCGGCGGCACTGTTATTATCGGTGGAGCGGCAACGCGCGTGAAGTCTGCCGTAGCGGCCTGTCCTTGCGCCAAAGCAAGGTCGGCGATGTGGTGAGGCACATCCAGATGGCCCGAAAAGAATTCTCTCCATTTCGCAACTTCGTCCGGCTGTGCGGTGAAGTAGAATATCTGCCGCCCGTCGCGCGCCAATTCGGCGATGGCCTTGATAATTTGTTGCGCCCGCTGGTCGTCGCTGTTGGCGAGCGTCTCGTCGAGTAGAAGAGGCAGTTGCAAACCCTTCTCCTGCTCGGCGACGAACGCAGTGCGCACTGCGAGCAGGAGCTGCACGCGCGTGCCGCTAGAAAGCTCGGCAAGGGGGCGACCCGTGCCGCCAGCCGCCGTGTTCCTCGCGCGAAACTGGCCGGTGTCGTCCGGAGGGATCAACTCCCAGGCATGCGAGGTAAATCGCCCGAATAGTTCGCGTGCCATTCCAAATATAGGAGGCATCGCCCGCTCGCCCATCTCAGCTTCCACATACTCGGCGACAAGACGACCAGCCAAAGCATCGATCTTCGTGTTTCGACGGTCTATGAGGGAGCGTCGCGAACCATCAAGGCGGGCGACCGCTTCCTCGTGAGCAGTTGCCATTTTGGCCGAGTTGATCTTCGCCTCGATCCCAGCCTTTTCTGCAACCAGCGACTCGAAGGTCTCTCCAATCGCCGCTGCCTCTTCGCGCTCGCTTTCGAGTTCCCCGTCCGCACGATTAGCAAGATCAGGGTTTTGTTTGAAGAATTCCTCCGCTCTGTCACGCAATCCGCGTTGCGCCGTCTCCTCAACGCTCGCTTTTTGAAAGGCATCGAGTTGTGGAATCAATCGCGCGAGATCCTTCGCATCCAACACCTGCGCGTGGGTGAGAATTCCGGAAATCTCTCCGTCAACACGCTCGCATTCCTTTCCGAGTCGCTCGCAATCACGCTGGTGCACGACAGCCTTTTGATGGGACAGGCCCCACAGGTTGGCGCGCTTTTTTAGGTCCTCTTCGCATCCGAGTGCTCCGTGAAGGTTGCGTGGCTGATTGACTGAATAGGGAGCGAGGATTCTGCCGATGGCATCCAACTCTTCAACACTGGCGCGAGTCTGCGCCTCGATTTGAGCGGCTAGAGCCTGTGCGTTGGCACTGGATTTGCGCCACTGCCCGGCCTGATCAACAAATGTCGCAAAGAGGCTCGGGGGGATTTTACAACCGAGTCGCCCACACAGTTCGAGACGCTGCTTTTCCAGTTCCGCTTCACTTTCTACAATCTGTTGCCACGATGCCTCGGTTTTTGCAAACTCGCTATGGCGCTCGGCTGCGAGTTTTTGCTCTGCAAGTTGGCGCTGAATTTCCTCGAGCCGCTCCTGCACTGCGCCAAGTGTCCACTCGCGTGGCGGGGTAACGCGTGCGGAGGGAAACAGCGTTGCGGAAGACGCCACTTCCGGCGCGCGTGCGAATGCAATGACGATGAGAGCGGTTGCGGGTAGCAATCCAAGCCATGCCAAGGGCGCGCCATTGAGTGCCAGCGAGGCAAATCCAAGCCCAATGATCAACGCGACCGCAATCAATGCCGCGCGCACCCAGCGCGGCATCGCAGAAGAGGGCGGAGGTGACCGCAGCCACTTTGCAAGCACAGTCGCGGCTTCGCTAAGAGCGATAATGTCCGTCTCTTCGCAGGCCGTCCCAAGCCACCCACGCCATTTGCTCGCAGCGTCTTTGTCTGAGCGGACGCCGTTCCATTGACTCACAAACCCCGCGATTTCCATCAGCACGGGCAGATCCGAAACCCCGGAATCCTCCACAGCACCGAGCGCCTGCCGCGCGGCTTTTGCAAGTGCCAACGCGGCGCTGTGATCCCCCCTCAACCGCATGAGTTCGTTGTCTATCGTTCGAAGCGTCTGAATTCGCGAGTTCAGTTCGGTAAGCTGTGCCGGAGGAACGCCACCTTCTGGCAACTGGCATGACGCTATCTCAGAACGTGCGTCAGCAAGTTCACTCTCCATGCTTTGCTTCTCGGCGCGCAGATGTTCCAGTTCGTCCTGCTTTGCCTCAAGTAGTTTCGACTCGTTGCCTGTGAGCTTTTTCAGCCTAGAATCGAATCCTGCGAGCCGCGCCGCCGCTGCGCCATAATTCGCAGCGTCACTGCGGTTCTTAATCGCTTGATCGAGCAGCTTGGCCCGATCCCCAGCTTTCTCCGCTTTCTCAATATCGACGCCAAGTTTCGCAAGGCGTTTGGATTCTTCGGCGAGGTCGAGGAGACTGCTTTCTATATGACGCAGCGTCTTCTTCGCGTCTGCAAAATCGGCCCTATCCGTTTTTGTTAATTGTGGCTTATCAGCAAAATTGAGTGTGGCGACCGCTGCTGCGAGGTCATAGCCCCCGGCCGCCTCGATCAGGATCGCCTTGCCGATCTCATCGTCGCTCGTCTGGAGAAGGTCGTGAAGAGCGACGTAGCAGCGGTTGCGAATCGTCACGAAGTCCGGGATTTGCGGGGGCTGCCCGGGTGTTCCATCGCGCTGAAAAGCCGCGCTTGTGCCGTGGATCTCAGCGTGCCAACTGGCGTCGTCGAGCGCGAAACTTGCCGCGATCTCGCCCCGCGGTGAGGCGGTGGATGGCCACAGAACTGCAGTGATGGCGCGTGCGGTCGTCGTCTTGCCAGAGGCGTTGGGGCCGAAGATCACGTTGATTCCCGGGCCAAGGCCGCGCAGCGACCAGCCACCCTCGCAGCCAGGCGCGCGGCGGACGTGCAGTTCGGTGAAGTGTAGCGCGCTCATGATTTCGTTTCGAGAAGCTGGGCGAGCAGTTTGTAGCCTTGCCTGAGAAGAAGAGCGCGCGCGTCACCGATATCCGGGGATTGCTGCGCTGGCTCAGCCTCGCCGCCGGGCTCCCCGTCGCCCTCGATGGGCATGGTGAGAAAGGCATCCCGCAGCCGTTGATGTGCATGAGCAAGAAGCGGGGGGGCTTCTCCGCGATCAAGCGCAAGGAGCAGAGAGGCAAGCAGCGCAGGAGGGCTGCTGCCCTGCGCCAGCAAATCGAGATCCAACACGGGGCGGGTGTCCACCTCGACTCGTTCGACCCACGCGGTGATATCCTGCGCAGTGCGGCTGAGATACTCAATGCGCGGCCAGCCGGAGCGGACGAGCTGCGAGTGCATTTTCGTGCGGCCTTGCAATAAGACGCGGCACATCAACGCTTCAAGCGGTCCTGCTTCCTTGGCACATGCCGCCAGTCGATCCTCCAGCAGGCGATGGAGCGCGGCTTCGATCTCCGCCACGTCGTCATGGCCATCTGCCTTGAGTTCGATATTTTCGTATCGGACAGTCGAAAGCGGGTGGTGATTCCTCGTGGGCACACCACCAGCGGGCCAGTCGATGAGCCAGGCACCGTGTGCGTCACGTTCGCCCGGGTCGAGCGCCTGCGGGGAGCCGGGGTAGAATGCGAGGGTGGCATCGGAGCGCCATTCGTGCGTCTTATGAATGTGGCCGAGCAGCCACACAGAAGGCCCTGCTGCAAGCAACTCCCCAGACTGGCACGGCGCATATGAGCTGTTGGGCTGCCCGACGTCGGCGTGTAACAGGCCGAGAACAGGCGTGCCGTCGGGTGCGCATTTATAGCCAAGCAGCGGATTTTCGGCGTGCGATTTGTCCGGAAAAGACCAGCCGTCAATGTGTAGGCTCCCGCCATCGCGCTTGAGAGTTTGACGTTCCCATTTCGCGCCACGTCCAAGCAAATGTGCCCGGGGGATTTTCATCTGATCAAAAAAGCGAGGGAGCGAATCGAAGTCGTGATTTCCCGCAACGAAGAAGGAATCGATACCCTCTTCAGCGAGTTCAAGCAGCCCAGCCTCCAAGGGTCCGAATGCCTCGAAATAATTGCAACTTGCGTCAATCACGTCACCGGCAACTGCCACCGCATCCACTTTTTCACGCTTTGCGAGAGCCACCAATCGTTTCCAGACGGCGCGGGCGGTGATTTCGGGCGATTCCGCTTCGCGTGGTAAGCGTGATGAAATTCGGCCGATGTGGAGATCGGCAGTGCAGAGAATACGCATGTGGGGTTTAGTAGCTATTCATCTCATCCTCTGTGATGAGCGGGATGCCAAGTTTTTTTGCTTTTTTGGTCTTTGAGCTTTCGGCTCCGTTCGGGTCCGAGACGACGAGGAAGTCGAGTCCTTGGCGGACTTCGTCGATGAGGATGTGGCCGGCGGCTTCGAGTTGGCTGGCGTAGTCCTTCTTTTTCTTTCCAGAGGGGAGGGTTCCGGTGATGCAGAATGTTTTTCCGCCAGGGGATTTTTTCTTTGGTGCCGCCGGCTTTTCCAGGGTGACGAAGGCGAGGGTCTCGCGGATGACGGCTTCTTTTTCTTTGAGTCCGTCGAAGATGATTGCGCCGGCATTGGGGACTCCGGCCTTCGCGGCGAATGCCTCATCGAGCAGGCTTTCGTCAAACCAGCGTTCGAGGGATTCGAGGTCGGGGTTCGCCTGGAGCATGAGTGTCGCCCGGCGGACGCCCAGCGAGCGGGTTCCGAAGGAGCCGAGGAAATCCGCGAGGCCCATGCGGTTTCCCTTCTGC